>RCMZ01000088.1_pt1 | contig 54277 bp, 53 predicted proteins | sample 2041141 | NCBI WGS metagenome assembly RCMZ01 (sample SAMN09708263, study PRJNA481090) | Wastewater metagenome, whole genome shotgun sequencing project. | biome: sewage; isolation source: Davis station wastewater (DW) | place: Antarctica: Davis Station | collected 2010-03-01 | reverse complement strand
CTGGGCGATCTTCATCACCTGTTCCTGATAGATGATGACGCCATAGGTTTCGGTCAGCACCTCGGTCAGCGACGGATGCAGATAATCAACCTCTGCCCGACCGAATTTGCGGTCGATATAGGTGTCGATCATCTCCATCGGCCCCGGCCGATAAAGGGAGATCAGGGCGGTGATCTCCTCAATGGAGTTGCATCGCATCTTGCGCAGTGTGTCGCGCATGCCTTGCGATTCCAGTTGGAACACCCCGACCGTCTGGCCTGAAGCCATCAGCTCATAGGTCTTGGCGTCATCCAGCGGCAGCTGGTTCCAGGTCGGCGCCAGCCCACGACGCGACAGATAGCCGTGCGCACGGTCCAGGGTAGTCAGGGTCTTCAGGCCCAGGAAGTCGAACTTCACCAGCCCCGCAGGCTCAACCCACTTCATGTTGAATTGGCTGGCCGGGATCGTGGAACGCGGGTCCTGGTACAGCGGCACCAGTTCCGTCAGCGGACGGTCGCCGATGACGATGCCCGCCGCGTGGGTTGAGGCGTTACGGTATAGCCCCTCAAGCTCCAGCGCCGTTTCGAGCAGCGTCTTCACCGCCGCCTCGGCGTCGCGCGCCTCTTTCAGGCGCGGCTCCAACTCGATGGCCTGGGCCAGGGTGACCGGACTGGCCGGGTTGTTCGGCACCATCTTGCAGAGACGGTCCACCTGCCCCAGCGGCATCTGGAGCACACGCCCCACGTCACGCAAAACAGCGCGCGCCTGCAAGGTGCCGAAGGTGATGATCTGCGCCACACGGTCCTTGCCGTAGTGGGCCTGCACATAGTCGATCACCTCCTCCCGCCGCTCCTGGCAGAAGTCGATGTCGAAGTCGGGCATGGAGACCCGCTCGGGATTCAGGAACCGCTCGAACAGAAGGCCGAACCGCAGAGGATCAAGATCGGTGATGGTCAGGGACCATGCGACCAACGAACCGGCCCCGGAACCCCGCCCCGGCCCCACCGGAATGCCATGCTCCTTGGCCCATTTGATGAAGTCCGAAACGATCAGGAAATAGCCTGGGAACCCCATCTGCTGGATGATCCCGACCTCCCATTCCAGCCGCGTCCAATATTCTTCTTCGGAAACGGCCGCTGCGACCTCTGTCAGGCGGACCTTCAGGCCCTCGCGCGCTTGGTGAGCCAGTTCATCAGCCTCGGATCGCCCTGCCCCGGTATCGAAACGCGGCAGGATCGGCGCGTGGGTCTTGACCAGAAAGGCGCAGCGTCGCGCGATGTCGATGGTGTTGTCGCAGGCTTCGGGCAGGTCGGCGAACAGTTCGCGCATCGCCTCGGCGGACTTGAACCAGTGCTCGCCCGTGATCCGACGGCGATCTTCCTGTCCGGTGAATGCGCCGTCGGCGATGCACAACAGGGCGTCGTGCGACTTGGCCTGCGACGCCTTGGCGTAATAGACGTCGTTAGTGGCGACCAGAGGCGCGTCGTTGGCGTAGGCCCATTCGACCAGTCCCGGTTCAGCACGCCTTTCGTCATCCAGTCCGTGACGTTGCAGCTCAACATAGAAGCGGTCGCCAAACGCCGCCTGCATTGCCTCCAGCGCCTCGACCGCCTCAGCTTTCTTGCCCTGGACGAATAAAGGATCGACAGGACCGTCGGGACCGCCGGACAGCAGCAGCAAACCTTCCGAACGCTCCACAATCTGGCGCCAATTCACCCCCGGCTCGGCCATTTCGCCCGAGTCGAGATAGGCCGACGACGACAGGGCGCACAGGTTCAGCCAACCCGCCTCGTTCTGGGCCAACAGGACGATGGTAGGCGCCTTGGCCCAGCGGGCGTTGACCTGGCCTCCAATGCCGAACACCGGCAGAGCACAGGCGACAATGGGCTGAACGCCAGAGTCCTTGGTGGCTTGGCTGAACTCCAAAGCACCGAACAGATTGGCTCGGTCCGCGACCGCAACGGCTGGCATGCCGGCGTCCACCGCTATCTTGCCGATCTTGCTCGCCTTGATCGCGCCTTCCAGCAGCGAATAGGCCGAGCGCACCCGCAGATGGACGAAGCCCTGACCTTCTGCTGCACTCACTTCTCGCTCCTTCGTATGGCCTGATCAGGCGCCGACTCGGCGCTCACGCCAACGGCCTGGCCGATATGCCGTCGCCAAGGCGAACGTCAAACGATCAGTCTGCTTTAGCATCAGACGGACGTGGCCATCAGGGCCGCCTGCCAGACCATCCAGACGAAGCCGCCGCACGACGCAAGCGACAGCATATCCCTCATCAAACGCGGCATCAGCTTATCCCCAGATCAACCTCTGTGTTCCTGGAATGTTCTATGTTCTGATTTTGTTCCCGTCAAGCGTTTGGCGGAGTGAACCCGATGCGCGTCAAGGCCGAAGCCAGGGCCGCAGAATTCGGCGACTGGGTTTTACGCAACAGACTGGCCCGGAAGAACTCGACAGTCCGTGGGCTCAACGCCAGGGCCTGCGCAATCTGTTTGGTGGTGCGGCCTGCCACCAGATATTCCGCCACCTGGCGCTCTCGCCGTGTGAAGGTCAGGGTGTCCTGGCGCGGGATCGAAGCCAGAATGTCCAGGGCGCGTCGCGCCGCACCCAACAGTTGTTCAGGCGATGTCGGCTTGGTCAGCACATTGTCGACGCCCAGGCGCATGGCGTCCACGGTCGTCAACACATCGACATAGGCGCTGACCAGAATGACAGCATGACGGCCAAAGGCGCAGAAAGCGCCGACCAGATCCAACCCTTCGATCCCGGGCAGCTTCAGATCGACCACAATACATGTGGGATCGGCGTCCGAGGCCCACATCAAGGCGTCCAGTGGGTCGCTGAACCCAACGGCTTGAAAACCGGCCTCACGGAATGTGAGCAGCGTCATGCCCAGAATCGCGGGGTCGTCGTCGATCACCAGGATTTCATGGGACAGGTCGACGCCCTGAGCGATCTGCTCTGATGATTGCTCTGCGGCCATGTCTTCTGGCTTGCGAAGACGGCCGTTCGATTCCGCTGAGTTAAGCGGCGAGAGTCCCAAACTATCCATGCACACAAAATACAATGCCGGTTGATCTGCGAAACCTCGTAGTCCCACGCAATTGATCAGGCAACGCGGTTAGTCCAGCCATCATGTGATGATGAAGTCACTGAATGAGCGCCGTGTCGGCATGCTGGAAGCCGCAATTCTTGTCACGAGCGTAGAGCAGGATTTCGAAGCGGGTCGTCTTTGGCCCGCTCTCAAGGACTTACGCAAAGGCCATGCCAAGACCTTGGGACTGGCGGGCGTCATCCTCTGCGACGCCAATCGCGTGATGTATGGTCTTGAAGGCAGCGGCCAATATCTGGACCGCTTTACTAAAATGCTGGAGGAAAGCCCCTGCGAGGTCGACCTGCAGCTTCTGTTGCGCCGTCCGATCGTCCAGCGAACCTATCGAGCGCACGCTCTTTTGGCGCCGACTCTGGCCAAGGAAGAGCGGGCCTGGCTGCGACAGGAACTGGACGACACTGGCTCGAACCTGACCACCCTGCCGACCTTCCTGACCTGGCTGGCGTTGCGGCAGGCGGAAATGATTGTCGGCGGATACGGCCACGGACTTGTAGATCCGATCGACGCCTTCCCGCCCAGCCGCTCGGGCTCAACCCGGCACTGAGCGGCGGCGCGGGGAACTCAGTAAGCCTGGCTTTCCGCCGCGCGTTCCTCCAGATGGCCGTCCTTCAGGGCGAAGACCCGGTCCATATGGCCTGCCAGCTCCATGTTATGTGTAGCAATCAGGGCCGCGACACCTGTCGTCTTAGCCAGGCTGCGCAGGGACTCAAAGACGGACTGACTGGTCGTCGGGTCCAGGTTGCCGGTCGGCTCGTCCGCCAGCAACAGGCGGGGGCCATTGGCCAGGGCGCGACCGATGGCCACACGCTGTTGCTCGCCGCCCGAAAGTTGCGCGGGCTGGTGCGTCATCCGCTCGCCTAGGCCTAGAATCGTCAGGGTCTCTTCCGCGCGCTTACGGGCGTCCGCCTGTGCAACACCGGCGATCCGCATGGGCAGCGCGACATTATCTCGCGCATCGAACTCAGGCAGCAGGTGGTGGAACTGATAAACAAATCCGATCCGGCTGAGACGCAGGCGCGTCCGTGCACGTTCGTCCAGATCGCCGACCGCCTCGCCGTCGATCGTCACCGTGCCCGCCGTCGGCCGCTCCAGCAGACCGGCCGCATGCAGTAACGACGACTTGCCCGAGCCTGAGGGTCCGATCAGACCCACGATCTCGCCGGGGAAAACGTCCAGATGGACACCCTTCAGCACCGTCAAACCGCCGCGCGCCGTCTCATAGGTGCGCGTCAGACCGCGCACGGACAGGATGGGGGCCTTACTCATAACGCAGCGCCTCAATCGGATCGATCCGGGTGGCGAGCCACGACGGGATCAGGCTGGCGAAGCAGGACATGAAGGTCGCCCAGACGGTGATCCAGATCACGTCCACAGGATCAACCTCCGCCGGAATGGCGTCCAGCATATAGACGTCCGAGTTGAACAGCTTGGTCTGGAACACCCACTCCAGCGCGTGCTGGATCGCCCCGATATTCAGACAGAACAACAGCCCCAGGATCAGACCTGCGATTGTGCCGGCGATGCCGATCATCGACCCGGCCATGAAGAAGACGCGCAAGATGGATGACGGGCTGGCGCCGATGGTGCGCAGGATGGCGATGTCCTTGGTCTTGTTCTTCACCAGCATGACAATGCCGGAAATGATGTTGAGCGCAGCGATGGCGACCACCATGCCCAGGATGATGCTCATGGCCACCCGCTCGACCTTCAGCGCCCCGTAGAAGGCGGCCTGACGTTCGCGCCAGTCGGTGACGATGGCGCCGGGCCCTGCCGCATCACGCACCGCAGCGGTCATGTCGCCCACCTTGTCGGCGTTCGCGACCTTGATCTCGATGACGTCCCAGACGCCTTCCTTGCCAAAGAACAGCTGCTGTTGCTCCAGCGGCATGAACATATAGGCGCGGTCGTAGTCAGCCGCGCCAGAGCGGAACAGGCCGCCGATGTAATAGGTCTTTTCCAATCCGCCCAGATTGCCGAAGGCGCTGTCGGCTCCTGTCGGAGAATACAGGGTGATCGGATCGCCGACACGCACGCCCATCGAATTCGCCAATGAAGCGCCGATCAGAATGCGGTCGCCGCCGTAGTCGCCCTTGCCGAAGCTGTCACGCTCGGCAGGCGTCAGACTGTCGAACACGAACTTGGTGTCAGCCAGATCTTCCGGCCGCACGCCGCGCACGACGGCGCCGGTCGTGTAGCCGCCGACGCGAACCAGACTCTGCGCCTCGTTCAGCGGCGTGGCGCTGACAACGCCCGGCACGGCTGCAATTCGCTTCAACGCCTCGTCGCGATCTAGCGAGGTCAGGACGCTGCCCTGAACATACATATGCCCGTTGAAGGACAGCATCCGTCCCAGCAACTCGTTCCTGAAACCTGACATGATGCTCAGCACCACAATCAGCGCCATCACAGCCAGCAGAATGCCGATGAAGCTGATGATGGCGATCAGGGCGACCCCGCCCTCCTTACGCTTGGCGCGCAGATAACGCAGGGCGAGACCGATCTCCCACGAGGAGAAGGGGCCAGAAGGGCGAGACGGCAGGTTCAAGCAGTCAACCTTTCGAGGGCTTCAGCCAGCGGCACAGACAGTTTCTCGCCGGTCGCGCGGCGTTTCAGTTCGACCACGCCGTCGGCCAGTCCCTTGGGACCGATGGTCAGCTGCCACGGCACGCCGATCAGGTCGGCGGTGGCGAACTTGCCGCCCGGACGTTCGTCGGTGTCATCGTACAGCACGTCCTTGCCCAGGGCTTCCAACTGCGCGACCGCATCTTCGCAGGCCGCCGAGACCGCCGCGTCATTGGCGCGTAGATTGATGACAACCACATCGAAGGGCGCCACGGCGTCCGGCCAGATGATGCCGCCCTCGTCATGGCTGGCCTCGATGATGGCGCCCAGAAGGCGTGACACGCCGACGCCGTAGCTGCCCATATGGACCTCGGTGTCTTGGCCGTCCGGCCCGGCGACCTTGGCCTTCATCGGCACGGAGTATTTGGTGCCGAAATAGAAGATATGGCCGACCTCGATGCCGCGCGCCGACAGACGGTCGCTCTCGACGGTCTGGGCCTCAAACTGGGCCTGGTCGTGCATTTCCTCAGTCGCGGCGTACAGCGCCGTGCGCTCGTCGAACACGGCCTGCAGAGCCTCAGCATCCAGATCGTGTCCGGGCGGGGCCATCTCGACCAGCTTGCGGTCGCAGAAGACTTCGCTCTCGCCAGTCTCGGCCAGAACAATGAACTCGTGGCTCAGGTCGCCACCGATGGGGCCGGTGTCGGCCCGCATCGGCACAGCCTTCAGCCCGATGCGGGCAAAGGTGTTCAGATAGGCCGTGAACATCCGGTTGTAGGCGGTGCGCGCCGACGCCTCGTCCGCGTCGAACGAATAGGCGTCCTTCATCAGGAACTCGCGGCCGCGCATCACGCCAAAGCGCGGACGGCGCTCGTCGCGGAACTTCCACTGGATGTGAAACAGGTTCAGCGGCAGCGACTTGTAGGACTTCACATAGGCACGGAAGATGTCGGTGACCATCTCCTCGTTCGTGGGTCCGTACAGCAGTTCGCGCTCATGACGGTCGGTGATGCGCAGCATCTCGGGGCCGTAAGCGTCGTAGCGGCCGCTCTCGCGCCACAGGTCGGCCAGTTGCAGCGTCGGCATCAGCAGTTCGACGGCCCCGGCCCGCATCTGCTCTTCGCGCACGATCTGCTCGACCTTACGCAGCACCTTCAGACCCAGCGGCAGCCAGGCGTAGATACCGGCGGCCTCCTGTTTGATCATGCCTGCACGCAGCATCAGCTGGTGCGAAACAATCTGGGCGTCCGAAGGGGCTTCCTTCAGCGTGGGCAGGAAAAAGCGCGACAGGCGCATGATCGGGAATCCTAGGCGTCGAAACAGTCTCAAGGCTTTAGCCGTTGGACCGGGGCGAAAGCTAGGCCGCCGTTTCTTTTAGACGGCCGGCGCCCGAGAGAAATCGGGCAGAGGCAGCCAGCCCGTATAGATCAGCACCATGATGAAGACCCACACCAGGGCTGCAACCCAGGTGGTGGTGATGAATTTCTTCTTCAGGTTCGGCGTCCTGGGCGCGCCCCATTGGGAGCCGTCGGTCGGCGGTTCAGGCGATTCCTTCGCCATGCCCAGAGGCAGCACGCCGAACAACACCGTCCACCAGACGACGACGTAGATACCGATCATAGTGAAGATGCCGATGGGCATGATGAACCTTTAGGGATGCGGTCGGCCGACGCCGTAACGGGCGGCCAGATACGGAGCGATGGCGTGGTCCTGCAGGAAACGACGACCCGTGGTTTCGCTGGTTTCGGCCTCGGGCCAGTCCAGTTCGCCGTCAAGCACCAGAACCGGGCAACTCTGGTTCGTGTCCCCGACCTGTTCGACCACGGCCAGTCGCGGCCGCGGATGATCCAGATAGACCACGTCCAACTCTTCGCGCAGACGCGGATAGAAGGCCAGTACGCCCTCGATATAGGCGCCGGGCGGGCAGAACCAGGGACCGCCCTGATCATCATGCCAATCGGGGTTCAGCAGAAAGAGTCGTTCAGCCATGCCCTGCTCTACCCCATAGCGGCGCGGGTTACCAACCGGACCTGCTTGGCGAATGCCACTGTGGGGGCCTAGCATGCGCCTGTGCTCAGCTATCCCAAACGCCTACAGGCTTTCGCCGTCACCGCCGCCGCCCTGGCGGGCTTTGTCGATGCGGTCGCCTTCATCCAGTCGGGCGGCTTCTTCGTATCATTCATGAGCGGCAATTCCACGCGCATGGCCGTGGGTTTCGCCCAGCACTCCCAGGCCGCCTGGACCGCGCTTGCACTGATCGGCGCCTTTCTTTTCGGCGTGATCGGCGGGTCCAGTCTGGCGCGATGGCCCCGGCACGGACGGCTGGCGGTGATCATTTCCGTCAGCGCCCTGCTTTTCGCCGCCGCCTGCGCCAGCCTGTTGCGCCAACCCTTCCTCGCCGCCCTGTTGTCGGCCCTGTCCATGGGCGCCTTGAACATGGTCTTGGAAGAGAATGGCGAGACCCGCGTCGCCCTGACCTATATGACCGGCGCCCTGGTCAAGATCGGCCAGAAAATCACCGCTGCCCTGTTCGGCGGCCCACGCTGGGCGTGGCTGCCCTATCTGCTGCTGTGGCTGGGTCTGGCGGGTGGAGCGATCCTGGGCGCAGTCGCCTACAGGGCGATCGGTTCGATCGCCCTGTTGCTCGCCTCAGCCGTGGCGCTGATCCTGGGTGTGATGTTGAGAAATCAGACGCGCGCCCGCTGATCCGTCACAGACGCAGGACGATGGTCTCCACGATCGGGCGACGATCCCAGATGCGCTGGCTGGCCTTCTTCAACACGCGGCCGACCGCCTGTTCGATGACCATCTCATCTTCCAGCGCCTCGCCCTTCAGGCTGGTGACCACCTGCTCGACGCGCTCGGCCAGATCATCCAGGACATCGCCCAAAGGCTTCTCCAGATCGCCAGGCAGACCCACGCTGCGGATGTCGATGTCGCTGACAATACGCCCGCGCTTGTCCAGGCAGAAGCTGACGATCAGTACGCCATTGGTCGAGGCGTGGCGGCGTTCCTTCAGCGCCTCGCCCTGTTCCGTGACCAGCATTCCGCCGTCGACATAGAGGCGGCCGTTCGGCACTTCGTCGACGATGGCGGCGGGCCCAGGGGCCAGACGCACCATGTCGCCGTTACGCGGCGTCACAGCTTCCTTGACGCCCATGTCCTTGGCCAGATTGGCGTGTTCCAGCAGGAAGCGGCGCACGCCGTGGGTCGGCACCGCGATCTGCGGCCGCGCCCATTCATACATCTGCTTCAGCTCATCACGGCACGGGTGGCCCGAAACGTGAATGCCGGGGCTGTCCTTCTCGGTATAGAGGCGCACACCGCGGTCTGCGAGACGGTCCTGCAGGCGGCCGATAGCCAGTTCGTTGCCGGGAATCTGGCGTGAAGAGAAGATGCAGTGATCGCCAAGCCCCAGCTTGACGGTCGGGTGGGTGCCGTCGGCCACGCGCGACAGGGCCGCGCGCGCCTCGCCCTGGCTGCCGGTGCACAGATACAGGATCTGATCGGCGGGCCAGACGCGGGCTTCCTCGTCAGACAGGAAAGGCTTCACGTCTTGCAACATGCCGACGTGTTTGGCCGCCGCCGTGATCCGGTGCATTGACCGTCCGGCCAGGGCGACGCGGCGCCCATTGGCCTCTGCGGCGCGGATGACGCTGTCCATGCGCGCGACGTTGGAGGCGAAGCAGCCGACCGCCACCCTGCCCTTCAAGGTCGAGATCAGCTTGGTGATCGCCACGGCCACGTCGCCCTCGGACCCGGCGACGCCCGGCACGAAGACGTTGGTCGAGTCGCAGACCATCGCCAGCACGCCCTTGTCGCCCAGAGCGCGGATGGCGGGGGCATCCGTCTTGGAGCCGATGACCGGCTGGTCGTCGATCTTCCAGTCGCCGGTGTGGAACACCAGGCCCAGGGGCGTGTCGATGGCCAGGCCGTTCGGCTCGGCGATCGAGTGGGTCATGGTCACAAAGGTCACGCCGAACGGGCCCAACTGAACCGACCCGCCCAGCGGGATTTCGATCAGTTCGACCTCATCCAGCAGCCCGCGTTCCCGCAGTTTGTCGCGGATCAAATAGGCGGTGAAGGGCGTCGCATAGACCGGCGCCTTGATGCGCGGCCACAGCCACCCCAGCGCGCCGATATGATCTTCGTGCGCGTGGGTCAGCACGATGCCGCGGATGTTCTCGCCTTCCAGATAGGTCGGGTCCGGCACAATCACGTCCACGCCGGGCGTCGACAGATCACCGAAGGTGACGCCGACATCGACAACCAGCCACTCGCGATTATCTGCCGGGCCATAGCCGTAGGCGTTCAGGTTCATACCGACCTCGTCCGAGCCGCCTAGCGGCAGGAAAACGAGTTCGTCTTGGGTTTGCTTTTTCATTCAGTCAGTCAAATGGGCGTTGCGACGCCAGATTTCCAGAAGACCACGGATGGTCAGGTCAGGATCAAAATGATCAATGCTGTCGGTCGCGCCTTCAAACAGGCTGGCCACGCCGCCGGTTCCGATGACGGTCATGGGCTTGCCCCACTCGGCCTTGATGCGCGCGACCAGTCCCTCGATCAGGGAAGTATAGCCCCAGAAGACGCCGGACTGCATGGCCTCGACCGTGCCCTTGCCGATGACGTGTTCCGGGCGCTGGATGGCGATGCGCGGCAGCTTGGCAGCGGCCTCGTGCAGGGCCTGCAGCGAAAGATTGATGCCGGGCGCAATCAAGCCGCCCTCAAATGCGCCGTCCGCGCCAACAATATCTAAGGTCGTCGCCGTGCCGCTGTCGATGACAATCAGGTCGCCGGGATACAGCAGCTTGGCCCCAATCGCGTTGACCAGACGGTCCGCCCCCGCCTCGCTCGGTTTGGCGATCCGTACATCGATGCCCAAGGTGACGTTCTCGCCGATCACCAGCGGTTCAATGCTAAGATAGCGCCGCGCCAAGTTGCGCAAGTTGAAGATCGACTGCGGAACCACGCTGGAGATAATGCAGCCGGTCAGGCCAGCGACCTCCAGCCCCTTCATCAGCATCAACTGGTTCAGCCAGACGGCGTATTCATCCGCCGTTCGCGTCGCCTCGGTCGCCGCACGCCATTGGGCGATCCATTCCGATCCGTCATGGACCGCGAACAGCGTATTGGTGTTGCCCTGTTCAATCGCCAGCAGCATCTCAGGATGCCTTGCCAGAGTGGGCGCCGAAAAACACGTCGCCTGCCGAGATCAGCCGCACCGATCCATCGAACAAACGTAACCGGAGGGCACCGTCAGGCTCAACGCCCTCGGCGATCCCCTCAAGGGTTTCATTATCCAACCGCGCCACGCACGGGCCGTTAAGCCCAGTCAGGCGGCTGGTCCAGGCGTCCAGCACGGGTTCGAAACCCAGCGTCTGCCAACGTCCCCACCAGACAGCGAAAGTCTCGGCCAGGATTTCGGCGGCGGCCTCGATGGGCGGTGCAAACGCATGATCTTCGCGAAGCTTTTCGGACATTGCCGCAGCAGCGCTTTCAGTCCCCTCGGGGGCATGGGTCAGGTTGACGCCGATGCCTATGGCCAGCCAAAGTCCGCCCGCCGAATGCGCGCCGCTCTCCACCAGAATACCGGACACCTTGCGACCATCCAGCAGGACGTCGTTCGGCCATTTGATGGACACCAGCGCGGGCGACACGAAAACATCCAGCAGATCCGCAACGGCCAGCGCAGCGATGAATGTCGCCTGCGCTGCTTCTCGCGGAGACGCATGAACCCTGATCAACAAGGTCGCGGCCAGATTGCCCGGCTTGTCCACCCAGGCCCGACCGCGGCGGCCACGTCCTGCCGTCTGACGGCGCGCGATGATCCACTTCGGACCAACATCACCGGCTTCAGCCAGCCGTCGGGCTTCCGACAGCGTCGAGTCGATCTCGTCGAGAATGACCAGAGGGACGGGCGTCAACGCCCTACCCGTTCCCGAAGCCGGCGCTCGCAGCCTTCGTCAGCGGCTCCAGCCAGGTCAGACCCACGATCACCAGCGGGAAGGCGAAGGCCGCACAGGCCCAACCGATCCACTTGGCCTCAACCGGCGCCTTGTCGGTCGGCACGTCATCCACCGGCGCATCGAACCACATCAGCTTGATGATGCGCAGATAGTAGAAGGCGGCGACGACGGATGCGACCAGACCAGCGGCGGCGACAGGCCACAGGCCTGCGTTCGCAGCGGCGCCGAACACATAATACTTGCCCCAGAAGCCAGAGAACGGCGGCATGCCCAGAACCGACAGCGACAGGATGGTCAGGGCCACAGCCGTCAGCGGACGATCCTTCTTCAGTCCGGCCAGATCGGCGATGCGGCGGATCGGACGGCCCGACTTGGACAGCGACAGCAGGATGGCGAAGAAACCCAGTTGGTCGATGACATACAGGGTCATGAACATCAGCATGGCCTGCAGGCCCTGGCTGGTGCCCGCCGCAATACCCAGCAGGGCGTAACCGATATTGGCGATCGACGAATAGGCCAGCAGGCGTTGGATGTCCTTCTGCGCCAGACCGCCGAAGGCGCCGACGACGAAGCTGATCAACGAAATGGCGATCAGCACCTGCGACCACTGGGCGTGAGATTCACCGAACCCGCCTTCCAGCGTGCGTGCGATCAGGATCATGGCCGCGACCTTGGGGGCGGTCGAGAACAGAGCGACGACCGGGGTCGGCGCGCCTTCGTACACATCAGGCGTCCACATGTGGAACGGCGCCGCCGAAACCTTGAACGCCAGACCGCAGATCAGGAAGACCAGACCGAACAGCAGGCCCGTCGACGGATGGTCGACCGCGAAGGCGGCGATGTCCTCGAACCGCATCGAACCGGCGAACCCGTAGATCAGGCTGGCGCCATACAGCAGCAGACCCGACGACAGGGCGCCCAGGACGAAATACTTCAGACCCGCTTCCGACGCCTTGACGTCGTCACGATGATAGGCGGCCAGGACATACAGGGCCAGCGAGTGCAGCTCGATCCCGACATACATCGAGATCAGGTCGCCCGACGACGCCATCATGCCCATGCCGACCGAGGCCAGCACGATCAGGACCGGATATTCGAACTTGGCGATGCGCGTGCGCTTCATCCAGCCGTCGCCGAGGATGATGGCCACGGCGGCCGACAGATAGATGACGCTCTTGCCATAGATGGCCAGCGGATCAGCGATATAGGCGCCGTTGAAGGCCGAACCCCAGGGGCCGGTGACGGCGATGACGGCGGCGGCGATCAGCAGCAGGGTCGACAGGATCGACACCAACCGGGCGCTCTTGTCGCCGATGAAGGCGCCGACCATCAGCAGGACCAGGGCGCCGACCGCAAGGGTCAGCTCCGAGGCGGCGAGATGCAGGGCGGAGGACAGATCAGGCATTATGGTCTCACCCGCCGATCGCGGCGCGATAGGCGCTGGTCAGGGCCTCAACGGCAGGCCCGGTGTAATCGAGGATGGCGGCCGGATAGACCCCCAGCCAGATGGTGCCGATGATCAGCGGCACGAACAGCAGCAGTTCGCGCTTGTCGATATCGGTGATGGTCTGAAGCTTCGGATTGGTGATCTCGCCGAACATGACCGCGCGGTACAGGGTCAGCGCATAGATGGCCGAGAAGATCACGCCCGAGGCCGCAACCAGGGCCGCCCAGGTCGAGGCGTGATAGGCGCCCGTCATGGTCAGGATTTCACCGATGAAGCCCGAGGTGCCCGGCAGGCCGACGTTGGCCATGGTGAACATCAGGAAGATGGCGGCGAACCACGGCATCCGCGACGTCAGGCCGCCGTAGAAGGCGATCTCACGAGTGTGCATCCGGTCGTAAACAACGCCGACGCAGAGGAACAGCGCGCCCGAGATCAGGCCGTGGCTGATCATCTGGAATACGGCGCCCTGCATGCCCACGTCGTTGCCGGAAAAGATGCCCAGGGTCACGAAGCCCATGTGGGCGACCGACGAATAGGCGATCAGCTTCTTGATGTCCGTCTGACGCCAGGCGACCAACGACGTATAGACGATGGCGATCACCGACAGGCTGAAGACCAGCGGGCGGAACATTTCCGATGCGTGCGGGAACATCGGCACGTTGAACAGGATGAAGCCGTACCCGCCCAGCTTCAGCAGAATGCCGGCCAGAATGACCGAACCGGCCGTCGGCGCCTGAACGTGGGCGTCAGGCAGCCAGGTGTGCACCGGCCACATCGGCATCTTCACCGCGAACGAGGCGAAGAAGGCCAGCCAGAGGATCGGCTGCACGGCGGGGCTGAAGGCGAACTTCTTCAGTTCCGGAATGCTGGTGGTTCCGGCGGTGTGAGCCATCCACAGCATGGCCAGCAGCATCAGCACCGACCCCAGCAGGGTGTAGAGGAAGAACTTGTAGGCCGCGTAGATCCGGTTCTGACCGCCCCAGATGCCGATGATCAGGAACATCGGCACCAGCGTGCCTTCAAAGAAGATGTAGAACAGGAACAGGTCCAGCGACGTGAACACGCCGATGACCAGCGTCTCCAGGATCAGGAACGCGGCCATATATTCGACGACGCGCGTCTCGATCGACTTCCAGCTGGCCAGGATGCAGATCGGCATCAGGAAGGCCGTCAGCAGAACGAACAGGATCGAAACCCCGTCAACGCCCAGATGATAGCTGGCGCCTGCGAACCAATGCGCGAACTCGACGAACTGATAGTTCGTATTCGACGGATCAAAACCGGCGACCAGCGCCACGGACACGCCCAGAACGACCAGGGTCGTGATCAGGGCGATCCAGCGGGCCGCGGGCGCGGCGGTGTCCTGGTTCTTGGACGCCAGTCTGGCGCCAAGGATGACCAGTGCGCCGACCAGCGGCAGGAATGTGACTAGGCTCAGGATGTAGGGCACGGGCTCAGGCTCCCCACGCGAGGATGGCGAAGGTGAGCAAACCAGCCACCCCGAGCAGCATCACGAAGGCATAGTGATAGACATAGCCGGACTGGATCTTGCCCAGTCGTGCGGCGGATTTCAGCGACGCCCACGCGGCGCCGTTCGGACCAAGACCGTCGATGATCTTCACATCGACAATCTTCCAGAAGAAGTCGCCGATGGCTTTGAAGCCCCGCACGAATACGAAATCGTACAACTCGTCGAAATACCACTTGTTGTAGAGGAAGCGGTAAACGACGCCATTCCGTTCGGCCATACGGCGGCCCATGCCCTCGCGAGCGACATAGATCCAGTAGGCGAAGGCGGTGCCGATCAGCGTCAGGATCAGCGGCGACCATTTCACCCAGGTCGGGACCGAATGGCTTTCGTGAAGCACGTGGTTGTGCTCGCCGACGAAGATCGCGCCGCGCCAGAACTCATGCTCGTGATGGCCGATGAAGTGCGGAGCGAACACGACACCCGCAGCCACAGCGCCGACCGATAGCAGGATCAGTGGAACCAGCATCACCCACGGGCTCTCGTGCGGCTTCAGCGGGCCATGATGACCATGGTCGTCATGGGCGTGGTCATCGTGCGCATGATCGTCATGTGCATGATCGTCATGTGCATGGGCGTCATGAGCGTGATCATCGGCGTGAGCGTGGCCTTCTTCTTCCTTCCACACCGGCTTGTTGTGGAAGGTCATGAAGACCAGACGCCACGAATAATAGGCCGTCAGACCGGCGGCGATGATGCCGACGAAGAAGGCGAACAGACCGATGGCCGAGTGACCCGAGGCCGCCGAGGCGTAGGCGCTCTCGATGATGGAGTCCTTGGAATAGAAGCCCGCAAAACCACCAACGCCGGGGATACCCAGGCCAGTGATGGCGATGGTGCCGATGGTCATGACCGCATAGGTCACCGGCAGCAGCTTCCACAGCCCGCCCATCTTACGCATGTCCTGCTCGTGGTGCATGCCGTGGATCACCGAACCGGCGCCCAGGAACAGCAGGGCCTTGAAGAAGGCGTGCGTGAACAGGTGGAACATGGCGGCCTGATAGGCGCCGACGCCCGCAGCAAAGAACATGTAGCCCAGTTGCGAACAGGTGGAATACGCGATGACCCGCTTGATGTCGTTTTGCGTCAGACCAACGGTCGCGGCGAACAGAGCCGTGATCGCGCCGATGATGGCGATGATCTGCGAGGCGCCAGGCGCATACTCATAGATCGGCGACAGCAGGCAGACCATATAAACGCCGGCGGTGACCATGGTCGCGGCATGGATCAGCGCAGACACAGGCGTCGGGCCCTCCATCGCGTCCGGCAGCCAGGTGTGCAGGAAGAACTGCGCCGACTTGCCCATCGCGCCGATGAACAGCAGGAAACCGGCCAGATCCAGCGCGGACCAATGGACGCCCAGGAACTCCCAGGTCGTGCCAGCCTTGGTTCCGATCAGCGGGAACAGTTCGGCGAAGTTGATGGTGCCGTACATCCAGTAGACCGTCAGGATCCCCAGGATGAAGCCGAAGTCGCCGACGCGGTTGACGACGAAGGCCTTGATGGCGGCGGCGCTGGCCGTCGGCTTCTTGAACCAGAAGCCGATCAGCAGATAGGACGCCAGACCCACGCCTTCCCAACCGAAGAAGATCTGCATGAAGTCGGCGGCCGTCACCAGCGCCAGCATCATGAAAGTGAACAGCGACAGATAGGCGAAGAAGCGCGGGCGGCTGTCGTCCTCGGACATGTAGCCCCAGGAATACAGGTGGACCAGCGACGAAACGCTGGTCACCACGATCAGCATGGTCGCTGACATGGCGTCGATGCGGATCGACCAGGCCGACTGGAAGTCGCCCACATTAATGAAGGGCGCCAGACGAACCGTGAAGGGCTCAAGATGGCCCCAGGTCCACTGACCGAACACGGTCCATGCGACGGCGCACGAGAAGAACAGCAGGCCGGTTGTGACCGCCTGCGACGGGATATTGCCAATCCGACGGCCGAAGAAGCCCGCAATCGCGGCGCCCAGCAGCGGGGCGAAGACGCCCAGGATGACGAGGGTCTGAATAGTCACGCTTAGCCCTTCATCACGGAAGCGTCGTCAACCGCGATATCGCCGCGGTTACGGAAGAAGGTCACCAGGATCGCCAGACCGACGGCGGCTTCAGCCGCAGCAACAGTCAGGACGAACATCGCCATGATCTGTCCGCTGATGTCGTTCAGATAGGTCGAGAAGGCGACGAAGTTGATGTTCACGGCCAGCAGGATCAGCTCGATCGACATCAGGATGATGATGACGTTCTTGCGGTTCACGAAGATGCCGAACACCCCGATCGTGAACAGGATGGCGGCGACCGTCAGATAGTGGGTCAATCCGATGACCATCAGAGAAGCTCCTCGGCGCTGACGCCCTGCCCCGTCTGGGCGGACTTGACCTCAACCGACTTCTTACGATCGCGGTTGACCTGGTCGGTGATGTTCTGGCGCTTGATATGCGGCTTGTGGCGCAGGGTCAGGGTGATGGCGCCGATCATGGCGATCAGCAGCACAATGCCTGCAGCCTGGAAGAAGTAGATATAGTCCGTGTAGAGCACGCGACCGATGGCCTGGACGTTGGTCACATCCAGCGAAGGATCGGCCGGGCCCGTGCGTCCGTTCGTTGCGCCGCCCTGAACCACAGCCACCGAGACCATGATCATTTCCGCAAGCAGCACGCCCGAGATGATCGCGCCGAACGGCAGATAGCGGGCGTATCCCTCGCGCAGCTTCACGAAGTCCACGTCCAGCATCATGACGACGAACAGGAACAGAACCGCGACCGCGCCGACGTAAACGACGACCAGCAGCATCGCCAGGAACTCGGCGCCCAGCAGGACGAACAGCCCCGCCGACGAGAAGAAGGCCAGGATCAGCCAGAGCACGCTGTGCACCGGGTTGCGCGCGGTCACGACCAGAAGGCCGGAAACCGTGGCGACCGCCGCCAGCAGGAAGAAGGCTATGCTTTGCAGCATGTCGGGACGAAGCCCCTTTCGTATCGGCCGCGACCCCGTTTGGAATCGCCGACCCGTTTAGCGATGAGCGCCTTAGCGGTAAGGCGCGTCGAGTTCCAGATTCTTGGCGATCTGCCGTTCCCAGCGGTCACCATTATCAAGCAGGCGTTGCTTGTCGTAGAGCAGCTCCTCGCGCGTTTCGACGGCGAATTCGGAGTTGGGCCCTTCGACAATCGCGTCCACCGGGCAGGCCTCCTGGCACAGGCCGCAGTAGATGCATTTGACCATGTCGATGTCGTAGCGCGTGGTGCGGCGGCTGCCGTCTGCGCGGGGTTCGGCCTCGATCGTGATGGCCTGGGCCGGGCAGATGGCTTCGCACAGCTTGCAGGCGATGCAGCGTTCTTCTCCGTTGGCGTAACGGCGCAGCACGTGTTCGCCACGGAAGCGCGGCGACTGCGGGTTCCGCTCGAACGGATAGTTCACGGTCATCTTGGGCCGCGCCATATATTTCAGAGAAAGGCCGATGGCGCCGATGACGTCCAGCATCATCGCGCCCTTGGCTGCCTGGACGATACGAGTGAACATCAGGGCTTATCCTTAGGGGCAGGCGTCGTCGGGGTTGCAGGCTGACTGGCGCGGAAATCCTGTTCGATCCGCTCCTGACGGCGCTGCCACTGATAGCTGGATTCCGGCATACGCGTATCGGGCGCGCAGGCCAGCAGCGTCGGCGCGGCGATAATCAACGACAGGAACAGACGGCTCATCGTCCCCCCCGTATGCGGTTCTTGCAATCGCTGGATTGATACCGGGGATCGTCCTGGCTCATCATGCGGCACAGACGAAGAAGCTCGTCGTCCTGACGATGCTCAATGGCCCGTTCATCCGCCGAATGCTGCTGGTCGGCAGGCAACATCTTTACGGGTCCGCAGGCGCTCAGCGCACACATGGCGACCAGACCCAGCATGAGATGACGCATGTTCATCACGCCCCCACCACGAACACGCGCCAGGCCGACACGATCACGACCGCGACCAGCGACGTCGGCAGGAAGACCTTCCAGCCCAGACGCATCAGTTGGTCATAGCGGTAACGCGGCACGAACGCCTTCACCAGCGAGATGCACAGGAACCAGAACACGGTCTTGGTGACGAAGGTCAGCAGATAGATCGTGTAGGCGATCCAGGCTGGCAGGCCTTCAAGGAAGGACTGCGACAGGAAGCCGGGGTTCCACCCGCCGAAGAACAGCAGGGTGATCATCGCCGACATGAAGACGATGTTGACGTACTCGCCCATCATGAACAGCAGGTACGGGGTAGAGCTGTATTCCACCTGGTAGCCAGCCACCAGATCAGACTCGGACTCTGGCAGGTCGAACGGCGGACGGTTGGTCTCAGCCAAAGCCGAGATGAAGAAGATGATCGACATCGGGAACAGGATGACCACCAGCGGCCAGGTTCCGGCGCCGCCGCCAAAGGCGAACCAGTTCCAGAAATAGCCGCTTTGGGCTTCCACGATCTTGGACAGGTTCATCGTGCCAGCCAGCAGGATGACGTTGATGATGATCAGGCCCAACGAGACTTCATAGGACACCATCTGCGCCGCAGACCGCAGCGAACCCAGGAACGGATACTTCGAGTTCGAAGCCCAGCCGCCCATAATGATGCCGTACACGCCCAGCGAAGACACGGCGAAGATGTACAGGATGCCGACGTTCAGGTCCGACACCACCCAACCAGGGGCGAACGGAATGACCGCCCAGGCCATGAAGGCCAGGATGACGGTGATGATCGGCGCGATGATGAAGACCGCCTTGTCGGCGCCGGCCGGGATCACGACTTCCTTCAGCACGAACTTGATCATGTCCGCGAAGGATTGCAGCAGGCCGAACGGACCGACGACGTTCGGCCCTTTACGCATCTGAACCGAGGCCCAGACCTTGCGGTCGGCCAGCAGAAGGAAGGCGACGCCGATCAGCACGCCGACAGTGATCAGAAGGATCTGACCGACCGTGATCAGCGTCCAGCCAACGGGCGTGGCCCAGAAAGAAACGGGGTCCATGGTTTACTCCGCTGCCATCGCGACCGGGGCGATCCGCAGGGCGGACAGCTCGGCCATCGTCGCGCTGGCGCGCGCAATCGGGTTGGAAAGATAGGGGTCAGTAACGACCGAGGTGAAGACGGTGTCGCCCAGGTCCCCCTTGGCGCCCAGCGAGGCCACGTCGAACGAAACCGGCGCAGGCAGGTAGTCGATACGTCCGAAGGTCGGATGATCGCCCATCAGCTTGGTGCGCAGTTGCTCCAACGTGTCGTAAGGCAGGGTCTGATCGACGCGAGCCGACAGGGCGCGGATGATGGCCCAGTCTTCCTTGGCGTCGCCCTTCGGGAAGACAACGCGTTCAGCCATCTGCACCCGGCCTTCGGTGTTGACGTAGATGCCCGACTTCTCGGTATAGGCTGCGCCCGGCAGAATGACGTCGGCGCCGTGCGCGCCGCGGTCGCCGTGGCTGCCCAGATAGACGCGGAAGGCGTTCGACCCGGTCGGATCCACCTCGTCGGCGCCCAGCAAGAACAGAACGTCCAGCGCGTCCGGCTTCAGCATTTCTGCAACCGTCAGGCCGCCTTCGGCAGGCACGAAGCCCATGTCCAGACCGGCGACGCGCGCGGCGGCGTGGTGCAGGACGTTGAAGCCGTTCCAGCTGTCGGTGACGACGCCAACCTTTTTGGCCAGTGCGCCCAGGGCGTTCAGGACGGCGGCGCCGCCCTCCCCGCCCAGCGCGCCCGAACCGACGATGATCGCCGGACGTTCAGCCTTGCTCAGCAGGTCCGTCGCCGCCTTAGGCAGCTTGCCCAGGGTTTTCGAACCCGCGCCCAGATAGGCGTAATCGAACGTCAGGTCGGCCTGTTCGCCGATCACGGCGATCTCGACCCCGCCCTTGATCCAGCTCTTGCGCAGGCGGGCGTTCAACAGCGGCGCCTCGATGCGCGGGTTCACACCCACGATCAGTACAGCATCAGCCTTTTCAATACCTTCCAGGCCAGAGTTGAACAGCCAGCCCTCACGCGGACCATAACCCAGAGCTGCGCCGTCCTGGCGGCTGTCGGTGTTCTTGGAGCCCAGGGCGCGGAACAGGTCCAGCGTCGCCTTCATCGACTCGGCGTCCTGCAGGTCGCCCGCGATGACGCCGATGCGGTCGGGCGATGCAGCCTTCAGCTTGTCAGCGACGGCGCCCAGCGCCTCGTTCCACGTCGCAGCGCGAAGCTTGCCGTTCTCGCGGATCCACGGACGGTCCAGACGACGTGCGGTCAGGCCATCGACCACATAGCGGCTCTTGTCCGACAGCCACTCTTCGTTGATGCCCTCGTTCACGCGCGGCAAAACGCGCATGACCTCAGAGCCGCGGAAGTCGGCGCGGATGTTCGAACCCAGGGCGTCCATGACGTCGATGGTTTCGGTCTTCTTCAGTTCCCACGGACGATAGTGGTACTGCCAGGGACGGTGCGTCAGCGCGCCGACCGGGCACAGATCATTGACGTTGCCCGACAGTTCCGAGGCGACCGACTTTTCCAGATAGGTCGTGATCTCGGCATCTTCGCCGCGAGAGATCATGCCGATGTCGGGCACACCGGCGACTTCGGTGATGAAGCGGACGCAACGCGTGCACTGGATGCAGCGCGTCATGAAGGTCTTGATCGTCGGCCCCATGTGCTTTTCTTCGACCGCGCGCTTGTTCTCGGCATAGCGAGAGCCGTCGCGGCCATAGCCCATGGACTGGTCCTGCAGGTCGCACTCGCCGCCCTGGTCGCAGATCGGGCAATCCAGCGGGTGGTTGATGAGCAGGAACTCCATCACCCCTTCGCGCGCCTTCTTGACCATCGGCGTGTCGGTGAAGATTTCCTGACCATCAGCGGCCGGAAGCGCGCACGAAGCCTGAGGCTTCGGCGGTCCGGGCTTCACCTCGACCAGACACATCCGGCAGTTGCCGGCGATAGACAGGCGTTCGTGGTAGCAGAAGCGCGGGATTTCCTGCCCCGCGCGCTCGGCGACCTGGAGCACGGTCATGCCGGGCTCGAACTCGGTTTCGACGCCGTTGACCTTGGCGACTGGCATCAGCGGGCCTCTTCTTCAGCGGGAACGGCCAGATCGACCTGTTCCGTCGTCCCATCAGGGAGCGTCTGTGTGATGGTGATCGCCCCGCCATTGATGACGTAGCGGATCACCGGATCGTCCGGCTGGTCCATCCAGCGGACGAGCGTTTCATCCGGTAGGTCGAGCGGTTTCCACTCAACCCGATCATTCTGCACGCGGCAGTCGGCGCGCATTCGGCCGCCATCGACCGGGGCGCGCCACGAAGTGTGAACCACGCCGTCCTCGACGCCATCGACATCGATCGCAACCGGTTGCTGTCCGTGAACAGCCGCCAGACCGGCGCGGCATACGCGGCGCAAATCAGCCTCAGCCAGCACGGCCGGGCTCGCGGTTTCAGGCGTCTTCACCGCCGCCGGAGCGGTTTCCACCGGCTTCGGCGCAGCCGCGCGCTCGCCGCAAGCGGCGAGAGCCAGGGCTCCGATGACGATGACGGGCGAAAGGCGCATCATTACTCCGCAGCGATCGCGTGACCGGCGAAGTTCGCACGGCGGCTGCGGTAGTTGGCGATGCGTTCCTCGATCTCGTGACGGAAGTGACGGATCAGACCCTGAACCGGCCATGCAGCAGCATCGCCCAGGGCGCAGATGGTGTGGCCTTCGACCTGTCCAGCAACGTCCAGCAGCAGGTCGATCTCCGACGGATCGGCTTCGCCCACAGCCATGCGCTCCAGCACCCGCCACATCCAGCCGGTGCCTTCACGACACGGCGTGCACTGGCCGCAGCTCTCATGCTTGAAGAAGTAGCTGATGCGGGCGATCGCCTTCACGATGTCAGTGGACTGGTCCATGACCGTCACGCCAGCGGTGCCCAGCGACGAGCGCATCTCACGCATGGAGTCGAAGTCCATCAGGACGGTCTCGGCCTGTTCGCGTGTGATGACCGGGCAGGACGCACCGCCGGGGATGATGGCCTTCAGATTGCTCCAGCCGCCACGCACGCCGCCGCCGTGATCTTCGATCAGTTGGCGCAGCGGGATCGACATGGCCTCTTCGACCACGCAGGGCGTGTTCACATGGCCCGACAGCGACATCAGCTTGGTGCCAGTGTTGTTCGGACGACCGAAGCTGGCGAACCAGTCGGCGCCGCGACGCAGGATGGTGCCGACAACCGCGATCGACTCGACGTTGTTCACGGTGGTCGGGCAGCCGTACAGGCCAGCGCCCGCCGGGAACGGCGGCTTCAGGCGCGGCTGGCCCTTCTTGCCTTCCAGCGATTCCAGCAGCGCCGTCTCTTCACCGCAGATATAGGCCCCTGCCCCGTGGTGGATATAGACGTGGAAATCCCAACCGTGGACGTTGTTGTCACCGATCAGCTTGGCCTCATAGGCCTGCTTGACGGCGGCTTCCATCCGCTCGCGTTCCAGCACGTACTCGCCGCGCAGGTAGATGTAGCAGGCGTGGGCCTGCATCGCGAAGCTGGCGATCAGCGCGCCCTCGATCAGCAGGTGCGGATCATGACGCATGATCTCGCGGTCCTTGCAGGTCGCGGGCTCGGACTCATCGGCGTTGATGACCAGATAGTGAGGACGATCCTTCACTTCCTTGGGCATGAACGACCACTTCAGGCCGGTCGAGAAACCCGCGCCGCCACGGCCGCGCAGACCCGAGGCCTTGACGTTGTTGATGATCCAGTCGCGGCCAAGGTCGAGCATATCCTTGGTGGCGTTCCACGCGCCGCGCTGCTTCGCCCCCTCAACGCCCCAGTCATGGAAGCCGTACAGGTTGGTGAAGATGCGATCTTTGTCTTCGAGGATTCCGATCATAGTCCTCAGAGTCCTTCCACCAGACGACGTCTGTGATGACGGGTGCGCATGAATACGGCGGCGAGCACCAACGCCCATCCAGCGGCCAGCATCCCGTAAGAAACAGTGACTGCCCATTCACCGATGCCGAACATCCCGTTGCGGGACGCCAGGATCAGCAGGGCGGCGGCGACGACCAGACCCAGGCCGCCGAGACGCAAAGGACGGCCGACGCCTCGCAATTCCTTGCGATAGGCGGCGCGGCCTTCCTCGGTCGAGAGATCAGCACGAGCCATCAGGCAGGCGCCTTCTCGACCGGCGCCGGGTCGCTGTTCGGCAGCTTCTTGATCGGCTTGGCGGCGGAACCGTCATACAGCTTCGGATCCAACAGGGTCTTGGCTCCGCCCGTCGGCGCCGATGTGTGGCGCCCGGCGTAGGAACCGGCCTTCGGCGACTTGCCAGCGGCGAAGTCATCAATGATCTGGGCCATCGTCTCAGGCGTCAGGTCTTCGTAATAATAGTCGTTGATCTGGGCCATCGGCGCGTTCGAGCAGGCGCCCAGGCATTCCACTTCCTGCCAGGTGAAGCGACCGTCGGCGGACAGATGATCCTTGGGACCAATCTTGTCCTTGCAGACCCTCATCAGATCGTTCGCGCCGCGCAGCATGCACGGCGTGGTGCCGCACACCTGAATCAGCGCGGTCTTGCCGACCGGCTCCAGCATGAACATGGTGTAGAAGGTCGCGACCTCCAGCACCCGGATGAAGGGCATGGCCAGCAGTTCGGCAATGGCGCGGATAGCGGGTTCCGAGACCCAGCCTTCCTGCTTCTGAACCAACCACAGGATCGGGATCACCGCCGACTGACGGCGCGATTCCGGGTATTTCTTGATCCACCACTCGGCCTTGTCCATCGTCGCCTTGGAGAAGGCGAACGAGGCAGGCTGTTCCTTGGCGAGACGACGAACGGACATCCGCTAGGCCTTCACAAAATCAACGCGAGCGATCTTGTCGCCAGCGAACGAATAGATTGCGGCGACCTCGAAAGGCGTCGCATCGGGCGACCGGAACACGCGCTCGTGGTCGATCACAGTGTTGCCGACAACGATCCGTGACAGCAGCTCCGCACGGTTCTGCGGGAACTGGGCGAACATAGCCTCGTGACGTTCACGATAGGCGTCCAGCCCCTTCAGGTTCGGCTCGCCGTTCAGGTCGGAAATGGTGATGCCGTCGTCAAAGAAGGTGACGAATGTCGCCAGATCCTGGGCGTTATAGGCGTCGAGCTGGCCCTGCACCACGGCTTCGCGGCTCATCGGTCCACCTCGCCAAACACGATGTCGAGCGAGCCCAGGATGGCCGAAACGTCGGCCAGCTGGTGACCACGGTTCATTGGCCCCATCTGCGCCAGGTGACGGAAACCGGGCGCGGAGATCTTCACCCGATACGGTTTGTTGGTGCCATCCGATACCAGATAGATGCCGAACTCGCCCTTGGGCGCTTCGACCGAGGCGTAAACCTCGCCTTCCGGCGTCTTAAAGCCTTCGGTGTAGAGCTTGAAGTGGTGGATCAGGGATTCCATCGACCGCTTCATCTCGCCGCGACGCGGCGGAACAATCTTGTTGTCCTCAATCATCACCGGCTCGCCGGGGCAGTTGCGCAGTTTATGGATGCACTGCTCCATGATCCGCACGGACTGCTTCATCTCTTCAACGCGAACCAGATAGCGGTCCCAGCAGTCGCCGTTTTTGCCGACGGCGATGTCGAAATCGAGTTCGGCATAACACTCATAGGGCTGCGACTTGCGCAGGTCCCACGCAATGTTCGAGCCGCGCAGCATCACGCCGGTGAAGCCCCAGGCCAGGGCCTGTTCCTTGGACACCACGCCGATGTCGACGTTGCGCTGCTTGAAGATGCGGTTCTCGGTGACCAGGCTCTCGATGTCAGCCAGAGCCTTGGGGAACTCGTGGCACCAGCGGCCGATGTCATCGACCAGATCCATCGGCAGGTCCTGATGGACGCCGCCCGGACGGAAATAGTTGGCGTGCAGACGGGCGCCGCAGGCGCGCTCGTAGAACACCATCAACTTTTCGCGCTCTTCGTGGCCCCACAGCGGCGGGGTCAGAGCCCCGACGTCCATGGCCTGCATGGTCGCGTTCAGCAGGTGGTTCCCGATGCGGCCGATTTCCGAATACAGCACCCGGATCAACTGGGCGCGATAAGGCACCTCGACGCCCAGCAGTTTTTCGATAGCCAGGCAGAAGGCGTGTTCCTGGTTCATCGGCGCGACATAGTCGAGACGGTCCAGATACGGCACGTTCTGCAGATAGGTGCGCGCCTCCATCAGCTTCTCGGTGCCGCGGTGCAGCAGGCCGATGTGCGGATCGACGCGTTCGACGATTTCGCCGTCCAGCTCAAGCACCAGACGCAGCACGCCGTGCGCAGCCGGGTGTTGCGGGCCAAAGTTGATGGTGAACTTGCGGTCTTCCATCTCGCGGGCGTGGGCCGTGCGGGTGTCGATCACGTCGTCGAACACATCCGTGCCGCCCAGCGATGCGGGGGTGTGGGCTCCGTCAGCCATCAGACATTGCCTCCGGCTTTTTCGTCGCCCGGTAGGACCGGAGCGGGATATTCGGCGCCTTCCCACGGCGACAGGAAGTCGAACGTGCGGAACTCCTGGGTCAGCTTGACGGGTTCATAGACCACGCGGCGCTGCTCCTCATCGTAACGGACCTCGACATAACCCGTCATCGGGAAGTCCTTGCGAAGGGGGTGCCCTTCGAAACCATAGTCGGTCAGCAGGCGGCGCATATCCGGGTGACCCGAGAACAGCATGCCGTACATGTCGAAGGCTTCGCGCTCGAACCAGTTTGCGGACGGATAGACCTCGATCACCGTCGGAACAGGCTGCACCTCATCCGTCGTCACCTTTACGCGCACGCGCGCATTCCGGGTCAGCGACAGCAGGTGATAGACAACCTCGAACCGTTCTTCACGATCCGGGTAATCGACGCCGCAGACGTCCAGCAACTGCTGGAAGCCGAACTGATCGCGCAGGGCGGTCATCACTTCAACGACCCGCTCGCGCGGGGCGACCAGCGTCAGTTCGCCGAATGCAACCTGAGCCTCAACGCCAAGAGCGCCGACCATTTCGGCGCCCAGCGGGGTCAGAGCGGCCTCGTGCTGGGCCTGAACAACCAAGGAGCTCATCGGTCGATCGTCCCCGTGCGACGGATCTTCTTCTGCAACTGCAGCAGGCCGTACAGCAGGGCCTCAGCCGTCGGCGGGCAGCCCGGCACATAGACGTCCACCGGCACGACGCGGTCGCAGCCGCGCACGACGCTGTAGCTGTAGTGATAATAGCCGCCGCCGTTGGCGCAGCTGCCCATCGACACGACGTAGCGTGGATCAGGCATCTGATCGTAAACCTTGCGGATGGCGGGTGCCATCTTGTTGGTCAGGGTGCCGGCGACGATCATCAGATCCGACTGACGCGGGCTGGCGCGCGGCGCCATGCCGAAGCGTTCAACGTCGAAACGCGGCATCGACATCTGAATCATTTCGACGGCGCAGCAGGCCAGGCCGAAGGTCATCCACATCAGCGAACCGGTGCGGGCCCAGTTGATCACATCGTCGGCGGCGGCGACCAGATAGCCCCGCTCGCCCAGTTCCATGTTCACGGCTTCAAAGAATTTGTCGTGAACCTTGGGATCATACCCCTCGACGGTCGAGCGCGCGGCGGACCCGGCGGCGACCAGAGGCGCGCCCGAGGTGGTGACCAGCGACGGCGTACCCGTCCCCGAAGCCACGGAAGTGGTGACTACTCCCATTCCAGGGCTCCCTTCTTCCATTCGTAGATGAAGCCGATGGTCAGGACACCCAGGAAAGCCATCATCGACCAGAAGGCAAAGACCATTCCGGCGTGCGACAGGTCGAACATCGACACCGCCCACGGGAACAGGAAGGCGACTTCCAGGTCGAAAATGATGAACAGGATCGACACCAGATAGAATCGCACGTCGAACTTCATGCGGGCGTCGTCGAATGCGTTGAACCCGCACTCATAGGCCGACAGCTTCTCACTATCGGGGCTCTTCGGCGCCAGCAGCAGCGGCAGCGCGATAAAGAGGATGCCGATCACCGCAGCGATGGCGGCGAAGATCAGCACGGGCAGATATTCGAGCAAAAATGCGTTCATGCGAAAGAACCTCGTCCGCCGGGGAGAGGCGGATTCGGCGCTTCTTAGACCCATCGTCGCCGGGGTTCAAACCCCGTAACCACTTGCTTTTTTATTGAGAACGGCTCGCAAATCTTTAGCGCGGCCGCAGCGCCATTTGTCGCAGCCGCAATGGTTGCGCCTTGCCCCCTCTCCAAGTCCTACTGAAGGCCCCGATCTGTAACAGAAAGTCATCTTAATGAGCGTCGCGAGCCGGGCCCTGAACGCGGTCGAACGCATCGGGAATAAACTGCCCGACCCTGTCTTTCTGTTTCTTTGGCTGATCCTGGGACTGATCGTGCTCAGCATGGTCGGGGCCGGGCTAGGGTGGTCGGCGATCAATCCGGTGACCGGCGAACAGCTCGTGGCGCAAAGCCTGCTGTCACCTGCAAATCTGGAGCGGCTGATCATCGGCATGCCGCGGACCCTGGCGGACTTCCCTCCCCTCGGCATTGTCATAACCATCATCTACGGCGCCTCGGTCGCCGAGCGCACAGGCATGTTCGCCACCGCCATTCGGGGCGCGCTGCTGAATGCGCCCAAATCGATCCTGACGCCGGTCATCGTCATAACGGGCATGGTGTCGCACCATGCGTCCGACGCCTCCTATGTCGTGGTCATTCCGCTGGCCGCCGTCATCTTCGCCGCAGCCGGCCGTCATCCGCTGGCTGGTCTGGCAGCAGGCTTCGCCGCCGTGTCCGGAGGGTACGCCGGAAACCTGTTCCCCGGCGCCAGCGACGCGCTGATTCTCGGCATCACCGAACCTGCGGCGCAGCTGATCGACCCGTCCTATTCGGTGAATATCGCCGGAAACTGGTTTTTCATCGTCGGGGTCGTCTTCGTCTTCACACCCATCGTCTGGTTCCTGACCGACCGTGTCATCGAGCCCCGCCTGGGCAAGTGGACGCCGTCAGCCGGGGTTGCGGCGCCCGCCACTTCGGAAAAACAGCTTCTCACCGCCGACGAAAAGCGCGGTCTGAAGTACGCCGGCCTGGCCCTGCTCGGCATGATCGGCCTGTGGACCCTGATCACCTTCCTGCCCAACTCGCCCTTCGTTGATCCAACGGCTGAGCCGGAACAGCGTTTCAATCCGCTCTATCGTTCGCTGGTCGCCTTCTTCGCCGCCACCTTCTTCATCACGGGCGGCGCCTATGGTGTCGGCTCGCGATCCATCCAGTCGCACCACGACCTGGTGCGGATGATGCGCGAGGGCATCGAGCAACTGGCGCCCTATATCGTCCTGGCCTTTTTCGCCGCCCACTTCGTGGCGATGTTCAACTGGTCTGGCCTGGGACCGATTCTGGCGGTGAACGCTGCCGCCGGTTTCCAGACCCTGGCCCTGCCTGCGCCTTTGTTGCTGGTCTGCGTCGTTCTGATCTCATGCTTCTTCGACCTGTTCATCGGCTCGGCCTCGGCCAAGTGGTCTGCGCTCGCCCCCGTGGTCGTGCCGATGTTCATGTTGCTGGGCATTTCACCGGAAATGACGACCGCCGCCTATCGGATGGGTGATTCCGTCACCAACATCGCCACGCCGCTGATGAGCTATTTCCCGCTGATTCTGACCTTCGCCCAGAGATGGGACCCCAGGTTCGGCCTGGGCTCCCTGATGGCGACCATGCTGCCCTATGCCGGGGCCTTCCTCATTGCGGGGCTGATCATGGTGGCAGGATGGGTGGCCTTTGATCTGCCGCTTGGACCGGGCGTAGGCGTGCATTACGAGCTGCCCGCCCATGTCGCGACCTCACAGGCTCCTTGATCCGCCGCCAAACCGAGACGCAAACCGATGCCTGAGACCGTCCCGAAGCCGCTGTTTCAACAGCCTTTCAGGCCTCGCTCATCTTTCTCGAAAAAGGTCGCTTGACGCGATGGGTCAGCCCGCCTAAACGACGCCCCTCGCCGGGGCGCACTGCTGCTTCGGCCGGGAAACGCGGGTGTAGCTCAGTTGGTTAGAGTGCCGGCCTGTCACGCCGGAGGTCGCGGGTTCGAGCCCCGTCACTCGCGCCACTTCTTTTCAGTTCAACAAGATAAAGAAGTGGCGCGCCCCGCCCTGCGGTCGTCGCAGCGTGCTTTGGCACACCGGCGCACATCAAGAATCATATTGAATCGACAGGGCTTGACGCCGTCGCTCACGCTTTTCGCGGCGGATTAGCCCGAACGCCGCCTCAGTGGGCGGCGTGGTCGTCACCAGACCTTACGAAGGCGGCGTCGCCCGTCAGGTCGCCATAGACCATGCACAGGTCTTCAAACACGCGGTTCCAGGCAAACTGGCTGACAGCCTTTTCCCGCGCCGCACGGCCGATGGCCTCGATATCGCGTTCGAACAGCGCCTCAATGGCCTGGGCATAGTCGTCTGCCTCGGCGCGCGCCGCCAGTTGTCCGACCGTATCATCGACCGTTTCCGCGACGCCGCCTGCATTGACGCCCACGACAGGGCGGCCACAGGCCATGGCCTCCAGCACAATCAGCCCGAATGGTTCTTTATCATTGGCGTGAACGAAGGCGTCGCAGCTGGCGATGATTTTGGCGACAGCCTTCGGGTCCGTCTCATAGGGCATTGAGATCACGCGATCTTCAGCCGGCATTCCCGATCCGGCGCCGACCAGCACCAGATGATAAGGCGCGCCAAGCTTCTGGACCGCCTCGATCAAGACATCGACGTTCTTCTCCTTGGCGGGCCGTCCGGCAAAGCACAACAGGCGCGCGTCGGCGCCAAGGCCCAGTTCGTTCAACAACCATTGGCGATCACGGCGTTCGGGACGGAACGTGTCGATTTCAACGCCCAGAGGACGAATGACGATATTGCCCACGCCCGCCTCTTCCAGTCGACGCGCAATAAAACGGCTAGGCGACACGACTCGGTCGAACTGAGAGAACAGCTTGGCCCAGCGTCTCTGGACCGGCTTCTTGGCCCATTCCCCGAAATGCAGCGCGGCCAGGCCCGCCGGATCCGAATGGCAGAAACCCACGACCGGACAGCCGACCCGCTGCCCCGCCTCCAGGGCGCCCTGCCCTGCCGTATAGGGATCGCCCGCCTCGATGATCGACGGCTTGCTCGCCGCCACCCAGGCGCTCCAGCGCCTGACCGAGCTTGGCCAACGATAGCCGTCGCCGAATGGCAGTTTCGCCGCCCGCAGCCGCACAATCCCATCCGCAGCGGCCCTGTGTCGGGCGCCGGGTACGATCAGGGAATGGGCGACGCCCGGACGATTTTCCGCCAGCCAGGCCTTCTTTGACAGCAGGTAGCGCTTCACCCCGCCGGAGCGCGGTGCAAATAGCATTGTGGTGTCCACAAGCCGCGGGCGGTCGTCATGAGAAGCGATCTTCAACGCCCTCAGCGTCTCGGCGACCTCGACATCCAGCCCAGGAATAAGCCGCAGCTCGCTCTCCTGAACTTCAAGGTCAGTCATGCTCATGAAAATCGTCTCGTCTGGTCGGGCCTGCCGAACGCCGGGGGCGTCGTTTGGATGCGTGGCGCGGATATGCGCTTGACCATTTCGCCGCCCGTAAACCCGCCCGTTGCAAAGCTCAATAGGAGCAACGAGAAATCCGTCCGATCCCGACGCAAGAACACAGGCGTGAAACCCGGAGAACCGCAGCAATCGACGTCATGTCAGACTGCATTGAAAATCCTATGGCCTTGCATTCGCCTCAAATTCGATAAACTTGAGGAAGGCTGGCGCATACCCTGCTAAAGGGTCGCCCATCTTGTGATCGTGTGACCACCAGGGGTTTTCTTTCGAATGCGTATTCTGCTTGCGACCGCCGTAGCGATCGCCCCCCTGTTGGCTGCTGCTGGCGCTCAGGCCGAGATTGTCATCTCGTCGGACCGCACCACGCCGATCCGCACATCCAACGCCACCGGCAGCGCGGCGGACAATGTCCGAATCGCCAGCGGCGGCAGCATCACCTTGACCAGCGGCACGGCCGTCACTCTGGATTCGAACAATACGGTCACCGTCGACGCGGGCGGTTCGATCTCGATGCTCAAGTCTGATGACGGCGCGACCGCCATCCTGGCTCAGGGCGGACGCACGGGCGGCATCAAGCTGGACGGCGCAATCAACATCACCGACACGCTGGAAACCAGCGAGTTGCACAAACCCTTCGCCACGGGCACGGATCGCTATGGCGTCCGCATCACCGGCCCCGGCGCCTTCATCGGCAATGTCGACGTCGGCGCCAGCGGCTCGATCAAGGTCGAGGGCAACAACAGCTACGCCATGTCGATCGAGTCCGCATTGAACGGCAATCTGTCGATGCTGGGCGGCCTGTCTGTGGTCGGTGACAACACCTACGGCCTGCGCACGACCGGCGCTATCGACGGAAACGTCACCCTTGCAGGCAGCATCGCCGCGACCGGCCTGAACGCCCGCGGCGCATCGCTTGAAGGCGACATCAGCGGCGGCGTGAAGGTCCGTTCGTCGATCGCCACGACGGGTTACCGCTACACGACGCCGCCTCCCGCTCGTCCCGAAGGCTGGACGTCGGAAAACAAGAACATCTATCTTGAAGACCTCGACGCCAACGACCTGCTGCAGGGCGGTCCGGCGCTGACCATCGCCGCCAATGTCGCCAAGGGCGTTTTGCTGGCCGTTGATCTCGACGACAAAGGCCAGCCGGTCGCAGGCCAGACCGCGCCCGCGATCACATCCCTCGGCAGCGCCCCGGCGATCCAGATCGGCTCGGAGAGCCATGCGATCACCCTTGGCGTGGCCGGAACTGGCAATGACGCCTACGGGTTCGTGAACCGTGGAACGGTGACTGGCAGCGGCGTTTACGCTGGCGTCAACGCCCGCGCCCTTCAACTCGGCACGGCCAGCGGCCAGTCCGTCACGGTCGCGGGCGGCGTTCGCAACGAAGGCACGCTCACCGCGTCAGCCAAAGACGCCGATGCGACGACCGTCTGGGTCGGCTCCGGCGTAACCACACCTGCCTTGATCAACACCAACACGATCCAGGCCGGCGTCATCGGCACAGGCGATCATACGGCGACCGCTGTTCAGATCGGCGCAGGCGCCAACCTGCCCTCGTTCACCAACTCCGGCACGATCAGTTCCGCCATAAACGGCGACAAGGGAACTGTGTACGGCGTTCGCGACCTGTCCGGGTCGCTGACTGACTTCACCAACAAGGGCAATCTGGTCGTCGGCTTCGTGTCCGATGCGGCCGACTCCACTTCCGGCGATCGTCACGCCACCGCCATCGACCTGTCCGCCAACACGACGGGCGTGACCGTTCGCCAGGTCGCCCCTGATCAACCGGCCGACACCAAGGATGAAGACAAGAAGTCTGCGGCCATCGTCGGGAACATCAAACTGGGCGACGGCGCTGACCTTGTCAGCATCGAGAACGGCACGGTCGTCGGCGACATCGCCTTCGGCGCCGGGGCTGACAGACTGAACATCTCTGGCGGCTCGACCGTCAGCGGGGCGATCACCGCCAGCGATGGACTGCTCGACATCAACGTGTCCAAGGGCACGCTGAACGCCATGCAGAAGACGGCGTCTTCCATCTCGAACCTGAACATCGGCGCAGACGGCACATTGGTCGTCATGCTCGATCCAGCCGGTCACAAGGCCGGCGGCTTCAAGGTCAGCGGCAATGCAACCCTGGCGGACGGGGCTGCCCTGGGCGTGCGTTTCAACTCCCTGCTGAGCCAGCCTGAGCGCTTCACGATCATCGAAGCCGGATCGATCAATGTCGGCGCCATCGATCAGTCCCTGCTCAATCAGAACTCGCCCTACCTCTACGTCGTCAATGCCGGCGTCGATCAGGCTGCGGGCCAGCTCTATATCGACGCCCGCCGTCGCACCGCGTCAGAAGCGAACCTGATCCCCGTTGAGGCTTCGGCCTTCGACGCCGTCTATGGCGCGCTGGGTTCCAACGACGCGCTGAAGAACCTGTTCCTGTCGCGCACCAACCGCGACGACTTCATGGACGTGTACCAACAGATGCTGCCTGACCACTCGGGCGGCCCTCTGATGTCGTTGTCGGCAGGCGTTGATGCCGTAACGCGCGCCCTGACAGGCCGCAACGCCACCGCTGCGCCGGGCGAAACAAGCGCCTGGGTGCAGGAGATCAACTTCTACGCCGACAAGGACAAGACCGATTCCTACGGCTTCCGTTCGGAAGGTTTCGGGGTCGCGGGCGGCGTCGAAAAGGGCACCAGCCTCGGCGCCTTCGGCATATCCGCAGCCTTCACTTCCTCGGACATCAAGGAACCGGAATCCAAGGCCGAGGAGACCCTTTCCGCCAACCTGCTGGAGTTGGGCCTCTACTGGCGCGCCCAGGGCCAGTACTGGACGACCTGGGCCCGTGCTGCGGGCGGCTACGCCAGCTTCAACGCCAAGCGTTCGCTGGTGGCGGAAGGCCTCTATCTCAACAACACCTCTGAATGGCACGGCTGGTCCGCCGCAGCCGCAGGCGGCGCCTCATATGAACGCAACTTCGGCCGCCTGAATGTGCGCCCCGAAGTCTATGCCGAGTACTTCCGCCTGTCCGAAGATGGCCGCACTGAAAAGGGCGGCGGCGACGGCTTCGACCTCGACATCGATTCGCGCGAAAGCCACATCTTCTCAGCCGTGGCGGCGATGAACGTCGGCTACAGCTTCGGCCAAAACGGCTGGCTGCGTCCCGAACTGCGCGTCGGCTATCGTCAGAACATCTCCGTCGATGCGGGTGAAACCATCGCCCGCTTCGCCAGCGGCGGCCAGTCCTTCACCCTGTCGCCTGACGCCATCGAAGGCGGCGGTCTGATCCTGGGCTTCCGCGTCAACTTCGGCAATGATCTGGGCATGCTGTCCCTGACCGGCGACGCCGAGCTTCTGGAGGACTATGTCCGCTACTCGCTCCTGCTGCGGGCCAGCTTCCGCTTCTGATCAAAAGAGCAGTCGAACACGAAAGGCCGCCGGATCACCCGGCGGCCTTTTTTGTTCATACGCCTCTCGCACAGCCGATCGGGCCATCGGACGTATTAAAGCCGCCTGCGCGTTACGCCGGACGTCAGGCTCAACGCGCGGTTAACCTTGGACGGGCCAGAATGGGACACCTGTCCGTTGGAACACGCATCCATGTCCGCGAGTGATCGCCCGGTCCTCATCAAGAAGGTCAAGAAGGTCTCCGGCGGCGGCCACCACGGCGGCGCGTGGAAGGTGGCCTATGCGGATTTCGTCACCGCCATGATGGCCTTCTTCCTGCTGATGTGGCTGATCAATGCGACCGACCCGGAGCAGAAGAAGGGCATCGCCGAATATTTTGCGCCCGCCAACGTGTCGACCGCAACCTCTGGCTCCGGCGGCATATTGGGCGGCACGGCCCTTGGTGACGACGGATCGAAAAGCGCTGGCTCCATGTCCGTCATGGAGCAGCTGGCGCTCCAGGCGCCCCCCGACGCGACCAGCCCCGGCGCCAGCGCCAACCTGACATCCGCCAGCGACGCCGCACTGCAGGCCGAGATCGAACGCCGCGAGGCCACACAGTTCGCCAGCGCCGCCGAGTCGCTGCGCCAGGCCATGCAATCCATGCCGGAACTGGCCGAACTGTCGAAACAATTGATCGTGGACCAGACGCCTGAGGGCCTGCGCATCCAGCTGGTCGATCAGGAAGGCCGCTCGATGTTCGACAGCAACTCGGCGCGCCCCAATGCGCGAGCCCAGGTTCTGCTGCGCGCCATCGCCAAGGTCATAAACCAGCTTCCAAACCGCATCTCCATCACCGGCCACACCAGCGCCACCGCAGGGTCGAACCGCGCCAGCGCGCCGGGCGACTGGACCCTGTCCTCGGAACGGGCCAACGGCTCACGCATGGTGCTGCAGAACGCGGGTGTCGATCCTGACCGCATCTATTCGGTGTCGGGCAAGGCGGGATCAGATCCCCTCTATCCTGACGACCCGTCTTTGGCGGGAAATCGCCGCATCGCCATCGTCCTGCTGCGTGAAGCGCCGGTTCTGCCGATGGACACCTCGCTGTGATCCGGTTCAACTGCAGCGAGAACCCGCTTGCAGCCACGCGCCGGATGGCGGAAAATTACCTTCAGGCGACTGACCTGTTCCAATATTGGCAAGATCGGATGCGGACCTAAGGCCGTGACGCAGCACGTACCGACAAGACAGCTTCGGTTCTACATGACCTCGGTCGCGCCCTGCCCCTATCTGCCGGGCAAGACCGAGCGGAAGGTTTTCGCCAACCTGCCCTTCACCGACGGCGCCCACGTCAATGACGAACTGACCATCGCCGGGTTCCGCCGCAGCCAGAATATCGCCTATCGTCCGGCGTGCGAGGCCTGTGACGCCTGTGTCTCGGTGCGCCTGCCCGTGGCGGACTTCGCGTTCAGCCGCTCACAGCGCCGCATTCTGAACCGCAACAGCGACCTGTCGCGCAGTCTGGTCGAAGCCGAGGCCACGACCGAGCAGTTCCAGCTTCTGCGCCGCTATCTGACCACCCGCCATCCGACCGGCGGAATGAGCGACATGGGCTGGCTCGACTATGTCGCCATGGTCGAGGATACAGCCGTCCGCACCCATCTGATCGAATACCGCCTGCCGTCCACGGACGCCGGTCCCGGCGATCTGGTCGCCGTCACCCTGATCGACCTGCTGAACGACGGCCTGTCCATGGTCTATAGCTTCTATGATCCGACCATGCAGCAACGCAGTCTGGGCCGGTTCGCCATTCTGGATCACGTCCGACAGGCCGAGATCGTCGGCCTGCCGTTCGTCTATCTGGGCTACTGGGTCCAAGGCTCAGAGAAGATGGACTACAAGGCCGACTTCCGCCCGATGGAGGCGCTCAGGCCTCTGGGCTGGGAGCGCCTGCCCTAGGTTCACGACATGCAATCAGAAACGTCATTCCGGGGCGTCCTAAGCACGAGCCCGGAACCCAGGAGGCTCTCATTAGGTGTCGAATGCCTTCAGCGGCGTGACTATGGCCCTGGGTTCCGGGTTCTTCGCTACACTCAGCCCCGGAATGACGATCCGAAAGGCCAGCCAGCTGAACGTAGATTTGATCCTAAAGCAGGATTACGTCGTCGGCACCGAGGTGTTGGCGCGCGAGGGCGTCACCGGCACGGATGAGGTCGGTCCCCACGGCCCCTCGTCGCGACCGCCTGCGAACTTGATCAGGGCTGCAATCCGCTTCTCGATGGGCGGATGGGTGGCGAACAGGCTCGAGAATTCCGACTTGTTGGGCGTATTGTCCAGGAACATGCCCCGCAGTTCGTCCGGCGCCTCAAGCTTGGACTGCCCCGACACCTTGCGCAGGGCCGAGATCATGGCGTCCGGGTTCTTGGTCAGTTCGACCGCCCCTGCATCCGCCACATACTCACGCGTCCGCGACAGGGTCATGCGGATGACCGCCGCCAACCCGAAACCGATCGCCCCGACCGCCAGACCAATCAGGATCAGCGGCATGGCGTTCTTGTTGTCACGGTCGCGCCCGCTGCGCATGTAGAACAGGCCCCGGAAGATCAATTCCGCGATCACGCTGATGATGCCCGCAAAGATCGAGGCGATCACCATGGTCCGCACGTCCTTGTTGATGACGTGGGTCAGTTCGTGGGCCAGGACGCATTCCAGCTCATCCCGGTTCAGCGTCTGCATCAGACCGCGCGTAACAGTGACGCTGTAGTTGCCCTCGTGCAGGCCGGACGCATAGGCGTTCAGCGCCGGGCTTTCGATGATCCGCAGCGTCGGCGTCTTCATGCCGCGCGAGATCGCCAGATTCTCCAGCAGATTATAGAGCTCAGGCTCGACGCGGCGTTCGACCGGGCGGGCGCCGGTCATGGCGTCGATCATCATCTGGTTGCCGAAATAGGCGATGACGAACCAGATGGCGGCGGCGACGGCGGCGAACGGCACCGTCCAGCCCAGCATGGACGCCGCCAGCGCCAGATCCTGTCCCAGGTCGCCGCCGGAGTTGGGCAGGACGCCGAACCCCATCATCAGCACCTGAACGGCGAACAGGATGCCGACCAGCAGGACCGGGAACCCGGCCAGCAGGATCACTGACCGGGTGTTATTCTGCCAGATGTGGGTCTGCAGGCCGACGGCCTGACCGAAGACAGCCATTGACGCTTAGAACTTCACCGTCGGCGGGGCCGCGTTCAGGGCCGCGCGTTCACCATCGCCCACGTCGAAGAAGGGCTTGTCCGAACCGAAGCCGAACAGACCGGCGAACAGGACGGTCGGGAACTGGCGACGCACGGCGTTGAACTCGCCGACTGCATTGTTGAAGAAGCGGCGCGCGGCGGCCAGTTTGTTCTCGATGTCCGACAGGTCCATCTGCAACTGCTGGAAGTTGGTGTTGGCCTTCAGGTCCGGATAGGCCTCGGACACAGCGAACAGGCGGCCAAGGGCGCCCGTCAGCATGTTCTCGGCCTGAACCTTGTCGTCCACAGTGCGCGCGCCGGCCGCGGCGGCGCGGGCCTGGGTCACGGCGTCCAGCGTGCCGCGCTCATGCGTGGCGTAGCCCTTCACCGTCTCGACCAGATTGGGAATCAGGTCCTGACGCTGCTTCAACTGCACGTCGATGTCGGCGAACGACTGGTTGGCCGACTGATCCAGCTTCACCAGACGGTTATAGGCGCCCACCACAGCGAAAAGCACGATTGCGACGACAACGCCGATGATGATCAAGGTGATCATTAGGTCTCCTCCAGGATTCAATGCGGAATATGGAGAGCCTCGGCTCTCCGTCCTAGTGACAATCGTGACAGGTCAGGTGCGACAAATCACGCGCGGAACTTGCGCATGCCACGCGGTCCCTGACGCCCCGCCCCGGCGCGCTTGCCCAGCCAGTCTTTCCAGTCGGGCCAATTGCGACGACGCCCGCCGCCATCCGCCCATTCCGGTCCCGTTTCGGCGTTGAACACCGCGACATCGGCCAGACCGCCCTGTTTGAAGTTCTGCAGGCGGACGCCCTTGCCGCGGCCCATCTCGGGCAGTTCGGCCAACGGGAAGATCAGCGTCTTGATGTTCTCGCCGATGGTGGCGATGTGGTCGCCATTCACACGCAGCATGGCCAGCAGGTCGCCGTTCAGCACCTGTTTGCCGCCGCGCTTCTGGGCCAGGGTGTCGTCTTCCGGCGCTATAAAGCCATAACCGGCCTTGGACGCGATCAGCAGCTTTCCGCCCGGCTGGTGCGCCAGCAGGTTGATGATCTGGGCGTTCTCATCCAGATCGATCATCAGGCGCAGCGGCTCGCCATGCCCGCGACCGGACGCCAGCTTGTCCGCCCCGATGGTGAAGATGCGCCCGTCTGACGCCCCGACCAGCAGCTTGTCGGTCGTATAGGCCGGGACCAGATAAGCTAGCTGGTCGCCCTCCTTGAACTTCAGCTCCGACGGGTCCTCGACCTTGCCCTTGGCGGCGCGGATCCAGCCGCGTTCCGACAGGATGACCGTGATGGCTTCGCGTGGGATGAAGGCTTCGGGCGCGACGAAGGCCGATGCATCCACGGCGTCGGCGATTGTGGTCCGACGTGGCGAGATCAGCGCCTTGCGAACCGCCTCCAATTCCTTGGAGATCGCCTTCCACTGCTTGCCTTCCGACGACGTCAGCGCCTTCAGGTTGGCAAGTTCTTCCGACAGTTCCTTGAATTCCTTCTCGATCGTCATCTCTTCCAGACGCGCCAACTGGCGCAGTCGGGTGTCGAGGATGAAGTCGGCCTGAACTTCCGTCAGACCGAAACGCGCGATCAGGACGGCCTTGGGCTGTTCTTCCTCGCGAACGATGCGGATAACCTCGTCCAGATTCAGGAAGACAATCCGCAGACCTTCCAACAGGTGCAACCGCTTCTCGACCCGCGCGATCCGCCATTCCGAACGGCGGTTCAGCACTTCACGGCGGTGATCCAGGAAGGCCCGCAGGCATTCCTTCAGGCCCATGACGCGCGGCGTGCCGCTGGCGTCCAGCACGTTCATGTTGATCGGGAAGCGGACCTCCAGATCAGACAGTTTGAACAGGCTTTCCATCAGCATCTCAGGCTCGATGGTGCGGTTCTTGGGCTCGAGGATCAGGCGGATGTCTTCCGCCGACTCGTCGCGCACGTCGCCCAGCAGCGGCGCCTTCTTGTTCTCGATCAGGTCGGCCAAGGCTTCGATCAGGCGCGACTTCTGCACCTGATACGGCATCTCGGTGATGATGATCTGATAGGCGCCGCGGTCGAGCTTTTCCTCGATCCATTTGGCGCGCAGGCGCACCCCGCCCCGGCCCGTCTCATAGGCGTCCAGGATCGAAGCCGCACCCTCGACCGACACGCCGCCAGTCGGGAAGTCCGGTCCCGGCACGATCTGCACCAGTTCCGCCGTCGTCGCCTCGGGCCGTTCCAGCAGCAACTGGCAGGCGTCGATCAGTTCGCCGACATTGTGCGGCGGGATAGAGGTGGCCATGCCGACGGCGATGCCGGACGAACCATTGGCCAGCAGGTTCGGGAAACCGGCGGGCAGGACGATCGGCTCCTCGTCCTGATCATCATAGGTCGGGCGGAAATCGACGGCGTCCTGATCGATGCCGTCCAGCAGCAGAACGGCGGCAGGCGTCAGCTTGCACTCGGTATAGCGCATGGCGGCGGCGCTATCGCCGTCGATGTTGCCAAAGTTGCCCTGACCATCGACCAGCGGATAACGCTGGGCGAAATCCTGGGCCAGACGCACCAGGGCCTCATAGATCGAGGCGTCGCCGTGCGGGTGATAGCCACCCATGACTTCACCGACGACCTTGGCGCATTTGCGCGCCGCCGCCTGCGGGTTCAGCCGCATCTGGTGCATGGCGTACAGAATGCGCCGGTGCACGGGCTTGAAGCCGTCGCGCACGTCAGGCAGCGCACGGTTGGTGATGGTCGATAGGGCGTAGGCCAGATAGCGGCGGCTGAGCGCCGTCTCCATCGGCTCGTCGATGATGCGGCCGCCTTCCGGCGGCGGGGCGTGGATCGTCATGGCTCTGCGAATCGGGGATCAGAAGCAATAAGTCTAGCCCGACCGTCGCCTGATCGAGCGTCTAACTGGGCATAAGCGACGCGGTTTGCGGACAAGCGAGACCTCAAAGCCGCCCAGCCTCGGCCAGTTTGTCCAGCATCCAGACGCGCGCGGGCGGCAGGGGCTTGTTCTGGGGGTGGAAGACGAACTGTTCCAGGAAATGCCCGGTCAGGTCGAACCCGGCCTTCACATCACCCTCAATCAACCCCGCCTGGGCGCCCAGCATGAAGGGCGGCAGGGTCAGCATCTTGTCGGCATAGGGGGCTCCCGCCTCACGGCTGACCGCCCGGCCCGTGCGCGGGCTGACATAGATCAGGTCATCGGCCGTGCCGGTCGCCGCGCAACGGGACAGGTCCAACCCAAAGCCCAGGTCATCCAGCAGTCCCGCCTCGAACCGCACAAAGATGGCGGGCCAGACGCTGGGCATGAAGAAGGCGGCCATCAGCGCCTCGAACGCCAGAAACACGCCGGGATGTGGTTCGCGCTCCGGCAGCGCGCCCTGCGCCACACCCGCCGCCGCCGCCAGTCCAGTCAGGGCCAGGGCGTCATCGAACAGGGCGCTTGGCCCCTCCCCGATCGGCTCCAGACGTGCAGCCCCAAGATGGTCGGATGTCCGCGCCCGATAATCCGCCGCGACCCGCGCGCCGGGCTGCAGAAAGGGCCGCATCTTGCGTGACGCCCCGCCCGCCACATAGGCCGAGCGCCGCCCGTTGGTTTCGGTAAGCAGATCAACGACCGCGCCGGTGTCGCCGTGCGTCCGCGCCGACAGGACGAAGGCTTCTTCGTGAAAATCCATCAGTCGGCAGGGTCCGCTGCGATCAGGGCCACAACCGCCTTGGCCCTGTCATTCGGCACAGGCAGGCTGAGGACATACTGTTCGATCTTCCAGCCTGCCTCGGTCCGGCGAACCACGCCCGATCCGCGCACCAGCCCATAGGCGTCATTGTCCAGCAGTTCATCGAACCAGACGATGCAGCGGCATTCCCCCGGCGCCAGGGTCGCCACACGATCATGCGGCCGATAGGTCCAGCCCTTGCCCTGCGAGAAATAGGGCGTCGCATAGGCGCGAAACTGCGACAGGGTCCAACGCTCGCTCGCATCCGTGCCGATGAACCGGGCGTCGGGCGTGAAGATGTCGAAATAGGCCGGGCCGTCCGCACGCGACGCCGCCTGATGCATCTGATCCACAATCAGGCCCGCCGCGCGGGTCGGGTCATCCGCCTGTTGCGGAATGGCGGTCAGCAGCGTCAGGGCGGCGAGAGCGGAAATCATGATCGTGTTCTACTCCTGTTCTCAGGCAACAGGAAAGGCCTGCCGATAGAACAAGTTCGACCAAAGGCGTATGGAACGCCCACAGTGTGCGACCTAAGCACGACCGCTTCCGAGGCCCTCCCCGGCCGCAGCCCAAAGCCTTTCATGTCATCGCGCATCCGCAGCCAGGCCCTGAAGTCCAAGGTCATGTCCGCTCAGGACGCCGCCGCCCTTATTCCGGCTGGCTCCACCGTCGGCATGAGCGGCTTCACCGGATCAGGCTATCCCAAGGCGGTGCCGCCTGAACTGGCGACGCGCATCGAGACGGCGCACAAGGCGGGCGACCGTTTCCGCCTGAACGTCTGGACCGGCGCCTCCACCGGGCCGGAACTGGACGGCGCACTGGCCAAGGCGGACGGCATCGAACTGCGCCTGCCCTACAACTCCGATCCCATCGCGCGCGAGAAGATCAACTCGGGCCAGATGGAATATCTGGACATGCACCTCAGTCAGTTGGCCCCCGCCGTCTGGCAGGGCGTGCTGGGCCCGCTGGATACGGCGGTGATCGAAGTCTCGGCCATCAATGCGGATGGATCGCTGGTTCCGTCTTCGTCCATCGGCAACAACAAGACATGGCTGGACCGGGCCGAACGCGTGATCCTGGAGGTCAACAGCTGGCAGAACGCGGCCTTGGACGGTATGCACGACATCTATTACGGCACGGCCTTGCCGCCGAACCGCGTGCCGATCCCGCTGACCCGCCCCGAACAGCTGATCGGCCAGCCCACCTTCCGTTGCGATCCAGACAAGATCGTCGCCATCGTCGAGACCCACGCGCCTGACCGCAACCTGCCCTTCGCCGCGCCCGACGCCACTGCCCTGGCCATCGCCGGGCACCTGATCGAGTTCCTGAAGCATGAGGTGAAGGTCGGTCGTCTGCCCGCCGCCCTGCTGCCGCTGCAATCCGGGGTCGGCAACGTCGCCAATGCTGTGCTGGCCGGTCTGCTGGACAGTCCGTTTGAGCGGATGGCCGCCTATACCGAGGTCATTCAGGACGGGATGCTGGACCTGCTGGACGCGGGCAAGCTCACCGTCGCCTCGGCCACCGCCTTCTCGCTCAGCCCCGAGGCCGCCGCCGATCTGAACAGCCGCATGGAGCAGTTCCGGGGCAAGATCATCCTGAGGCCGCAGGAAATCTCGAACCACCCCGAGCTGATCCGCCGTCTGGGCTGCATCGCCATGAACGGTCTGATCGAGGCTGACATCTATGGCAACGTCAACTCGACGCAAGTGATGGGATCGCGCATCCAGAACGGCATCGGCGGCTCCGGCGATTTCGCCCGCAACGCCTTCATCTCCTGCTTCGTGACGCCCTCCACGGCCAAGGGCGGCAAGATCTCGGCCATTGTCCCGATGGCCAGCCACGTCGACCACATCACCCAGGATGTTCAGGTCATCGTCACGGAACAGGGCCTGGCCGACCTGCGCGGCCTGTCGCCGAAACAACGCGCCCGCGTCATCATCGCAAACTGCGCCCACCCGGACTATCGCGACGCCCTGGCCGACTATTACGCCCGCGCGATGAAAGGCTCTTACGGCCTTCAGTCGCCCCACCTGCTAAACGAGGCCCTGTCCTGGCACCAGCGCTTCATCGAAACCGGCTCGATGAAACGGGGCTGAAGCGGCGAACAGGCTTCAAAACACCTTCCAACGAACGGCGACGCCTGACAAAAGGGGGCCATGAGCACGACCGCCCCCTCCTCCGCTGTTCTCGACGAATTGAAGGCCGCGCTGGGTCCGGGCGGCTGGACCCAGGACGCCGATGTCATCGCCCCGTCGCTGACGGAATGGCGCAACCGCTGGACCGGCAACACGCCGATCCTGCTGACTCCGCGTTCGGTCGAGGAAACGGCGAAGGCCGTGACTATTTGCGCGCGCGAAGGCGTCGCCATCACCCCTCACGGCGGCGGCACCGGCCTGGTGGGGGGGCAGATCCCCTTTGGCGAAGTCCTGCTATCGACGCGCAAGATGCGCGCCGTCCGCGACGTGACCCCGCTGGATGACGCCATGACGGTCGAGGCTGGCCTGACCCTGCTGGAGGCGCAAGCTGCGGCGACGGCGGCGGGCCGTTACTTCCCGCTCAGTCTGGCGGCCGAGGGCTCGGCCACCATCGGCGGCGTCATCTCGACCAATGCGGGCGGCACACAGGTTCTGCGCTACGGCATGATGCGCGATCTGGTGCTGGGCATCGAGGCGGTCATGCCCAATGGCGAAATCTTCAACGGCCTGAAACGGCTGCGCAAGGACAACACCGGCTACGACCTCAAGCAACTGTTGATCGGCGCCGAGGGCACCCTGGGCGTCGTCACCGCCGCCACCCTGAAGCTGTTCCCCATCATGCGATCGCGCGCCGTGGCCATAGTCGGCCTGGACACCGCCGCCGCTTCGGTTGAACTGCTGGCCCGCGCCAAGGCCGAGACCGGCGGCGGTGTTGAAGCCTTCGAACTGATGAAGCGTCTGGGAATGGAGCTTGTGCTCAAGAACATCCCCGACACGCGCGAACCGCTGGATTCGACGCCCGACTGGTACGTCCTGATCGAGATCGCCTCCGGCACGCCGGGCGGCGCCGAGGCCCAGCTTGAACGTCTGCTGGGAGTCGCCTTCGAGGAAGGCCTGATCAACGACGCCGCAATCGCCCAGAACGACACCCAGCGCGCCGCCTTCTGGCGTCTGCGCGAGGAACATTCGGCCGCCCTGAAGCCAGAAGGCGGCGGCTGGAAACACGATGTCTCGGTTCCCATCAGCCGCATCGCAGAGTTCATTGATGAGGCCTCCGCCGCCGTCGAACGCTTCCACCCCGGCGCACGTGTCTCGGTCTTCGGCCATGTCGGGGACGGCAACCTGCACTACGACATCCTGCCGGACGTCGGTCAGGACATCCCCGCCTTCATCGCCCGCTGGAAGGAAGGTTCGCAGGTCGTTCACGACGTCGTGGGCCGCTACGACGGCTCGATCTCGGCTGAACACGGTCTGGGCCGCCTCAAGACCGAAGAGGTCAAACGCTACAAGTCAGCCCTTGAAATCGAGACCATGGCTGCGATCCGCCGTGCGATCGACCCAAACCGGATCATGAACCCTGCTGTTCTGTTCTGATCTGACATGCAGGGGCGTTGAGATGCGCTGTAATGACGCAAGGCGGCGGCCCAAGCTTGGCCATAAAGAAACCGACGGCTAGGCTTCTAGGCTTGATTCTAAGCTCAGAGTTCGGACCGCCATGTCTCCCGCCCGATTGATCGTCACTGCCGCCGTCTTCGCTCTTACAGCCCAGACGGCTCAGGCGCAGATTTTCGGACAACCTCGCACCAACGCCCAGCGCACCCAGGATCGCCAGATCGCGCAGATACCCCGTTGCGAGCAGCCCCTGGGCACTCTGACGATCGCAGACGGCGATGCGGGCGACTATGACGCCATGCAGCTTCAACCGCCTCAAAATCTGCTGCGTGTGGTGGTTCAGCGTTCGGGCTGTTTCACCCTGGTCGACCGCGGCTCGCCTGCGCTGGAAGCCATCGAGCGTGAACGCCGCCTGGCCTCGTCAGGCGCCCTGCAGCGCAACTCCAACATGGGCGAAGGCCAGATCCGCGCCGCCGATTTCATCCTGTTGGCTCAGGTCGCCAGCGAAAACGACAACGCCAGCGGCGCGGGTGTTCGCGGCTCGACCAACACCAACAACGGCCCCAGCGCCGCCTCGCGGGTCGGCGGCCTGTTGAAGGGCGCAGCCGGCGTCGGCATGATTGCGGCGGGCGGCGGCTTCGCCCCCAGCATGTTCAACGGCCGTATAGGCGGCGGCGTCGACACCCGCACAGGCGAAGCCAACACTGTGCTGTCCATCGTCAATGTCCGCACGACCGAGACCATGGTCGTGTCGCAGGGCTATGCGGCCAAGCGCGACGTGAACTGGAGCCTGACCGGATCAGCAGCCTTCGGCGGCTTCGTCGGCGGCGGCTATGAAAACACCGAGATCGGCCGCATCGTCGCCCAGTCCTTCATCAACGCCTATGCCGACGTCGTCGGCCAGTTGGGCCAGCTCGACCTCACCGCCGCCATCCTCCAGGCTCCCATCGCCGAACCCAGCGTCGAGCCGCGCATCATTCAGGTCGCCGCCCAGCCCGTCCAATCCGCCGCCATCGCCGCCTCGGGCCTTCGCATCCTGCAAAGCACCACCCTGCGCGAAACCCCGGGCGGCGCGGTCCTGCGCGTGATGCGTAACGGCCAGTCAGTCCACGCCACCGGCGAACAGGACGGCGAATGGATCGAAGTCATCGACGAGAACGAAGATCTCGGCTGGATCCAGCACGACCGCGTCGCCCCGTCGCGGTAACCCCATTTCTTTCGTCATTCCGGGTCTCCGCTGCGCTTCGCTCGGAATGACGAAAGCGAAAAACGCCTACATTTTTAACCCGTCATCCTCGCCCTTGTGGCGAGGGTCCATACGCCCGGTCTCTTCACAGGGCGCACACCCGAAACACCGGGAGTATGGATCCTTGGGACAAGCCCTCTGTCGGGCCCTCCCAAACTTCGCAGCGAAAGCGCGAGGCGGCTTTTGCTCGCGTGTGATTCGATTTCTTGTGGACGCTCATGGAGGCGGCCGCGATTTCCAGGGCCACGAATCACTTTCTGAGGCACGCTCAACGCATGAACGCTCAGGTCGCCCCCGCTGAACTTCAGGCCCGCACGGACGCTGCGCCGATGGATCACCCCGAGTGGCAGTATCTGAATCTGCTGCGCGACATCCTCGAAAACGGCGTGCGTCGCGATGACCGCACCGGCACTGGCACTCTCGGCGTGTTCGGCCGTCAGATCCGCTTTGATCTGGCCAAGGGCTTTCCGGTCCTGACGACCAAGAAGCTGCACCTGCGCTCGATCATCGTTGAACTGTTATGGTTCCTGCGCGGCGAAACCAACATCGGCTGGCTCAAGGAGAACGGCGTCCGCATCTGGGACGAATGGGCCGACGCTGACGGCGAGCTCGGCCCCGTCTATGGCAAACAGTGGCGCTCATGGACGGCCCCGGACGGCCGCATCATCGACCAGATCGAAAAACTGGTTCACGGCCTCAAGACCAACCCGAACGGCCGCCGTCACATCGTCACCGCCTGGAACCCGGCGGACGTAGACGACATGGCCCTGCCGCCCTGCCACTGCCTGTTCCAGTTCTTCGTCGCGGATGGAAAGCTCAGCTGCCAGCTTTATCAACGCAGCGCCGACATCTTCCTGGGCGTGCCGTTCAACATCGCCTCTTACGCTCTGCTGACCCTGATGGTGGCCCAGGTCGTGGGTCTGGAGCCAGGAGAGTTCGTCCACACCTTCGGCGACGCTCACCTGTACCTGAATCATCTGGAACAGGCCGAGCTCCAACTGACGCGCGAGCCCCTGCCTCTGCCGACCATGAGCCTGTCGCCCAAGGCCGACCTGTTCGCCTATGAACTGTCTGACTTCACCCTGAACGACTATCAGGCTTGGCCGCATATCAAGGCGGTTGTCGCAGTCTGATGGATTTGAAGGCCCTGCAGGCGGATGTCCTGCGCATCTCCGACATCTACGCCGCTGAACACAGCATCGACCGCGACCGCGACTGGGCGCTGCTGAAACTTCAAGAGGAGTTGGGCGAATTGACCGCCGAGCACCTGCGCCTATCCAGTCGAGCGCGGGGTGCGCCGGACGCTCAGGCTCTGGGTGACGAGGCGGCGGACGTGCTGGGCATGCTGCTGATCTACTGCGCGCGGGCCGAGGTCGATCTTGAGGCCGCCATGAGGCGCAAGTGGCTCAAGTGGCTAGAACCCACAACCTGATTATCAGGTTGCGGGAGCGATCATGGTCATGGGCGTGAGACGCAAGGTCAGGGTCTCGCGGCTGTCGATACGTTCCAGCAAGATACGGTTTTTCAAAGCGCCCATCGCCATCGTCGCCCGAAAGGCGACGATCTCACCCGGCGCGGCGATGAAGCCTTCCAGAGTCGGCTTGTTCTGCTTGCCTGCCAGACCGCCGAACGCCATCGAAATCTGATGCCCGCCGGGCTCGACGGAAATGGCGGTGAAGCGCGGACTTTTCAGCTGGGCGACGAACTGGTCGTCAACCAGCAGGTCCATGCCCGCCGCCATGCCGACAAAACCTTCGCGAAAGACGATCAGCATCGCCTTTCCAGGCTCGGGACGGAAATCCAGCACAGCCTGTTTCTGCTCCGCCGTCGCCGCTCGCCCCCGCTTTGTCCCGGCCAGATTGGCCATGATGTAGGCGGTGAACACGCCCAGAAAACCGCCAACGAACATCGGCAAAATGCCTGGCGACGCCCCGGCGGATGTCAGCAACATCGAGAACCCGGCCGACACCACGAAGGCGACCAGGAAACCGACGACGATGGCGGGGACGTACTTGCTCACAGGCGGGCTCGCGTTCATTGAATGGCCTTCTCAAACGCACGGATAAGGTGACGGTTCTTGTCCCAACCCAAGATTTCTCTGGTCGTCGCTCGCGGGCTAAACGGCGTCATCGGCCGTAACGGCGACCTGCCCTGGCGGCTGCGGTCCGACCTTCAGCGCTTCAAGGCGATCACGGTCGGCAAGCCGTGCCTGATGGGGCGAAAAACCTGGGAGAGCTTGCCGCTGAAACCCCTGCCCGGCCGCCTGAACATCGTCCTGACCAAGGATGAGTCCTATGAACCTGACGGCATGTCAAAGGGCGCGCTGGTCTGTTTCACCTTGGACGAAGCCATCGAAATCGCTCGCGAAACGGCCGAAGACGACGGTGTGGACGAAATCTGCATCATCGGCGGCACCGCTCTGTTCGAAGCCGCCCTGCCTCGCGCCAAAAGACTATACATCACTGAGGTGGACGCCAGCCCTGAAGGCGACGCCGTATTTCCGCCGTTTGACCAGACAGACTGGATCGAGACTTCGTCCGAATCCCACCCGGCAGGTGAAAAGGACGACCACGCCTTCACCTTCCGTGTTCTTGACCGTCGCTAGGAGACATCATGTACGTCACCACCACAAACGACCTGCCCGGCTTCCGCGTCACCCGTCATATTGGCCTGGTGCGCGGCGTGACGGTACGTTCACGAAACGCCATCTCCGACGCCATTGGCGGCGTCCAATCGATGCTGGGCGGACGCGTCGGCGCCTATGTCAAACTGGCCGAGGCCGGTCGTCAGGAAGCCTATGACGAACTGGTCAAACACGCCGAGGCGCATGGCGCAAACGCAATCATCGCCGTGCGCTATGACGCCACCGAGATCATGCCAGGCGTGACCGAAGTCCTCTGCTATGGCACAGGCGTGATCGTCGAGCCGGTCTGACCAGACCGGCCCGACGGCTCTGTTTTACGACAGGGTCCCAAGCGCCTGACGCTCGAAGTTCTGCAACTCGCTAGTGCGGCCGTCCCTGATCTTGTTGACCCACTGCGGGTCAGCCAGCAGGGCGCGCCCCACGGCGACCAGATCGAACTCTTCGTTCTCCAGACGGCGGATCAGGCCATCCAGCGACGCCGGACGCGAGCCTTCACCGCCAAAGGCCGCAATGAACTCGCCGTCCAGACCGACTGATCCAACCGTGATCGTCGGTTTGCCGATCAGCTTTTTGGTCCAGCCCGCGAAGTTGAGGTCCGAACCTTCGAACTCCGGCTCCCAGAAGCGACGCTGCGAGCAGTGGAACACATCGACGCCCGCGTCCGACAGGGGCGCCAGCCACTCAACCAGTTGATCCGGCGTTTCGGCGATGCGCGCCGAATAATCCTGCTGCTTCCATTGCGACAGGCGCAGGATGACGGGGATGTCTTCGCCCACGCCCTCGCGGATCGCCTTCACCACTTCAACGCCAAAGCGGTTGCGGTCAGCAATGGTCGGGCCGCCCCAGCGATCTTCACGCGCATTCAGTCCGCCCCAGAAGAACTGGTCGATCAGATAGCCGTGGGCGCCGTGGATCTCGACGGCGTCAAAGCCGATTTCCCTGGCTGCCCGCGCCGACTTGCCGAAGGCGGCGATGGTGTCGGCAACGTCTTCCTCGGTCATCGGCTCGTACTTGGCCTTGCCCGGCAGGGTGAAGCCGGAGGGGCTGTCCACCTTGCCCAGCGGCGTCCAGTCCGCGCCCTGGCCACGGGCCGAACCGACGTGCCAGATCTGGGGAGCGATCAGTCCGCCAGCAGCGTGAACGCCATCTACGACCGACTTCCATTCCGGCAACGCCTCACCGTGGAAGATCGGCACATTGGCGTCGTTGCGGGCGGCCGGGCGTTCGATCACCGTGCCTTCGGTGACGATCAGACCCACGCCGCCTTCAGCGCGTCGGCGATAATAGCCCGCGACGTCCGATGTCGGGATGCCGTTGGGAGAGAATGACCGGGTCATGGGGGCCATGACGATCCGGTTGGGCAAGGTCAGATTCTTGATCTTGAACGGCTGGAAAAGGGCGTCGACGCTCATAAAGCGCTCCATTGGCGATTGGTAATGGCCAAAGTGGCGGTTAGAGTTGCGTTTGAAAACCCTTGCGCTCGACTATTTTTCCTAAAGGTTCAAACCTGAAATTACGCGCTCGGCAATGGTTGCAAACCGGGCCGCGATCTCTCCCTCAGGATCAACCGCGACAGGCGGACGGCCAGCGTCCCCGCCTTCTCTCAGAGCCGCATTCAGAGGCAGATCGCCTAGGAACAGGATCGACAAACGTTCTGCTTCCGACTTCGCGCCCCCCTGACCAAAGACCGATCCGCTCATATTCTCGATCAGGCCCAAAGTCGGCACATTGACCCGCTGAAACAGGGTGTGGGCACGGCGGGCATCCGCCAACGCCACCTCCTGCGGGGTCGAGACGATGACCGCACCGTCCAGCGGCGTCTTCTGGATCAAGGTCAGTTGCACGTCGCCGGTGCCGGGCGGCAGATCGACCACCAGAACATCCAGCGGAGCCTCCGCCGTGCCCCAGCGCGTCTGGGTCAGCATCTGGGTGATGGCCTGCGACGCCATAGGCCCACGCCAGATCATGGCGTCGTCCATCTTGGTCAGCAGCCCCACCGACATAGCCTTCAGCCCATGCGCGGCGTGCGGAACAATGGCACCGTCCTCATAGGCCGGCTGACCGCTGATCCCCAACATGGTCGGCAGCGACGGGCCATAAACATCGGCGTCCAGGATGCCGACCGACAGCCCACGCGCCGCCAACGCCGCCGCCAGATTGACCGACACCGTGGACTTGCCCACGCCGCCCTTGCCGCTGGCGACGGCCAGAACGCGCCGGACATGGTCGGGGCGATCCGTCGCGACCGGGGCCTTGGCCCGACCTTGATCCACAGCAGCCTTGGACAAACCGGCGGTGCGTGGCGCACCCGCAGCCTTACTCAGGCCCGGCTTGGCTTCAGCCGTCAGGATAACCGACACCCGCGTCATGCCGGGAATGGCTTTCAACACCGCCTCAGCCGCATCGCGAACCGGGGCGTAGGAGGCAGCCTGGCCACGATCGACCTCCAGCGCGAAACCGGCGCGGTCGTCGGCCACCACCAGCCCCTGAACCAGTCCAGCGGCATGCAGCCCCTGGCCTGAAACCGGATCAATGACAGTGTCGAGTGCGGCGATGACGGCGGAACGTTCGACCAAGGCGGTCTCCCAAAAACATACGGGCGCTTGCAGGCGATAAGGCGGGCGTTCTATCGCCGTCCGACACGACCTGCGAGCCTCCATTTGTCCCAACCGCCATTAGTCACCCTGATCGCCGGCCCCACCGCCTCGGGCAAATCCGCGCTGGCGTTAAAGATGGCGCGTGAGACAGGAGCGGTGATCATCAACGCCGACAGCCAGCAACTCTACGCCGACCTGCGCATCCTGACGGCCCGCCCGTCTATCGAAGAGGAAATACAGGCCGATCATCGATTGTATGGCGTGGCGGATGCGGCAGAAGCTTGGTCTGTCGGACGCTGGAGCCGGGCGGTGCTGGCTCTACTGGAAGAATTAAATGCCGATCAACAGTCGGCGATTATCGTTGGCGGAACCGGCCTCTATTTTACGGCCCTGACCAAGGGACTGGCGGAAATTTCCCCTGTGCCATCATCCGTGCGCGACCAAATAGAGATGGCCTACGCCGCGCAAGGCGAAGTTGCTTTTCGCGCCGCACTAGCCGACGTCGATCTCAAAGCCGCCCGCACAATCGAACAGGGCGACCGACAGCGGCTCGTGCGAGCCATGAGCGTTTACGCCTCCAGCGGCCGTTCGCTCAGCGACTGGCAGGCCGATACCGCGCCTTTGCTTTCTCCGGATGCTTGGACAGGTTTTGTCTTAGAACCGGATCGCCAACTGCTCTATGATCAGTGCGATGCGCGTGTGGACCGCATGCTCCAAGCCGGTGTTTTGGAGGAAGTCGGTACGCTGTTGGCTCGTCAACTTTCGCCCGCCCTGCCCGCCATGAAGGCGGTCGGCCTGCGCGAACTTGCCGCTTTCATCAATGGCACCATGTCACGGCAGCAGGCTGTAAATGCCTTGAAGCAATCGACTCGAAACTACGCCAAACGTCAGTTGACGTGGTTCCGCAACCAGACGCCCGATTTTCAGCGACCTAATTAGACATCGTAAAAGGCCCGCCTAAAACGCATCTCCAACGCATTCCCAATATTTGGCGACCTAGCGAATTCTGCGAAAGGCCGCTACCAAAGCCTAGGAGTTATACGGCGGAGAAAAATATGATTGTCACGGTTAGCACGGCTCTATTTCTGGCATTTGCTCAACAGACGACGTCACCTCAAGTACCGTCGGCGCCAGTTGCACCGGCAACTGCGGGTGCAACTGCAACAACCAACACCTCTGACGATGACCGAGTGATTTGTCGCCGCGAACGTGTTTTGGGTTCAAATCGGCCGCAGAGAGTGTGCATGCCGCGCCGTCAATGGAATGAACAGCGAGATAGTTCGCGACAAATGTTGGAACGCACATCCCCAGGCCAAGGCGAACAACTTCCGCGTTCATAGATTTGGCCCCTTACATTTCGGTCGCTACACGCTATATTTCTTCTGTCCGGTTTCGGCCGGACTATAGCGATAAACGCGCTTGTAATAAGCGGACCGGACCCGGGTGCGATTCCCGGCGGCTCCACCAACTTTCTCCCCGCGTTATCGGCGGAGGCAGCATGGGGCCGACTAGCATCGACGGACGTGTAAAGAGGATTGCTTTCGCTCGTCCTGGCCCACCGTATCGGGCCATTTTCTAACTGCGAACGATAACTTCGCTGGAGAAGTCGCTCTCGCCGCGTAATGCGGTTCGGGTGATTTCGAATCTTAAGTCCTAGGGGTTCAGATCCTTGGGCGGGGCCCGTCGGGGGGCCTGGCAACAGAACCCCCGGCACTTTCCAAAAATCTGATCCGCTTATCGCCATAAATCGCGACGGTTCACCTTAATGGTCTCTTTCACCTGAGGCCCGTCACCGCTATCAGTCGCGCTCAGGTTATGAGGTGACGATGAGCGACCAAGCCCCTCCGGTCGATGAGATGCAGTACGAGCGTCTGGCGCACGAGGCCCTGCGGGGTGTCGTGCGTTCTGCGCTAGAACACGTGCTGGCCGAAGGTCTGCCCGGCGCGCATCACTTCTACATCACCTTCAAGACCCGCGCCGCAGGCGTCAGCGTTCCGCCCGACATCCTCGCCAAATATCCCGAGGAAATGACGGTGGTGCTGCAGCATCAGTATGAAGATCTGACGGTCGATTCTGATCAGTTTTCGGTCAAGCTGCGCTTTGGCGGCCTGCCCAAGCACCTGGTCATGCCCTATTCGGCCATCACTCGCTTCTATGACCCCAGCGTGCAGTTCCTGCTGCAGTTCGACGAGCCTGAGATCGTGGAGCCGGTCGAAGAAGAAACGACCCCGCCCAAGGACATCCCTCCGATCTCGGACGGCCCCAAGGTCGTTTCTCTGGACCAGTTCCGCAAGAAATAGGCGTCAGCGCGGGCGTGGATAGGAGCGGATCGTGATCCGTTCCTTTTCGCCTTCGTTGCGTTCGACCACCAACCGCGCGACCTGACTGTCGTCGTGGAACAGATAGCCCTTGATCGAATCAAGCAGAGCCTTGGCCAGGTTGTCCAGGTCCATCCACGGCGGATCGCCGACGTGTTCCATGCGGATTTCAACGACATGGTCGCCCCACGATGGGCGTGACGACCATTCCTTGCGCATGAACTCATAGACCAGCGGCTTGTAGTATTTGGCCTGGGTCGTCAGGCCGTCGATAACGATCTCGACAGCGTCGCCGTCTTCGCGCGCACGGACCTTTCCGGTCCCGATCCAATCGCCGTTCATCTTGCCCTGCATGACCTGCGTGCTACACCGCCGCGCAACCAATCGCCACGCCTGAGAGACGAGTCCCGCGCATGAGCAACGTCCGCATCGAAACCGACACCTTCGGCCCCAT
>RCMZ01000087.1_pt1 | contig 54464 bp, 46 predicted proteins | sample 2041141 | NCBI WGS metagenome assembly RCMZ01 (sample SAMN09708263, study PRJNA481090) | Wastewater metagenome, whole genome shotgun sequencing project. | biome: sewage; isolation source: Davis station wastewater (DW) | place: Antarctica: Davis Station | collected 2010-03-01 | reverse complement strand
GCTCATAACCCGAAGGTCGTAGGTTCAAATCCTGCTCCCGCAACCAAACATATAAAGGCCACTTGAAAAAGTGGCCTTTTTTGTTTCTGGGTTTTAAGCAGCTCGCTAACTTATTGATCCAGAAACAAAAAGATTGACAGCAAAGCGTTTCGCTGTAGAATCATCGGCGCGGGATGGAGCAGTCTGCGGGCTCATAACCCGAAGGTCGTAGGTTCAAATCCTGCTCCCGCAACCAAACATATAAAGGCCACTTGAAAAAGTGGCCTTTTTTGTTTTTGCCATAAGCAAAGCCCCCCCCCGCCAGCTTTAAACCCAAGCAATCTTCCGAACCGCAGTCATCGCTGACGATAAATCTTTTCGTTACCCTCTTGGGAATCTTCTGTGCAGGCCTCACTCTTAGCCGCACAGAAAAAGAGGTTTGCGATGTCCAATAGCTCCGCCGCCGTTCCACCTAAGTCAGTCAAACATGAGAGCTGGCACCAGCGCCTCAATCAACACCGCCAAACCATTGGCCTTAGCCTGACCCTATTACTGTTCAGCATCGCTCTGATTGCCTGCCGTCACCTGCTGCAAAGCCTTGACTCGGATGCGCTGCACAACGCCCTGCTGGCTGTACCGGCTAAATCGCTAGTGGGCGCCGTTTTCGCCACTGTGCTGGGTTTTCTAATCCTGCTGGGCTACGAGTGGTCGGCCAGCCGTTATGCAGGGGTAAAACTACCCGCCCGCACCTTGGCGTTTGGCGGCTTCAATGCCTTTGCCATCGGCAATGCCGTTGGCCTGTCGGTGCTTTCAGGTGGCTCCGTGCGCTATCGCCTCTACGCCCGTCACGGCCTCAGCGCCGGCGATGTGGCGCGCATGACCCTGTTTGCCAGCCTGTCATTGGGCACCGCACTGCCGTTACTGGCCGCGCTCGCGAGCCTTAGCAATCTACACGCTGCCAGCAGCGCACTACGCCTGCCATTACCCCTGGTGGCTGGGACTGCAGTGGCCATCTTGCTGCTATATAGCGCTTTGAGCCTCGGTATTTGGCGGCGCCGCAATGCCGAACAGCCTGAACCCGACAACCTACTGATCACCCTGCGCCGCCGGCAGATACGCCTGCCAGGTGTGCGCCTAAGTCTGCTGCAATTGCTGATCACCGCCCTCGATGTTGCTGCTGCCGCCACCGTGCTTTACCTACTGCTGCCTGAAGCGCCGCCGTTTGGCGCCTTTATACTGGTCTACCTGCTAGCCCTCGCTGCCGGGGTACTCAGCCATGTGCCCGGCGGTGTCGGGGTGTTTGAGGCGGTGTTATTGGCCGCCTTTGCCAACCAGCTGGGCGCCGCACCACTGGCCGCCGCACTGCTGCTGTATCGCCTGATTTATGTAGTGGCGCCTCTGCTGCTGGCTTGCTTACTGCTGCTGCTCAATGAAGCCCAGCGTGTGCTGCCCACCCGCCAAGCGATGCGTGTAGCCTCAGGCTTAGCTGCGCCGGTACTGGCGCTGCTGGTGTTTATCTCCGGGGTGGTGTTGCTGCTTTCGGGTGTAACCCCGGCTATCGATACGCGTATTGAGCACCTGGGTTTTCTAATCCCACATCGCCTGATCGACACCTCACACCTGGGCGCCAGCTTAATTGGCGTGCTCTGCCTACTGTTGGCCCAGGGCCTGCAGCGGCGCCTTTCCGCCGCATGGGCACTGACCCTCGCACTGCTGCTGAGTGGCGCACTACTTTCACTGCTTAAGGGTTTTGACTGGGAAGAAGCCAGCCTACTGATTGTCACGGCCATCTTGCTCGCGCGCTTTCGCCAGTCGTTCTACCGGCCCAGCCGCCTGCTCGAATTACCTTTCTCGCCGCTCTACTTAGTCGCCTGCCTGTGCGTACTGGCGTCGTCGATTTGGCTGATGCTTTTCGCTTATCAAGACATTCCCTATGAACACCAGCTTTGGTGGCAGTTTGCTCTAGATGCCAACGCACCGCGGGCGTTGCGCTCAGCGCTAGGCAGCTCAGTGTTGCTGGTGATCATCGTGCTCACGTGGCTGCTACGCACCTCACCTCCGGTCATTCACCTGCCCGACGCGCAAGAGCTTGCTCAAGCGGCGGCCATTCTCAAAGACTCCAAACAGCCCGATGGTGGCTTGGCGCTGAGTGGCGACAAGGCGCTGCTGTTCCATCCGCAAGGTAACGCCTTCCTCATGTATGCGCGCCGTGGTCGTAGCCTGGTAGCGCTGTACGACCCAATTGGCCCGCCGCAACAACGCGCCGAGCTGATCTGGCAATTCCGTGATCTATGCGACCTGCACCACGCCCGCCCAGTGTTTTATCAGGTGCGCGCCGAGTGCTTGCCGTTCTATATGGACATTGGCCTAACGGCTCTCAAACTCGGCGAAGAAGCCCGAATTGACCTGCCCAGCTTTGATCTAGAGAGCAAGGGTAAAGACATGAAGGACCTGCGCTACACCTTGAGCCGCGGCCAGCGTGACGGTTTAACCTTAGAAATTCATGAAGCCGGACAAGTACCGCTGGATGAGCTCAAGGTCATCTCCGACGCCTGGCTAGAAGGTAAGCAGGTGCGCGAGAAAGGCTTCTCTCTAGGCCGCTTCCATGCCGATTATTTGAAGTATTTCCGCATTGCCCTGATTCGCCACGAAGGGCGCCCAGTAGCCTTTGCCAACCTGCTGGAAACCGACAGTCACGAGCTGGCCAGCCTCGACCTGATGCGCGTCCACCCGCAGGCATCGAAGATGACCATGGAGTTTCTCCTGCTCAATCTGTTGCTGCACTACAAGGCTCACGGCTATCACTGCTTCAGTCTCGGCATGGTGCCACTCGCCGGCCTACAGCCACGCCGCGGCGCTCCGCTGACTCAGCGCCTCGGCGCATTGGTGTTCCGCCGTGGCGGGCAGTTCTATAACTTCCAAGGCCTGCGCCGCTTCAAAGAGAAGTTCCAGCCCCGCTGGGAGCCGCGCTATCTCGCCGTACCCGCGGGGCTTGACCCGCTGGTGGCACTCACAGACACCGCTGCACTGATCGCTGGTGGTCTGACTGGATTGGTAAAACGCTGATGCTGAAGGCTTACTCGCGCTACGCCCTGATTATCCTGGCCTTACTGGCCCTAGCCGTCGGCTTATACCTATGGCCACGCAGCGCTCCGCCCGCCAGCATCGAGCACTTCACACTCGCCAACGTTGGCGAGGTTAGCTTGGCCACGCCCGGCACCACGACCAAAGCCCGGGTGATTCTGGCAGTGCCCACCGAGCTGCGCCTGACGGATGAGCAACTGCTGCAACTAAGCCGCAACAGCGGCGCGCGACTGTTGCAGTACAACATTGAGCCCGCCGACTGCAGCGTCCAGCAACAACGTCTACAAATCGCCATACAGCGCCTTGCAGGCACGCCGACGCTGGTCGCCGGCATCGGCCCCGGCGCAGTCCTGGCTTGGCGCTGGTTGGCCGAACAAACCGATGAACAAGCGCAAGCTATCTCTATCGACTTCTCCCTGGAGCATCCCGACTGCCCGGCACCATTGCCGCAACAAGCCGCTCATGGCCACTGGCTAGCGGCATGGAACGACAACCCGGATGACCCCAGTGCGCGTTTTGTCCGCGGCCAGCCACACAACACTCAAGACTTGATTAGCGATTACGGCACCAGCCTGCCGCAACTACTCAACGACCAACTCACCCAGCGCCTGCAAGGCCTGCACGATCCATTACCGGTGATCGAGCTGCCCAGTGCCCAGCATAACGACACCGTCACGCTGTTTTACTCCGGCGATGGCGGCTGGCGTGATCTGGATAAAGAGGTCGCCGAGGAGATGGCTGCAAAAGGCTTCCCAGTGGTCGGTGTAGATGCCATGCGCTACTTCTGGCAGCACAAGAGCCCGGAGCAAGCCAGCCAAGATCTCTCGCAACTCATGCAGCAATACCGCGAAAAATGGGGTGCTAAACACTTTGTTCTGGCCGGTTACTCGTTTGGCGCCGACGTGCTGCCCGCCTTGTATAACCGCCTACCGGCCAGCGACCAGCAGCAGATCAGCACCCTGCTGTTGCTCGCATTGGCCCGCAGTGGCAGTTTCGAGATCGAAGTGCAGGGCTGGCTTGGCAAAGCGGGCCAAGAAGCACCTACCGCACCTGAATTAAGCAAGCTGCCAGCGAGCAAAGTGTTCTGTGTGTATGGCAGTGAGGAAGCCGCCGAAAGTGGCTGCACCCAAACTGAAAATAGCGGTGAGAACCTCAAGTTACCTGGCGGGCATCACTTCGATGAAGACTACCCAGCTCTGGCTGCACGGCTTATGCAGGCGATCCAACGCCGCCAAGCAAATAACCTTTGATCTAAGGCAGCAGAGCAATCACGCAACTGGTTTAATTTACTAAGTAAGCCACTATTCAATCCGCTGTAGGACGCATCGTCCTCCCGCTATATTCCTGTGCTACGGCACAGGCAGCCGCAACAAGGAGTCGATATGAGCTGGAAAAACACTGAAATACGCTTCGGAAGCCTGTCCATCGGCCTGCATTGGCTGATGGTGATTTTGATCGCAGCGGTGTATGCCTGCATCGAACTCAAAGGTAACTTCCCCAAGGGCAGCGATATGCGCGAAGGCCTTAAGCAGTGGCACTTTATGCTCGGCTTGAGCGTATTCGCCTTGGTCTGGTTGCGCATTTTGGCCCGCGTGATTGCGCCCACGCCAAAAATCCAGCCAGCACCACCCGCACTGCAAGAAAAGGTCGCCAAGCTGATGTACTTGGCGCTGTATGCCCTGATGATCTGCGCACCACTGGCCGGCTGGTTAATCCTCAGCGCCGCCGGAAAACCAATTCCGTTCTTCGGCCTGCAATTGCCGGCACTGATCAGCGAAAACCCTGACCTAGCCAGCCAGATCAAGGACCTGCACGAGCTGGCCGGCACCGCTGGCTACTGGCTGATTGGCCTGCATGCGCTAGCCGCGCTGTATCACCACTATGTAGTGCGCGATAACACTCTGCGCATCATGTTGCCGGGGCGTAAATAAAGCGGCAAAACAGCCGACGTGAGCGCGACAAAAGCCCTTCGTACACGGCTTTGCCGCTAAGCAGCTAGATGCTGCGCAGCAACAAAAAAGGCTTGTCGATTAACCTCGGCAAGCCTTTTTTATTACCCGTAAAGCCTAAATCTCAACCTGGGTACCTAACTCGATTACTCGGTTCAGCGGCAGTTTGAAAAAGCGTAAGTTGCTATTGGCGTTCTTCAACATAAAGGCGAACAGCGTCTCGCGCCAACGCGCCATCCCCAAACGCTTGGAAGGGATCACCGTCTCACGACTGAGGAAGTACGTGGTGCGCATCGGACTAAAGTCCAGCTCATCCAAATGACACAAGGTCAGCGCCAGCGGCACATCTGGCTCGTCCATAAAGCCATAGTGCAGCAGCACCCGAAAGAAGCCCTCACCATAGGCATCCACCTCAAAGCGTCGCTCCGGCGGAACACGCGGCGTGTCCTCGCTGACCACCGTCAACAGCACCACTTGCTCATGCAGCACCTGGTTATGCAGCATGTTATGCAACAAGGCATGCGGTACGGCATCCGGCCGCGCCGTGAGGAACACCGCCGTGCCTTGCACCCGGTGCGGCGGCTCTGCACGGATGCTGCTGATAAACAACGGCAGCGGCAGTGCGGTTTCATCCAAGCGCTCAACCAGAATTTGCCGACCACGCTTCCAGGTGGTCATCAGCACGAACAGGGTGATACCAGCAATTACCGGGAAGGCGCCACCTTCGAGAATTTTCGGAATATTGGCGGCAAAGAACAGTACGTCCACTACAAAAAAACACACCAGCAGAGGAATCGCCCACCAACCTGGCGCCTTCCACATCAACAACATCACGGCGGCCACCAACAAGGTGTCGATCAGCATGGTGCCCGTAACGGCCACACCATAAGCTGAGGCCAACGCCCCTGAAGAGCCAAAGCCCAACACCAACAACACCACACCCACCATTAGCGCCCAATTAACCACGCCGACATAGATCTGCCCCTGGGCTTGGCTGGAGGTGTGCTGAATATGCATGCGCGGAATATAACCAAGCTGAATCGCCTGCTGACTGAGTGAAAAGGCGCCAGAGATAACCGCCTGCGAGGCAATGATGGTCGACAGCGTGGCCAGCCCAATCATCGGCAGTAAGCCCCATGACGGCACGAGCAAGTAGAACGGGTTACGCGCCGCCTCAGGGTTTTCCAGTAGCAGCGCGCCCTGGCCGAAATAGTTCAGCACCAATGCCGGCAACACCAGAGCAAACCACGTGCGGGCAATGGGCTTACGGCCAAAGTGGCCCATGTCCGCATACAACGCCTCAGCCCCGGTCAACGCCAAGACCACGGCTGCCAGAATGGTGATACCAATACCTGGATGAGAGATAAAAAAGTTCGCTGCCCAATAAGGGTTAAGCGCTTGCAGCACCTGCGGCTCACGGATAATCCCGTAGATACCCAAGGCGCCCAGAATCAAAAACCACAGCACCATCACCGGACCGAACAGAATGCCGATGCGCGCCGTGCCGTGCTTCTGGATCAAAAATAAGCCCACCAGCAGCACCAGCGTAACCGGCACGACCCAGTGACTTAGCCCTGGCAGAGCCACGTTCAGGCCTTCAACCGCCGACAGCACGGAGATCGCCGGGGTAATCATGCTGTCGCCATAGAACAGCGATGCCCCAAACAGCCCAAGCAGCACCAGCACTGTCTTCAACCGCGGGTACGGCAACGCGGCGCGCCGGGCCAAGGCCGTCAGCGCCATGACGCCGCCCTCGCCGTCGTTGTCGGCTCGCAGCATTAACATCACGTACTTGAGCGAGACCACCCAAATCAGTGACCAGACGATCAGAGAGAGAATGCCAAACACCCCATCGTGATTAACCTGCACCCCATAGTGGCCGGCAAACACTTCTTTCAAGGTGTACAGCGGGCTGGTGCCGATATCGCCGTATACCACCCCGGCCGCTGCCACCAACAAGCCCGCGCTTGAGGAATGCGCACTGCTGTGCCCCGCCGTTTCGCTCGCCTGCTCGCTCATACACGCCACTCGTTACAAAATATGTGCGGATGCTGCGCTTGGGGCTCAGACAAAACAACTGCTGCGGCCACTTATTCAGCGGCGGCTAATCCGCGCGTAACAGGCGCAGAACGCTGGTCAAGCCGTCGCGCTACCGCTAGAATTGCGCACTTTTTGATCAGCGCAGCAAGATCCGCGCGTCCGTACCCAGTCTGAGGTTAGCCATGTCCACCCCCGCCACCCCGAAAGTCGGCTTTGTCAGCCTTGGTTGCCCAAAAGCGCTAGTCGACTCTGAGCGCATCCTGACTCAGCTGCGCATGGAAGGTTACGAGGTGGTAGCAACCTACGAAGACGCCGACGTGGTGGTGGTCAACACCTGCGGCTTTATCGACAGTGCCAAGGCCGAGTCGCTGGAAGTGATCGGTGAAGCCCTGGCCGAAAACGGCAAAGTAATAGTCACCGGCTGCATGGGCGTAGAAGAATCGGCGATCCGCAACGTGCACCCTAGCGTGCTGGCCGTTACTGGCCCGCAGCAGTACGAGCAAGTATTGAACGCCGTACACGACGTGGTGCCGCCCAACAAAGAGCACAACCCACTGATCGACCTAGTGCCGCCGCAAGGGGTCAAGCTCACCCCGCGCCACTACGCCTACCTGAAAATTTCCGAAGGCTGCAACCACAGCTGCAGCTTCTGCATCATCCCTTCGATGCGCGGCAAACTGGTCAGCCGCCCGGTGGGTGACGTGCTTAGTGAAGCCGAGCGCCTGGTAAAAGCCGGCGTTAAAGAGCTGCTAGTAATCTCGCAAGACACCAGCGCCTATGGCGTCGACGTTAAGTACAAAACCGACTTCTGGAACGGCCAGCCGGTGAAAACCCGCATGCTGGAAATGTGCGAAGCACTCAGCAGCATGGGCGTTTGGGTGCGCTTGCACTATGTGTACCCGTACCCGAACGTCGACGACATCATCCCGCTGATGGCAGCCGGTAAAATCCTCCCGTACCTCGACATTCCGTTCCAGCACGCCAGCCCGAAAGTGCTCAAGGCCATGAAGCGCCCAGCTTTCGAAGACAAAACCTTGGCGCGGATCAAAAACTGGCGCGAGCAGTGCCCACAGCTGACCATCCGTTCGACCTTTATCGTCGGCTTCCCCGGCGAAACCGAGGAAGACTTCCAGTATTTGCTCAACTGGCTGACCGAAGCCCAGCTCGACCGCGTCGGCTGCTTCCAGTACTCGCCCGTTGACGGCGCACCGGCCAACGACATGGACCTTGAAGTCGTCCCGGACGACGTCAAGCAAGACCGTTGGGACCGCTTTATGGCCCACCAACAGGCCATCAGCACAGCCCGCCTGCAACTGAAAATCGGTCAGGAAATTGAAGTACTGATCGACGAAGTCGACGATCAAGGCGCTGTAGCGCGCTCGCACGCCGATGCACCAGAAATCGACGGCAGCGTGTTTATCAACAGCACCGCCATGCGGCCGGGCGACAAGGTCCGTGTCCGGGTGGTGGATGCCGATGAGTACGACCTCTGGGCCGAACTGATCTAAGCGCAGCATCACTAAAAAGCCCCGGCCATTACCGGGGCTTTTTGCATCGTCGCTACCACTGAAAGCCCCCGACAGCCGGCGACGGCCGGACGAATCAGTTAGCATGGCGGCGTTTATTACACGCAGGCTTCAGCATGTCTTACAGCGTTACTCCGGTTGGTTTTGTGCGCTCCTGCTTCAAGGAGAAATTCGCCATTCCGCGCCAGCCACAATTAGCACCCGCCGCCCGTGGCGTGCTGGAGCTGGTGGCGCCCTTTGATCAGGCACAGGCGATCGAAGGCTTGGAGCAGGTCAGCCATGTCTGGCTGCTGTTTCTGTTTCATCAAGCGCTGGAAACCCAGCCGCGTCTGAAGGTGCGCCCGCCGCGTCTGGGCGGCAATCAATCGGTCGGCGTTTTTGCCACCCGCGCCACCCACCGCCCCAACGGCATCGGCCAGTCGGTGGTCAAGCTGGAGAGGGTTGAACCTGGCCGCTTATGGCTCTCGGGTATCGACTTACTCGACGGCACACCCGTGCTCGACATCAAGCCCTACGTGCCCTACGCCGATTGCGTAATCAACGCGGCCAACCAGATCGCCGCCAGTGCCCCCGCGCTAATCCCTGTAACTTGGCACGAGAATGCCCTCAGCGCCGCGCACACCCACGCCCTGCGCCTGCAGGAGCCCTTAGTGGAATTGATTGAGCAATGCTTGGCGCAAGACCCGCGCCCGGCCTATCAGCAACCCACGCCTGAGCGCCGCTACGGCACCCGCCTGTGGGACTTAGACGTGCGCTGGCATTACCCGCAGCCGGGGCAGATTTGCGTGCTGGAAGTACAACTGGCCTGAAACAGGCTGCAAATACCCGCCACAAAAGCAACAAACCCGCCAATAGGCGGGTTTGTGGGTTAAAGCTAGGGCTTATTTTTCGACAAAGGCGCGCTCAATCAGATAGTCGCCTGGCTCACCCATACGCCCAGAGATTTTCAGGCCGAAGCTGTTCAGCACTTCACTGGTCTCATCGAGCATGCTTGGGCTGCCGCAGATCATCGCGCGGTCATCCTGTGGATTGATCGGTGGCAAACCAATGTCGCGGAACAACTTGCCGCTGCGCATCAAATCAGTCAGACGCCCCATGTTTTCGAACTCTTCACGGGTCACGGTGGGGTAATAGATCAGCTTTTCTTTCAGCGCCTCGCCAAAGAACTCGTTCTGCGGCAGGTGCTCGGTAATGAACTCGCGGTAAGCCACTTCGTTCACATAACGCACGCCGTGAATAAGGATGACTTTTTCGAAACGCTCATAGGTTTCTGGGTCCTGAATCACGCTCATAAACGGCGCCAAACCGGTGCCGGTGCTGAGCAGATACAGGTGCTTACCAGGCAGCAAGTCGTCGAGCACCAAGGTACCGGTAGGCTTTTTGCTGATGACGATCTCATCGCCGGCTTTCAGATGCTGTAACTGCGAGGTCAGCGGGCCGTTCTGCACCTTGATGCTGAAGAACTCCAGATGCTCTTCGTAGTTTGGGCTGGCGATCGAATAAGCGCGCATCAACGGGCGGCCGTTCGGTTGCTGCAAGCCGATCATTACAAACTGGCCGTTCTCGAAGCGTAAGCCTGGGTCACGGGTGCACTTGAAACTGAACAGGGTGTCGTTCCAGTGATGCACACTGAGTACACGCTCGACGTTCAGGTTGCTCATACCGCTCTCCTCGATCCATTGCCAGTGCCGGGTTAGACACATTTGCGCGCTATTCTACGAGCGGCGACAATATCTGTTAAATGAATTATTAAGATATGGAATATCGGTTATATAGATATGCGATTTACTCTTCGACAGCTGCAAATTTTTGTCTGCGCCGCCCAACAACAAAGCGTCAGCCGCGCCGCGCAAACCTTGGCTCTTTCACAGTCTGCCGCCAGCAGTTCACTGAGTGAATTGGAGCGCCAGTCCGGCTGCCAGTTGTTCGATCGGGTCGGCAAACGCTTAACCCTTAATGCCTTGGGCCAACAGTTGCTGCCCCAAGCTGTGGCTCTACTCGACCAAGCCAAGGCCGTGGAACAGCTGCTCAACGGCAACAGCGGTTTCGGCTCGCTGGCCGTCGGTGCCACCCTGACCGTGGGCAACTACTTAGCCACCCTGCTGATTGGCGCATTTATGCAACGGCACCCAGAGTGTCGAGTGAGCCTGCAAGTGCAAAATACGGCGCACATCGTACAGCAGGTGGCTCAGTACGAAATTGACTTAGGTTTGATCGAAGGCGAATGCCAGCACGTGGATATCGAGGTGCAGCCCTGGGTTGAGGACCGACTGGTAGTGTTCTGCGCGCCGAGCCACCCACTGGCCAGTCGCGGCAACGCCAGCTTGCAGGAGCTGACTCGCGAGGCGTGGATTCTGCGTGAACAAGGTTCAGGCACCCGCATGACCTTCGACCAAGCCATGCGCCATCACGCGCAGCCGCTGAATATCCGCCTAGAGCTGGAGCACACGGAGGCAATTAAACGCGCGGTGGAGTCAGGCTTAGGGATTGGTTGCATCTCGCGCTTGGCATTACGGGACGCCTTCCGCCGCGGCAGCCTGGTGGCCATAGAAACCCCAGAGCTGGACCTGACTCGGCAGTTCTACTTTATCTGGCACAAACGCAAGTTTCAGAGTGCGGCGGTGCGCGAGTTCCTCCGGCAATGCCAAGCACTGACCGCCGGAGTGAACTGCAGTGACGAGATCGAGCTGAGCTCAATCGTTTTTTAGCCGGCAACTAGCCCAGCAGAATAACCGCCCAAACACTGCCAATCAGGCTCAAGGCCACAAACTGGGCGGCGCTGCCCATGTCTTTAGCGTTCTTCGACAGCGGGTGTAGGTCGAGAGAAATACGATCAATGGCGGCTTCGATGGCGGAGTTGAGCAACTCAACAATCAGTGCCAGCAAGCACACGGCAATCAACATGGCCCGCTCGCCGCGGCTGACATCGAAATAAAACGCCAGTGGGATTAGCACCACATTGAGCAAGACCAATTGGCGGAATGCTGCTTCGCCGGTAAAGGCCGCTTGCAGGCCAGCCATCGAATAACCGCTGGCGTTGAGAATACGTTTGAGACCGGTCTGGCCTTTAAATGGTGACATGAGCACTACAACCACAATGAGAGAGGCAGGCAGACTAAGCGCCTGCCAGTTAAAAAACCGTGAAATCAGCTATCGGCAATTGATTCCAACTGTTGCAACAACAAGGCTGCCTGGGTCCGAGTACGAACCCCAAGCTTACGGAAGATCGCGGTAACATGGGCCTTGATGGTGGCTTCAGACACCGTCAACTGATACGCGATCTGCTTGTTCAGTAGGCCATCGCAGACCATGGTCAGTACGCGAAATTGCTGTGGCGTAAGACTGGCTAACGCGGCACTGGCGGCCTTCGCCTCACCAGACAACGCCACCGCCGCCAGCGTCTGCACTGGCCACCACACATCGCCATCCAGCACTGCGCGCACACCTTGCTGGATGCTTTCCAACGGACTCGACTTGGGGATAAAACCGCTAGCGCCAAACTCACGGGCACGCACGATTACCGCCGGGTCTTCCTGAGCCGAGACCATCACCACAGGGATTTGCGGGTATTGCCCGCGCAGCAGCACCAGCCCGGAAAAACCGTAGGCACCAGGCATATTAAGATCCAGCAAGACCAGATCCCAATCGGCTTTGTCTGCCAAGCAGGCTTCTAATTCGGCGATGCTAGCGGCCTCGACCAAACGCACGTCCGGCCCCAAGCCCAAGCTCAAGGCCTGTTGCAGGGCGCTGCGAAACAGCGGGTGGTCGTCAGCGATAAGAATTTCGTAAGCGGCCATGCACATTCCTATTTTTGTTTTGGGCCGGAAAGCGGCGCTCAGCATGCCCAGCGCGCCGAGGGTGGTCAAGCGCTGCGCTTTGCGGCAAAGTCTGTCGCTTTGCCTGCCGAGTAATTTTTATGCAAAGACAAGCCCTGCGTGCCGATCTCCTGATGCTGTTCACCGCGCTCATCTGGGGGTCGGCGTTTGTTGCCCAACGCTTGGGCATGGACCATGTCGGCCCCTTCCTCTATACAGGGCTGCGCTTCGCGCTCGCAGCTTTGGTGCTGTTGCCGCTGCTGATTTACACCACGGCCAAGCAAAAGATTCCAAGCGAGCCCTGGAGCAACCGCGGCTTACTCTACGGTGGCGCCATGATGGGCCTAGTCTTGGCGCTCGGAATTAATCTGCAGCAAGTCGGCCTGCTGTTTACCAGCGTCACTAACTCCGGCTTCATTACCGGCTTGTACGTGATTATCGTGCCATTTATCGGTCTATTTATCGGCCACAAAACCGGCATGGGTGTCTGGCTGGGAGCCTGCCTAGCAGTAGTCGGCATGTTTCTGCTGTGCGTTGGCGACAACTTCCAGGTGGCCTCCGGCGATTGGCTGCAATTGGCTGGCGCCTTTGTTTGGGCCACCCATGTACTGGTTGTCAGCTTGTTTGCTAAACGACATGACCCACTGCGCCTGGCCTTCCTGCAGTTCGCTATTTGTGCGGTGATCAGCCTAGTGTTGGCGATAGTTTTTGAGCCGATCACTTTAGCCGCCATCACTCTGGCCGCCCCGGCGATCATCTACGGCGGCGCGATCGCCGGCGGTATCGGCTACACCCTGCAAGTGGTGGCACAAAAGCATGCCATCGCCTCCCACGCGGCAATCATCTTCTCCATGGAGGCGGTATTTGCCGCGCTCGCTGGCAGTCTATTCCTCGATGAGACTCTGCACCTGCGTGGCTACATTGGCTGCGCCATGATGCTGGTCGGCATGTTGATTGCCCAACTGTGGCCGAAAAAACCCGCCACGGCGCAATTAGCGTAAAGCGCGCAAGCGCTGATGCGCCTCATCGTCCAGATCAATTGGCCGTTGCTGTTTGGCGTTCAGGTAATGGTTGGTGAACACATCCAGATAGGCGTCTAACGTCTGCGCCGCTAGCTGATCCCCCGCCAACTCCAAACACAGCGACGCCACCTCAGAGGTACACAGGTGGTCGTCGCGCTTGGAGCGGCGCAGGCGATAGCGTGACAACTGCTCAGGCTGCAGGCTGAGTACCGGCAACTGGTCCAGATATGGGCTCTTGCGAAACATCTTGCGCGCTTCAGGCCAGGTCGCATCCAACAGTACAAATAACGGACGTTTACCCACCTGCGGTTGCAGCTGATTAACCACCCGCTCGGCCGCCACAAACTCACCTGGAAACACCAAGTACGGCTGCCACTGCGGATCGGCCAGCAGCGCCGGCAATGCCGGGTCGACTTCCGTGCGCGCCCAACCAAACGCCGCCGTATCAGCCACCACATCGGCAATCAACCAACCGGTATTACTGGGTTTGAGTGGCTCGACGTCATGCATGATCAGGCACATGCCCGCGTTGCTCGGCACCGGTGGTCGCAGGTCGCACAGGCAATGACTGAACGCCACGCGGCAGCCCGGGCAACGCGGCTCACGCGAGCCACGCGCGGTAAACGGCTTAAGGCTGCGGGCCAAGCGTTCGGCGCGCAGCCGTGCAACGGCATGGCTCATGCTGGGCACCGCAGAAGGAAACTCACACGCATCATACTCAGCCCGGCACACGGAAAAATGGCCCGGCAGTTTATCAGAGCAGAGGCCGTGCACGCCGTTGCGCCACGAGTAAAGCGACGCCAGCAGGAGTAATATGCCGGCCTTGCTGAACCCCGGTCACGCTGACCGGTCAAAGGACGCACCCCTTTCTTGGAGATATCCCTATGCGCCGCTTGTTTACCTTGCTTGCTCTCTGTCTGGCGCTGCCTGCCGTCCAAGCTGCCTCGCTAAAAGATTATGAGCTGACCAAGATGCTGGAAAAAGTCGCCATCGACAGCAGCGTTGGCACCCCGCGCGCGATCAACGAAGACCTGCTCGATCAGGGCTACACGGTTGAAGGTAATGAGTTGATCAACCACATCAGCGTGCTCGACGAACACGCCAAGCAGATGCGTGCCAACAGCCAGAGCGTGCGCAATCAACTGATGGCCAGCGTCTGCAGCAATACCGGCTACCGTCAACTGCTGGCCCGCGGTGCCGTGCTGCGCTACCAGTTCAGCGTGTACAAGAGCAACTTGCCGGTGGCCACTGAACGTTTCAACAAAACCGACTGCGGCCTGAAGTAAACCGCACGGTAAAATCGCGCGGCTTTACCCAGCCGCTCAGCTCTTGCCGCGCTCCTGTTGCTCGCTGCCGGCCTGCAGCTCCGCCAGCAAGGTTTCGATATGCCTTGAGCGGCGGATGCCGCCCTCTAAACGACGCTGGCACTCCTCCTCTAGGCTGGTGGCGTTACTGCGCGCCGCCTGCTGCAGCAGGCGATACAGATCCAAGTCGATTTCTAGGGTCAGTTTGGGCATGTGGGCACTTCCCTTATTATTGTTTTATCCGCTGCGGCGCCTAGCACCGCAGCGTTGTAGCTCAACGCAGGACGCGAGGATCGCCCTCTCCGTTGACCGCGCTGATTTCTGCGGCTACCAGTAGATCACTGAGCGGCACCTGCAGCAATTGGCTACAAGCAGCCAAAACATGCGCCCAGGTTGCGCTGTTGGCAAACTGCATGCCGGCCTCGTCCAACGTGCCACCGCGATTGCGATAACCCAGCACTACCGTGTTAGCGGCATCGGGCACCAGTGGCCACAGATGGCCGCGCGCAACTTCCGCACGCATATGGGTGAGCAACACCCGACGCCGCAGCGTTGGCGCAAACAACTGCGCAACCACCTCTGGGCTTGCCATTGCCTCAGCCTCCCAACGATCGCGTGGTGCGCGAAAACGTCCCGGCTCCTGCACATACACCAGTCGATAGGCCAAGCCTGCGCTGCGCAAACGCGCCGCCGCACGCTGCATTTCCGCTAGCTGATAACTGCCGCAAGCCATTAGCAATAATGGTTCTGCACCGTCTAACTGCTCAACCAGAACAGCGCCGTCGCGAGCCAGCTGCTCGGCTTGGGTTTGAGTAAAAATCGCCGGCCGCTCACGCTTAGGAATAACCATACAGGCCAGCTGGCCACGGGCCTGATACACCGCTGGCAGAGTCGCCAACACACTGTTGTGATCGGCGGGGAACAGCACCCGCACCACATCACTCATTTCACCGAGCAACGCCTCACAGAACGTAGTGTCTTGGTGCGACTGTTGATTCTTGCCGTTTTCCCAGGTGTGTGAGGTCGCCACCAGCGGCCAGCCGAGCCAACCCGCCGGACGCCCAGCCTCTTTTTGCTGACGGGCAAAGATTAAGGTCTGGCGCACCGCACCGAGCATCTTCACGCAGAAGGCTTCGTAGCTGGCCACTAGATTGAGGCCACCTTGGTTGGCCAGACACGCCGACACCACAGCCTCCTCGTTGAGGGCGGTAATGATCTTGCCGTCCACGGCCTCCAACGCACTTTCCGGCGCACTGACTCGGTGTTTGAGCGCCTTTAGTACGCCACCCAGACGGTTACTCGCCAACTCGTCAGGGTTGCCCACACGTGGGCGTAGCCCTGGGTTGGCGGCCACCAACTCAACGAAGAAACGATCCAAGGCTGACATCGGTGAGCAGGCCTGATCGTGGTAGTGCAACGCCGGCAACTGCGGCGTTGCGGGGTGACGGCATGCCAATGGATTATCACGCTCCAGCACCCGACCGCCACGCTGGCCGGCAAACAGCTCGCGCGCTGCCGTCAGTTCAGCCGGCGCTACCCACAACGGCGCCACATGCTCATTGAACAGCTCGCGCGCCTCGCTATCCAGATGCGGATTACCCGGCAACGGCAGGTTGTGCGCGGCATTACTGCCGGCGCCATAGAAGCCGAACCCCTTAACGGTTTCAGCAATGGCATAAGGAATCGGCAACGGATAGCCAATGATGCCGTGGTTTTTCTCGTGCACCCGGTGGCTGAGACGCTGCTCCATCTCCCACAGCGCGCAGACAAATGCGGCCGGATCACGGCCATCAAACATCAGCGGGTCAAAGCCGCAGCCACGCAAGTGCGCACAAAACCCCTCAAGGCCAGCCTGAGTCCCCAGCTCAGTACGCTGCTCGATACGCCGGCCGTTGGCGATCATCACCGGCAAAGCCACGCCACAATCTTCAGCACGCCACCAACGTGGCATCCAGTCGCTGCCACGCTGCTCTTCCGCCGCGCCATCCGACAGGAACGCTACCAACGTCTCGCCCGGCAGCGGCAGATGGGCGTATTGCAGCTCGGCAAAGCCCAGATAACCACCCTCGGCAATGCCGCCGGCGGTGTGTGGATTGACATGACTACCCAGCGGCGCCGACGGGCTACCGTCGCTGGCCTGGGCGTAACCATAAAAGTCACCCAGCAAGCGATTCATCCCGGCCTCGCCATCGGCGTAACGCGCGACCTGCTCAGGGTGTTGATTGGCGGTCAACAGGTTCAGCGCCTCAATGGCCGCCACACAGTGCCCCTGCCCCATTAACCAGCCACGGGTTTGGCCGCTGAGTGCGTTAAGGGCCAAATAACCCGCATACGCCGGCACCATATTCAGAGCACCACCGGTATGACCTTCAGGCTGCGCCTTGAAGTCCTCGGCGGCCAGCGGTGCGCCGTCTAGGCGCACGCGCTGGGCATAGGTCATGTGCACTACCAGCCAGAGCCCGGCCACACTCAAGCGATCCAATGCCTGCAGCAACTGATACACCTGTGCCAACGATGGTTGCTGCCCGCTCTGCACCAATTGATGGGCCAGACGAAAGACTGCCGCTTGCGTCTGCGCACTATGCTGAACCGGACCATAGCCCGCCTGCCAAGCGGCGAACGCTGGCTCCTGCTGGGCGTGTGCGGTCAATTCGGCCAGACTGGGCAATATCTGTTGCATGCGAAATAACTCCATCAACGGTGGTTGTTTAGTGTACCCAAGGACCTTTACAGACGTTGCTGACCTGCATCAAGACAGTACCCCGAAGCTGGCCGTAAGGTAGTTGGACACCTAACTTTCAGGAGGTTTTATGGCTCTGCTGACTTTTCTTGGCGCCACGCAACAAGTAACGGGCTCCTGTTATCTGATCGAAACGCGCGACGGCACCAAGGTTTTATTGGAGTGCGGAATGCGCCAAGGACGCCGGGAAGACGCCGAGCAAAACAGCGCCCCTTTCGCCTTCGACCCTACCAGCCTCAACGCCGTGGTGATTTCCCACGCCCACATCGACCATACCGGACTATTGCCACGTTTAGTCGCCAGCGGTTATCGCGGCCCTATCTTTGCCACCGACGCCACCTGTGAATTGATGGAGCTGATGCTGCTGGACTCGGCCCATATCCAGGAGAAAGACGCCGAGTGGGAAAATAAGTGGCGCGCGCGCATTGGCAAACCTGCCATTGAGCCCTTGTACACCGTGGCCGATACCGAACAGACCCTCAAGCAACGACGCCCGCTGGCCTATGGCCAAAGCCAAGAAGTAGCACCTGGCGTGCGCATTACCTATCACGATGCCGGCCACATTCTCGGCTCAGCGATCGTTGACCTGCACATTACCGATCACAATTTGGATCGCCACTTGGTGTTCTCCGGCGACCTAGGCAACAGCTGCTCGCCGCTGATGCGCGACCCGAGCATTCTCACCGAAGCCGACCTGATATTGATGGAGTCAACTTACGGCGACCGTGACCACCGCAACGACGAAGATACCCTGGAAGAACTGGCCCAAATCCTCCAGGCCGCCCACCGCGACGGCGGCAACGTATTGATTCCGTCTTTTTCCGTCGGCCGCACCCAGGACTTGATTTACTACCTGGGTAAGTTTTACCAGGAAGGACGCCTGCCCCAACAAGCGGTGTTTCTCGACAGCCCCATGGCCATCCGCGCCAACGCCATCTACTCGCATCACTATGACCAATTTGATCCCGCCGATCGCACGCTCCTGCAAGCCAAAGGCGTTAAGCGGATCGAAGACTGGCTGCCCATTCTGCGTTGCACGCCGACGCCGGACGAGTCCATGGCCATCAACAAGATCAAAAGCGGCGCCATCATCATTGCCGGCAGCGGCATGTGCACTGGCGGGCGGATCGTCCATCACTTCAAGCACAACCTCTGGCGCCCTGAATGCCACCTGGTATTTCCGGGCTTTCAGGCCAAAGGCACTCTCGGCCGGCAAATTGTCGATGGTGCAACCAGCGTCAAAGTCTTGCACCAGCGCATCGCCGTTGGGGCACAGGTGCACACGCTCGGCGGGTTTTCCGCCCACGCCGGACAAAGCCAATTGCTAGACTGGGTCAAGCACTTCGATCACCATCCAGAGCTGTATTTGGTGCATGGTGAGCTGGAAAAGATGCATGCATTGCAGCAGGTGCTACAGCAACAGCTGAACTGGCCTGCCAGCATTGCGGAACCCGGCGAGCAGATTGCAATCTGACGCCATGCCATTGGTTGACGCCGCCGCCTGTACGGATACCCCGTACCGCTGCGGCGTCAACGCACAAGGAGTAGTTACATGCCGTTTGAACCCGATAACTATTTAGCTCGCCACTTTCAGGCCAGCGGCATCGACCTGAAAGATAAAGTTGATGAACTGACCAACCTCGCCGTTCCAACTGCCAGCCCCAACCTGCCGCTCTACCGGGAAATGCTCATGACCGTGGCGCGCATGGCGCAGGCGGACCGCAGTCGTTGGGACGCCAAGATCATGCTGCAGACCCTGCGCGAAATGGAGAACGCCTTCTGCCGTTTGGAGCAGTTCAAGCGTCGGCGCAAAGTTACCGTGTTCGGCTCGGCACGCACCCAGCCTGATCATCCGCTGTATGCCATGGCCCTTGAGCTGGGCGCCGCCTTGGCGCGTTACGACCTGATGGTCATCACCGGTGCCGGTGGCGGCATTATGGCTGCGGCCCACGAAGGTGCCGGCCGCGAGAATAGCCTGGGTTTCAACATCACCCTGCCGTTCGAACAGGGGGCCAATGCCACGGTTGAAGGCAGCAATAACCTACTGACGTTCCACTTTTTCTTCCTGCGCAAACTGTTCTTCGTTAAGGAAGCTGACGCGCTGGTGCTCTGCCCTGGCGGCTTTGGCACGCTGGATGAAGCGCTGGAAGTGTTGACCCTGATTCAGACCGGCAAAAGCCCACTGGTGCCTATCGTGCTACTCGATCAGCCCGGCGGGCACTACTGGGAAAGTGCCTTGAACTTCATGCGTGAGCAGCTGCAAGACCATCACTACATCATGCCCAGCGACCTGCGTCTGATGCGTTTGGTGCACACTGCCGAAGAGGCCGTACAAGAGATTGCGCGCTTCTACCGCAACTACCACTCAAGTCGCTGGTTGAAAGACAAGTACGTGCTTCGCATGAATCATCCACTCAATGAGGCGGCGCTACTGACCCTTGATAAGGAGTTCAGCGATTTGTGCGTGACTGGCAACTTCCAACAGCAGCCCGTGTGCGAGTCGGAGAGTGATGAGCCCGAGTTCGGTCATCTAATCCGCCTGGCCTTCGTGTTTAACGCACGTGACCATGGCCGCTTGCGCGAGTTACTGGACTTTATCAATCTGCCGCAGAACTGGGCGCAAAATACTTAACAGCGCAGAGTCGCTAAAACACCAGCAGCCGCGATGAGCGCAATGCTCTTCGCGGCTATTAGGCTGTTAGCTTAATCGTCTAGACCACGTAGCAGTCGACCAATGAGGTCCAGTGGGTAGCCGCGGTAAGCAAGAAACCGCCCTTGCTGGGCACGACTCTTAGCATCAACTGGCAGCTGACCGAACTTGCGCTGCCAGACAGCACGCAATTGCTCGCTCCAGTCGATATCGGCCTCACTTAGCGCCTGCTCGATGGCCTCACGCGGCAAACCACGCTGCGCCAGCTCTTCACGAATACGCAGAGGGCCATGACCGCCGCGACCACGACTGGCGACGAAGCTGTGCAAGTAGCGCGCTTCAGACAGCAAGCCTTGCTCGGCGAGTCGATCTAGAGCAACCTCGATTAACTCATCCGCCGCGCCACGCTGACGTAGCTTGCGCGCCAGCTCCACGCGACCATGTTCACGCCGAGCCAGCAGATCCATGGCCACCCGCCGCACAGCAGCGGGGTTATCCAGCACCATCGCCATAATGCAGATCAGGCGTCAGCGTCAGCCAGATCATCAACAGTGCTCGCTGATTTGGCCGGTGTTGCAGCCATCAGCAGCTTGTCGCGAATCAACTGTTCAACGGTGCGTGCCACTTCTGGGTTGTCTTCCAGGTACTTAGCCGAGTTGGCCTTACCCTGACCGATCTTGCTGCCTTGGTAGCTGTACCAAGCGCCAGATTTCTCCAACAGGCCCAGTTGCACGCCAAGGTCGATAATCTCACCGTTACGGTAGATACCCTTGCCGTAAAGAATCTGGAACTCGGCCTGACGGAATGGCGGCGCAACTTTGTTTTTCACTACCTTGACGCGGGTTTCGCTACCAACCACTTCGTCGCCTTCCTTCACCGCACCAGTGCGGCGAATGTCCAAACGCACCGAGGCGTAGAACTTCAGCGCGTTACCACCGGTAGTGGTTTCTGGGCTGCCAAACATCACGCCGATTTTCATGCGGATCTGGTTGATGAAGATCACCAAGCAGTTGGCGTTCTTGATGTTGCCCGTGATTTTGCGCAGTGCCTGACTCATCAGACGCGCTTGCAGGCCAACGTGCATGTCGCCCATTTCGCCTTCGATTTCTGCCTTCGGCACCAGCGCCGCCACGGAGTCGATGACGATCACGTCAACAGCATTGGAACGCACCAGCATGTCGGTGATTTCCAGTGCCTGCTCGCCGGTATCGGGCTGCGACACCAGCAGGTCGTCGACATTAACGCCCAGCTTGCCGGCGTATTCAGGGTCAAGGGCGTGCTCGGCATCGACGAACGCACAGGTCGCGCCGAGTTTTTGCGCTTCGGCAATTACCGACAGGGTCAGGGTAGTTTTACCAGAGGATTCTGGGCCGTAAATTTCTACAATTCGGCCTTTTGGCAGACCGCCGATACCCAGCGCAATATCAAGGCCCAGTGAGCCGGTAGAAATGGCTGGAATCGCCTGACGATCTTGATCGCCCATGCGCATCACGGCGCCCTTGCCGAATTGCTTTTCAATCTGGCCCAGGGCTGCAGCCAAGGCGCGCTTCTTATTCTCGTCCATTACCAACCTCACGTGATCAAGAGGGCCTGGCGGCCACCGACAACTGTATATGTAGCCAGTATTATTCCACAGAGCAAGTCGCTCGCCTACCCCACATCTGGTTTTTCTCCAGCCAGCAGTCGGATCAAGCCATGCAACGCTGTTTCTACTGTTTGCCGGCGCACCGCCTGACGGTCGCCGGCAAACTGGCAACGCTGGCTATAAAGCTGTTCGCCGTCGCCCCAAGCCAACCAAACGGTGCCCACCGGTTTGTCCGCCGAGCCGCCACCGGGGCCGGCCACGCCACTCACGGCCACAGCAAAGCGAGCAGCGCTTTGGGCTTGGGCGCCACGCACCATCGCCTCGACCACCGCCTGACTGACCGCGCCAACACTCTCAAACAACGCGGCCGGCACGCCTAACTGCTGGTTTTTTTGGCGATTGGAATAGGTGACGTAACCAACCTCGAACCAAGCCGAACTGCCGGCAACCCGAGTAATCATCTCCGCGATACCGCCGCCGGTGCAGGACTCAGCAGTGCTGACGTGGGCTTGAGCCAACAGCAACTGCTGCCCCAAATCGGCCGCCAACTGCTCTAGACGTTGCTCGCTAGGGTTCATGTGCTCTCCGAAATTAATACGCCGCTGCTTGAGTCGATCGCACGCGCAAGGTTCCAAGGCGCGGCTAGAACGATAGAGATACACGGCAATATCGACGGCACACGGTAAGCGCCCATTAAAACAGCACTTCCTACGCGCTGCTAACAGGTCGTCTTACTAGATCCCGGTCAACCACTACAGCGGTAGCAGTTCAGAAATAGGTCCTGCACTCGCGAACGTTCTTGTTAGTGCGCCCAGATTCAAGAAAACGCTCATCTAGTTTTATCAGCACCAGCACCAGCACCAGCGCCGCGCATAGCGATGGCCTCAATTTCAAACATCAAATCCGGCAAGGCTAAGGCTTTGACCTCAACAATGCTGTCCGCCGGATAGGGCGGGCGGAAAAACCGCCGACGCAGCTCAATCACTTGAGGGAAGTAGCTTATATCGGTCAGAAACAGGGTGACCTTGACCACGTCAAGCAAACTGGAGTCACCGGCCTTGAGCACCTGTTCTAGGTTCTCAAAGGCACACTCGGCTTGCTTTAGGAAATCTCCCTTACCGATTACTGCACCTTGCGCATCCATCGCGGCCTGACCTGAAACGAACAGCCAATCGCCTACGGCAATGGCTTGAGACAATGCAAAAGGCTCGAAAGGATCGGGCTCAGTCTGCACCCGTCGCATGTGCATTTCACTTTGCTGCATGACTCTCTCCTAATGCTTGCTGTGACAGTCCTGTGCAGCCGGCGACGCTATTAGGCCGGTGTAACGCGCAATACCACTTTGCCAAAATGCTGCCCTGCTTGCAGGTGCGCCAGAGCTTTGGGTAGCTCCAGCCAGTCATGCACGCTGTCAATCAGCGGGCGCATGGCACTGGCACTGATGGCCCGGTTCATGGCCTCGAACGATTGCCGAGGGCCGACGGCAATGCCGCGCACGCGCGCATTACGTTGCAAGATCAATAACGGGTTGATCTCACCCTGCTGCCCACCCAAGTAGCCAATCACATTGACCTGCCCGCTAGGGTGCAGAGACTGCAACGATTGCGCGAAGCTGCCGGGGCCGCCTACTTCAAGCACATGATCAACGCCGTAGCCTGCGGTAATGTCCATCACCTGCTCATGCCAGTTGGGCGTTTTTCGGTAGTTAATCAACCCGCTGGCGCCCAAATCGGCCAGACGCTGCAGCTTGTCGTCTTGGCTGGAGCTGGCGATCACCCGCGCGCCATGCAGCAAGGCAAACTGCAAGGCAAACAGCGAAACCCCGCCCGAGCCCTGCACCAATACCCAGTCGCCGGCCTTTACTTGGCCTTCGCTGACCAACGCCTGCCACGCAGTTAGCGCGGCGCATGGCAGCGTGGCGGCTTCTTCCCATGACAGGTGCGCAGGGCAAGCCACTACACCGCGTGCGTCTAACACCACGTACTCGCTGAGCATGCCGTCGAGCGGACCACCGAGGGTTAATGCGCTGAGGTTATCGCCTAAACGACCGGCCTCCCAACCTTGCCAAAAGCAACCGATGACCCGATCACCCAGCGCAAATCCGCTCACTGCCGCGCCCACCTCAACCACCTCACCGGCACCGTCCGAGGCCAAGACAAACGCGTGTTGCGTCTGCCCTTGGTAGGTGCCATTGGCCATTTCCAAATCGCGGTAATTGAGGGCCACCGCTTTTACGTTGACCAGTACCTGATGCGGGCCGGGTGTCGGTCGCGGCCGCTCAACCAACTGCAGTGCATCAAGGCCAAAGGGCGGCATTGTTTGCCAGGCTTTCATAACTGTACCTCTGAGTTGTGCAAGCGTTTGAGGCGACGTCAAAGCGTGGTCTGGCTAATACCCAGATACTCGGCCGCCATGGTTTTATTGCCGCCGAATAGTTGCAGCGCCTTGACGATTTCCTCCTGCTCAACGTGATGCAGATGGCCACCGCCCTCGCCTTCACTGAGCGGCGCATACAGCTCTGGAATGACCCGAGGCAAAGCGTCCAGCAGGGCTTCAGAACTGCCATACAGGCGCTGTGAAACGATTAAACGCTCGACTACGTTTTCTAACTGACGCACGTTGCCGGGCCAGTGATAGCGACGGAACAACGCCGCCACGCCTTTAATCAAGGCATCAGGCTCTACCTCCAGGCCGTAGCGCTGGCTTTCCCGGCGCATCAGGTAGCCGATCAACAGCGGAATGTCTTCGGTACGCTCACGCAGCGGCGGGATATGCACGGCAAAGGTGCTGATGCGGTAATACAGGTCTTCGCGGAAACGACCTGCATGCACTTCGTCCATCAAGTCGACGTTGCAGGCTGCGACAAACTTGATGTTCAACGGAATTGCCCGACGTGCGCCCACCGGACTGACTTCACGCTCTTGCAGCACGCGCAGCAACTTGGCTTGCTGGGGCAACGGCAGCGAGTTGATTTCGTCCATAAAGAAAGTGCCGTTATTAGCACTTTCCAATAGCCCGGATTTACCGCCGCTTTTGGCGCTGGTAAAGGCACCGTCGGCGTAGCCAAACAGCTCCGACTCAAACAGCTCTGCCGGGATCGCTGCACAGTTAATCGCCACGAACGGGCCTTTAGCGTTAGCGCTGGAAACATGTACTTGGCGTGCGGCCAGTTCCTTGCCGGTACCCGTTTCACCCCGAACCAATACGGTGCCTGGCGTAGCGCCATATACGTTCAACTGATTTTGCACTTCGGCCATGCGGCTGGACTGGAACACCAAGCGCCGACCGTCATCCTGAGGCACCGCCACCGGGCTGAGCTGAAAGCTGTAGAGAAAGCCGGTCAACTCACCCTGTAGCTCGAAAGGTTGTTTATTCAGGCTGCACAGTCGGTCGCCGAGCAACAAGCCTTCGGCGCGCAGCACCTGAGCCTCCAGAATTTTATTATCCAGTAGGCCGTCTAACCGTCGGCGCCGGCTAATATTGGGGATCAGCGCAGCGGCGGCGGTGTTCCACGCCACCACTCGACCGCTGCGGTTGGTCAACAACTGCGGCTGCTGGTTTTGCTCCAGCAGGAACTGACAAATAGCGCTCTGTTGCTGCTCACGTTTGTGCTGACCAGCATGGCGGATGGCCTTACGGATCAGGTTGCGGCACGACTCGCGTGAGTACATCAACACCGACTGCAAGCCCGCATGGTCAGCCAGATCACAGGCATAGCTGGAGCCGATCACCACGCCAAAACCTTCGTCACGTAGGCTGTGGAAAATCTCCTTAGCGTGCTCCGCCGTGCTGTAGGTGTGGCGTGTTAGCTCAACACCGTCAAACAACCCCATTAATTCGACGTTAACTTCCTGTCGCTCATAGGTCAGTAACAGAATTTTTGAGGAAATACGCCGCGCCGTGATGACGGCTTGGATTAAGTCCGCCTGCTCGACCTTAAGGGCCAATACCGGTATCGGCAAGGTGTCTTGCAGGTAGAAAGCGTTGGCGCCAGCACTGATAAAAATATCAACCTGCTGGCGCTCAATCAGGTCGCGCGCGGCTTTGACCGCATCATTGAACACGTTATCAATGATGGTGATATGAGCCAGCGCCTCGAACTCTGGAATCAGGCTATGTACCACTTGGCTCAGCTTCGAGTTGCCGATCAGGCAGATGCGGACTCGGTCGAGCTCCGCGTTGGCGAATTCCACGGTTTGCTAACCCCACTTATTTTTATAATGTTCGGGTTCGGAGCCAAGCTCAGCGACGAAACAACCAAGGCTCAGTGAGCCGACGGCGCTCTTCGTATGCGCTGATTTGCGCTGCGTATTGCAGGCTTTCTCCTACCTCATCAAGCCCCTTGAGCAGACGCTGGCAGCGCCCATCATCAAGGTCAAAACACCATACCCCTGAACCTACCGAAAGCAACCGCTGCGCCACATCAACTTCGGCCTGTAAGCCAGGCTGGGCCTCAGCTTGCTCAAACAAAGCGTCCACCACAGACTGCTCAATCTGCAGCGGCAATACACCGTTGTTAAAGCAGTTATTGCGGAAGATATCCCCGAAGCTCGGGGCGATAACCACGCGTACGCCGAAGTCGCGCAGCGCCCACACCGCATGTTCACGGCTGGAGCCACAACCGAAGTTCGCTTGCGCGAGCACCACACTGCCTTGCCGATAAATCGGCTGATTGAGAATGAACGCAGGATTTTCGCGACGTGTAGCGATGGGCGTGTCAATTTCACCTGGATCAAGATACCGCTCGTCGTCAAACAAGAAATTGCCAAAGCCAGTGGACTCAAGGCTTTTCAAATACTGCTTAGGCAACAGGATATCGGTGTCTATGTTGGCCCGATTTAACGGAATGATGGTGCCCCGGTGGATAATCAGCGGCTGCATAGTCACAGGATCCTAAAGTCGGTTAATTCACCCGCTACCGCAGCAGCAGCGGCCATGGCCGGAGACACTAAATGGGTGCGCCCGCCTTTGCCCTGTCGCCCTTCAAAGTTGCGGTTAGAGGTCGCGGCGCAGCGCTCGCCCGGGCTAAGTCGGTCGGCATTCATGCCCAAGCACATCGAGCAACCAGGGGAGCGCCATTCAAAACCGGCCTCTTTGAAGATGCGATCAAGCCCTTCTCGCTCGGCCTGCATGCGCACCAATCCGGAACCCGGCACCACCAGCGCCTGGCTAATACGCTCATGCACACGTCGGCCACGCAGCACTTCAGCGGCGGCGCGTAAGTCTTCGATACGGGCATTGGTGCACGAGCCAATAAAAATGCGATCCAGCGGCACACCAGCCAACGCTTGGCCGGGCTGCAGGTCCATGTAGGCCAGCGCCCGTTCCCAGTCCTGGCGCTGCAAGGCATCACGGGCCATGTCCAGCGTCGGTAACCGGCCATTGATCGGCATGACCATTTCCGGCGAGGTACCCCAGGTCACTTGTGGGGCGATGTCTTCAGCTTGGACCACTAGCTCTTGATCAAACTGCGCATCAGCATCCGAATGCAAAGTGGCGCGCCAGTAGTCAACGGCTGCCTCCCATTGCGCAGCGTTCGGCGCCAATGGTCGACCTTTTACGTACTGTTCGGTGACGCTGTCATAGCCAATCAAACCAACGCGCGCGCCGGCTTCGATGCTCATGTTGCACAACGTCATGCGCGCTTCCATCGACATCGCATCGATGGTGGGGCCACAAAACTCGAGCGCATGGCCATTGCCACCCGCGGTGCCAATCACCCCGATGATGTACAGGGCCACATCTTTGGCACTCACGCCCAGAGCCAGACGACCTTCAACACGAATACGGAAGTTCTTCAGCTTGCGGCTGCGCAGAGTTTGCGTGGCCAGCACATGCTCGACTTCGCTGCTGCCAATGCCATGGGCCAGGGCCGCCAAAGCGCCATGGGTGGCGGTGTGCGAGTCACCGCAGACCAAGGTCATACCTGGCAGGGTTAAACCCTGCTCGGGGCCCACCACATGCACGATGCCTTGGCGCATGTCGTCGAGCGCAAACAGCGGAATATTGAACTCGCGACTATTGCTTTCCAACACAGCAATCTGCTGCCGGGCGATATGGTCGGTAATGCCGTTAATACCTTGCTCACGACTGAGGGTCGGCACGTTGTGATCGGGCGTGGCCAAGCTGGTGTCCACGCGCCACGGCTTGCGCTGGGCCAAACGCAGGTTAGAAAACGCCTGCGGCGAGGTCACTTCATGCAGCAGGTGGCGGTCGATATAAAGCAATGTCGATCCATCGGGCAACTCCTCAACCCGGTGAATATCCCAGAGCTTGTCGTAGAGCGTTTGTGCTCCCACGGTGATTACCTCGGCAATTAGCTTATGGTTTTTATTGTGTTAACGCCTGCCTGGCACCCAAGGCACCCAGCGGTACAATTCGTCGCCGGAAGGGTCGGCCACACGATAGCCGCAGTAGCTATCCAGACGACCACCCTCTTTAGGTTGAATGATGCAGAACGGTAACTGACAGGACGTCTCATCCTCTCCGGCAGCGCTCAACGCCTGACGGGCTTGCTTAAGTTCGTGACTGAAAGACGCCGTTTGCTGACCGTCGAGTTTGGCTACGTTGGCCTGAAAATGGCCGACCCATGCCTCGACGAACACGTCACAACGCTCACTACTGACTACCCGTGTGATTGGCGCCGGGTGGTTACTAGGTGCCGTCGCCGAACAACCGGCGACGGCAAGCAGCAACAACGCACTAACCCAGCAGCGCAAGGCAATCATCCAGATCACGCACATCGGCGTACTTAATCTGCAGATCGCGCAGGTTGGCGCGATGCGCTTGCGCATCACGATCCCCCACCGCCTGCTCCGGCACGACCACACGGAACTCGTTTTGCAAGGCATCGAGTACCGTGGCGCGCACACATCCACTGGTGGTCAGACCGGTAATCATCACCCCATCAGCGCCCATATCGCGCAGACGCTGCGCCAGATCGGTACCGAAAAAACCACTGGCCCAGAACTTCACCAGCACCGGCTCGCCGTCCATGGGCGCTACACGCGGGTCGATCTCAGTCAGCTCCGAGCCCGCCACCAATACGTTGAGCGCCGGGATTTTTTCGCGAAAAACCCGGGCCTGCGAAGGGTTGTCATAAGCCACTGTGGTGAAAATTACCGGCCAACCGCGGCTGCGAAACGCCGCTAACAGCTTACGATTGGCCTCAACCACCCCCGTACACTCACTGGCCAGGGGGCTTTTCAGGGGGTCGGTAAACCCCACTGAGAGGTCAACCAGCACCAGCGCATAGCGCTGGGCCGGGGACAGGGTGCGAGAATCCAGAGACATAGCAGCTCCTCAGGTCCAAGACGGCGTAGTAGGTGCTGGCAAACCGGTTTCAGCCAGGCAGCGGGCCTTGAGCTCTGCCAGCGTGCCACCACGATCAAACAGCTGAATCTCACCGCGCTCACTGGCCATTTTTTCGCGCAGGGCCAATGTCGCGCTCTGATCCAACTCACCGTTATGGACCACCACGCCGTAACGGCGCGCACCGTCGTCACTGACCAAGCCTTTACGAATGTCGTTAATGATATGCGCGGTATCACGCAGCAGCGGATCACCCCAACCACCACCACCCCAGGTGTCAAATAGCACCAGGTCGCCAGCTTTAACCTGAACGTTGTCGCACTTGGCCGGCAGCATTTGCCGGCTGCCATCGGCGCGGATCAGCTCCTTACGGCTGCGCTCGCCCGGGGCACCACCATTGACACCCCATGGGTAGGTCAACCAACGGTCGTCGTGGATCGACACTTCGCCGTCCACCAGCAAACGGTACGCCACACGCAGGCCGTTACCACCGCGGTGCAGACCCGCACCACCGGAGTCGGTCAGGGTTTCGTAGGCTTCGATGCGCAGCGGGAAGTACGCTTCCACGAACTCGTTAGGCACGTTAGTGAAACCAGGCCACAGTGAGTGACCATCCGGACCATCGCCGGCTGGACGGCCAGGAATGCCACCAAAGCCAATCTGGAACAGCTGGAACCACTCGCCCTGCTGGTCGTAGCCTGAGTACATAAAGTGCGGCGAGTCAGAGAAACCGGCAGCGTTCATCGCCTGCGGGGTACCTTGGCCCAATAGGCCGCCCATCATGTCGAAAATCCGCCCGAGCAAGTGAGTACGGCACGACAGCGCGGCGGGGAAGTTCGGCTTGAGAATCGAGCCTTGCGGAATACGCACTTCAACCAGGTCGTAGAAACCGTCGTTGAGCAAGATTGCCGGGTCGAACAGGCTGATGGTCAACGCGCCAAAGAAGATTTTGAACATCTCTTCGTTGAGGTAGAAGTTGACCGATGAAGGCGCCTGCGGGTCGGTACCTTCGAAGTCGAAGATGGCCTTGTCGCCTTCACGCCACAGCGCGCAACGCAAGGTGTACGGGCCGAGCCCGGCGCCGTCGTCGCAGATGTAATCTTCGAACTCTTGGCGGTGCTCAGGCACCACGCGGGCAATCACTTCTTTCATTGCGCGGTGGGTACGCTCAAGCATTTCTTGCTGGGCGCTGAAGAACACATCATCGCCAAAGCGCTCAGCCAACTCGACGCAACGTTTGCCCGCCGTACGGCAGGCGGCCACGATGGCGTTGAGGTCGGAGCGGTTCCAGCGCGGCATGCGCACGTTGTGCAGAATCACGTCGAGCATGTCGCTGTTCATTTCGCCACGGCGATACAACTTGACCGGCGGAATGCGGATGCCCTCTTCCCAAATGGAGCTGGCGTTGGTCGGCAAGCTGCCCGGCACCTTGCCACCCACGTCGGACATGTGACCAAACATGGCGGCGTAGTTAATCACTCGGCCGTCTTTGAAAATCGGCATCAGCACCAGCCAATCTGGCAGGTGGCTGACGGCGCCTTCGCACAGGTAAGGGTCGTTAGTGAGGAATACATCTCCCTCTTCGATCTCACCTTCATAGCTGCGCAGGAAGCCACTAATGAACGAGCCGAACTGGCCAACGATCATCTTGCCATCGCTGGTGGCGATCATCGGAAAGGCATCGCCCTGCTCGCGGATACCCGGACTCATGGCGGTGCGAAACAGCACGGCGTCCATTTCATTACGGGCGTTACCCAGGGCGTTCTCGACGATATCGATGGTGATGCCATCAACGTCCAGCCGCTGGAATGGATTGCTATTTTCTTGTTTGATTCGCGCAACCATAACGCTTACTCCTGATGGCCCAGCGGGCGGATCAACAAGTTACCGACACGGTCTACTGCCGCCTCGTAACCTGGAAGAATGAGGGTGGTGGAGTCCATTTCCATAACAATGGCCGGACCAGGCACAACCAAACCTGGGCTCAGCTTGCCGCGCGCATACAACGCCGCACTGTAGTTCTGACCGGCGTAATGCACCGGGGTCTCGCCCACTTGCGCTTCGCCAAGGCTGCTACCGGCGCCTTCGAAAGCACGCTCGGTAATTTCCGGACGTGGTGCACGGGCAATGGCCCGCAGGTTGACCAGCTCATGGGCCTCGTTCAGCGCAAAGGTGAACAGCTGCTCATGCTCGACATCGAAGGCGCCCGTGATGGCCTGCATGCCCTCTTTGGCCAACTGCTCTGGATCGATATCCAGGCTCAGCAGCAAGGCTTGGCCCTGATAACGCACATCGGCTTGCCAGGTCAGTTGCTGCACCTCAGCGGGGATGTTCTGCGAAGCCAGCGAGTTGCGCACGCTGTCGCCCAACTGCTCAAGGATCTGTCCAACCTCTTCCACGCTCATGTCGCTGAGGCGACGCACCAGCGAGCGCGAAGCTTCGTCTTTGACGCGGGTGGTGGCATCGCCGTAGGCGCACAACACACCTGGGCCTGGCGGAATGATCACCGGCCAAGCATTCATCAAGATACCCAGGGCGTTGGCGTGCAACGGACCGGCACCGCCGAAACCACACAGGGCGAAGTCGCGCGGGTCGTAGCCCTGCTCCACGCTGATCAAGCGCAGGGCACCGAACATGTGTTCGTTGGCAATGCGCACGATGCCTTCGGCCGCTTCGAACAGTGACACGCCCATGGCATCTGCCGTGGCCTGTACGGCGATGGTGGCCAGGTCTTTACGCACCTGGAAATCGCCACCGAGCTTCTGTTCGGCCGGCAGGTAGCCGAGCACCACGTTGGCATCGGTTACGGTGGCCACGGTGCCACCTTTGTTATAGGCCGCAGGGCCGGGCACAGCGCCGGCGCTTTCTGGGCCAACACGCAGGGCTTTGGTCAGCTCGGGCACCGATGCAATGGAACCGCCACCCGCGCCGATGGTGCGCACGTCCACCGACGGTGCACGTACCGCCACATCACCCACACGGGTTTCGCGGCGAATACGCGCTTGGTTGTTGTCGATCAAGGCGACGTCGGTGGATGTACCGCCCACGTCGAAGGTCAGTACCTTGCTGAAGCCACCCCGCGAGCAGAACCAAATAGCCCCCGCTACACCACCGGCCGGGCCGGACAGCAACAGATTAACCGGCGTGCTGGCAGCTGAATGGCTGGTGGCCAGACCGCCGTCGGAGCGCAGAATGGACAACTGCACCTCTGGGTGCAGACGCTTGCTCAGTTCGCCCTGCAGGTGCTCCAAATAATTAGCCACTTGTGGGCGCACATAGCTGTTCACCACGGTGGTTTCGGTGCGCTCGTATTCCTGCATCTCAGGGACGACTTCGGAAGACAGCGACACAGGAATTTCCGGCATCACTTCGCGGGCAATCTCGTGGATGGCCTGTTCGTGTGCGCCACTGGCGTAGGCGTTAATCAAACTGATAGTAAGGGCTTCGATGCCGGCGTTTTTGAGCTTGATCAGCTCGCCACGAATCGCCTCGCGGTCCAACTCACGCACCACGGCGCCATGAGTATCCATGCGCTCATCAGCTTCTACCGTCAGCTCCAGCGGGGCCAACAGCTCGCCCTTATTGAAACTAACCCAACCACCCAGGCCGCCGGGCACAAATGAACGGGCAATATGCAGCACCTGTTTGTAGCCCTTGGTGGTGACCAAGCCTACTTTGGCACCGCGACGGGTCAGGATGGCGTTGGTGGCCACCGTGGTGCCGTGCATTACCGAACGGATTTCGGACGGATCAACGCCCGACGTCTGACAAATTTTCTCAATGCCATTGAGTACGGCAATCGAGGGGTTGTGCGGGGTGGAAGGCACCTTGGCGGTATAGCTGTCACCCGTCACGTCGTTGATCAGGAGCAGGTCGGTAAACGTACCGCCCACATCAGCACCTAAACGAAAACTCATGTTGCCTCCAAGCACTTTCTTAGTGTTGTTGTGCATCTGGACCGGGGTGCGCACACCCCGGCTTATTAGGCTTAACGCGCGGCTTTTTCGAGTTCGCGCAGGTTTACATCATCAGCTGTAACACCCGCAGTGTTCAGAGCAGGACGACCGACAACGAATACCGTGCCGTGACGGCGCTGGTAATCGATGGTGAAGCCCGCCGCGGAAATAATCCCCACATCACCGTCATCGGTTTTGATGGTTTTCAGCAGGTAGTTCATCCACTTCCAGAACTGGCCTTTGCGGTCATAGGCTTCAGCCTGATAGAAGCGCGGGAACTGGGTGTCCATGTACATGACTTTTTTGCTGTACGGGTGCTCAGGTGGCGTGGTGGCCTCAATCACCCAGACTTCACGAGGCTCCCAATTGGCTTTGGGGTTCCAGTGCGGTGCGTTGTCTAAGTCGATAACCGGAAACTCCGCATTGCCGGTGGCCTTTTGGTTCCAGGTTTCGCCTTCGGTGTTAGCCACAGCGAGTACCCAACGCTTACCCAGCAGCTTGTAGTTCGGGTACCAGGTTGGGTGGGCGTTGAAGATTTCGATGTCATCACTGAGCTGGTCAGTGCCACCAATCGGGTCCATCCAGGTGCCGCCAGACAGACGACGAGTGCGCCGCACCGACTTTACGTAAGCCCAGGAGTCTTCCAATTTTGGCGAGTCATAACGCAGGGTAAACAGTCCCAGACCACGGATATCGTTGGGGTAGTTTGCGTACAACAGGGTTTTGGTGAGGATACTGCCATCGCCTTCGACGACTTTATCGGTGCCCAAACGGCCCTTCATGTAATAACGCTTAAACGCCCACTCCTGACGACGCTCCAGACCGACTTTGTCGTTGAGGAACAGGTAGCCAAACTGTGGATAGTCCTGCAGGTTTTTGGTCGGCTGAGCGTAGTGGTGGTTCCACATGAGCTTTTCAGCAGCGTCTGGATCGTCCTGGCTGACGTTAGGAAACGGAATACCTGCAATCCAACCCTCCACCTGACGGGTGTCATGGTTGTATACCGCTTTGCCCTCGTTAGCTTTAGTGGCGGCCATGTAATCGCGGCCTAACACGATCGGCGTAGAGGCTTTGAGGGTGATGGCCAGGCCTTCATCCTTGATCAGGATCTGCATGCGGTCTGTCAGCAAATCTTTAATGGTGTGACCTTCAAAGGTATCGCCCATTTGCTGAGACAGACTTTTGGCATCGATCCGCGTGCCTGGCTTTAACTCAGCGGCCTGAGCCGCCAGCGTGACCGACAAGGTCAGGGCCAGTGATGTGACAAGGTGATTTTTGAGGAATGTCATTATTTTTATCTCCTGCATCAGAACTGGTAGGTCGCACGGATAGCAAGCTGGTCGTTGCCATCGAAGTAACCAAACAGGTTGGTGTTGTTGAAACCGGTAAGCGCCCGCTTCTGCCGTTCATCGTTGAAGAACAAGTCGGCTTCAACCCGCACACGCCAGTTGTTGCCATAGGCAAACTCAACGCTGGGCACTACGAAGCTGCCGCCGTAGGTCAGGTCGGTACCAAGTGCCAAGGTCGGATTGATACGGTCGTTGTCGTAGTTGGTGGCTAGGATGGCGGTGGCGATGGTTGAAAACTCTTTGGTGCGACCACTAAAGCCGGCGCTGTTGACCACCTCGTCGTCACGCTCGTAGTTAGTGATCCAGGTGTTAAACAACTGCACCGAGAAGAACGATGGGCGACTGGTGCCCAGGTAGTTCTGCAGGGCAAGTTGTTTGTCCAAGCGCACCATGGACTTCAGCACGTCTTTTTCAATAATCCCGCAGAAGCCGGGGAAGAACGAACAGCCGCCATCCTCGCCTGACTTAACCCCGATGTTGTAGGCCGAATCTGGAATGTAGGAAATCTCGGTAGAGAACACCGCATCCAACGACGAGACGTAACGGTTGGCCGTTACGCCGAACACATCAACAAACGGGAAGATCAACTCACCCACGGTAGAGCTCGGATCCGAGCGGTACTCACCTTTGTAAGGACCGACGTACGTGCGCCCTGTTACCGAGTCACCGACACCCAAGGGGTTGTTCGGGTTGGAGTTAATAACTGGGTTGAGCGACGGGCCATGGAACCAGCCCAACGAGTACTCCCACTCCCCTTGCATGCCTTTCCAGCGCAAGCCGTACGACGCGTCATCCATGTCAGCTGACTTATGGTCGTAGTTATAGGGCACGTCTGCACCGAAGGTCGCCGACTCAAAGGTAATACCTTTGTTGGGGTTATTGGCCCAACGACCGCCATCCAAGTCATAGCTGTTGCCGCGATCGCTGGCGCGGTTCATCGCGCCAGGAATGAACAACATTTGCATGGTGCCATCGACACTGTCGAAGCGCTCCATGACGTTGACCATCCACAGTGGCTTACGCACATCTTCGTTTTCTGGCTCAAGGAACGAACGAATGCGCATGTCGTAGCCATGTACTACATCCATTGACTGGAAGAAGTCGGTCTCACCCCAGACCACTTGCTGCTTACCTAGTTTCAACGTGGTTGTCGGTGTCACCTCGGTCTGCCACCACAACTCGCGAATTTCTTCGGTGTTGTAGACATCATCCATCAGGTTGACCGACGACTTACTGCGGTTACTGAAGAGGTCCGACGCCGCGTTACCATCCATCGACTCTTGCAAGTCTTTCAGATAGTTGGTTTCAACCTCGCGGGCTACGCGCCCCGAAATATTGAACTGCGACGTACCAAAATCCTTGAACAAGTTGAGTTTAAGGGTGGTGCGCGCCATCGACAGGTCGTAGCGATAGTTGCCCTTGCGTTTGGCACCAACCAGCCCATTAGGGTCATTGGTGTCCATCACGTATGGGTTTTCCAGGTTCCATGACAGGTGCTCACGAACATAACCGCTCGCCTCCCAATCAGAGAAGAAATCCTCATCTGCATGGGCATTCGCTTGCATGCCTAGTCCCGCCAGCATGACGGCGCAAGCGAGCGGCGTTTTCCCAGACCACACGTTCCTATTGTTATTTTGTGCGCTCATTTTTTAGTTCCTGATGTGTTCAGGTTGGTGGTTACGCCCACAACTCTGGGCATCTTTCGTTGGGCGGTGCTCAAAGATAAATTTCGGCTTGAACACCAGCGCAAGCGAAGGCATGACGAAGAGTGAGGTCAGCGCTGAGACCATCAGCCAGAGGCCAATCAGCATGCCCATCTCCGCTTGAAAACGAAGGGAAGAGAACGACCAGAGCAGCACCCCAGCCGCTAGGGTGAAGGCCGTCAGCAGCACGCCACGTCCGGCGGAACCGAGCGATTGCAGCACCGCATCAATAGGTTCGGCATCGGGGTACTTCTCTAGGTATTCCTTAATCGAATCGACGATGTAGAAGGCGTAATCCACCCCCAGCCCGATACCTAGCGCCACCACCGGCAAGGTACTAATGCTCATACCGATGTCGTGCCAGGCCATAAAGGCAAAAGTCACCACGTTGGAGATCACCACCGGAATGATGAAAAACACCCCGCTGACCGAAGAGCGGTACACCACCAGGCAGCACAGAATCACCACCAGCAGCGCCAGCGCCGTGGCTTCGATCTGATCGCCAAGCAGGATCTCGTTGACCGCCGCAATAATGCCCAGCACGCCACCTACCAGCTTCACGTCCGCGCCTTGCAGCGGGTTATCGCGAATGAACTCGTTGGCGTAATGGGTGGCCTTGCGCAGCGTGTCGCCCTTGTGATCGCGGAAAAACAGGGTTACTGCGGCGTTACGGAACAGCACGTCGGAGAACTGGGTCAGGTCATCCGGATCAGCGCCTTGCATGTAGAAGCTGATTAGCTCACCGTTTTCCATGCGGCTGGCGCCCAGCTCGCCGTAACGCGGGTTGCCTTCATAGAGGTTGCGGCGAATGTCGATGACGATATCGGCAAGCGACACGGTGCCGCCGATTTCCGGCTGGCGCTCCATGTAGCGCGAGAAGCGCAGCATCCAGTCGAGCACTTCAGGGCTCTTCATCGCGTCCATCTCTTTGCCTTCGAGCACCACAAACATTTGCTCGGAGCCGGGATACAGACGGTTGATCAGTGCGCTATCGAGGTTAAAAGACGAGTCTTGCCAGAGGATTGGCGAACCATCGCTGGCATCGCCAACGTTGATCTTGGTGGCCTCGAACATAAAGCCGCACATCAGCACCAAGGTGATCGGTGCCACCCAATAGCGCGCACGGCTGCGCACCAGCGCCTTGGCGCCGTTAAGGAAGAACTGCATGAAACCGTCGAGGTTAACCGGGTGCACGTAGCCTTCCGGGCGTTTGACGTAGGACAGCAACGCCGGCGTCAGCAGCACCGCCGACACAGCAATGGTCATCACCCAGATCGCGCCAATGATGGCCACTTTGTGCATCAGTGGAATCGGCGTGAGGATCACACAGAGAATTGCCCCGGCGTCGGCGTACAGCCCCAACATGCTCGGCCGGAACAGCTCACGCATAGTTTGCTCAGCGGCTTTGCTCGGCTCGATGGACTCTCCCACCGCCAAGTCATCGAAGCGGGTTATCAACTGCACCGAGTGAGAAAACGCTCGGGCGGTAATGATGAACGCCACCACAATCACCAGCGGATCGAAGTTGTAGCCCAGCAAGCTGCCCAAACCCAGCGCCCAGATAGCTGAAACACTGCCCGCAATCAGCGGCAACAACGTACCGCGCCAGGTACGAGTGAACACGAACAGCAGAATCAACATAGCGACCAGCGACAACAGGGCAATACCCACGGTTTCACCCAGGTAATGCGCCACCCAGCCATACAGAATCGGCTCGCCCACTAGGTGCAGGCTCACGACATCTTTAACCGGCGAGGCATCGAGGATGGCCTCGATCTGCGGGAAGATCTTCGCGTAGTCCACCAGATGGTCGTAGAAGTCGACCTGGATCAACGCCGAGCCCAAGTCACGGTCCACAAACAAACCGTAAACCAGCGGATTGTTCAGCACCGCCTTACGCAGATCGAGCATTTCTTGCGGGTTTTGCGGCAGGTTCGGCCACATCAACGGACGGGTTTCAATGCCTTCACTGGAAGCGTTAACCCGCTTGAGTTTCTTCGATGCCAGCGAGGTGATCTGCATCGGGTTAACCCCTTCGACCTGCTGCAGGTCGTAGGTGATCCGCCGTACTTCACCGAGCACGTCATCACGGAAGATGTCGCCCTCTTTAGCCTTGACCAAAATGGTCACGCGGTTACTGGCGGCAAAGCTGTCTTGGTACTTCTGATGCACCTTCACATATGGATGGTCATGGGGAACCATGTCACTGAAGCGGGTACGGATATCCAGATTGGTCAGACTGATCGCAAAACCCACGGTGATCAGGCCAACCACCATGCACACCAGCAAGCGATTACGGATCGCCCACAGTGAAAGGCGCGCAACAAAATTCTTTGCGACATTCATTGTTGTTGCTCCCGAGGCCAGATCTGCAGGTCGTCCTGGCGCAGCAAGCCGAGTTGATGACCGATCAGCACCACACCATCAGCGGTGTCGAGCAGGCGGCTGTGATAGCTCTTGTCGAGCCCTTGTGGAGTCCAACTGCGCCAAGTGCCCGTGGGGTCTTGGGTATGGAACAAGGCGCCACGGTCGCCAGTGGTGATCCACTGGCCGTTGTGCACGCTGATGTCGAACAAGTGCTCACGGGTGAATGCAGGCAACCCCTTCCAGCTATCGCCGCCGTCCTGCGTAATAAAGGCTTGGCCTTGGTTACCCACGGCGACGCCAGTACGCCCGTCGAACACCAAGGCGCGCAGGCTTTCACTGCCCAACTCTTGGGTGGTCCAGGTACGCCCGTCATCACGGCTACGCAGCAGGCGACCGAATTCCGCGGTGATCCACAAGTCGCCGTCAACGCCAGCACGGATACTGTTGAAGTTCACGTCGTCGCCAGAGCCCATGGCTTGCCAGTTAGCCGCATCGGCATCGCTACGAAACAGCGCGCCCATTTCACCCACGGCCCAGAAGTAGCCATTGATAAAGCTCACGCTACTCAGCTTGCCCGCCAAGTCCGAGACCAACAGCTGCTGACTCTGCCAAGGCTCAGCATCTTGCCGCGTCCACACACGACCTTCGTTACCGACCACCACCTGCCGGCCTTGATCGGAGACGGCAATCGATTGCAGGTTGCGCCGGCCTGGCAACTCTTCACGCAGCCAATGGCCGCCAGCATCCTTACTGGAGAGCAAGGCGCCGTTTTGACCCACAATCCACAGGCGCTCGCCGAGTACCGCACCATCAAAGAAGGCATCGCGATGCTCAAGCAGCGGCTGATCCAGCGGCACCGGGTTAACCGAGGGTTTGATAAATACAGCGGCAAACGCCAGACCACCGATCACAATCCACGGCGCCAGACGAAAGACCCATTCCAGCAGGCGGCTAAACATGGACGGCCTCCTGCTGCTTGCTGACTTGGCGCTGCAACCAGCGGAACGAATGCCCACCCAACGGCACACCGGCCAAGGCCTGCACCCGCTGCACAGTATCCACCAGCGCCAGTGGCTCAATGCCGCTGCGCAGGCCCATGCTGTGCAGCATCAGGACTAAATCTTCAGTGGCCAGATTGCCAGTCGCACCCGGCGAGAACGGGCAACCACCCAAGCCGCCGATGGAGCTGTCGAACTCACGCACGCCCAATTCCAACGCGGCCAACACGTTGGCCAACGCCATGCCACGGGTGTCGTGGAAGTGGCAAGAGAGCATGCTCGCGGCATCCAGCCCGATCAGGCTGCCGAGCACATCACGCACGCTTTTAGGGTTAGCCGCACCGATGGTGTCGGCAACGATCACCTTGCGTGCACCGGCTTCGAGCATGCGCAGGGTCAAAGACTCAACAACCCGCGTCGGCGTTAAGCCCTCAAACGGGCACTCGAACGCCACGGCCACATAGGCCCGGCCTTCGATGCCATCTTCACGCGCCCGCTGCAACAACTCAGCGCACACCGCTGTGGACTGTTCAAGGCTCATATTGATGTTGCGCTGGTTCATGGTTTCGGTGGCCGACAGCACCACCGCAATAGATTTCGCCCCGGCCGCCAGGGCCAGTTCGTAACCGCGCATGTTCGGCACCAGCGCCGAGTACGCCACTACGTCGGTCATCGGCAACTGGCCGAACAGCTCGCCAGTACCGGCCATTTGCGGCACGGCTTTGGGCGAAACAAAACTGCCTACTTCGATGCTGCGAATACCACTGGCCAACAGGGCATTGATCATCAACAAACGTTCTTCGATGCTGAGGATTTTGCCTTGGCTCTGCAGCCCGTCACGCGGGCCTACTTCATTGACTGTGACAAAGTCGCTCATGGCTCACCCCACAATCCGTTGATTCATCAGCTCGGCAATGCGCTCTGGGCCGTAACCCAACACACGCTCAAGTACGGCTTCGGTGTGCTCACCCAACAGCGGTGGCGCGCTGAAGCTCTCTTCGCTGTCTGCGGAAAGTTTGATCGGGTTGCCCGGCGCCTCAATCGAGCCACCTTCGGGATGGGGGATATCCACGACCATTTTGCGGTGACGCACTTGTGGGTCCGAAAGGGCCTCACTGAAGCGATTGACCGGGGCACAGGGCACCCGCACCGAAGACAGTTGCTCAACCCAATGCGCGGTGTTGTTCGTGGCGAACAACTCACTCAGGGTGTCGTCAATCAGCTTCTTGTCAGCCAAGCGACCCGGCTGGGTTTTGTATTTGGGGTCTTTCAGCACTTCAACATCGAACAAGCTGATCAGGTTGTCCCAGAAGCTGTCGAAGATCACCGCCACGATGATGAAACCATCAGAGGTGCGGTAGGTGTTGTACGGCACATGCACAAAGTGGCTGTTGCCCAGCGGCTCAGGGTTTTCGCCGCTGAGAAAGAACATGGTGGCCATGTAGTTGAGCATGCTGATCTGGCAATCGAGCATGCTGATGTCGACGTGCTGACCATGACCCTTGCTGTGACGTGCTTGCAGCGCAGCGAGAATGCCCATCACGGCAAACATGCCGCCGCCCAGGTCGCCAATCGGAATGCCGGCGCGGGTTGGGTGCTCAGCGTTGTCACCGGTGATGGACATGCCGCCACCAATGCCCTGCACCACCTGATCGAAGGCTGGGCGCAGGTAGTTGGGGCCGTCCTGACCGAAGCCAGACACCGAACAGGTAATAATTTTCGGGTTGATCAACTTGAGATGGGGATAGTCGATCTTCAGCTTCTGCGGCACACCCGCACTGAAGTTATCCAACACCACATCAGCGGCACGCACTAAGTCGTGAAATACCGCCAAGCCCTGCTCGCTCTTAAGGTCAACGCAGACGCTTTGCTTGTTGCGGTTGAGGGTCAGAAAATAAGCCCCCATACCTTTGTACGAATGCCGAGGGTCTTTGGCCAGCAGAGCTCGGGTGCCTTCACCGGTAAGCGGCTCAACCTTGATGGTTTCCGCGCCAAGGTCAGCCAGGATCATTCCGGCATAAGGTCCGGACAGCATATGGGTCAGATCGAGGATGCGAATCCCCTCTAGAGGTTTGCTCATGATCACTCTCTTGTACTTATTAGAATTACCCGCACAAGAGAGATAGCAAAGGCCTTGCCAACTCTTAAAAATAATTACAAGCTATTGATTTATATACATTTTTTTAATATTTTCAACTCAACTACTTGTCCTACAAAAAGTATTTCATTGCAACCTGAAATAACCATTTCATTCTGCACACATAGCCGTTGGGCGTTGCGCCGCTCTAGACGTGGCATAAGTCGGATCGAACACGTTGCTACGTGCGCTTAGCGTCAAATCGTCGCGCCTCATCGCCCGTTCTTTATTACCGTGCACAGCGAGGTATGCAGGCAAAAAAAAACCGGCACACGAGGTGCCGGTAAATTTCACACTTGGAGCAGTGTTAGAGAAAACGAGCTTGGGCAATCGGACCATCAAATTGCTCGATAGAGCCCGGCTCGATATAACGCTTCCAGTTATCGAATATCTCGCGCCCGGCGAGAAAGCCTTCAAAGATGGCATGGTCAGTTTTACGCGGCACCACGCAGTCGCCTACCCGGTGCACATTCGCAAGTTCAGCCTTCAGCGCGTGGTAGAGCTCGTCCACCGGCAAGTGGCGCACGGCCAACACAATGCTGTCGAAACCTTCTAGGGTTTCTTCCTCTGCGCTATAGAGGTTGAACACATCCACCGAGGTGCCACGTACCTGGCTGATCCAAGCATTCAATGTGTAGGTCAAACCACTGCTGAACAGGTTGGCGTACACCACCGGCTGATCAAGAGTGGTGCCAAGACGGTGGAACAAGGCGTTCCAGCGCGTGAGCACATGCACCTCATGACCGTTTTCCACCAACAGCTCAGTAATACCTGCCGAGTAGCGATTACCCTCCTCATCCAGCACCAACACGCGCTTACCCACGCGCTGCGGATGCGCCAGCACATCGAGTGCGGTCAGCACATGCTCGCTGTCTAAGCCCGGCACCTGCGCAACCAACGGGTTAATGTCGGAATAACCACTGCGGTCCGGTAGCGAACCGGTGGCGACAATCACGCCATCAGGCTGCAAGCTCTTGATCAGCTCTACCGTGGCCTCGGTATTCAGGCGCACCTGCACCCCAGCTTTGGCCATATGCACCTTGAGGTCTTCAGTGATCCATGCAAAAGAATCACGCCGCGGTAAACGCACGATATGGTTGACCTGACCACCCAACTCGGCGCCCTTCTCCAACAAGGTCACGCGATGGCCGCGCTTAGCCAGTCCTTCAGCCGCCTTCATGCCGCCGGGGCCGCCGCCCACCACCACCCAGTGTTTAGCCGCAGGTGCTAGCTCCAGCGTTTGCGGACCAAAAACCTCTTCACGGCCGGTGGCTGGGTTGATCTGACAGGTCATTGAGGTGCCATGGAACAACCGCGAAACGCAGCCCTGGTTGCAGCGTAAGCAGTGGTAGATTTCGTCTTCGCGGCCTTCGGCGGTTTTATTGGCAAACTCTGGGTCGGCAATTTGCGCACGGGTCATGGCTACCATATCGGCGTCACCACGAGCCAAAATCGCCTCCGCCTCACCGCCACTGCCAATCCCTGAAACAGCAAACACCGGCAGTTTCACTGCACGCTTAAGTCGGGCAATGGGGTCGACCAACCAGCCATTGGGCACGTCAAACGGCGGCATGATGTATGTCGCCGACTGGTATACCCCGGCTGTGGCCATGATGTAGTCGATATGGCCGGTGGCCTCTACGGTTTGCGCTACCTTAATCCAGTCCGCGACCTCCATGCCGCCGGGCACCATCTCATCCATCGACAGACGAATACCCACGACAATATCCGGCCCAACTTTATCGCGCACCGCCTTGATCACTTCCAGCGGGAAGCGCATGCGATTTTCGTAACTGCCGCCGTATTCATCGTCGCGCTTGTTGTACAGCGGCGAGATGAACTGATGCAGCAGATAGCTGTGCGCCAAGTGTATTTCAACACCATCGAAACCGGCCAAACGCGAGTACTCAGCCGAACGTACCCAGCCTTCGACAATCTCGTCCATGTCCGAACGTTCCATGGCCTTGGCCATTTCCCCGAACACCGGTGACTTGATGTTGGATGACGACCAGAGCACCCGGTAATCATCCATGGCATGGGTTTCACCCATCACGCCGAAGTGGTTTAGCTGGGCAAAAATGTGCGCGCCAAAGCTATGTACGGCTTCGGTTAAGGCTGTATCGCGCTCGACCATCTCCTCACGGTAACCATACGGATAGCCGCGACAGAAAGTGTTGGACGTCGGGTGAATCAGGCGGTTGCCGGTGACCATCAGACCGATACCACCCTTGGCGCGGGCGGCGTGGTAATAGATATCGCGGTTATTGGTCAGCCCATCAGGCGAGTTAAACGCCATCGCATGAGCCGACTGCATGATGCGATTACGCAGGGTAATGTTGCGCAGTTTAAGTGGCGAAAAGAGCAACGGGTAACGTGAGTGTTCCATGGGGTTCACCTCTGATCAGGACTTTGTTGTTGTTAGTACGGCGCGCGACCGAGCCTGGTATTGGCTCAGCACAATGCCGGCAAATACTGTTAAGGCACCTGCCAACTGCCACAGGGTCAGCGTTTGATCTAAGAAGAGGTAACCGAGCGTGAGTGCCGACAGCGGACTCAGCAGCAGAAACAGTGAAATCAGCACCGGCTCCAGCGAGCGCATGGCGCGAAACCACAGCAGATAAGGGATTAGCGTGCCCAGTACCGCTAGGTACAGGTAACCGCCCACATGCTTGGCTTGCAGGTTTGGCAGCGGCAGCTCGAACCACAACATAAACGGCAGTAACAACAGGCCGCCGAGCAACAACTGCCAGCCGGTAAATGCCCACACCGGAATGTCCAATTGCCAACGCCGGATCAACAGCGTGCCCAAAGCCATGCTGCAGGCCGCCAACGCTGCAGCCAAAATACCCAAGGTGTCCCAGGCCAGGCGGCTGGGCGATACCAGCACTAACGCCACGCCGGCAAAGCCAATCAAGGACGCGAGCAAAATGCGCCCGCTGCTGCGTTGCTGAAACAGCAGATAGCCCAGCACCAGGACGATCAGCGGCTGCGCACAAATCAACAACGCCGCAAGCCCGCCAGGCAGCCGATAGGCGCTGACAAACAACGGCCAATGCAGCAGTGACATACACAGCAAGCTGAGCACCAGCAATTTCAACCATTGTTCAGGGCGCGGCCAATGCCGATTGAATAACACCAGCAGCAGGCCTACCGGCAGAATTCGCAACACCGCTGCGGTTAATGGTTTATCCGCCGGCAAAAACTCAGAGGTCACCAAGTAGGTGCTGCCCCAGATTGCCGGCGGTAATGCCGCCATCAGTAAGATCCACGCTCGATTCACTAATCTTCTCCACTAGGCGCAAGCATGCGGAGCCTCGACCGTGACGGCCAGGCTCCGCCCCACAGATCAGAGCAAGGCTTGGCGCCAGCTCTGATCAAAGCCCTCTAGCTCACCCGCTTCGATAAAGCGCTGCGCTGAGTTGAGAACCTCACGACCGGCGAGCATGCCTTCGTAGATGATGTCTTGCAGCGGCCTTGGCAATTGCGCATCACCAATGCACTGCAGGTTTTGCACGCGTCCTTGCAGGGCTTGGTACAAGCCGTTTTGTGGGGTGTGACCGCAGGCCATAATGAAGGTGTCGGCGCTCAACACAGCGCTGTCGGCATCAGTAAACAGGTTGAGTAACTGCGCCTGATTGCCGTCGATATGCCGCACCCACGAGTTGAGGGTGTACTCAAGTCCCTTACGGAATACGTGCTGATAATTGACTGGCAGGTCGAGGGTCAGCGCTAGGTTCGGCGCCAACGAGATAAAACGACTGACCAGGTGCACCTGGTGCCCACGGTCCAGCAAAAACTCCGCAGTACCCAAGGCGTAGCGACCGCCGTCTTCATCAAACAACACCACGCGCTTACCGACGCTCTCTGGCTGTTCCAGTACCTCGATCACACTTAGCACGTTGCTCTGTGTGCTACCGGGCACCACGTCTACAGCAGGCCGAGTGGAGGTGAAGCCGGTTTTGATTGGCGTCGAGCCGGTGGCGATAATCACGCCATCCGCGGCGAAATCAATGATCTGCTGGGCATCCCAGCGCGTCTGCAAGCGTATATCCACGCCGGCTTTTCGCAGTTGCAGGTTCATGTCACGAGCAATAAAGCCAAACTTATGCCGCCGTGGCAGTTGCGCGGCGTAGTTAAGCTGACCGCCAAGCTGGTCACTGGCTTCCAACAGCGTCACTTGATGGCCACGTTGGCGCAGGACCAACGCCGCCTGCATACCCGCGGGACCACCGCCCACCACCAGCCATTTGGCCGGCGTCGCAGCTGGCGCCAGGGTGTGCAAACCAAACCGCTGCTCACGGCCTGCTGCTGGGTTGACCACACAGGAAATCGCATTACCGACCATCAGCCGCGCAATACAGGCTTGGTTGCAGCGGATGCAGTGGTTGATCTCATCTTCACGGCCGTCGCGCAACTTGTTGGCGTACTGCGGGTCGGCGATCTGCGTACGAGTCATCGCCACCATGTCGGTCGCACCAGTGGCCACCAACTGCTCGGCCATGTCGGCATCAACAATATGGCCAACAATAAATAGCGGAATGTCTTTGATTTCACGAATGGCTTTACGCATGCGCGCACCGTCCGCGACCAGCCAGTTCTCCGCGTAATCACCCGGCGGAATCTGGTCGGCGTGGGCGGCGTAAGTGCCGGCGGTAGCGCTGACGTAATCCACCAAGCCGGTGGCGACCATCAGTTTGGTCATCTCAATCGCGGTGTCCGCGTGCATGCCATCAACGCTGCATTCATCCATCGACACGCGGATGCCAATGACGAAGTCAGGCCCAACTGCCGCACGCACCCGCGCCAAGGTTTCGATGGGGAAGCGCACGATATTTTCCAGGCTGCCGCCGTACTCATCCGTGCGCTTGTTGTAAACGAAAGACAGAAACTGCTGATGCAGATAGCCGTGGGAATAGTGCAGCTCAACTCCATCAAATCCAGAGGCCTTGGAATACAGCGCGGTTTGCGCAAAAGCCTCTGACACCTCGTCCATCTCGGCTTTGGTCATTTCTCGCGCCCACTCGTTGTAGGCCGGCGACTTCATGGTCGATGGCCCCCACAGCAAGCGGTAATCGTCTTGAGAGCCACTGCGCCCTTGTGGGCCAAAGTGAATAAGCTGCGCGATAATGCAGCCGCCAAAGGCATGCACGGCAGCTGTCATCTCTGCGTCGCGGTCGATTATTTCCGCGCGATTGCCTCGGGCCAAGGTACGGCTAGGACCCGTCGATTGCGGATGCACATGCCGCGCACCGGTCACTAGCAACCCTGCACCGCCTTTGGCGCGGTCGGCTTGGTAGTAAATATCACGGTTATTGGTCAACCCGTCCGCCGCATGAAAGCCCTTGGCGTGAGCCGTTTGCATCAGGCGGTTGCGAATAGTGATATTGCCCACGCGCAGTGGACTAAACAGGTGCGGGTAACGACTCTCACCCGGCGTTTTTGGCGCTTGAGACATGTGCAGCCCTCATCTTTTTATTGTTATTTGCGGTGCTCGTTACCGCGCGTACAGGTCTGGCTTAACCCTTTTCAGCGGCGACCACGGCGCTTACCAACTACTTGTACCGCCCAAGAGCGGCACGCTTAACGGCTAAAGGTGATCGTTCGTCACATGCCACATCGGGCAACCACCCACTGGGCTATCGCAAGATGTAGGCCAATTATTTATTTTATTTTTATGATTATTTATCAATGACTTATAAAATAAACTCACTGCCAACCGAGATAGCCAAGGTGCAGATTGAACGGCTTTGTTTCAGCCTGAAAAAACTCACACATACAAAAATGGCCCGCATCTGCGGGCCATTTTTTACCTAGACAATTACCTATCAGGCTTGCTCAACCATCTCGACAGCCGCTTTATAAACCGTCTCACCCGATATCAGTGCTTCTGGGTCTTCTGCATCCTGACGGATGATCCGTAGCACGTTGGCGAGTAGCATTTCTCGACGCTCATCGCGCACCGCACGGGCTTCTGCATCAGGGTGAAAACTGTCCACCTGCCCTTCTTTGAGAACTCCCTGCGTGGTCAGTAGGTGCTCCAGGGTCTCAACACGGTCAGCCAACACCGAGACTTCACCCATAAGCCCCATCAGCATGGCCAGCACTTTGTCGACGCTGGAATCTGCAAAGAAATAAGGACGATCACCTTTGGCTTTTTTCGGCAGCTCTACCGTTGCTTGTGCATTCATTATTTCCACGCTCCATAGACATACCACTGACCGCCACCACCAAAGTCACCACCCTGAAATACGTGGGTGTAACGCTGACTCAAGCGCGATTCAAACGCGCTCGGCGCGAGAATTTCGAACACTTTATCCGGGCTAAAACCAGCCTGTTTGCACGAAGCATGTGGGTCAATGCTGTGGCTCCCGTGCCAGAATGGTTCGTTGTTGTTGCGGGTATCCCAATCCAGCATAAACGCATCGTAGGGCGCCAGATCCTTGTAGGGCGGGGTCTCGCCGTGCAACATTACGCCACCCTCAGCCAGCAGGCGCCGGCATTCGGCAAAGATATTGCGCGAAGCTTTGACCGAGGTTTCGTGAATCAGGATGCTGCCACTGACAACATCAAAAAAACCATCAGGGAAGTTGGTTTTCTCAGCGTTTTGCTGGGAGAAATGCACCTTCACGCCGAGCGTTTCAGCCCGCGCATGGGCATAGCGTAAGATCGGCGCACCTACGTCGAGGGCGTAAATTTCAGCATCGGGGTAGTACTCGGCCCAAGCCAGTGTTGAGTGGCCAACCGAACAACCCATGTCAAGAATGCGCTTAGGTTGAAACTCGGGATGGTGCTCTTTCAACCACTTAGCGGTAGAGGCACCGATGTCATCGTTGAGCGGGCCCATGCGGCCCATGGCATAGATGTAAACAGCCCGGTCATACACCGCACCCGCGGCGATATCATCACTGCACAAGTCAGAGTGATAGCCACCGGGCATGCAGTGAATATCCACAGCGGTGTGGTACGCCGGAATCTTCAGTGTTGGGTCCAGGGTCAAAGTGCCTAACGCCTTGCTACCCGGACGTGCACGTTCAATCAGTTCGGGCAATTGCCGCTCCACCGGAATCTGCACGGAGTGCCACATCATTTCTTGGCTGCAGCGCTGCAGACTGCTCCAGAACTGGTAGTACTCCTGCTGACGCATCAGCCGATTGATTTCCGGAATGCTCTCAGCCTTACCTTCGGCTTGCAGTTGTGGCAGAACTTTCTCTTCGTAAACCCGTTTGTTGCCCCCAGACACGTTTAGCGCTAAGTACTGCTTAAAGCAGCGAACGAAATCCTGTCGCGATTCCTCATCGTGGGTCATGTCCACCAACAGGTTGTGGCGATACTGACTGGTTGTATCGGTTACAGCATGCATGCGACACCTCTCAATATTGTTGTTGTTTCAGGTATTGCGGGTGAAAAAATCGACCATCAGCCTGGCCATCTGCTCAGGCTGCTGATCGAGTAGGTACGCGCCGCCCTTGAGTTCGGTCACCCGAGCATCAGGACGAGCCAGGCAGGCGCGTTGAAAATAGGGGTACAGCACATCGGCTTCACCGCAGACAAACCACAGCGGGCAACGCACTTGGGCCAACTGCGCGGGGAAATCTTGGTTAAACACGGCCTCATACGCTTCATGCCAACGATCGCCGGCAATCAGCGTATCGATGGCTTCGCGGGTGGCCAATTCGGCAGTGGTCGGGTAGACAATCGGCTGCGTATCAAGGTGAGTGACTCGCTGCCACGCTTGATGCAGATGGGTGGCCTGCAGGTCTATGGTCAGCGGCTTGATCGCCGAGCCACGCCATGCGCTGCGCTCTTCTTCGGTTAATTGCACCGGGCCGATCATGCCTAAACGCAGTACTCGCTCCGGGTGCTGAGCGGCCAACTGGCAGGCAATAGCCGCACCGGTGTGGTGACCAAACAGGTTGAACTGCTGAAGCCCTAGGGCATCAATCGCTTGCAACAGATCACGCACATAAGTCGCCACCGTGGGTTTACCCACGGGCCGGGTGGAGCCACCAAAACCGGGGGTATCCAAGGCATACAGCGCACCAGTGGCCGGGAGCGCGCGCATCACTGCTTCAAACATGGCTGAGGAGCTGGCGGTTTGATGCAGCAGCACCCATGGCGTGCCTTCGCCGGCACGGTGGCGGTAGTGGATCTGGCCGCCAGCGATATCAACATAACCTTTACGAATCATATTGAGTTACTCCAGCCCGAGGGCGCCGGGGTTCATCAACCCCTGCGGATCGACAACACGCTTAACTCCTGCCAACAACTCGGCGAACGGCGCATTGCCGATCGATTGCTGATAGGGGTAGTACTTGCCCAACTGCAGGTGGCAGGCGCCCAGCTCATAGAACAATTCACGCAGGCCTTCACGCAGCTTGAGCGCCACTTCGCGGGTTTCTGGAGCCGCAGGAATATCTTTCCAGGCCTCACGAAACTCCGGCTCAATCAGGTCGAGGCGGAACTGCCCCAGCTCGTCAAACCAGTACAGGCTCGGCTCAATGACAAACTCTGCCCCGGAGAAACAGGTGAGGTAGGAGTATTTGATGTTGTGGCGCTCCATCAGCTCGCGGTGCTGGGCGAAATAGCGCTCGGTGGTCAACGCAGCCTCAACCGCGCGTGATAGCGGGAAGAAGCCATGCACCGGAATCCAGACTTCGCCCTGGCTGCCAAGCAAGATGGTGCGCACGCCGCCAAACGGTTGCGAGCGGAAGGCCAGCGGAATGGCGTTGCCAATCGGCGCGCCGTTATAGCTGCGGATGTGGTTTTCCACAATCAGCAACTGGCTAGCTACCGCTGCCTCGGAAGGCCCATCAGTGGCAACGTGCAACGAATAATTGACCTTGCTCAGGACTTTCTTGCCCGTGGTCGCCATCTTCAAAGCATTCTTTAAGCCAGCGACCAGCGACGTGCCCGAGCGGGCCACGTCCGCCAGCACCGACAGCCCTTCGGTCAGGGTGAAGCCTTTGTCTTCAAAGCCGGCGTTGTAATACGGGTCGAAGCCATAGCATTCGCTGGCCACGCCTTCACGGGCAATTTCGGTTTGCGCGTGCAGCATGTCTTCCAATCGCTCGAAGCCATAAGAGGCGCAGAGCGTGTGTTGTGGGTAGCGGATCAACCGCAGCGTGGCCTCGGTCTTGATGCCCATGGCGCCGGTATCAGCGGTAAACAGGCCGGTTAAATCGGGGCCAAAGTGCCGGTAAAAGCCATTGCTATGACGGTGCGCCGCCGAGCCGGTTTGCAGCTCGCGGCCATCGGCCAAAATCACTTTCAAGCCCAAGCAGCTTTCGGCGGCGGTGTGGTGAATACCCGAGCCGTGGAACAGGCTGTTTTGCGAGAGTGCACCACCGATCGTGGCGTACATGCCCGACAGGGGGCCGTAATAAGGGGTGCGTAGACCTTTAGCTTTGAGCGCCTCATACAGGTCGCTCCAGGTGCACCCACATTCCACCCGCACGAACATATCTTGCTCGTTGATTTCTAAAATGCGATTCAGGCTGCGCAGGTCGACCAACACCGAACCGGCTTGACTGGGCACATAACCGCGAGTGTAAGACATGCCACCACCACGCGGCACCAGCGCCATGCTCTTGCTATGGCAAAAGGCTACGGCGGCGGCCAAGCTCTCGGTGGTTTCTGGACGGATTACCACAGCAGCCACTTCGGCTGGCTGGAAGCTCAGGTCGGTTGAAAAATACTGGCGTGAAGCCTCATCAATCATTACGCCCGACTGACCAAGAATACTGCGCAGGTGTTCTACGGTGACTGAATCCATAGCCATGTCTTCACCCCCGCACGTGTTGAACAAGGACGGTAAGCGGATTGCCCGCGGTGACAGTGCTGCTTAACGAGCTAATCGAGGAAAAAACATCCATCGCGCTCGGCATCATGGGCTGAATCATTGTGCTCATCCTTTATTTTTATGTTTGTTAATGGCCCGTCGTCGTGGGACGGACCATTAATGCCGGCAACACCCTACCAAGCCATTTCAGCGCAAGGCGCAAGCCCTGGGCTTTACGGCCAGCACAACTGTGATCAACGCAGTACGTTTTCACCGCTCATAAACACAAACACACGGCGGAACTTGCCATCTTCGACGTACCAGAAGTTGCAGTTACGCAGGCGGGTTTCATTGCCCTGTGCATCTTTGAGGTAGACATTGAAACGCGCGCATACGGTTTGCGCTTCAACGTCGGCAGCCAGCTCAAAATCGCCGTGCCAGATCTCTTCAAAATTATTGAATAGGTTGTCGAACATCTTGCGCACGCCGGTGTGGCCGTCGTGGGTGAGGTTGTCGGTTTGGATGGTGAACGCAACGTCTTCGTGACAGCAGTCCAGCACGCCCTGCATGTTTTTCTTGTCGACGTTGGCAAAGTATTTCTGGGTAGCCAACTCCAACAACTGTTCACGGGAAAGATGACTCATGGTGCGTTTCCTTTTTTATTGGGGTTATTGACCGGCAAAGCCGTGATAAGCGGCGTCGTTCAGGTTCTGCGGAGCGGGATAAGCCTTGCGGCTTTGCTTGAGCCCTAGGCTCAGGAACATTTCACAGAGTTTGTAAGACACTAGGCCTGGGTTGATCACCGGGATCGGCAACCGCTCGCTCAGGTACGCATGCGACTGGTGCATGGTGGTTGAGCCGAGCACGATCACATCGGCACCGTCTTCCTCCATCGCTCGACGCGCTTCGGCTTCGAGCTTGGCGAACACCACCTCTTCTTTTCCTTCCAGTAGCTCTTTGAGATCGGGACGAGTTTTGATCGAGCGCAGCGAAGCCACGCGCGGCCACAGGTGATATTCGGTTAGGGTTTTTTCATACAGCGGAAACCACTCATCCCACATGGTGATCACGCTAAATTTCTTACCCAGCATGCAGGCCATGTGAAACGCGGCCATACCTGGCGCTATCACTGGAATATCCAAGCGCGACCGCAGTGCGGCCAGACCGGAGTCGCTCACGGTATCGATGCACACCGCGCTGTAGCCTTCTTCCTGCGCACGGATGCCTGCCTGTACCACGGAGAAGTCCATGAGCAGTGAGTCGTAGGCGCTATCGCCTAACGAAGCGCCTTTGGCCACCGGTACAAACTCAGGATGAAAACCCGGCAGGATAAAATTAGCCGGCAGTTGCGATGCACGATTATCGGCACCGGCTTGATCCATAGGGATTGGGATGATGATTTTGATGCGCTGAGTCATACGGGCTCCTGGGAATTAGCCGTCGCGTAATAGCGTCTACCGCGGCTTTTATTTATTTAACCAGGAGAAAGCAAAAGCAGTGCCACAACCAAAATTTAATACAAGTTACTGTTTATAAAAGATTTTTACTTAAATTGTCATATCTAGCACGCTAAAAACTATTCATATCGAAACACGCAAGTGCAACTTGAAACCTTCACTGTCGCTTAATAAATGACATTAAAAACAAGCACCCGTTAGAGAGGCGAAAGTCGATCAATGAATACCCATTGCGGGTTCAGGTGGTGGTGATCTCACGGAAATGCTGCGCAATATTTAGCCAGTATCCGCACCGCCGTTCGCCACGGTGGTGCGAGCAACAGGACTCATCCGCTCAGACGGCTCGCCCCAACAGTAGAATCACCACACTCAAAATAATCAGACCGCAGCCAAGCCACTCATTGCGGCGAATTCGCTCGTCAAAGAGAAACCAGGTGAGTAGCAGGGAAAATAGAAACTCGACCTGCCCCAGTGTTCTGACCAGTGCGGGATTTTGCAGACTCATCGCAGTAAACCAGCCAATCGATCCGACCGCGCTGCACAAGCCAACAAATAGGCTCCAGGGCCAATGCTTGAAAACAGCGGAGAAAGAACCGCGCTCAAACAATGCCAACCACAAGGTGACCACCAGCAACTGGATGCAGACCATCACCACCAGCACTAACGCAGCCGACAACAATGGCGCCAGGCCGGTCAATTTACTGGACTGGTAAACCGCCAACGCCGAGATCGCAAAGCTCAACCCACAGAGCAAGCCTAAGCCCGTTACTGGACTCATCCATGCAGACCAACTCAGAGCGTTACTGGGCAAGATCAACACAATGATTCCGCACACACCAACCAGCACCGATATCCAGCCACCAATACTGAGAGGGATGGACAGAAATAGAGCCCCAATGATCGCTGTCTGCAATGCTTCGGTTTTACTAAAGGTCGAACCAACCGCAAAGTTGCGCTTAGTAAACACCTTGACCAGCGCCCAGGTGCCAAGGATCTGCGTGAGGCCACCGAACACTATCCAGTACCACGCGCTCAAGGGCAGCCCGCGAATATGCGTCAGCTCACCACCCTGCCAGAGCATATAAAGCACAACCCATGGCAAGCCGAAGAGATACCGCACATAGGTCACAGCCATGGCCGTCATACTGGACGACAGATGCTTTTGGGCAGCAGTACGCACCGACTGCATCAAGGCCGCCAGCAGGGTAAAAAGGACCCAAGTCCAAGCCCATTGCTCCATCAAAAAAACCTCGTAGATCGAGAGTCATCACCGCCTTGCAGTCACCTCAAAGCGAGTGAACGGTTGGAGTTAAGCCCAATCTACCTGAGGGCAGCAGAACCTACAGCCCATGCCGAAAGCATGACATGCGCCTGCTGGGCAACGAGTAGGACCAAACTGGATCGATACAACTTGTTAGGGAATGAACATGAGTGACGCATTGAACCTGGAGGCGCTGAGGGCACAGGTCAAGATTCGCCAGCCTGACACAAGCAAAAGGCTTGTTCAGATCATCAACTCGCTTGGTCGATCACGGGATATCTTCGAGTATCACAAGTGCCTCGCCCGCGATGCCTTCACCGCATTCAACGCCGAAAACGACCCGCGCGGAATAAAGTTTGCAGAGCGCCAGCTTGGTCACAATGACACCAGCATGGTGAGAAAGCACTATGGTCGGTGGATACCCGGAAACACGAAAAGCATGGCCGGGCAGGT
>RCMZ01000086.1_pt1 | contig 54725 bp, 58 predicted proteins | sample 2041141 | NCBI WGS metagenome assembly RCMZ01 (sample SAMN09708263, study PRJNA481090) | Wastewater metagenome, whole genome shotgun sequencing project. | biome: sewage; isolation source: Davis station wastewater (DW) | place: Antarctica: Davis Station | collected 2010-03-01 | reverse complement strand
CTTCAGATAAAGCTTTACTGCCCGAAGGCGCTCTTCGTATGAATACATGGACTACTCCCAAATAGTCCAAGATTTTGTCCGCATCCCCGTCAGTACAAGGAAGACTTGATCAACGCCTTGCGCAAGGCGACGGCAGACTTCCCTGGTGTCAACATCAGCTTCACTCAGCCCATTGAAATGCGCACCTCGGAAATGCTTTCGGGCGTACGCGGCGATCTCGCGATCAAAGTGTATGGACCCGATGCCAAGGCGCTTGGCACGCTGGCTGCGCAAATTGTCAACGTGGTGCAGGCGATACCAGGCAGTGAGGATGTACTGACCGTGAAGAATGAAGGCGTGCAGTATCTACAGGTCGACATCGACCGGGTTGCCGCCGGCCGGCTGGCTCTGAGTTCCGAGCAGGTGCAGGCGGATCTGCGCACGCTCATCGAAGGACGCGTGGCCGGCGTCGTGATCGAGGGCGGCAAGCGCCTGCCCTTGCTGATACGCGGAAGTGAGCAACTTCAACTGTCATCCGAATTATTCGGGCAATTGCGCCTGCCGCTCGCAGACGGCGAGTCGGTACCGCTGAGCCAGCTGGCGACGCTGCGCCACGTGGACGGTCCCGTCAAAGTCGAGCGTGAGAATAGCAGTCGCCTGGCCGTCGTGCGCGCAAATGTCCGAGGCCGAGATCTGGTGGGATTTGTCGACGAAGCGAAGCGCGCCGTCGCCAGCAAAATCAAACTTCCCGGCGGATATCGCCTGAGCTGGGGCGGGCAGTTTGAAAATCAGCAGCGCGCCGCAGCAAGATTGGCGTTGGTCGTGCCGGTGGCGCTGGCGTTGATTTTCCTGCTGCTGTTTAGCACGCTGCACAGCATACGGCAGGCGCTGCTGGTATTCGTCAATATTCCGTTTGCATTGATAGGCGGCGTGGTAGCGCTCGCGATCACTGGCGAGTATCTGTCGGTGCCCGCGTCGGTCGGCTTTATCGCCTTGATGGGCATCGCTGTCCTCAATGGTCTGGTGATGATTACCTGCTTCAACCAACTGGTGGCGCGCGGCATGGCTCTGCCGGAGGTGGTAAGCCAGGGCGCGCTGCGGCGCTTCCGACCGGTGATGATGACCGCCTGCATTACCGGCCTGGGCCTCGTCCCTCTGCTGCTGGCCACCGGCCCCGGCTCCGAAATTCAGAAGCCGTTGGCGATCGTGGTGATCGGGGGGCTGCTCAGCGCGACCCTGTTGACATTAATACTTTTGCCCATGCTCTTCCGGCGCTTCGGTGTCAAGCGGGTGGCAATTTTTCAAGCAGACCAATCATGCTAAAAAATATCTCCAACGACAGCTTGCTCACGCTGGCCATTCCAGTCGGTCTGGAAGAGGATGTACTCGACTTTCTATTGTTGCACCCGCTCTGGGCTACGGGATTTTCCGTGCTCGCGGCGCAGGGAATGGGGCAAGGCGCCGTGCTGCAGTCGCCGATGGAATTGGTGCAGGGGCGCAGCGGCCGAAAGCTGGTTCTGGTCGCAGGTGTTGGCGATCATCTTTTGCTGTTGCTCGAGGCCTTGGCTTGCGAGATTCCGAGCCCCGAGGTGACGTATTGGCTCGGTCCATTAACCGCATGTGGGAGGCTCGCATGAAATTCCACCTTGCCAGACTGGCACTGGCCTTGGCGGCGCTAGTAAGTGCCGATGCCTGGGCTAGCGGCCCGGCCTTGCCGCTCGCCAGCGAGCAGTTATTTGGATTGCCTCCGGAGCAAACCGTCAGGCGCTTGCTGTCCCAATTACCGCAACTGCGTATCGGCGCCCTCAACAATGAGCTGGCTGGCGCCGAGCAAACAAAACTGGCCGCCGGTCCAGGGGAGTGGACGGTACGGGGTGGCATAAGCCAGCGCAGCGTGCTCGAAGGGGACCGCTATCGTGAGCAGGAACTGATGCTCGAAAGGAGCATACGCTGGTTTGGCAAAGCCGGGCAGGATCGAGCGCTAGGCGAAAAAGGGCTGGCGCTGGCACTGGCACAGCGGGCCGACGCCTGGCATGAAGCCGGCCGGTCGCTGATGCAGGAATGGTTCGATGCGCTGAAGGTGCAGGCCACGCTCGACCAACTAAAGGAACAGCACACGTTGATCAAGCAGCTCAGATCGATCGCCGAACTACGCGTGAAGGCCGGGGACGGAGCTCGTCTTGAATTGATGCAAGCCGATACCGAATTAAGACGGGCCGCTGCGTTGATTGAGCAGGCAGAGCAACAGGTCTACCAAGCGCTCACCTCGTTGTCCACCACCTATCCCGGTATTCCGACTCCGCAATTGGCCCAGGTCCCCGATCCGCGCCCCATGCAGTTACGGCGGCCAGATCAGCTCACTCGAATCCTGGATGACAACCATGAGCTTGAATTGGCACAGGTGGAGGCCCAATGGTACGGATTGAAAGCAAAACGTGCCGCTAGCGAGCGTATGCCAGACCCGACGATTGCGCTGCGTGCTGGCCGCGAACGCGCAGGTCAAGAACGCACCATCGGCATCAGCGTGTCAATTGCCTTGCCGGGCGGCGCACGCAACGCCGAGAGCTCTGCTGCGTACATTAGGGCACAGATGGCGAACGAAAGGGTGGCCCAAGTCAAGACCAAGGTAGCGCTTGCCGCGCAACGGGCAGTGACCGAACAAGAATACAACTATCAGGTCTGGACCAGCCTGCGCGCAGTCGAGCAGCAGAGCGCCAATCAGGCGCACTTGATGGAACTGGGCTATAGGGCGAACGAATATACTTTGGCCGAAGCCTTGCTTAGCCGCCGCTTGGCTCTTGAGGCATCATTGGCTTCCCAGTTGGCACGGATCGCGGCCGTCGCCGCCAGCGCAAGGGTGCAGCTTGACGCGCATGCTATGTGGGCGATCGATTGAGGCGCATAGTGATAATGGCCGTCAATGGTTCCCGCACGACTACCACGCAATTTCAAAATAGTGCGAATAAGCTCTCTCGGTGCTGTACCCTTGCATGGACGATGTTTTGCTGAAAAATAAACTGTAGGCTCGCAAAAAAGGATGTGCATTATGTCGGAACCTCCGGGTGCCGCAGTCTTAAACGAAAACCCGATTAGACAGAACTCAGTACACCCGTAACCGTCCAAAAAATGGAATTGTGAGCTCCGGATCCTCGTTCAAAGCGATCGCCCAAATCACTCAGGCGGTCGTATCAATTATTGTTCCAACGGGACCTGACGAAGCTTTTGGCTTTTCAATTTCAGCAACTTTACTTCCATCGTTGTCACCGTCACTGTCCTTGCCGCGAACTATCGCCGGTTGCGCACTAGCCTGGACCGGGGGGGGTGTAGGCTGCCTTTGTCGAACTACCAATTGCTGAGGTCATTTTGCTCTCCGATGAGAATTAGCTTTCAAGAACTGCTTCTCCTTTAACGGCAATCTTCAAAAAAACTTGACTTGCAATTGCATGCTGGTTCCGCGATACGCTATATGGAGTAAGGAGAAGCTACCGCATGTTCTCAATCGCTTGGTTCCCGGAAACGCGAATCATTGCGACTATGATTCGGAGCACCCACGCTCGCTTAGTATCACGTTGTCACTTAAGATAGTGATATTCGCTAGCTAATGCGCTCCCCCTTTGCCTGCCCATATGAATCCACTTGAATTCCAAGACGAGAACGAAATTTCCTCACATTCGTCAGTTGAACGAGCCGCCGCCGCATCGCGCAGCACCTGGGTCAGCGTAAGCGTGAACATTTGCTTGAGTGTCGCCCAAATCGGTATCGGTCTGTTGGCTAAATCACAGGGCTTGGTGGCAGACGGCATACACTCCTTATCCGATCTAGTTGCTGATTTCGTAGTACTTTTTGCCAGTCACCACAGCAAGAAGGACGCGGATGACGATCATCCATATGGACATCAACGATTCGAAAATGCGGCGTCGTTGGTCCTGGGGTTATTGCTGCTTGTGGTTGGTATTGGCATGGTCTGGACCGCAGTTCTGAAACTTGAGGCACCGGAGACCATTGCGAAGGTACAAAGTATTGCGTTGTGGATGGCGGTGATTGCGCTTTGCGCCAAAGAGCTGCTTTTTCGTTACATGCTTGGGATCGCCAAGCGCATCAAATCAAGCATGCTCATTGCCAATGCATGGCACGCGCGTTCAGATGCTGCGTCTTCGTTTGTCGTCGGCGTCGGCATCATCGGCAACTTGGCAGGATTTCCAATACTTGACCCCATTGCGGCGCTAATCGTTGGCATCATGATACTGAGGATGGGCTGGGGATTTGCTTGGGATGCCCTTCACGACTTGATGGATCGCGCGATTGACGAGATGGAGATTAGCGCAATTCGAGCAACATTACTGGAGACGCCTGGAGTCAGTGGCGTGCATGATTTGCGCACCCGGAAGATGGGCGACATGATCATCGCTGACGCGCATCTGGAAGTCGAGGCGACGCTGACGGTGGAAGCCGGCCACGATATTGCCGTCGATGCCAGGCGCCGCGTGCTGGAGCGCCACCGTGTACTCAATCTAATGACGCACGTTGATCCGTGGAAGCGGCCGGACTTGGACCATGAAAATCTAGTGCGACAAACCGCGCTTGGATAGGATGGATACCATGTCGACGCCAGAAAAGAGTGAGGGTCTGACAGCAGCCGAAGCTACAGAAAAACTGCGTACAAATGGTCCCAATGAGCTTTCCACTTCTCGTCCTTTGAGTGCAGGGCGTTTGCTGCTGGATGTGATTTCAGAGCCGATGTTCCTGCTGCTCGTAGCGTGCGGCGCCATCTATCTGGTACTCGGCGACCGGAACGAAGCGCTCATGCTCCTTGGTTTTGTTTGCATCGTCATCGGCATCACTTTTTTTCAGCAACGACGCACGGAGCGCTCACTGAACGCTTTGCGTGACCTATCGTGCCCACGTGCATTGATTATCCGGGACGGTCAGCAGAAGCGCGTCCCCGGTAGGGAACTGGTGGTTGGCGATCTGGTTCTGCTCGCCGAGGGCGATCGCGTACCCGCCGATATTGACCTGCTCAACGCATCGAATTTGACCGTGGATGAATCCATGCTCACTGGAGAGTCTGTTCCGGTAATGAAGCATGGCAAAGCCGATATTACTGTTGAAAAAGACAACCAGGTATATTCAGGGACTCTTATTACGCAAGGAACAGCGAGCGGCTTAGTGATCGCCACAGGGCCGAACAGCGCGCTGGGTCGCATTGGTGCCTCGCTTGCTGCTTTAGGTGGAGAGCTGACGCCGATTCAACTGGAGACGCGGGGTGTGGTCAAGACGGTAGCCATAGGGGGATTGGGCCTCGCTGCTGGCCTTGGTCTGATCTATTGGTGGCTGCGCGGAGATTGGTTGCATGGGTTACTTGCCGGAATCACGCTGGCTATGGCTATCTTGCCTGAAGAGTTGCCTGTTATTCTAACGTTGTTCTTAGCGCTGGGCGCATGGCGCCTGGGACGAGAAAAAATTCTGGCGCGCAGCATACCCGCTATTGAATTGCTCGGGGCAACCACCGTGCTGTGTGTTGACAAGACCGGCACCCTCACCGCCAATTGCATGGAAGTTGTCCAGCTTTGGTCGGAGAAGTCTTTCTACGACGGCAAAGCCCCGGCCGCTCCCGCTTTACAAGACGAACTGCACAGTTTGCTCGAATATGCGGTACTGGCAAGTCATCGACAAGCGTTCGATCCGATGGAGTCGGCTATAGGGAAGGCAGGCGTCCATCTGCTTGCCAGCACTGAACATCTACATTCCGATTGGGTTTTGATTGATGACTATCCGCTCTCGCGGAAAATGCTGGCCATGTCTCGGGTTTGGCAATCAACGGACCGGTCTGAATATCTGGTTGCGGCCAAGGGTGCGCCTGAGGCTATTGTAGATCTTTGCCACATTGAACCGGGCCGGGCTGCCACGATATTCGCACAAGTGACAGCGATGGCGAATAAGGGATTACGCGTGATCGGCGTCGCCCGCGCAACCTTTCCAGCAATGCCTCTGCCTGACAACCAGCATGTCTTTGAATTTGTGTTCTTGGGCCTCGTCGCACTGCAAGACCCGGTTCGGCCGGAGGTTCCAGAGGCTGTGGCGCAATGCCAAGCGGCAGGTATACGCGTTGTGATGATCACAGGTGATCATCCAGCAACGGCGTTGGCAATCGCGGAGCAGGCGGGGATCGGCAAACCACCGGTGGGCATATTATCCGGTATTGACCTAGCGTCACTGGACGATACGGCGCTGCTGAATCGTCTTCAAGACACAGATGTCTTTTGTCGGATTGCGCCTGAGCAGAAGCTACGCCTTGTGCAAGCCTTTCGTAGCCGTGGCGATATTGTTGCGATGACCGGCGACGGCGTCAATGACGCGCCCGCGCTGAAGGCGGCTAGCATTGGCGTCGCAATGGGCGCGCGAGGCACCGACGTCGCGCGGGAAGCCGCTGCCTTGGTTCTGCTCAAGGACGACTTCTCTTCGCTATTATCAGCTGTCAAGCACGGCCGCCGCCTGTTTGCCAATCTGCGCAAGGCAATCGTATTTATCGTCGCAGTGCACGTCCCCATCGTTGGCTTATCGATACTGCCGGTGCTGTTTGGCTGGCCCATGCTGTTGATGCCGGTGCACATCCTCTTTTTGCAACTAGTGATAGACCCAGCCTGCTCAGTCGTGTTCGAGGCGGAACCATTAGAAGCGGACGCCATGAAGCGCAAACCACGCAAACCTGATATGCATTTGTTTGACCGCGAGATATTGATACGCGGTCTACTGCAGGGCGGTGGCTTATTGGCCATGTTGGTCTGTTTTTATCTGCAGGTCAAATGGTCCGGTAAATCCGACGACATCGCACGCACTACGACATTCTTCACACTCGTGATGTCAAACCTGGGGCTCATATATACAAATCGCAGCTGGTCGCTGCCGTCCTGGATACGGAAGGAAACTCTGAATAGTCCGTTTTCCTGGATCAGCCTATGCACTGTACTTCTGTTGTTTTTGGTGCTGAGTCTGGGCGTGATACGAGATCTGTTCGCATTTTCGCTTCCTGGTCCTGTGCTGCTGTTCAAATGTTTGCTTGTTGCTGCGTTGAGCATCGCATGGTTCGAGTTGGTTAAGTTCGGGCAATCGAAATGGAGGCCAGCGGCCAATACGGCGGTGACAGCCTGAGCGACATAGATATTTGTAAGTAATAAAGTCAACCAAGGAAACGACATGGAGAAACACACTAACTATGGCCCAGTATCCGATCACGGCTGGAAATATCGACAACCAGCGATTTGGTTACATTGGATTTCTGCATTTCTGATCATCGGACTGCTATGCGTAGGCTGGTACATGATGTCAATCGAAGATGATCCCGGTAGCGGCTGGTATTTTGATCAACACAAATCCTTTGGTCTGTTGCTCCTGATACTGGTTCTATTTCGCCTCATTTGGCGACTCTCACACAAGCCTGAGCCGCTACCGGACACAGTTCCAGTGTGGCAGAGGAAAGTGGCGAGCTTTACGCAGTGGTTGCTTTATGGCTGCATGCTGGCAATGCCCGCTATCGGATTGATAGGGGCGTCTTATACCAAGCGAGGTGTCGCCCTCTTTGGAATAAAACTCCCCTCATGGACGGCTCCCAGTCATGATATTGCGGAACAGTTTTTTGCCGTGCATTCAATCTTGGCCTTTATCCTAATAGGCCTGATCGTCCTGCATGTGCTTGCTGGGTTCAAGCACATGCTCATGGACAAGGATCGAGTTTTTTATCGCATCTGGTTCTGAACTCGGTGAAACCACGACCTTGGCCCAAGCGCAGGTCGATCTTCTTCGAAAGTCATCATCGAACATAGGGTTCTGATAGCACGATAAAAGTCTGCGAATGACTGTGGCGTCAGGCATGATTCCAACACAAGCTGAATAGCTGGCTGAAGTTGCGCTCAGCCAGCACACTGTAGTATGGCGAGTTGAGCAATTTTGGATGCAATGATGAAAACTATACGCCAACAACTACTGCTAGGACTCTTAGGGACGGCTCTGATATGTATTCTAGCGTCAGCATATTTTCTTTATCAATCGCTACTTCATGAAGTCAATGAACTAGCTGATCTCCAACTACGCCAACTGGCGCTGGCGCTGCCCGATGAATTTTTGCCAGGCACCGGATCACGCGCTCCTGAGGATCCTGAAGAAGAGTACACACTACAGGCGTGGGATCAAGCCGGACAACCATTACGGCTTTCAGTTAGCCAGCAGCTAATGCCTCGCTACGTGCTCGATGGGTTTTTGACAGTAAGCCTGCGCGGCCAGGAATGGCGTATCTATGGGAAAACCCGGAATGCTCGTTACGTGCAAGTAGCACAAGCGGTCGCTGTGCGAGACCTGCTAGCCGTGCGCATGGCGCTGCGTGCCGGCGCACCGCTTCTAGTTCTGGCGTTCGTTCTGGCTGTAATGATCCTAGTCGTAGTAGAACACGCCCTGAAGCCCTTAGAGCGGCTCGCTCAGACCATGGCAGGTAAGTCTGCAGATGCACTTGTCCCTGTTGTGGAAGAGGATATGCCACCTGATCTGCGTCCAGTTGTAAAAGCAATTAATGGTCTGATGTATCGGTTTGACAATGCGCTGATTGCGCAACGCGCCTTTATTGCCGATGCCGCACACGAACTGCGCTCGCCGCTTACGGCAATGACGCTGCAGTTGCAGTTGGTCGAACGTGCGATTGGTGATCGGGCGAAGGCAATTGCGTTGTCCAAGCTGAGTGAACGATTGAACCGTACCACGCACCTAGTACGTCAACTATTGAGCCTCGCCCGCCATGAGGGCTCAGCACATCAAATTCGCATGCAAAAGGTTGATCTGGGCTCGTTGCTACAAAACGCGGTTGCTGATCACTCGGCGTTTGCCGAAAGTCGCGAAATTGACCTTGGAGTCGATTCCTCCGGGGCTGTGGTGGTGCAGGCCGATCCCGACGGCTTGCAGGTACTGCTAAACAACCTTGTTGATAATGCGTTACGTTATACCCACAAGGGCGGAAGAGTCGATCTTCAATCTACCTACGAGCAGGGGCATCCAGTCTTACGGGTAAGTGACAACGGGCCTGGTGTGGAAGAGCAGTATCGAGGGCGACTGTTTGATCGTTTTTTCCGTCCGGACGGCCAACAAGCTTGGGGGAGTGGTCTCGGGTTATCTATTGTTCGTAGTATCGCTGATAGACACAACGCCGAAATTAAACTTGGTGCGACAGAGGTGGGTTGCGGTCTCACTGTCACAGTTTTGTTCCCGAATGCGACGTTGGAAGGTGAGCTAAACAGAGGAAATGTTGAGTAGTAGCCAAATTGCTTCGCAAAGAAGACGTATGGCCCGTATTTTAGTTGGATCGAATTCTCTTTTTAAATCAATAGCTTAACTTAACTTTGGCGTAAAAAACACGAATCCCGGCCGTGCCTCATTAGCGGACGTTTTTGGACGACTGTTGAAAGGCTGTCGTAAAACATGTGTTTTCCGATATGCATGGCTTGCAGGTCAAAATAATCTAAGTTATACTTTGGTATAACTTTAAGCTATTGGAGGTGCACCATGCACACAACCAGTCTGCGCAAGGTTGGGGGTTCGATCATGCTGGCCGTCCCACCAGCCTTCCTCGAACAACTGCACCTGCAAGCCGGCGCTACAGTCGGCCTGGCCGTTGATCACGGTTGCCTGATTGTCGATCCCAAGCCACGACCTCGCTACACGCTCGCCGAGTTACTTGCCGCGTCCGACTATTCGCACCCACAGCCAGCCGAGGACCGCGAATGGGTCGATGCGCCCGCCGTGGGCGGTGAGCTATGAAGCGAGGCGATATTTACCTTGTGTCGCTCGATCCGACAGCAGGGCATGAGCAAAGGGGCAGCCGCCCCGTCTTGGTCGTGTCGCCCGCCGAATTCAATGAAGTTACCAAGCTGCCGGTGATCTTGCCAATTACCAACGGCAGCGAGTTCGCCCGCCGCCTGGGCTTCGCGGTGCCCGTGACCGGCATCAAGACCACCGGCATAGTGCGTTGCGATCAGCCGCGCGTGATCGACCTGGCCGCCCGCCACGCCCGCAAGGTCGATACCCTGCCAGAATCCATCATGGACGAAGTGCTGGCGAAAGTCGCCACGCTGTTTGAGTAAGCGGACATAAGCATGAATGAATTTCGCCGGCTGGCAGCGAAGCTGGATCAGCACATGCAACAGCTGTCTGCCCAGGGCGTCAACGATGCATATGCCATCATCAATTGCATGATGGGATACGTGCCCGACCTGCACAAAATTTGGGTCGGTGCATCCGACGCCCAATTCATGGCGCTGTCCAACGAATTCCCAGGGTTTTACCGCTACGCCCTCATCATGGAAAAGGCTTCCGAAGCCGAACGCAATAAAGCGTCGCGGCCTTATGACGGCATGGCCCAGTTTCCCGAACAGCACAAGCAAATGGCGGCGCAATTGCTGGCGACGGCAGCAACACTTGAGCGAGGCTATCAGGCGTTTCTTGGGAGTAGCAACCTGCAAGTCTTTCAGCCGCAAGTGGGCGAACTGGGCAAGTTGCATTGGCAGTGGCTTTCCGATCTGGAAAGCTTCAAAAGCGCTCTACGTGCGCATGGTGCGGACTCCACGGCATTGGAATACGTAAATGAAGCGTTTGGATGCCTTGCCGAGCGCATCAAAAAAACTCGCGGGATGAACTAGTAAGCTTGACGAAATTCTAAATTTCCGGCCAAAACTTTATCGACGGCCCTGTAACGTAACGCGATATAAATCGCACCAAATCGAATTGCGCGGGGAATCGAACTATGCCTGAGAACAGTTTCTCATGAAGTCCAGTCAACGACACCGCTCCATGCTGTCCACAGCACAAGCATACCGAATGCAATGCGGTACCAGGCAAACGCCACGAAAGTGTGGTTCGTGATAAAACGCATCAGCGCACGGATTGCGACGAAAGCGCTTAGAAAAGCAGCGACAAAACCGACAGCGAACAACCCTGCGTCACCCATACTGAGCTCGTGCCTAGCCTTGAACAAGCTGTACAACGAGGCGGCGCCCAAAGTAGGGATGCCGAGGAAGAACGAAAACTCCGTGGCTGCGGTCCGCGACAATCCGAAAAAAAGACCTCCGATAATCGTCGCGCCCGAGCGAGAAGTTCCAGGAATTAGCGCCAAGCACTGCAGAAAGCCAATCCCACCTGCTTTGCCTAGCGTCATATCATCGACAGTCGAAACGCTGACATGATGAAGTCGTCGCTCGGCCCAAAGAATGAGCACACCTCCGACTATGAAAGCAGTCGCAACGGGCACAGGGGCGAACAAGTATGCTTTGATCGTATGACCGAGGAGTAAACCGGCCACTGCAGCAGGTATGAAGGCCAAGACGATGCCGAGGCAGAGGCGTCGCTGTGGTCCCGGATGAATAGCTCCGGTGACCGTGTTTCCAATCTTCAAACGGTACTCCCAGATCACGGCAAGCATCGCGCCGAGCTGAATAAAAACCTCGAACACGTCGCGTTTGTCCTTTTGCAAAAAGCCCAACAAATCTCCCGCCAATATCAAATGCCCCGTGCTCGAAATCGGAAGGAACTCAGTGATTCCTTCGACTATCCCCATGATGATCGCTTTGATAATAAGTGTCAGTTCCATATGATGTCGTGTGTCATACCGTGGGGCTAACGCAGGGTCAGCCAAAAAATACCCTTGGGAATTATGCCCCACATTGCCATGCCCATGGTGCGCATACTGTCGCTGCGCAACCAGAAGGCCAGAGCGGCGGTGAGCAGTGCCGTTAACGCGCCGAGAAAATAACCTGCAATCAGTACACGGAAGTGGCCGACGCGATCAGCTAGCATACCGACCGGATAGGACATTACCACCCGCACCAGATTACGCCACACGTAGAGGAGTCCGGTCGCTTGCGCTGCATGTACCAGCCCCATCGACGCAGTGAGCAGTGTGGTCGCAGCCAGGATGAGCAAACTGCGCGAGCAGTCCCCGATGCGGAACAACAGGCCCACCGCGCCGAGGTAGCGCTCGAAGCGCTTGGGCAACCCACGCATGGTACTGAAGAATTTACGCGTCGGATTAGGCGAATGCACCGAATCTTTGAAAGCGGCCAGCGCAACCATCCACAAGGCGCTCGAGGTGTGCCCGGCTGGCAGGCAGCGGCCGGCCGGCCGGGACGGCCTGCAACAGACGCACATAGACTGGTCGCCACCAAAATCGATGACATCCCAAGGACAGTGCGAATAGCGATTTTATTTTTCACGGGTACATGGCGCGAACAAATCCAGGCGCGGGTTATAGACTGCGGTAGATACGCTCAGCATGCCAAGCACGGAATGAAATACATTATCGTGGCTGATTTCCTGCGCGGTGCGCACGGCCAGGCAAGGCCGGTCAATACGAAAGCGCTCGGCGAAGCCATCCGACATCCACAACATGAAAGGCACCTGTTTCTGCTCGGCCGGCGCGAACATGTATGGGGCGCCGTGCAGATAAAGATTATGTTCGCCCAGTGATTCGCCATGATCGGAAAAATACATCATCGCGCCATTGACTCCATCGCTTGCCCCGATGGCCTTGAGCACTTCGATGGCTTGATTGATCACGTGGTCGGTGTACAGGATGGTGTTGTCGTAGCCGGCGACGATGGCCTCGCGCGAGCACTGTTCGAGCTGATTGGTTTCGCACACGGGTGTAAATCGCTTGAATGCAGTGGGGTAGCGCTTGTAATAGGCCGGTCCGTGGCTACCCTTTTGGTGCAGCACGACGACAAGGTCGCTCTTGGCGTCGCGGATGATCTCCGGCAGCTTGTCGAGCAGGCGCTCGTCGTAGCATTCATCGCCCACGCACCACTTGTTGCCCGGCTCGGGACGCGACAGGTCTTCGAACTTGACCCGGTCACAGGCACCCTTGCAGCCCGAATTATTATCGCGCCACAGTACCTCGAATCCTGCATGGGAGAGCACATCGAGCAAGCCCTCCTGGGAATAGGCGGCCGCATCGGAGTAATTTTTGCGATCAAGTACGGAAAATACACACGGCAGCGATAGCGCAGTGGCGGTGCCGCACGAACTCAGGTGAGGAAAGTTAATCAAGCCGCCCTGGCGCGCTAGCTCCGGATTGGTATTGCGCGCATAGCCATTGAGCGAAAAATTGGCTGCGCGGGCCGTTTCGCCGACGATCAGCAAAGTCACCGAGCGCCGCTGCTTGTTCTCGACGGGGATGCGTTTGACTGCATCGGTGCCGAGCGGCTTGACGAGCACCGGACGCAGGTTTTTCTGCTTGAAGTAGCTATTAATGGCCTGGATATAATTGGTCGGCGTGAGCAGAAAGCGCAGTTCGCGATGCTCGCGCAGGCTTGGTCCCAGTGTTTTAAAGAGCAGTACCAGCAATAGCAAGGCCAAGCCCAGCGAAGCGAGGGCGCTGCCGGCCCACCAGAGATAGCGGGGCTTGCCGGCCGGATACTCTACCCGCACGCGCCACACTACCAGGGACGGCAACAGGCCAAGCAGGATCAAAGTCAGCAGCATGCGCCAGTTGAGCAGCTCCAGCGACTCGCGCGTGTCGGTTTCCATCGCATTCTGAATCATCGAGCTATCGATATGCACCCCGTACTGATTCATGAAATAACTGGCCATCGCGGTGGCGAAAAACAGCACAATCAAAACCGGCTTGATGACAAAGCGGATATTGAGCAGCGAAAGGAAGGTATTGAATATGAGGGCAATCAGCGCGAAAGTGCCGACGATGATCGGTATGTGACCGGGTGTCAATCCGCCGATGGCTGCCGTAAAGGCGAGCCAGAAGCTGTTGTTATAGGCGGCCAGCAGAAAGACCGATGCGGCAAGTGTCAGGATGGCCAGGTGGACCCGCGGCGAGGTATTCAATTTCAACAGGGTGCCCATCGAATGGATCATCACGCCGTCATGGCAGCGACGCGATTCGTTAAAAGAGGCCAGCGCAGTGGCTGCCAACCGCGCACGTGATGATACCCGGATCTATCCAAGGTGGATAGGACGATGTGGAGATGGTCTGCGGCGAGTGAATTTGCCAAGCCGATTCCGATGATTGAATCTTTGACCAATACCAGAAAATCGAAACTGCCAACGCGCTGGGGATGACGGAGAGCCACAGCACGTGCTACAAGATTTCGGAGGGCGCGGATGTCGCCACACCATGCTCTTGCTTATCGACGACTTGCAGCCATGCATCGAGCGTATATACAAGCGGAATGGCATTTGCAACTTCAACGCTTGTAACGGCATTTTCCGGCAGATGCTCTACCATCATCATGAGAGCACGCAGACTATTGCCGTGGCCTGTTACCAGTACACGCTGGCCACGACGCAGTGCTGGCCCGATGACCTGTTCCCACATGGGACGGAGCCGATCGACGACCTGCGCAAGTGACTCACCATGAGGAATCGCGCCGACGGGTAAATGCGCATAGCGTTCGTCGATGAGGACGTAGCCGCGCCCTTCGCCATGGCCCGCTGGCGGTGCCACGTCGAACGAACGTCGCCAGCGCTGGACCGCGTCTTCACCATAGGTTTCGATTGCAACGGTTTTTGAAAGACCAGTCAATGCGCCATAGTGACGCTCGTTTAATCGCCAATCGGTCACAACCGGGATCCACACTCGGTCCAGACTTTCGAGCAGGGCCCACTGCGACAGAATGCAACGCTTCAGCATAGACGTGAAGGCGATATCGACGACCAAGCCTTGCCGCCGCAGCAGGCCTCCGGCCGTGCACATGTTCAGTCGCCCACGGTCGGTAAGCCCAATATCGGCCCATCCAGTGAACCGCTGATCTCGGTTCCAATCTGATTCACCATGGCGGATAAGGATCAACTGCGGCATTTTCTCAACTTACAAATTAACATCTTGAATATTTAGGTCGTTCTCAATCCTAACCTACCGTGCCCGAGTGGGGTCAGATACCATAGCCAACCAATACCAGCAGCTTCCGATGGCCCAGCTTGTCGGCGATGTAGCCCGAGACTATCTTGGTGAAGCTGGCCACCGCGTCGGCTGCGCCTTCTATGAGGCCGAGCGCGGCTGCCGGAATACCAAGGACCGCGAGGAAACTCGGCAGTATCACGGTTGTGGTCTCATAGCAGAAGTCGCCCAGCGCGCTGGTCACGCCCACGTCCACCACCGTCCGGTTTAGCCACGACCTGGCTTTTGGGATTGGATCGCTATCGCTAGACTCGATTGATGATCTATTGAAGATACTCATTTGTCCGGAACCCAATGTGTCGAAAGCGGTGGCGACTCCAATGTTCGCGCTTTGGAGCATGAGGATGTTTTCCCTTTCAGATCACACGCTATGGTTACCGCGCCAAGCTTATCGTGCACCTTAACCGACCAGTCCTTAGGGCCGATACGTTCCATGGTCATGAAGCCAAAACCGTCAACCCACGAGCTCATATGCTCAACGATCGCGCCCGGCGCGGGCATCAAGTCCGCTTGTGCCGTTGCCGGCAGCGGTATGGAATCCTCCTCGGTGCCCGAAAATCCAGCGACAAATTGGGTTGGATGCCCGCTTGAGAAGCTCACCTGCTCCCACAAATGAACGTGCCCGGAAAGCATGGCGCTCACGCCGGCCGGCAGCAATCCAGGATTGATCGCGCCAAACGCATCCTGCAACCCTGCGTCGCCGCCAAACAACGTCACCACGCCCGCCGTATTGGTTGCCGCGCCAAATGCCAGAATGGGATGGTGGGTCAGACCGATGGTGTACTGCGCGCCGCGCGACAATGCGTCGAACTTGCGATAGGCATCGGCATAGCGCTCGCGTCGAATGTCGTCAGGCGCCAATCCCTTGTAGGTGGTCTTCGAGGTGTCTAGTACAATCAGCTGCGCACTGCCGCCCAAAGGAACGGCGTAGGGATCGCTGTAGTCGCCCAGCCCATCGTTATCGGTGCTATTGCAATCACGGCCATGCACCAGCGGGCGCGGATCCAAGAAGCGCCAGAAGCCCTGGCCAGCCCGCGCGCAGGATTCGTGATTCCCGCGCACGACCACCCATGGCGCCGCTTCCAGCAATACTTTGCCGGGGGCGAACAAATCGGCTTTCCAGGTATCCCACCCGTAGCCCCAGGGGCTGCCGGCGCAACCGGGGCGGGAGGCCGGACATGGATCTTCCCGATAGTGGTAGTCACCCACGTGCACAACCAGCTGGGGCTTCCACGCCGCAGCTGCGGCAGCCACCTGGGCGAACGGAAAGGCCTCTGGGTTGTTACAGTCTTGGTAGCTGCCATTGCGCTTCAAACGGCATCCCGTGTCGCCGATAACAACAATGCGGGTAATAACAGGCGCCGGTATTGGCAAGGGCTTGCCGGCCACGGACAAGGTCCGGGTCCCCGCTGGAATCAGTGCTTCGCAGGTCAGTACCGGGAACGCGCTTGGTTTGGATTCTTGAGGCGGCGACTGGGTCGCCCGCAGCGGCAGCGTCTGCGGCGTTGCCCGCAACGTCATCGCTTCATTGCGGCCGTCGCGCGTTATCGCCGGGCAGCGCGCCGCTGAGCTAATTACCCTGGCGACCGCAGCGCCTCCTTCGCCCAATACAACGAACGACGAGAGATTGTCGGACGAAGTCGCGCCAAATGATGCGCAGCCAGCAATGGTGGTGGCCAGCGATAGCAGAGCAACATGGCGGAACTGCGGAGCGAAGCGCCGGGCGATTGGCGATACCAAAACGGCATCAGATATCGCCGATCGGCAAATTGGGGCGACAGTGGCACGGCGCAATGGATTAGTTGCTTGTTTCATGGCTTCTCATCGCGACGGCACATGCCTATGCGGCGAAGCAATGTTAGAAAGAGCGCGGCCCATGTCGCGGCGGTCAGCGCCGTCAGGCACAGCACGACCAGCGGGTGCGCGTCGTGCGATGCCGACAATCCCGCCCACATGGCCAGGATGAGGAGATTCAAAACCGTCAGACCCAACAGCTGGAAGTTCAATCGGTTCCGGCGTCGCTCCAAGTTTGCATCTGCCGGGACTTGCCTTTCAAGATTCGGTGCGTGCATCTTCTCTCCAATTGATGAATAGTCGGCGGGCCGTGGACTGATCAACATTCGCCCTGGCTACGTTTTGGATATTTTCGACTCGTCCGCTATCGAAATGCTTGTGGCGGACAACAATTCGCACTTGAAAAATACTGCATGAACCTTATGCAACTCGTGCGCATGATCGAGCATGAATTTGCGAAGCTTGGTTTCCGTATCGATCAGTTCGAGGCATTGGGGGTGACGCATTGCGCTGCCGTCCGGGAAATAGTGGCTGAGCCGTTCTCCAGGCAAAAAGCCGGCATCGACATGATGCAAGATCGCTTGGCGTACACCGACCCGCCGCGCGTACGTGAGCAAATGATGGGCAAGATTGGGGGCGCCAAGGCGATGCCAGAACCTGGTTCCCTTTGCCTTGGCCGACATCGGGAAGTAGAGACGCAATGCGGTGAGATCGTTCATATCGAGGTTGTCGGATGGTCAATTGATCGGATTGTCGGTGTCAGATTTATTTCGTAGCTGAGCGCGATAGGTAGGTAGTTCGGCCAGCGTCATCCCCTCGGGGACATGGCGATGGTGCTTTGCGTGCCCCACGCGCTGTGCCCGGTAGATTCCCGTGTGTCCCGAAAAAAGATAGCTGATTACGCAGGCGATCGCGGCGTACGGGCCGATTTCGGGTCCGAACAGTTCGATCGCCATGATGGTCGAGGCGATCGGTGTATTGGCCGCGCCGGCGAAAACGGCCACGAAGCCGACGCCTGCCAGCATCGGGAACGGGAGATGCAGCAAGGGCGCGAGCGCGTTGCCCAGCGTGGCGCCAATGTAGAACAGCGGCGTCACCTCGCCCCCTTTGAACCCGGTACCGAGCGAGGCGATCGTAAAGGCCATTTTGCCGGCAAAATCCCAGGCGGGCAGCTGATGGTTGAATGATTCAACGATGGTCGGGATGCCGAGCCCAATATAGCGGTTGGTGCCCAGTGCCCACACCGCGACGGCCACCGCGACGCCACCGATGAAGGGGCGCATCGGTGCATACCGAATATGCTGCTTCATCGTGTCCGACAGCTTATGCGTCGCATTGGCGAACACCATGCCAACCAAACCGAACACGATGCCCGCCACCAGGATAGCCGCCAGGGTCCATCCGGTAATGAGCGGAACGGACGGCACCACATAATGCGTGTGGTGGATGCCCCACAGCATACCAACCTGGTCGCCGACAATGGCGGCAATAAAGCATGGCAGGATCGCGTCATAGCGCATGCGCCCGATCGCCAGCACTTCCAAGCCGAAGATCGCCCCCGCAAGCGGTGTGCCGAACACCGACGCGAAGCCGGCGCTGATGCCGGCCATGATCAGTAGGCGGCGCTTTTGCTGCTCCATCCGGAAAATATGGGTCAGTTGGTCGGCCAGCGCGCCGCCCATTTGCACGGCCGTGCCTTCGCGGCCGACGGAAGCGCCGAACAAATGGGAAATGATGGTGCCGCCCAGGACCAGCGGCGCCATACGCAAAGGGATCACTTTTTGCGGGTCGTGAATTTCGTCGATGATCAGGTTGTTGCCCGCCTCAACGCTCTTCCCAAGGCGCAAATAGATCCAGCCGACCCCGAAGCCGGCCAAGGGCAACAGCCAGATGATCCAGGCATGCGCCTCGCGCCAGTTGGTGGCCCACGCCAGGGCGAAGAGAAACAGCGCCGATGCGCTGCCGGCTAGCGTGGCGACAATGACAGCCAGGCACAGCCATTTACCCATGTAGGGCAAGAGGTCGATTTGTTCGGGATGTTTTGCGTTCTTCATGCAATCGGGTTTTTATATTGACAAACCTGATCACAAGCGAGCGATGGGCGAACGCCTACAGCTTCCAATGATCAGGAACGACTGTAGGCATCATCAGCTACCCGGCGGAAGCGGGCGGCGGTTAAAGGAGGAATGCCATCTCCCTAAATCTGGCGCAATAGTAACAAGTTTCCGGGCATCACACAATAGATGGCAATTGTGAAACATGGTCGCCTCAAATGACGCGCAGCAGTGCAACCGTTCCTATCCCCATCATGGTCGCCGCGAGCGAGCCAATGACGTGCAGCGAGACCGCGCCCAGCGCCCAGCCAAGCTGGCCGTCGCGCAACAGGGACACGACTTCGGCGGAAAAGGTCGAGAACGTCGTCAGTCCCCCCAGGAAACCGGTGACCACCAGCAGTCTCACCTCCGGCGCAATGGATGGATGATCGCCTAAGTACCCGACGGCGATGCCGACCAGATAACCGCCAAGCAGGTTGGCGATCAAGGTACCAGGCGGAATTGCGGGAAACAGCGCATTGAGCTGCGTTGCTAGCAGCCAGCGCAGCACGGCGCCGCACGCTGCGCCCACGCTGATGACGACGACGGAAAGCAGCATGATCATTCTCCTTGCACGCCAGACAAGAGCGAAATATACAGCCATTTTGGGCAAGATCGCGACGGTTTGGTCGATGCATACCGCACGGCGCTCCTTTGCGCCGCGAAATGTGCTTCAATTTATGGGAATTGCCTATACTGAGAAGACTGCAGCGGCAATCCCAGGGGGCGGCCATGAGAGGTTTTCAGCTCGAATTCTTTATGGAGCAAAACAAACGTCACAGGCATCAAGGTCTGTACGAATGGTTGCTGGAAACGGCCCGCTCAAGGGGGATCCGCGGAGCGACAGTCTTCATGGGGGCGATGGGATTCGGCCAGCATCGACGCATTCATGCCGCCCATTTCTTTGAACTGGCCGACCAGCCGGTCGAAGTGACGATGGTCGTCACCGAGGAAGAGGCTGACCAGCTCTTCGACTACCTGCGCGCGGAAAATGTTCATCTCTTTTATGTCAAGCTACCGGTGGAGTTTGGCACCCTGGGCGAAGCTGTTCCATGACCATGCCGGGACGCGCACACGACCGATTGCGCTGCGGTTCCGAACGCACTAGAATCTGATCAGGAGATGGCATTCCTCCTTTAACCGCCTCCCGCTTGCGCCGGAGCGCTGATGATGCCTGCAGCTACCCCGCATGGGGCTGTGGGCAAACTCGCGCCGCGTCTTGACCACCGCCCCTTGTCCAATTTGCCAAGGAGCGAAGACGTGGAAGACCCATCCCTATCCTGTCCGTTCTGCGCCCCCAATGATGGAACCTGGCTGGGCAACGCGTTTGCGTACGTCCGATGCGACCTGAACCCGGTAACGCCTGGGCATTTGTTACTCATTCCCTTTCGACACGTTTCCATCTTTTTCGATATAAATGGCGAAGAGCGCGACGCGATACTGGAGCTGCTAGGCGCCGCGCGCACCTTGGTCGATGAGATACACCAGCCCGATGGCTATAACATCGGCATTAACATCGGCGCGGCCGCCGGGCAGACCGTTGACCACGTCCACCTTCACCTCATCCCGCGCTACCGTGGCGACGTTGACGCCCCGCGCGGCGGGGTACGCGGGGTGATCCCGTCCAAGCAAACTTATTGAAAAACCGGCGCGGTTCACCGATTGGAGAAACACCATGACCAGTGTCTGGATGCACGCGGCTCTCTGGCTGGGCCTGGCCCTGATTGCCACCTTGCTGTCGATCTGGTTGCGGATCGCGACGGCGCTGTCGGAAATCGTCGTCGGCACCGTGGCGCAGCTGCTGATCGGCGCGCTCATCGGCGGCGCGGTGCTGGAGGCCGATGCGTCATGGATCAAGTTCCTGTCGGGCACGGGCGCCATCGTCCTGACGTTTCTGGCGGGGGCGGAACTCGATCCTGTAGTCTTTCGCACCAAGTGGCGCGAGACAAGCGCGATCGGACTGGTGGGATTCGTCGCGCCGTTTCTCGGGTGCGCCGCCGTCGCCCGATACGCGCTCGGATGGTCCACGCAGGCGAGTTGGCTGGCCGGCGTCGCGCTGTCGACCACGTCGGTCGCGGTGGTGTATGCGGTGATGCTCGAATTCGGCTTGAACAAGTCGGACTATGGCAAGACCGTGCTGGCGGCATGCTTCATCAACGATCTAGGTACGGTGCTGGCACTCGGACTCATTTTTGCGCCCTTCACGATCAGGACGCTCGTCTTTTTCGGTGCCAGCACAGCCGTTCTCGCCGTCCTGCCGTGGCTGACGCCGCGCTTCTTCCAGCGCTATGGCGGGCGGCCTTCGGAGCTGGAGGCCAAGTATCTGCTGCTGATCCTGTTCGCGCTTGGCGCATTGGCCGCCTGGGCCGACAGCGAAGCGGTGCTGCCAGCCTACGTGGTGGGGATGGTATTGGCCGGCACCGTCGGCAAGGATCACGCCTTGATCAGGCGCTTGCGCACGCTGACCTTTGGGCTGCTGACGCCGTTCTATTTTATCCGCGCCGGCTCCTTCGTTTCCGTGCCCGCCCTGGTGGCGGCGCCGGCGGCCTTCCTCATTCTGTTTGCGGCCAAGATGGTGACCAAGTTCGCCGGCGTGTATCCCGTCACCAAATTGTACAAGTCGCCGCGACAGGAGGCGATGTACACGACGCTACTCATGTCGACCGGCCTGACTTTCGGCAGCATTTCCGCGTTGTTCGGGCTATCGCACGGCGTCATCAGCCAGGTGCAATACTCCTTTCTGGTCGCCGCCGTCATCGGCAGCGCTGTCATTCCGACGCTGATCGCCAACGCCTTCTTCCTGCCCCATCATCTGGTGTGCCCGCCGGACCAGGACGCGAGCGCCCCCGTTCCGGCGGCGCCGCGCGACTAACACAGTAGGAGATCAATCATGTTTTCAAAAATACTTCTCGCCTATGACGGATCGGATGTGGCCGATCAGGCATTCGGGTACGCCGTGGACCTGGCCGGGAGGTATCAGGCCCCACTGATCGTCCTGGCGATCGCGCGCCCACCAGACTTTGGCGACGACGTGGAACTGGTTGCAATGCTTGAAAAAGAAGAGGAAGGCTTCCAGGTCCAGTTTGCCCGCATGCGCGAGCTGGCGATCGGCGCGGGCATCGCTGCCGAATTTCTCTGCCTCGTCGGCCACCCAACGGAGCAGATCGTCAAGTATGCGGAGGCGCACGGCGTCAGCCTGATCATCGTAGGACACCGAAGGCGTAGTCTGCTGGAGCGCCTGTTTCTCGGTTCAACTTCACGAGGGGTGCTGGCGCATGCGCCGTGTGCCGTCATGGTCGTCCGCTAGCTTGCGCAGCCGTCCGGCAGCGGCGCGGAGTGATCACCCTTTGCCGTGCCATGACTGGTGAGCGAGCTTAGTTCTTCAAGTCGCCGTGGTAGCCGACGAACACGCCGCCGGGCAGCAGTGAAACCATCCACGGCTTCTCGTGCCCATATTCATACATGCCGACCGCGGTTCCCAGGGCTGCGCCCACCACGACGTCCGATTGCCAGTGCTGCTGCGTCTTCACGCGTGCCACCATCTCGTACGCCGGCAACAGCGCGAGTGCCCATACCCACGGATGGTCGCCCTTGTAGGCCATGATCATCGGCGTGACGGCCGCTGCCGTGAGTGTGACGTGCCCGCTGGGGAAGCTGTCGTTGCCGCGTTCGCTGAACCATTGATTCGGGTCGTCGGTTTTTGTCGGCCGCTGACGCCGGGTCACCATTTTCAAGCCGCCGGCCAGGGCACCGCTGAACAACATCGCCTCGCTGGACTGCCAAAGGGTATTGCCCAAGCGCGTTTCGCTGCCTTCGTACAAAGCGCCGCCGACGGAGATCACACCCAGTGCAAGCGGAACCGCATCCTGAAGTTTGTAAATACGGGAATTGTCGTATGGGAGCCGATGGTCGAAACCTTGCGCCATGGCGCCATTGTGGGCAGCTCCGGCGACGATCAGCGCGCCGAGGAGAAGACGGCTGGAATGTGACGGCTTGGTCGGTTTTTTCAAGATTGGCTTTCGTGGAGAAAGGCGTATTATGCCAGCGGTAAGCCTTTTCCGAACTTGTGCACTTGAAGGGATAGCAATGACGACATCGACAGGCTGGTTCTACTGGGCGTTGTTCTCGGCGATTTTCGCGGCCATGACGGCGATCTTCGCCAAAATCGGCATCGAAGGCGTTGACTCGGATTTGGCGACCTTGATTCGAACCGGAATTATCATGATCGTGCTCTCGGCGTTTATCGCCTACGCCGGCAAATGGTCGAATCCGTTCGAGCTTTCATCGAAGACCTGGTTGTTTCTCAGCTTGTCGGGCCTGGCCACTGGTGCCTCATGGGTCTGCTATTTCCGCGCACTCAAATTGGGAGAAGCGTCCAAGGTGGCGCCTGTCGACAAGCTAAGCCTGGTCCTGGTAGCCGTGTTTGCGTTCACCTTTTTGGGGGAACGCCCATCCCTGCGCGAATGGATGGGGATCGGATTGGTTGCCGCGGGTGTGCTGCTGCTCGCACTGAAGCGCTGATGGGGCCTGGAATCGAGCGAAACGCAACGGCTACTCGCCCGGTCAGCGCAAACGAAGCACGCGGTCCTGTTGCCGGCTCGTTAGATTTTTGGAGGCCTTGACATACTGTTCCAGCGCCTCGACATCGCTGATGCCGATGCGGCGATCGCGTCCCAATTTAAACGCGGGAAATTTATCCCCGCCGCCGGCGAGGAAGGCGTTCGCCGTGACGCGGTAAACAGCGCCGCTTTCGACGGCTCGACCTTCCAGTAGAACGCTGCCGGGCACAACACGACTGCCCACTGGCTTGGCACTATCCCACGTGTAGGTGAACCCGCGCGATACCTGAAGCAGGTTTCCCTCGGGCTCCTGATTGATCCATTGCTGTTCGAGGATGTCAAATATCTGCGCGCCCGTCAGGGTCAGCGTGACCAGACTGCTATGGAAAGGCTGAACTGTGAACAGTTCTTCATAGACCAGGTCTCCACCTTCAGGTTTGCCGAGTACCGCGCGTATGCCTCCGGGGTTCATGAACGCTACCTGGGCGCCCGCATCCTTGGTGGAGAGCAGATGGGCGTCCGCGATCACCTGTCCCAAGGGACTTTCTCCGGCCGGATTTGCTGTGGTGGACAATGTCGCATCAATGTGAGCGACGACCCGTTTGGCCAGAGGCCGCGCCAGTTGCTCATATTGCGCGATGATGCGGGACTGCTGCGCGTTTTTCGGGAAGTCCGGGGCAATGATAACGTTGTTGGCTACCGCGCTCTGCACGTCGCCGGAGCGGCGCGCCAGCACCAGGTCGATCGACGTCAGCATGGTGCCGTATTTATCGCCGCTGGTAACCAAGCGGCCATCGATCCGGCAGTTGTATGCCTTGTGCGTGTGGCCGCTGATGACGAGATCGATGGCCTTGTCGAATCGCTTCACAATGTCGACGATCGGTCCGCTGATACCCGGGCATTCATTGTAGTCCCCGGTCGGCAGGCCGCCTTCGTGGATCAGAACGACGATCGCCTCGACCCCCTGCGCGCGCAACAGGGGGACCAGACTGTTCACGGTATCGGCCTCGTTTTTAAAATCAAGACCGGCAATGCTGCTCGGAACGATGATGCCAGGCGCGCCCTCCAGCGTGATGCCTATGAAGGCGACGGGAATGCCCTGGAAGCGTTTGACGAAATACGGCGGGAAGAAGGTCTTCCCGGTCGAAGAGTCAACCGTATTGGCGGCCAGATACTTGAATTGGGCGCCGCGGAATGGAACCGGCCCCCGACAGCCATCGACAGGATGACAGCCGCCGACTTGCTTGCGCCGCAGCTCTTGTGTGCCACCATCGAATTCGTGATTGCCGACCGCCGATGCTTCCAGACCCATCAGGGAAAGCGCCTCGATGGTGGGCTCGTCATGAAATAAGGAGGACAGCAGGGGCGATGCGCCCACCAAGTCGCCTGCCGCGACAAAAACATGATCGGGATGCGATTTGGTCAGATCAGCCACGGCACTGGCCATGCGTTCGGCGCCGCCGGCCTTGATACTGACCGTTTGACCAGGCTGCGAACGGTCCTGGATGCGCAAGCCGTCGGGCGGGGGCTGGAGGTTGCCATGGAAATCATTGATGGCCACAATGCGAACGGCAACAGTGTCGGTCAATGGGAGGGTATTGCAGCCGACGAGCAAAACCGCCGCGATCAAATAGGGAAGTAAGTTCTTGCGCATCATTGAATGTAGAGTGAGCCTATGTTGGCGGTGGCGGCAATGGTCGAGTTCCTTCACTTCGGCCACGCGTAGTCACGGTGTAGCGAGGCGAAGCAATCCATGGGAGCGGAGATTTTACGCCAGTTCGTATTTCTGGCAATTAATTTTTGAATTGTTGGGGCGGGCGGCGCTTGCCTGGTTCCTCTCACGCCAACCAACAGTGGCCTATAGATTTCGAGTTTACATAGACCAAAAATCTCGGTGACGGAAATTTCGGCGGTTCCGGCTTACAACCCCTAAAACGTGTTGCATATCATTTCTCCAGACAGCTCAAACGAATACCCTCCACGCATCGCGCAGGGCGAATGGCGTCGGACGATGGCATGACAAGCGGTCTGGAGGATCAGATTCGGAAGCAGCAGTTCCTTATTGAAAGCGGCGGCGCAGTACTGCGCGCAAGGAGCGAGCTTGGGGTATCAATAGTGGTGGTTTGGCATGCGCTATCGGCATGGATGATGGTCTGCACCAGCATGGTTGCTATGAAAGGAAAAAAATCGGGCACTTCAGCCTTGTCGAAAGACTGGTTGACGACTTGGCCATGGTTTTGGCACAAGACCGTATCTTCCGCGACCATTTCCCCGCATCCAGGCATGTCGCTATCGTAGACTGCGGCCCTCGCTTGCGCAATCTGCATGCTCGGGCATGCATAACCCGCCACCGCCAGTTGAGTGAACAACATGCTGAAAAGTGCGAGCAACGCTGCAAAAAAACGGGATTGACGGGACAATCTCATTGGCTTTCTTTTCTATTATTTTTTTTAATTTAATTAGCGGTCATTATGCACCTTTCAGCTTGCTAATTGGTAATTTTTTAATTTCAAAAAAGTAAATTTTAATATTTTAATTTAATTAACTTACGGATTTTTACCATGAAAGTAAGGAGCCGTTGGCACGCACCTATCCTCTCCGCGTGAATGCGGGTTAAGACTTTCCGCCAGGCCCGACCCCTCGGTGTGGCAACGATGCTATGCGCTGGCTGGCGCCGATGCCTTGGCTGGCCACTGCCCTATCAGTTTCAGTTGCCGGATCCAGCGTGGCGCGTTATACAGCAGACATTGCAATGAATTTCTTATTTTTCTTATTTTCTTATTTTTTGATCTATATCAATCTTTTTTTCAGACCAGACTTATAGGATTGGTTGTCAATTGCAAGCACCGCTGCTAAGTATCCGTGACTGTTTGAGACTCTAGCCGGCGCGCTGTGACGTTCGCCCAGAGTCACATCCATCTCACACCTTATTTCGCGTGGGTTCTTAGCGCGGTTTCACGAAAATTTTGATAACGTTGTCCAAGCACTGAGGCAAATCGAGCATTCCAGCGCAGCCGAACATTTTTCGGACGGCGGCAAACACCACACCTAAATTTGGAGCATCAACATGAAGAAAACCAATCAACGTCTGCTGGCCTTGGCCATGACCGCCATGCTCATCTCTGGAGCAGTATTTGCTGCTGATCCACCGGCTACAGCGAGTACGGAGAATGCGTCAACGCCAGCCAAAACCACTGTAACGCCGCATAACCACATGCGCGATGCAAAAGGAATGGGAACAGGGGACATGCACGGCAGCAGCGCCACGACGACGGCCCCCAGTGCAGAGACGGGAAAAGATGCGTCCACTAAATCGAACGAGGCCGAAAACCAGGAAAAACAGGTTAAAAAGGGCGTAAAACCCCATAACCATCCGCGTGACGCCAAGGGCGCTTAGGCCACCTTAGATATTGAGCACAGCCATTCTGCCAGCATCTCTAAATTAACGATGCGGGGTTGACAGCACTGGAATGGCAGCCGTGAGCACAGCCCGCAACGTACATGTTCAGGCTGTCAATTACTCTGTTCCTTTTTGGTTGGTACTTATTCCCCATTGATTCAATCTCAATAGTTTGAACATGATGGCTTCAACTACAGTATCAGCGGCTCGTCCGGTAATTCATTGCGGCTGATGCCGGTAGCGGGAAAATTTATTACCAGATGTTGTGTCACTGCCTGAATGCCTGTCACAACACCATCTTCATAGTTCTGCTGTTTGAAGGCCGCTTCCATCTTGCGGCAAATGCTTTCCCATTCCCGCGTGCCCGCCTTCGCGTGTATGCCGCGATCGGCAACAATCTCGATATTCCGATCGGCCAGCAACAAATAAATCAGAACGCCATTATTGTGTTCAGTATCCCAGATCCGCAATTGCGAAAACACGTCGATGGCGCGTTCTCTTGCCGGCTGCCCCTTGAAGAGCGGTGCACCATCCAGCGCACCCTCGACGACAAAACGGATTTCGCCCGTATGTGCGGTTTCGCTTGCCTTGATCGCGCGCTCAATTGCCATCAGCGTTTGCTTGGGAAAAGTCCGACGAACCTGCCAATGGGTCATCGTAAGGTGCCTGAAGATACGCATGATATTCATCGCTACCACCTGCCCGATGCACCGCCGCCGCCGAAACCGCCGCCACCGCCGCCGAAACCACCGCGTCCGGAGCCGCCGCGACCGCCCATTAACACAGCCAGCAACAAGCCGCGCCCGATCGACGTACCGCTGACCAAACTGAGCAATAAGCCAATCATGCCAGCTGCCAACGCGATAGAGAGTGCGCCGACAAAAAACCATGCAATGACCGCAATCACGCTCCCGGTGGCGAGCGCGCCCCCCACTTTGCCGAATACTGCATGGAATACAAAACCAATTGCCAATGCGAGCAGCAATAAAATCGGGAAATATTGCTGAAGCTCCGGGTTGCCTTGTGCCGCTTTGGCGCTCGGCTCAGGCAATGGTTCACCGTCGACCACGCGGATGATCTGGCTTACCCCAGCCGTTATTCCACCGTAATAATCGCCTTGCTTGAAAAACGGCGTAATAATCTCGCTGATAATCCGCTTGCTGGTCGCATCATTCAACGCGCCTTCCAATCCGTAACCGACCTCTATGCGTAGCGCACGGTCATTCTTGGCTACGACCAGAATGGCGCCGTCATCCACTTTTTTTCGTCCCAGTTTCCACTGCTCGGCCACGCGCAACGCATACTGCTCGATCGCTTCTGGCGTGGTGGAGGGGACGATCAAGACGACAAGCTGGCTGCCTTTTCCGGCTTCGAACGTTTGCAGTGTCTGCTCCAAATCTGTCTTTTGTTCTGACGAGAGTGTGGCAGTCTGGTCGATCACATGTCCAGTCAATGCCGGGACCGGAACCTGCGCTCCGGCAATGAAAGACCAGGACAATGCAAGCGCGATCAGAATCGTTCTTGCGAAGCGCCTTGTCGTCACTTGACGGCTCCTTGGCTATTGCCTTGGGTTTTGGCCGGTGCCGATCCGAAATCGACTGTGGGTGGCTTGGCAATTTCTTTTTCGTTTTCTACCGTGAAGTTGGGCTTGGGCTTGTAACCAAAGGCCATCGCCGTCAGGTTGGAAGGGAAGGAGCGCACCGTCACGTTGTATGCCTGTACCGACTGGATGTAGCGGTTGCGCGCGACAGTAATACGATTCTCGGTGCCTTCCAGTTGCGCCTGCAAATCGCGGAAGTTGGCATCGGCTTTCAAATTCGGATAATTTTCGCTCACCAGCAACAGGCGCGACAGTGCCCCCGACAAGGCACCTTGTGCCGCCTGGAATTTTGCAAAGGCGGCAGGGTCATTCAACACTTCAGGTGTCACCTGCATCGAGGTCGCCTGCGAGCGCGCCTGCGTCACTTGTGTCAAGACGTCTTTCTCGTGCGCGGCATAGCCCTTGACGGTATTGACCAGGTTCGGCACCAGATCCGCGCGCCGCTGATATTGGTTGACGACCTCGGACCAACTCGCCTTGATTTGTTCGTCATTCGTTTGCAGGTCGTTATAACCGCAACCGCTTAGCGATAGTGTTAAAGACAGCATCAATAAAATAAATATTTTTCGCACAACATCCTCCAGTTAATAACTTTAATTTCAATTCCATTGGATGGATCCATCAGAGATGCACAGATGCACTGATGCCAAACTTAGGAAAGAATCGTGGCGTATGCGCCGCATACTGGCGGTATACATCACCGAACATGGTCTCCGCTTCCTTTGCCTCATATGTGGCGAGGCGCACATACATCCAGACCAGAATCGGGAACATGATCAAGGTAATCAGTGTCGGCCACTGCAACAGGAAACCGAACATGATGAGGATGAAGGCGACATACTGCGGGTGTTGCATACGCGCATACCAGCCAGTCGTGGCAAGCCGGAGTTCGCTTTGGGCTTGGTATAGCACGCGCCATGCAGACGACAGTAAAATAAATCCGCCGAAGATAAATATATTGCTCAATAAATGAAATGGACCGAAATGCGGGTTCGTTTTCCAGCCGAACATCATCTCCAACAAATGACCGGAATCATGGGATAACCAATCAATAACGGGAAATTGCTTCGTGAGCCATGGCATCAGAAAATATATGGTCAACGGAAAGCCATACATTTCGGTAAACAGGGCTACCAGGAAGGCGGAAAATGCACCAAACGAGCGCCAGTCGCGTGCATTTTGCGGCTTGGCGAAGCTGAACGCGAAGATGATGAAAATCGCAGAATTGATGATGACCAGTGTCCAAAGGCCATAACCGGGAGCGCTATCGTGTTGCATCATGCACCATCTTTCTCATTGTCACTTATATGCTTGTCGTGATCTGGCCCTCCGTGCTTGCCATGGCCACCATGCATGAAGAAGTGCATTAGCGGACATGCCAGTAACAACAAGAACGGAAGAACGACGATGGTGTGCGCCAAGTGCTCTGTCAGCAAAAAATAGCCGATGACAATCAAAAAACCAACGAAGACGATTTTTGATCGCGACAGCTTTTTATCGGTGCGATGCGGTTCATGCTGCTGTTCATTCATCATGCTTCTCCAAAATAGATCATCAATGTTTTCTACCGTTTTTCTTCACACCCGCTTTTGCATCGCTCGCCCATAATTTCTGGATCTGCATAGCACCCCAGATCATGAGAGCGGGACATATCATGAGCAGAGCAACCCAGCCTGCCGTTGTCCAGCTCAATCACCAATAGAAAAAAGCAGTCACGCTCAACAACACTACTAGTATCGGAAGTATCCAAAGCCAGCGGTTCATTACAAACTCCTATGTGTTCAATCAGGCGATTGCTGCTTTCTTTCAAGTCTCGCCAGTTCGTTCATTTCAATCGGCAGCGCTTTAATGACGCCGCCTCCGTAACTATTGGTCATCATGATCATGCTCCACTAGCGCTAATTATTTAGCGGTACCACGCAAACGCAACGCGTTGGTAATCACCGAGACCGAGCTCAAACTCATGGCTAGCGCGGCGATAAGCGGCGACAACAATTGCCCAGTAAATGGATAGAGCAACCCTGCCGCCAAAGGAATGCCAAGCGCATTGTAAGCAAATGCGAATGTCAGGTTTTGCCGCATGTTGCGCACGGTCGCAACCGACAGTAAACGCGCTCTGGCGATGCCGCGCAGGTCGCCTTTCACCAGGGTCACATGCGCACTGTTGATGGCAACATCGGTGCCGGTTCCCATCGCGATACCGACATCGGCCTTGGCCAATGCCGGCGCATCGTTGATGCCGTCTCCGACCATGGCGACGATCTTTCCTTCTTTTTGCAGGCGCTCGACCAGGTTCAATTTATCCTGTGGCTTGACTTCGCCATACACTTCGTCTATGCCGAGCTTGGCGGCAACCGACTTGGCAGTAGTCAAGCCGTCGCCGGTGGCCATGACAATGTGCAGGCCGGTATCCCTGAGCGTCGCCAGCGCTTCCATTGTGGTCGACTTGATAGGGTCGGATACTGCAACCAGGCCGACCAGCTGTCCATTGCTGGCAAGGTACATCACGCTGGCGCCTTCGCTGCGCAGCGTTTCTGCCTCTTTTTGCAAACCATGCCAGTCGACTTTTTCCATGTCCATCAGTTTGGTATTGCCGAGCACGATATTGCGCCCCTCAACCTTGCCGCGCACACCGATGCCACTGGATGATTCAAACGATTCCGGTTTGAACAATGCGATGTCACGGCGGCGTGCTTCTGCCACAATCGCGTGCGCCAGAGGATGCTCGCTGCCTTGATCAATGCTGGCCGCAAGCTGTAAAAGCGTCTTTTCGTCAAAATCCGACGTCGGGATTGCCCGATCGAATGCCGGTTTTCCTTCGGTCAAGGTGCCGGTTTTATCGATGATCAGCGTATCAATCTTGCGCAAGCCTTCAATTGCTGCGGCGTCTCGAAACAAAATTCCTTGTGTCGCCGCGCGCCCGGTTGCCGCCATAATCGACATCGGAGTGGCCAGACCTAATGCACATGGACATGCGATGATGAGAACGGCGACGGCATTGACGAAGCCGAACACCCAACTTGGCTCTGGACCAAAAAGCCCCCATACCAATAGCGTGAGTAGTGCAATGCTGACTACGGCTACGACGAAATAGCCGGCTACCACATCGGCCAGCCGTTGCATGGGAGCACGTGAACGCTGTGCTTGTGCGACCATTTGCACAATCTGTGACAACATGGTTTGCGAGCCGATTTTTTCTGAACGCATCACCAGACTGCCGCTGGTATTGATGGTTGCGCCTATCACCTTGTCACCGGCACGTTTGGTAACGGGAAGCGGTTCGCCGGTCAGCATCGATTCGTCGATCGAGCTTTCGCCTTCGAGAATAGTGCCGTCGACAGGCACCTTCTCTCCGGGCCGGATGCGCAGCATATCGCCGACGTGGACATGGGTCAGAGGCACATCTTCTTCGCTGTCATCGTCGTTGATGCGACGCGCCGTCTTCGGTGCCAAACCGAGCAGGGATTTGATTGCTGCCGAGGTTTGCGAGCGCGCTCGCAACTCCAGTATCTGACCCAATAAGGTCAGCGAAACGATCACGGCAGCGGCTTCGAAATAGACACCGACGCGACCGTGTTCCAGGAAGGTTGCGGGAAAAAGCTCCGGCGCGAGGGTGGCCACCACGCTATAGCCATAGGCGGCGGACACACCGGTACCAATCAGGGTCCACATATTCGGTGTACGGTGGATGATGGATGCCACGCCACGCGTGAAAAATGGCCAACCTGCCCACAATACGACAGGGGTACCCAGTGCAAATTCGATCCAGCTTTGATTGGGCAGTCCTTCGGGGAAAATCTTGTGTCCGGCCATGGCAAGCACGGTGACCACGACTGTCAGCGGCAAGGTCCACCAAAAGCGCAGGCGAAAATCGAACAACTCCGGATTCTCTTCTTCGTCTAGGCTGGGAATGACTGCTTCGAGTGTCATCCCGCATTTCGGACAGCTTCCGGGTTCAGGCTGCCGGATTTCCGGGTGCATCGGGCAGGTATACAGCGTGCCTTCGGCAATATTTGTCACCTCCGGGGGCACAGTTTGACTCGATGGGCTTTGAATCGGTTTCGAAGCCACTTGATGATTCGAGCCTGGCACGACCGGTTCAAGTGTCATGCCACATTTCGGACAGCTTCCAGGGGATGCCTGCCGGATATCCCGATGCATCGGACAGGTATAGAGCGTGCCGCCAACAGATTCTGCCGCAACCGCAGGTATCGAGGCGGCGGTACGCTGGTGTGCTGCGTCATGTGGTGCGTTATGTGCATGACCGTGAGCCGCATGAGTGGACGTATCGGACGTGCTGTTTATGTATCTTTCAGGCGAGTCGCGAAATGCGGACTCGCATTTTTTTGAACAGAAAGCGTATCGGGTCCCTTGGTAGTCGACGTTGCTTGCCGCGGTTTTTTCATCAATCGGCATACCGCATACGGGATCTTTCATTGTGTGCTCCTGATCGTTTTTTGGAAACCGGGATGGCGTCAACCAGCTTCTTAATTGCTTGTGAGATGACAAGTACTCATTCCTGCATGGTTAACAGGTTAGCGGTAAAACATCACGGAATTATCACGAAAAATAGTGAGTGCGCAATCAAGGGCAGCGCTTTTATGATGAAAAAATTTCCTGCGTACATGGCGTATCGCTGCGCGCTGAGCTCCGCAACGAAAAGCGAAACAATGCCCCATTCCCCGGCGCATTGATTGCTTCCACTACTTCGCCATGCATGTCAATAATGCGACGAACGATAGACAGGCCGAGTCCGGCATGTTCGGCAGACTCTCCGCGTACACGGTTGCCGCGATAAAACCGCTCAAAAATATGCGGTAGATCCGTAGCCAATATGCCGTGGCCGCTATCGAGAACAGATACCCATACTTTTTCATCGGCCAGATGGAAGCGCAACTGAACCGATCCACCGTCCGGCGTATGACGCAGGGCATTATCGATCAGGTTGCTCAAGGCTCGCTCGATCAAGCCCAGGTCTGCGCACACAAAGGGCAGCTTGGCATGCGCTTCAGCAATAATTTGAATATTTTTTCTCTGCGCCTGAAGTGCAAATTTTTGCACGACATCCTGCGCCACCTCTTCGATCATGAACCGCTCTGGTTCTAACGCGATTTGACCAGAATCCAATTTGGATAAATAAAACAAAGTGTTGATGAGCTGACTGAGCGATTTCGCCTGATTTAACGCAACTTGCAAATATTGTTGCCGTTCTTGAGGCGATAATGTGTCGTTTTTGAGTGCTAGCGTATCCAGATACCCTTGTATTGAAGCAAGTGGCGTGCGCAAGTCATGCGACACATTGGTGATGAATTCGCGGCGACTGGAATCGGCTTGTTCGATTTGCTGCATTTGCGCCTGCATTTGCTCGGCCATCCGCTGGAAAGTGGCGTTGAGCGTATCGATTTCATCACCTGATGGCGCCGCCGTTTCGTAGATGCGTACATCACCCGTGAAGTTTTTTTCTCGAAATTCATCCATGGCGGATGCGAGTCGCTTGAGCGGACGCACAACAAAATGCAAGGACAGCAATCCTCCTAACAGAGCCAGAGTCAGGCTTGCAAAAATCAGCCATGCACTATCGCGCGTTATATAGGAAAGACGTAAACCCCGGGTGGATTCTTCATGTTCCTCACTGTGCAGGGTAATATACAAATATTGTTCGGTGCGATAGTTTCCCTGCAATTGCGCGACCGAAAAAATCTCTTTTCCATTCGCTTGCAGGGGGTCGTCCCCAAGAATCGGAAGATTTTTATTTTCTTGTAGAATTATCTTGATCGGCTGCAAAGAAACGTGGTCGGAGACTAGTCGTACGTTTTCAGGATAATGCGACAATATGAGGCCGTCCCGATCGAGTATAAACGCATGAAACTGCGGGTTCGACGTCTCTAGGCTGGCAAATGCAGCGGATACTCCTTTGGGGGTGGTCCAACCATCAGGCGTCCAGCCAGCCAATGTAGCGAAACGTGTTGCCATGTTAATGTGGAATTTCTGCTGCACTTCCTGATGGTAGATGTCATGCGAATAGCGCATGATGATCCCGAAAATTACCATCATCAATAGCCCGAACAAAAGCAGCACGACGACCAGCTTGCGGAAAATGGTGTTGAACAAGCTAAGTGCCAGCTTCAGTGAAGACGGTAATCCGGCATCTTGTAACCAACGCCCCACACTGTCACGATATATTCCGGTTCGCCCGGATCTTTTTCGATTTTTGCGCGCAACCGGTTGATATGGGAATTGACGTTATGTTCATAGCCATCGAAGCCGTCACCCCAGACCGCATTCAGTAACTGCTGTCTGGAAAATACCTGGCCCGGATGACGCGCGAGAAAGTGCAGCAAGTCGAATTCTTTTGCCGTCAATTCGATTGGCACTTTTCCGATATGTACTGCGCGCTGCGTTTCATTGATAGACAGTTCCTTGAGATGCAGCATGCCTAGCTGTGAGCCAGATGCATTCGTGTTAAAAAATGTTTCATTACGCCGAAAAATTGCGCGCACGCGTGCTAAAAACTCTGGCACGCTAAATGGCTTGCTTACATAATCATCCGCACCGGCATCAAGGCCGATGACACGATCATTTTCCATGGAATTTGCGGTCAACATCAGAATCGGCGTGTGATTGCCTCGTCCACGCACGTCGCGGCAGATATCGATACCGCTGACACCCGGCAGCATCCAGTCAAGCACGATCAGGTCATAGGGTTGATTTTTTGTGTGAGCCAACCCACGCGTACCATTCTCCGCCATCGTCACTTCACAATCCATATCACGCAGATGCAAGGCAACAAGATTGCGAATATCCCGATGATCTTCGACTACCAGAACTTGCCGTATCATAATCCGTTTCCCAATATTTCTAGCATATTGTTGAAACATAACATGCATCAGCTAGCGAAGTAATTGATCTATATCAAATTCACCAAACTGCAGTACTAAACACACCAAATCAACCTGTCCTTCTGGAAAAACTGCATGATTTTCGCGGTCATCCATGCTATGGGCTGACCACAGAGCCAAGATGAGAAGTAATATGCTTCATATTGGTTTATATTTTAGAACTAATTTTGTTGCGATGCCGGGCCTGCTGCACATGATATGGGTAAGCGATCCACAAACCCCAGTGATCGCCAACGACCGCAATTTACGAACGGAGGCGTGTCTTGACCGCTGATGGCGGCATCGGCACGAAGGCGATGCAGTTGACGAGATTGATGGCGGCCAGCATGACGTGGCGATCGGTGTCTTCCGAGAAAGATACGGCCTATCCAGCCGTTGGTTTCTGCCGTGACGAAGGCCAGCAGGTACTGCTCCGGATGGCTGTCGAGGTATTGTTTCATGGCGCAATCTTGGAGCTTTGGGCTCAAGCCTTCGCCAAATTTGACGGTCGCGACATAGCGCGCCAGTTGCTTGTCTTGTTCTGCCTCGGTAATCAAGGGCCAGGTCAATCCTGATTCCTTCATGCATTGGAAGCAAATGAACAGGATTTCTAACGAGAATTCCATTTTCTCCAATGAAACCCCCATCTGCTGCTGGACCAAGACTGAGCCGAACATGTTGGGCTGCTGCCGGAACAATTCATCGGCCAGTTGTTCTTTCTGGCCTATGTCCATGGCCCGTACTTTCTTGATTGCCGACACCAGAGTCGACATGGATATCCGGCTCATGCCACCCCCGTTACCGATTCGGCCAGCATGGCCCCGGCATCAAGTACATCCTGCGTCAAATCCACATTCCACGGCAGCAGCGCTTCCACATCCTCGACGGCTTTTGCCTTTGGCAAGTCGCGCATGACGCGGCGCAGCCAGGCATAGGGTTCCAGACCGTTGGCCTTGGCCGTTTGCACAAGCGAATAGACCACCGCGCTGGCGTGTGCCCCTGCCGCCGTGTCTGCGAACAGCCACGATTTCCTGCCAACCACAAACGGACGGATGGCATTTTCGGCTCGATTATTATCGATGGGCAAGTCGCCGCGCTCCGTATAGCGGTTCAGGCCATGCCAGTATTTCTGCATATAGGCGAGCGCGGTGCCGAGCGCGCTTTTGGGCGTCACCAGTGGCAGATTTTTTTCCATCCAGGCATGCAAGACAGCCAGCGCCGGCACGCTGTGCTGCTGGCGCGCCAGCAGACGCTGCGCGTCGGTGCCATCCTTGTGATCGCGTTCGATGCCGTACAGCTTGCCGATCAAGGCGACGGCTTCGTCGGCGCGTCCGCGCTTGCCTTTCGGCTGCACCCGGACTGCCTCGACAAAGCGGCGGCGCGCGTGCGCCCAGCAAATCAGATGCTCGATGCCATCTTCCTTGGCCAACTCGTTATAAGCAGTGTAGCCATCGGTCATCATGTAGCCTTTGTAGCCTTGCAACAGGCGCACCGGTACAGCCCCGCTTCGGCTGGGGTCGTAATCGTAGATGGTGACCGGTTTGCCCGGCGGCCCGCCCGTTTGCACCCACATGTAGCTCGTCGAGGTCGGCGTCTTGCCATCTTCCTTGAGCACCTGAACCACGGTTTCGTCGATATGCAGGAAAGCGCCGTCGAACAAGGCGTCGCGCATCAGATTGTGCAGCGGTTGCAGCATGCGCGCGGCGGCAATTACCCAGCGCGCCAGCGTCTGACGCGGCACCGTCGCGCCGTGGCGCGCGAGCACGTACTCGAAACGGGCCAGCGGCAAGCCGTCGATGAATTTGATGATCAACAGCATGGCCAGGAAGTCGGCACTGGCGTTGCTCTTCGGTAGCGGCTGTGGCGGCAACGGTGCCGTGATCGGCGCATGGATGCTGCCGGGGCAGCCGTAGCGCTTGCGGATATGGCGCAGCACGCGCACCTGCATCGGCACGATGTCGAGTTGCTCGCTAACATCCTGGCCGATTTCCACCATAGGCGTGCCGCACGGGCAGGTGCGCTCGGCCATAGGCACATCGTGCACCATATCAAAGCGAGGCAATGCTGCCGGCAACGGGCTGCGCTTGCCGCGCGCGGCCACTTTCTTGTCGGCGCCTGCTGCCGTCTCCGGCGCAATCGGTGCAATGTCCTGTTCTTCAGTGCTTGATTCTGCCAGTGCTTCCGCTTCATCGAACAACCGGCCCTGGCCGGACAGTTGTTCAGAACTGACGCCAAATTGGCGGTGACGTGCCAGAACCATTTGCTCGATGACCCGGTTGACGTAGTCGCGCACCTGCTGCGCAAGCGAGTCGACCGATGCCATGTGGGCCGCATGCTGCTGGTGCAACAACGCCGTCAGCGCAGCGACATCGGTCGGCAATACTGCCGGCAAGACGGGCTGGGTGAAGGTGAACTGCGGGGGCAGAATGGCAGGTTTGGCGGCGCTAAAAGGCATGCCGCATTTTACCAAATCCCACTATGAAACAGAAGCAAAGTGCAGGGTTTTATGGGGGCTGTTACGCCATAAATCGAAGCCTTCGAGCAGCCATTCGAATTGCTGCAGATTGATCGTTTGCGTGGACGCTTCGGTGCCCCGGGGCCACGCAAATTTATCTGCTTCGAGCCGTTTCAGCCACAGACAAAAACCATTGCGATGCCAATACAAGACCTTGATCTTGTTGCGTTGACGATTGATGAAGACGTAAAGCGCGCTGCCAAACGGATCCAACTCCAGCGCCTGCTCGACCAGCACGGAGAGGCCACCAATCGACTTTCTGAAATCCACCGGATCCCGACACAGATACACTTGCTCAATGCGGCAACCCGGATGCATCAGCGCGCATCCTGGAGCGCGCGCCCGACGGCGGCCAGCCATTCCGGCGCCGGCAGCGCCGGCATTTCCAGGCGCAGACCAGATGCCAGGATCAAGGTGCAACTGGTCGGACGCGGCGTGAGCGTGGCGGCAGGGAGCCGCAGCGCCACGAATTTGCTGACTGCTTGGGGTGCCACCTCGGGTTTGGCTGACGCCACCTTCAGCTTGCGCTGCCAGTAATAAAGTGACGCCAATGAAATGTCGTGCTGCTGGGCATAGGCTCGCACCGAAATGCTTCCCTGCTTGATTGCGGCCACGTGCGCCGACCAGACTTCCGATTCTGCCGTCATGCTTGCTCCATCTCAAAATTGAAAGGCAAGCATGCCGCAATCAGAATTGCGCGGCAAGTCTGGGGTTCATGGAGCACTTACTGATATGGCGCCACTGGACATCTATGTACATGTCCGTACATCCGGGCACGTTTTGGTAAAAACCGGGGACATCGACATCGCAATAGTTTCGCTGGCTTGTCCCATCTGCTTGCTGGACATGTGTATATCGCCACAGCAAGCTGCATGAACAGAAATATTGAAGTGCGCAATCAACGCAGCAACGAAACGGAATTGCTGGGGAAAATTCATTGGGACGTTATTTTTTCTGAACTTACAAGCGCCTCCCTTCGTTGTCAAGTTCAAAGAATATCGCTCTTGCCCCCCTCGTTGCACCATACCTGGATGTGGACGTTTTTTCGGTATCATTATACGAAGTTAGATTTTTTCTGCGACCGAATGTTGTAGACGACGCCGATCATGATGACAATCAGAATCAGAACCTGTGCGAGGATCGTCTGGATCGACGGATAGATACCCAGGACATCAATGCGTGGCATGGTGATTGGCGTGATTTCAAGGAAGCCCACCTTTTGCAGCGCGGCGACACCTTTGCCCATCAGCACAACCGCCAGCACCGCTACCAGAGCCGAGCTAAACGCGAAGAACTGACTGATTGGCAAGCGCGCCGTCGAGCGCAGCAGAATCACGGCAATCGCGCTGAGAATCACGATGCCCGTTCCCAAGCCGGCGAGCAGGTACACGCCGTTGTTCTCGGTCCAGAGTGCCGCGTAGAAGAGGACCGTCTCAAAGACTTCGCGATAGACCGTGACAAACGAGAGCAGAAACAGCATCATGACCGATTTTTTGTTCAATGCTGACGACAATTTTTGTTTGACATAGGCTTGCCAGCGTCCCGCCAGGCTTTTCTGGTGCATCCAGATTCCAATGGCCAGTAATACGACGGCGGCAAAGATAGCGGAAAAGCCCTTCGTCATCTCGCGGCTGGCACCGCTCAGGTCGACCAGATAAGTCGCGACGACCCAAGTCAGCCCACCGGCCGCCAGCGCAGCGATCCATCCGGCATGCACGTAAGGAAAGACGTACTGGCGCTCCGCCTTTTTCAGGAAGGCGATCATTGCGATCACGACCAGCAATGCTTCCAGTCCGGTCACGCTTACGCTTAATCGAAGTTCCGTTTACACAAAATGCCGCACACCACTGAACCGATCAGCTCACCTGGAATAAAGAGGATTTCTGCTAACGTAGACTTGAATGTTGCCGCTATTGATATCTTTCGGTGCAATTTTAGCCAAGTTAAAGGTGGGCGTGCCAAGCGTGTCAAAATTCCAGGTAAAAATTTTTCCTCCGCTGGAAAATTTAATGGTTTCACCCTGTTCGACATTCACGTATCTCGTGTCCGGTAAAAGATTGATGGTCCTTTGCGCAAAGCTTCCCGCTGCGGGACTTCCGAGCGGCCCATCGACCTTGTGCATCATCATCTTGACATCGCTGGCTTGGTGTTTGTTTCCTTTGCCATTCATCATGTCTTTGCACTTCTGCGGGTCCATGTTTTTCATGTCCATGCCTTTCATTTCTTGCATGCCCATGCAGTTCTGCATGGGCATGTTTCCATCCATACTCGTCATGCCGCCGGACTGCGCGAAAGCAATACTGGAAGCGGAAAGGGCAAGGATCAGGGAGATAATTTTGATATGTTTGATGGTATTTTCCTTTATTTATTATTAAAAAATTAATATAAATTCGTTATATGCCGGGACATGGATGCGTCCGCTGGCCTTACGAGCTGTGTCACATAAATATCCAACTTTTTCGGCTGGCAGAGTCATTTCAGCGAAAAAGTAGGTGACAGTTACATCGCCGATGGCGGTTGTTGCACCGTTAGCATGGCAGCAGCAGCCAGTACACCGAGCAACACAAGGCTTTCCATTTGCAGCACTGCGCGCACGTGTTTCAGACCCTGTGGCGAACGCGCGGCTGCCGGCAGCCCGATGACCTTGTTGTAGCCGCCCAAAGCGATGGCGACGAATACCAGCGCGACCTTGACGAGCAGCGTCATGCCGTAGCTGCTATCTTGCAAATGCTCTACTGTCCCTACCCGTAACCAGGCGTTGTAGAGGCCTGTGGCAGCGATAGCGATGACGGCGACCATCGCAGCGCGCGACATCCGGTCCAGGTAATGACCGTCATCGATGTTCAGTTTGTCGCGCGCCGTCGTGCCCAACACCTGCCATCCGGAGACGGCGACGACGCCGGCCCAGAGCCCGATACTCCACAGATGGATTGTTTCTGCCGCCATTGCGATCGACCAAAAACCTGCTTCGCCGGCATGCCCCATTGATGCCCGCGTCACAGCGAAGATCACCAGCAAGATGAGCACCACAAAGCTGTGACTGCGATGATGGTTGCTGCGATACAAGCGTAAAGCGAAAATCAGTGCCATCGATACGACGGTCACGCATCCTGCGTGGCCATAGTCGGTTCTCGAGAGCATCATCCACAGCATCGCCCTGGCTTCGCTGAGCCCGCCACCGGCCATCACCGCCGTGGCGGCCCAGAGCCCGGCAACGCTGCCGAGCAGGGACAGACCGGCGGCAATGGCATCGGGCCGGCGCAATAGGGATTCGGCATCGCTGCGCGCCATCGCACCCGTTGGCAGCCAAAGACGCGCAAACCATGAACCTACCAACCAGGCGAAGCCGCTGTTGAGCAGCAATGCCGAACCCGTTTGTAGCAGCCCGGTCGGGTCCACTTATTTCACCGTGAACTTGAAGTCGCCTTTGCGCCGGTGACCATCGCCCCCGACAGCGACCCAGGTCACGCTGTATGCGCCAGTTGACAAGGTGGGAACTTCCACCCGCAGGATGGCAGGGTTGGCCTCGTCGACTGTGGCCTTGCTTGCCGCGACCGCCTTGCCCTCGCCATTCGTCAACGCGATGCTGCTGAATGTGGCTTCGACTTTTTCATTGAACGTGAGCTTGATCTCTTTCGGTGCCGTTGCAAGAGTCGAACCAGCCACGGGATCGGAACTCTTCAAGCCCGCGTGGGCCGCAGCAAATGGGCTGGCCAATGTGGCCGCTGCCATCGCGGAGGCAACAATTATTGTGCGCAGTGCTTTCATCTTTGTGTTCCTCTATTCAATTACCTAGGTGTGCGTATATATCAGACGACCGCATCCGTTCTGGAATGGGGACGTTTTGCCGGGCGCGATGTCTGTTCTGACCTTGCCAGTGGGCCAAGGCCCAAGATCAGAAACAGAGGCCCTCAGCAGATGCCATGCAGCGCGTTATTCCACCGTTACTTTGCCTGTCATGCCCGCTTCCATGTGACCGGGAACCAGGCAGGCAAAATCCACGCTGCCGGCCTTGCCGAACTGCCAGACCATCCCGCCGCTTTGTCCGGCGTTGAGCGTGACCATGTTCGCCGTCGCATGTTTCATGCTCGGCATTTGGCGCATCATCTCGGCATGTTCCTTGAGTTGGTTCATGTCGCCAATCACCATCTCGTGTGTCATCGCGCCGGTATTCTTGACGAAAAACCGGATCGTTTCGCCTTCCTTGACCACGATATTGCTGGGGGTAAATTGCATCGCATCATCCATCGACATCGCGATGGTGCGGCTGACCTTGGCCGGATCGCCTGCCTTGCCTGATGCGGATGCTGTCGTCTCGTGCTGCATGCCGGCCATGCCGTGTTCCATGCCGGGCATGTTTTTATGCATATCGGACATGGCACCGGATTGATCGCCCGCTGCGAAGGACAAAGCCGGCAATGCGCTCAATAACAAGACAGATAATAATTTATTCATGAGAAACCTTTTTAAAATTGCGCCAGCGCTGCGTCGAGCGATGGCGCTGATGTCAATGACAACCGTGCAAGATCAGAACCAGGCACGCACGCCGGCCACCCAGCGCGTCTCGGCGCTGGGCTCGAAGGCAGCGCGTACCAGCGCCTTTGTGTCGCCAAACTTGTTGCTGTGTTCAACGCCGATATAGGGGGCAAACTGGCGGTTGATTTCATAGCGCAGTCTCAGCCCGACGGTGCTGCTGGAAAAACCGCTGCCGATGTCGCGCTCGGCATCGCGCTTGCCGTAGGCGTTGATGCCCAGACTAGGCTGAAGGTGCAGTTTTTGCGTCAGCAACAGGTCATATTCCGCACCCAGCCGCAATGCCGTTCTGCCGCCATCACCGACATACAGTGTCGCCTCGACATCGAACCAGTAAGGCGCCAGTCCCTCGACTCCCATGGCCAGCCAGTTGCGGGCGGGGCCGACGCCAGCATCATGCCGCACGCCCAACTGGGTATCCCAGAATGGTGTCAGTGCGTGTCCCCACAACACCTCGGTGCGCGCATCCTGGAGCTTGCCTTTGGCCACATCGCCTTCGGCTTTGATCACCAGTCGCTCGTAATCGCGCCCGAACCATGCCTTGACATCGTAGGCGGTGCCGTCGCCGTGCACGCCGCGCTCGAGTCGATTGAGCGCCACGGAAGCGAAGCTGTGTTCGTCAGCCAGTCTGAGCTGGCGCGGACCCGGCAACGCATATTTGCCGGAATCGAGTGTATATCCATCAGCGTATTCATGCGCACTGCGGGCGCTGGCCGGGGCGGAGGACTGCATGTTGCCGTGGTCCATCCCTGACATCGCTGGCTGAGCCGGTGGCATGCTGCCGTGATCCATGCCTGGCATCGCCGGCTGAGTCGGTGGCATGCTGCCGTGATCCATGCCTGGCATCGCTGGCTGAGCCGGTGGCATGCTGCCGTGATCCATGCCTGGCATCGCCGACTGAGCCGATGGCACGTTGCCATGATCCATACCTGGCATCGCTGGTTTAGCCGATGGCATGCTGCCATGGTCCATGCCGGGCATGACCATGTCTTTGGTCTCGGCGGCGGCAGCACTGCCTTGATGGTGCGCATGCCCGGTGGTCGTGACCTCGGTTTCATTCGAGGTTGTTTGGGCCAGCGCCGGGACGGCGCTAACGCTTGCCAGCGCCAAGGCCAGCCATTGCATCCGTGTTTTCATGTTTGTTTTCCTTGTCAGGCTGTTCATTTTTTTCATTTTTTATGCCACCACGATTTCGCGGAACATGCCCGCATCCATATGGAACGCCAGGTGGCAATGCCAGGCCCACCGGCCCAGCGCATCGGCGGTCACCAGGAAACTGATGCGCTGCGCCGGCTGAACCGGGATCGTGTGGCGCCGGGCCTGGAACCGTCCATCGGGGCTTTCCAGTTCGCTCCACATGCCGTGCATGTGCATCGGATGCGTCATCATGGTGTCGTTGTGCAAAATGACACGCAGTCGCTCGCCATAGCGGAAATGGATCGGTGTCGATTGGCCGAATTCGAGACCGTCGAACGACCAGGTATAGCGCTCCATGTTACCGGTCAGATGCAACTCGACTTCCCGTTCCGGGCCGCGAGAATCGAGCGGTCCGCCAATGGTGTGCAAATCGGCCAGCGTCAGCACGCGGCGTCCGTTGTTGCGCAAACCGACTCCCGGGTCATCGAGATTGGTGCGCGCCGTGTCGACCCGCGCATCGGTGCTGGGGCCATATTCGGTGCTGGCGTGACGGGCCTGTTTGCTTGGCACTGCCAGTGACCCAGCCATTGCGGTCATACCGGCCATCGCGCCGTGGTCCATTCCTGCCATGCTGCCATTCTTCATGCTGGCCATACTGCCGTGATCCATGCCAGCCATGCCTCCCATCCCACCCATATCGCCCATCATGTCTTTCATCGACAGCCAATCCGCTTTATCCAGTGCCGGGACGGCAGCCGTGAGTCCGGCGCGGCTGGCCAGCGTGCCCATCGCATAACCGCTGCGTTCCATCGACTGCGCAAACAGCGTGTAGGCATCGTCCTTCGGTTCGACCAGCACATCGTAGGTCTCGCCCGGACCGAAGCGGAATTCGTCCACCGTCACAGCGTCGACATTCACGCCATCGGCTTGCACCACTTGCATCTTCAAACCTGGAATGCGCACATCATAAAAAGAGTTGCCGGCGCCGTTGATGAAGCGCAGCCGCACCCGTTCGCCCGGGCTGAACAGGCCGGTCCAGTTGCCGGCGGGCGTCGTCCCGTTCATCAGGAAAGTCAGCGCCATCGTCGACAAGTCGGCCAGGTCGGTCGGACTCATGCGCATCTGGTTCCACATCTTGCGCTTGTCGAGCGCGGCCTTGAGGCCATCCTGCGCCACATCCCGGAAGAAGTCCGGTGCGGTCGGCTGGATTTTGTTGTAGTAATTGCTCTGCACCTTGAGCTTGGAATAGACGCGCATCGGATCTTCATCGGTCCAGTCCGACAGCAAGATCACATGCTCACGGTCGGCCTTGACCGGATCGACGGCGGCCGGCTCGATGACGATGGCGCCGTACATGCCGGTCATTTCCTGGAATCCCGAGTGCGAGTGATACCAGTAAGTGCCGTTTTGTTCGACCTTGAAGCGGTAGGTGAAGGTCGCGCCGGCGGGGATACCCGTGAAGCTGATTCCGGGCACGCCATCCATCTGATACGGCAGGATCATGCCGTGCCAGTGAATCGACGTCGGCACGTTCAATTGGTTGGTGACGCGTATCGTGACGGTGTCGCCTTCGCGCCAGTGCAGCGTGGGCGCCGGTATCGATCCGTTGATGGTGGTGGCCATGCGTGGATTGCCGGTGAAATTCACCGGCGATTCGGCAATGACCAGATTGAATTCGGTTCCGCGCAGCACGGGCGCGCCGGTGCTGGCCGGCTTGGTATCTCGTGCCCAGCTTTGGCCGGACCATGACGCCATGCCGAGCAATACGCCGCCTGCGGCCAGACCGCGCACAAAGCGCCGGCGCGGCTGGTCGGGTGCTGCGCCAGACAAAGAAGAATGACTTAAAGGAAATTGACGTTTCATGCGGAATCCTCGATTGGAATAATTAGGCGCCAAAGAACAGGCACCAAAGTCATTCGGGGAACGATCATCACCGCAATGATTCTTGACGCCGACTGATTGCAGCTTAACGCGCGGGTGCTGACACTGGAATGACCGGCACATTACATTGATGTAATGTAGCGGTCATCTTCGTGCCAGCATTGGCAGCCTATATTGTCCGACACTGTCACCATTCCGCGCTTTCGTTTGCGCGGCGCGGCGTCAGGGCAAAAAACAGATAACCGGAGCAATCAATGAAGCTGCTTGTTGTAGAAGACGAAACCAAGATTGCCGATTATTTGCGGCAAGGACTGACCGAGGCTGGCTTTGCGGTCGACCTGGCGCGTAACGGCCTTGATGGCCATCACCAGGCCATGAGCGCACCCTACGACCTGATCATCCTGGACGTGATGTTGCCCGACGTCGATGGCTGGCGCATCCTGCAGTCATTGCGCGAGGCGGGAAAAAATGTTCCCGTATTGTTCCTGACCGCGCGCGACAGCGTGGCGGACCGGGTCAAGGGACTCGAACTGGGCGCCGACGACTACCTGGTCAAGCCATTCGCCTTTTCCGAGCTGCTGGCAAGAGTGCGCACGCTGCTGCGCCGGAGCAGTTCTCCGATCAATGCAGACCGGATTCAGGTGGCCAATCTGGCGCTCGACTTGCCCCGCAGACGCGCCACGCGCTCGGGTCAGCGCATCAATTTGACGGGAAAGGAGTTCGCCTTGCTGGAACTGCTTGTGCGGCACCAGGGCGAAGTGTTGCCGCGCTCCCTGATCGCATCCCAAGTGTGGGACATGAATTTCGATAGCGACACCAATGTCATCGATGTCGCGATCCGTCGCCTGCGCGCAAAAATGGATGATGATTTTGAGCCAAAACTGATACACACGGTGCGCGGCATGGGATACAAGCTGGACTTGCCCGATGAAGACTGAGCGGATCGGCCAGATGACGACCAAACAGGCGCGCCCGGCCTCGCTGGCATTGCGGGTGACGGCCTTCGTGGGCCTCGCCACGATTCTGGTATTTTTTGCCTTTGGCCAGATCGTGGTGCGCTCGCTGGAGCAACATTTTGCCGAAATCGATGCTGGCGAACTCGGCATCGTGGCCGAATCGGTGCAAAACGTGCTGCAACAGCACGCTTCCGGCACCACTCTGGAAGCGCGGCTCGCGGGCGCAGTTGTCGGTCATCATGGCATGTATTTCCAGGTCCGGACAGCCTCTGGACAGCGGCTCTATTCCAGTCCCGGTATGAATTTTAGCGGACCGGCTGGCAAGCTCAAGCCCGTGGCGCACATAGCCGCGAACACGCTCGATGTTTGGGAGCAGGGCGGAAAACTGTACCGCGGCGCTGTGCTGCGCATTACAACCGGGGCTGCTGATGTGACGCCGCAGCACTTCACGGTCGTGGTGGCGACCGCGATCGACATGCATCTTCATTACATCGACAGCTTTCAACAGACATTGTGGCTGACCACTGCGGTCGTGTGCGTCATCGCATTGCTCGCTGCCTGGCTCGCGGTCTGGCAAGGCCATGCGCCGATACGCAATATCAGCGCAAAAATGCGCGGCATCAATTCTACACAATTGCATATCAGGCTGGTTCCGGAAGAAGTGCCGATCGAGCTGGCCGGACTAGTTGCGTCATTCAATGACATGCTTGGCCGGCTCGAAATCGGATTTCGCCAATTGTCCGATTTTTCCGCCGATATCGCGCATGAGCTGCGCACTCCGGTCACCAATCTGACCACCGAGACCCAGGTCGCTCTCAGTCAAAAAAGAGGGGCGGATCAATATCGTGAAATTTTGTATTCGAATCTTGAAGAGTTCGAACGCATGGGCAAGATGATCGCAGACATGCTGTTTCTGGCGCAAACCGAGAATGATCTGGCCAGCCTGACGTTGCGCAATGTCGATCTGGGCGCACAGATCAGCGCTCTTTTTGACTATTTTGAAGCCTGGGCAGAAGATCGTGGCGTGTCGTTCAAGCTTGAGGGGACGGCAAGAATGGTCGCGGGAGACCCGCTCATGTTGCGCCGGGCGCTAGGCAACCTGTTATCGAATGCCATACGTTACACGCCACGCGCAGGCGTCGTGAGCGTCACCTTGTCGAGTAAAGAGGGACGCACGGTAGTGCGCATCGAGAATCCCGGCGATACCATTGCAGAAGAGCATCTGTCACGCCTGTTCGACCGTTTTTATCGGGTTGATCCATCCCGGCAACGACAGCCCGACGCAACCGGTAATGAAGGGGCTGGTCTCGGATTGGCCATCGTCAAATCCATTATTGAGGCACACCAAGGAAGCGTGCGGGCAAGCTCCCATAGTTCGGTGATTATATTTGAAATTATATTGCCAAGTGTGGAGTGACTCCTCGGTACAAATCCGGCTCCCCCGTTCGTTGTTCCAGAGGATGTTTGTTTCAACCTACCGTTAGCAGGCGAGTCATTTGGTGATAGCTTGCGTGATGCTGGAGTTGTTTTTTTGCATGGTCATCGAGCCCGAGTTGTTGCGCCGAACCGGGCGGCCGGCCCAGGATGAGGCTTGTCTAGCTGACGCCGGGCAGCTTTTGGAGCGCCTTTTCAATGTGAACGGCGCAGGAGCCACAGACCATTCCGCCGCTGCCGATGGTCCAATGCTGCGACATCTGGGGCGCGCATTTTGATTCTTGTTTGCTTCCTTTCTTGCTTCTGAATGCGAATAGGGCGGAAGGATGTTCCTCGCCGCTGTTCATCAGCCTCAGTTGTCGAGATCGATTTTTTTCTGCTCATATTCTTCTCGTTGAATTTCGCCGGCGGCGTAACGTTCCCGAAGGATGTCCAGCGCAGTTTTCTGCGCCCTCTTGTCGCCTCTGCCACCAAAACCGAGCATTCGCCCCAGCAGCGAGACGATCAAGACGAGGATCAGTATCCCAAAAATCGCCATGCCGACCATGCCGATGCCCATTCCTGCGCCCATGCCGGTGCAGCCTTGCCCGCTCATCATGTTTGCCCACATTGTCGTTCTCCTTATCAAAACTTGCTGCTATGTGCCGGCGACGTGCCTTCCCTCTACCCCGCGCAGCGCGAAAGCAGCTTCACGTTCTTGCTGGAGGTTTGAACTGCGAGCTTCAGTTCCTCGACTGCCGTCAGGCAGGGGAATTGGTCAGCCGCTCCTGCAAAAACATCCTCATATATGTCTAACCGTGCCCGTTGTAACGTTATCGATATCGAGGCATACCACCCTTAGGAGTTGCGTTAAGCTTGATAGTTACGTCATCGCTGGCAATTCCTGGATTTTTTATATATGTGGCGCTCATGACAAAAAGACATGCCGATGGTCTTTTTTCTGCCTGTTTCTAACCGGCTTACTAACTTTAGCAAAAAAATGATATTTTTATTAAAAAAATGCACCAAACTGAGACTTCTGCTCAATCCGCGTTAATTGATGACTCGTTTTCTATTTTGGTATTGATAAAATAGGTTATCAATACCAAACACGGAAAATCGTTGTAAAACCCCGTTATGGGGTTGATACAAACCATATTAGGTAGGCGGTGTAAGCCGGAACCGCCGAAATTTCCGCCCGTCCGACAGCTCGTAGTCTTACGTCTGAGGCCCCGCCACTGTTAAGCTGTTAAGCAAACTGTTGACGGGGTAGAGTAGGAAGGGGGCACGGTCACCAGCACGCGAGGCGAGCAAATAGCGATGATGAGGAGGGAGGGAGTGAGGACGACGTAATAGCCGCCCAATGTCAATGTCGTGCACGGAGTAGCCCGTTGGAGCCGTTGCAGGTGGCGTAGATATGCAACCAGTTTGACCCTAAAAACGGAACGTTAGAAGGCAACCGGAGTCTATTACGAACGACTCCTGTGCAGCCCGCTGGGATAATAAATTATCCAAAATTCACAGCAAATCTCGACCACCACATTGGCGACTGGCCGCCGTAGGACATGAGCGCGTATCTGTAAAGATTGACAAGTTTTTACAATCACTTCATCGAATGTCCCTTTTTGGCCATCCATTTGTCGAGTTTTTCAATTTCTTTGGTCTGATCATCGATTGTTTTTTGGGCCATCTTTCGAAGTTCTGGGTCCTTACCACTGGCAAGTTCAGTTTTGGCCATGTCGATAGCGCCTTGATGGTGCATGCGCATCATCATTGCAAAATCCTCGTCCACGTTGCCGGACATTTTCATGGCATCCATTTGTGATCGCATCTTCGTCATCGCCGCCATCAAATCCATACCATTCATCGTCGATGACTCAGTCATTGGCATTGTCATTTTCTGGTGAGCACTCGCCGAGTTGGCTTGGGCGTACGAAAGACCCGGGAAGACCAAGGCTGATGCCGCGATAATAACTGCGATTTTTCGACGACCTGTAGAGAGTAGTTTCATAAAACCTTCATAGCGATAAATAGGGTTGATATCGGTAAAATGTTTGGTGCGTTCGTATTACTTGAATCAACCCTTCATACGGGTTCTCCAAACGACGCGTCAGGCCATCTTTGCCATGGCTTCAGCAAGACGCAGCGCATCGACGGCATGCCTCAACGCAGGCTGCCATTTCGCCAAGCTTTTCACAGCTATCCGCGCAGGCATTGCACACAATTGCGCATGCTTGGCACACTGCGCTTGAAACGGGCGAGTTGCTCAACATAAAGTTCGACGATGTCTGGCAAATTTCAGCACAGTTAAGCATCAGGCGCATATGCTGCGGCTCTACATGAGATCCGCCAGCCTCCAGACAGTGATTCATGACCGTCTGCAAGCACATAATATGGCATTTTTGACAATTTTCGATGCACTGCTGCATATCGGATGACATTTGATGGTTCATAACTGTTCCTAGCTGTCAAAGTTGTTTAGGCAGGCGCCCTAGTATATTCTGACAAGGAATGGTCGGTAACACGGTGCGGTGACGCACGCTTGGCTGACTTCACCGCTTCGAAATGGAATTAAGCATATTGTGAACCGCAGTGGCAGCAATCGCGGCATGCCCGGTGGCCACGCTGATTTGGTTAAGCCCATGCGCCACATCGCCTATGGCGAATACGTTTTTGAGTGAAGTTACCATATGTTCGTCAACCGCAATTTGGCCATCGTCGTCCTGTTCGAGCCCAAGCATTCGAGCGATTGCATTGTTGGCCTGGAGGCCTAAAGCGGAATACAAAACGTCGAAAACATGTGTACCCCCGCCTTGCATGTGCACGACAACTCGATTATTTTCACAGACCATCTCTTCAACATTGCCATCGACAACTTTGACTCCGTGGCTTGCCAGCTCATTTATTTGTAGCGGCGTGGTAGTGGAACGCTCGCTCGGCGAAATCAGCGTTAGATCGGTCGCGTAGCATGAAATGAATAACGATTCCTTTACCCCATGCGTGCCACTGCCCAGAACCCCAACCTTCTTTCCGATCGCCTCGAAACCATCACAAATGGGGCAATATCGCAGCGTAGCGGTACGCAGAGCGTTTTCAAAACCTTTTATATCTGGGGCTACATCGGATGCCCCCGTAGCCAAAATAATCGTTTTCGAAAATACGGTCGTTTCATCAAAAGAAATTTTCAACAGCCCATTTTCGCTTTCCGAAGCAGAAAGCACGCACCCCTCTTTGATGATGGCGCCGAATTGCCGGGCCTGAGTGTATAAGCGGTTGAGTAATTCCCTTCCGTTTATCCCCTCCGGGAATCCCGGATAATTATGGGATGTCGGAATCAAAGAAAGACGGCTCTTGCCCGCATCGACGAGCAAGACGTTCCTGCGGAACCGGGCGAGGTAAATCGCGGCAGTCAGACCAGCCGCCCCACCTCCGACGATCAGGCAATCCAGGGGCTGAGATAAAGTGTCAGTCATCTGTTGGTGCGAAATCCGAAGGTGTCATCATTTGGCGTCCTTGTAACAGTCGGTGTTGTGCTGCGTGGCCCCTTGAGCAAGGGAATCGTAAGCAAGAGGCCTAATCTTGTATTTGCATAAATTTCACCGCATCTCGGACATATTGTCCATCGGCGCGCTTGATGCCTTGTCTGATTTCCCATGTTCGTGACTAGCTTTCTCGCCTTTCATCCCTTCCATTTCTTCGTCAGGCGGTGCTTTTGAAACAATGTCCTGATACTGGGCTGGCGTCATGCCGGGAAGCTTGTTAACAAAAGCCACAATACTCCACAGGGCGGCATCGTCGTGACCGTGTCCCCACGCGGGCATGCCACTCATTTTGATGCCGTGCTTAGTCACCCAAAATGCGATCTTCGGATCAATAGGCGTCTTCGACAGCTCGGGCGGCTGGGGGTAAAGGCCGGGGCGTATCTCGGATGAGGTAATGCCTGGGGCCAGGTGGCAACCAACGCACATTGCAGAGTACTGCCCCGCGCCCTTTAGAATGAGCTGTGGATTGTTCAAATCGGGGACTGTTACATCACGTGACCGACGGAGAATAGATCGATCACGTAGAGTCTCAACCATACGCATCGTGCTCGACCAGTGAGGTACGTCGGCCCCGATGTCGTACATACCCGAATAGACAAACGCGGTCACGCCGAGCGCGACGCCTGTCGCCAGGGCGGTCCCTGCAATAATCCACTTTCTCAACGTGCTCTCCTCATCTCAGCGGCAAAATCTTGTATGAACTCTGCTTGTGAATACTATTCGACCAACTGGCCCGTCTTCAATTGGATGCTAAAACCAAATACGGGCGCCAGCCACCAGTTCGCTATTTTTGACAACCTCACCCTGCCGCCGTGCGAGATCGGCGGTGTTGCCAAATTTTCGCGTCCACGATACACCCACATAAGGAGCAAACTGGCGGCGAACTTCGTAGCGAAGACGTAGGCCAAAGTTTAGATCTGACAAACCGGAGCCAATGCCCCGTGATGCATCATCCTTGCTATACAAGTTTGCTTCTATCTTGGGTTGCAGAATAAGCCGCTGTGTGAAGAGCACTTCATAGCGCGTCTCGAGCCGCGCCGCGATTGCCCCACCGCTACCAACGTATGCGGTCGCTTCGGTTTCGAACCAGTATGGGGCCATGCCTCGCACCCCGGCCGCGAGCCACGTTCTTGTCGGCCCGTTGCCGCTGTCATGTCGGACCCCGACTTGCGTGGACCAATGCGTTGCGAAGACACGATCCCACATAGCTTCGGATCGCGCGCCAGTCAAACGACCACGCTGCCGTTCAGCTTCGATTTTTAACCACGCTTTATTGTAGTCGCCTCCGTACCATGCCTCGGCGTCGAGAAGTTGCCCATTCTGCCCTGCGCTGTGTGTGCGCTCCAGTTCATTGATCAGCAACCGACCAAATAATGCGTCATCGGCCATTTCCATACCCCGCATCGGCATTCGCTTTGCCCCGTCGGCATAGGAGTCTGGATCTCGCGCATCTGGCGGAGGCGTACCGCCTTGCATTGGGCCCATGCCCATATCCGCCATGGAGCCCATCTTCATCCCTTGCATTGCATTGGCGGCGGATGATTTCTCGACGGGCGGTGGCATTGCCGACATGGCGGCGTGATCCATTTTCTCCATGTGCGCAGGAGTCGATGGCGGCTGCTTGCCGGCACCTTGGGACTGCATCTGCTGATGATCCATCGCCGACATTGTTGACGATGTACTATCCATCTTCATGTCCATTTCACTCTGCTGTGGAGCCTTGCCTGCGGAGTCCATGGTGCCGCTCCCATTCATCGACGGCATATTGCTATGATCCATACCGGAGATCGGTTTTTGACTGGGAGTAGCGGACTTAGCTGTGGCTTTCCCGGTGGGGCTAGACGTCAGTTTTGCTTTGCCCTGCTGCTTGGCCTTCTGGGGATTATTTTTTTTGTTCGGTTTGGCAGGCATTGCCATCCCGGGCATATTCTGCATTCCTGGCATATTCTGCATTCCAGGCATATTGTCCATGCTGCCAGTTTGAGCCGTCTGTGCCAGGGTTGGGACCGAAATGCCAAGTTGGACCAAACAGCCGAAAGTAATGGCGGGAAATACCCGTTTAGAAAAATGGGAACGCTTCATGATACGACCACTTCCCTGAACATACCTGCCTCCATGTGGTACAGCAAATGGCAATGAAATGCCCATCGACCTATAGCATCTGCGGTGACCAAATAGGCCACACGCTGGGCTGGCTGGACGTTGATCGTGTGTTTCCTTACCTGGAATTGCCCCTCTGGTGTCTCCAGCTCCCCCCACATGCCGTGAAGATGGATCGGGTGGTTCATCATCGTGTCGTTGACCAGGATGATCCGTAATCGCTCACCGAATCGGAAATGTATTGGCAACGATTCTGAAAACTTCTGCCCGTCAAATGACCACACGAAACGGCTCATGTGGCCGGTAAGGTGAAGCTCAATCTCGCGTGTCGGCCGGCGCTGATCGATAGATCCGCCGATTGTGTGCAGATCAGCATAGGTCAGCACGCGCCGGCCGTTCTCTCGGAGGTTGACGCCGGGGTCGTCCAGGTTCGTTCGTGGCATGTCCACGTGCATATCGACATTGGGACCGTATTCGGTTCGCGCGTGACGGACATTGGGCGGCCTTGCTTGCTCAGCGGCCGACGCAGGTGTACCAGTCATCTCCCCATGTGGCTTTGAGGAAGGTTTCATGCCTTGCATTTGCGCGCGATCCATATTGCCCATCGACATGGGCATTGCTGCCTCAGCGCCACTATTGTTCGACCCGGTTGTTTGAGATGTCGCACTCTTATGCATGCCCGGCATCTTGGAGTGGTCCATGCCTTGCATTGAAGACATATCCATCGCCGGCATCGTGCTGCCACCTGAGGTATTCGTCATTCCCGGCATACCAGGCATTGCTCCACTCGCGCCCATGGCTCCCATCATGTCAGTCATCGTCAACCATTGTGGCTTGTCCATCGCGGTGATCTCGCCGACCATCCCCGAACGCGGCGCTAGTGTTGCCCGGCCAAAACCTGTCCTTCCGATTGACTGTGCAAAAATGGTGTACGCACGGTCTCCCGATGGCTCGACCAGCACGTCATAGGTCTCAGCCACTGAAATTCTAAATTCGTCGACAAGGACAGGCTGTACATCTTGCCCGTCGGCCGAGATGATCATCAGCTTAAGGCCAGGGATTCGAACATCAAAGATCGTCGTTGCCGAACCATTGATGAAGCGGAGGCGGATCTTTTCGCCGGGATTGAACAACGCTGTCCAGTTCTCGGAACTGCGCTTGCCATTGACCAGATAGGAAAAGGAAACGTCGGCGCTTGGTGCAGAGGTAACGTCGCTAAAGTCGGTGGGCACCATCCGCATTCTGTTCCACATTTGACGTTTCTCAAGCGCGGCGTTTAGCCCAATTTTAGCGACTGTTGGCGCCGACCTAAAATTGACCCACCGGGGATGCGGACAAAATCTTGGACTATTTGGGAGTAGTCCATGTATTCATACGAAGAGCGCCTTCGGGCAGTAAAGCTTT
>RCMZ01000085.1_pt1 | contig 54894 bp, 58 predicted proteins | sample 2041141 | NCBI WGS metagenome assembly RCMZ01 (sample SAMN09708263, study PRJNA481090) | Wastewater metagenome, whole genome shotgun sequencing project. | biome: sewage; isolation source: Davis station wastewater (DW) | place: Antarctica: Davis Station | collected 2010-03-01 | reverse complement strand
GGCTTAGGCTGCCCTTTTTGCTGCCTGTCAGTTTTCTTTCATCAGTCTGGTTAACACCAGGCCGTTAATGAAGCCGAAGATCAGGGCGGCCAGGGCAAAGATTGGCGTCAGGTAGACGATGCCGCTGTGCGGGATGAGCCAGAGCCAGACGATGAGCAGTTGGCCGCTGATATGGGCGAATGAAGCGAGGATGCTGAGGCTGACTGGACCGAACCATGTTCTGGGTAGCATGATGGCGAATGCGAGAATGGCAAGGCTGCTGAGTGCGCCGCCAAAACTGAGCAGAAAGGTGGGCGAGAACAGCTGCCCCAGCAGCAGGCTGCCGGCGAACACGCGCAGCAGGCTTACCCAGGCGGCAAAGTATACATATTAGAGAGGCGCCATTTGCCCATCATTGCCGGACCCAGGTTTATGATGCTTGAGCAGATCTTTTTTGAGATGGATGGCGCGTTCCAGACATTCGTCGAAACTCAGGTTGAAATTGATTTTCTCAATTTCGTTGAACACGGGTTGCATGATGGATTTTCGTGACTCGCACTGCTTCGTGAACACTTCGATGTTCTTCGAGAAAATCTCGTGATGATCCAGGATCTCGCTGTAGTGATGCTCTATCACCATCGCGAGATCAAGAAGATCGCGTGCAGCTGCCCTGGCTCCACGATGCCATAGCTTCTTCGCCACTATTTCGATAGGCGTTTCAAGCAGTATTCTTCTGCCCAGTACTTCATGCTCATCGAAAGGATTCTTTGTCAGCGTTGATGAGGCCACAAGGTCGATCTCACCTTCTGGCAGAAATAACTTCACATACTCGGCACCATCCGAGTATTCAGTGGTGATGTCTTCTGCAGGCCCGCCTAGTCTTGGATTAACGTAACCTAGAAACTGTGGGTCAGGAATGAAGATGTCGATGTCTTTACTTCTGCGGTGCTGATAATGAAACATCAGAACTGTGCCGCCACCCATACTCCATTTTGGAATTGGAGTACCGCCAGCCTTGATACCGTCCATCAGCTTGTATGCTTGTAGAAGCAGTTCCTTCCACGGCCCATCGGGAAAACTCAGAGTTGGTTTATCCAATGCTACTCCAGAACTTTTTGGGTGTCTGAATTTTGGTTGCTACATTGGCCAGATTTTTCCATAGCTGCTTCGCATCCATATTTTTTTTCATGGCAAGCTGCTTGATGGCCCCGGCTACCAGAGAGGTCGGTGTTTCATCGATCAAATGCATTACCTGCCCCTCCAGCCCAGCCGGAATCCTGCCACTCAGCATCAACTGCTCCAGGTCTGATATCGACATGGACTTTTTGTAGCTGGTATTGACGTTGCTCAACGTCATCTTGAAGAAATCCATTTTCCTGCCCGATGAGAACAGCGGAATTCCCACATTCTCGGCAATTTGCGCGAGTTTTACGGCACCAATATCGCCCACTTTACCTTTTTCCAGATTGACGATAGTCACCCTGGATACGTGTGCAGCCTCGGCCAGTGCTTTCTGGCTCAAGCCGCAGGCAGTCCTTTCCTTCTTGATGATTGCGCCAATAGTAGAAATATTCATGTCCGGAACTATATCCAACCCACCATTAAATGTAAAGTATGCTTTACTTTATTGTGCACACTATCTGGATCTTGAAGTGGATCAGGCGCTCCTTCTGGTTTGAGGCGGTTTGTGGTAATTTACTCAGTAGATTGATTTGCTTTCAACGACTTGTATCTGTTGGGTAATAGCTAGGGAAGTACTGATTAAATGGCTACGCCAGCGAATTGCTGCATTGTGCGGTTTTTTGGTTCCGACATAACCTGAAGCTTAGCCTATGCCGAAACACTACGTTGGTTTTCTCGGCTGCTGCGTTCCGTGCGCCTTTGGCGTGTGAATAATGCGCTTCAGCGCATATTTCCACGGACACGACCCTTGCGGTTGTGGCGTCAAGGTCGCGACCCAGGAGCGGGCACTTGATAAGTATGACCCTTGCGGTTGTGGCATCAAGTTCACGGGCTCAGGCACGGGCTTACAGAAAACCCGTGCAATCTGGCGTGAATTGATTCGGAAATAAGGTTGACCGAACTGCTAAAGGGGTGGCTTAGGCTGCCCTTTTTGCTGCCTGTCAGTTTTCTTTCATCAGTCTGGTTAACACCAGGCCGTTAATGAAGCCGAAGATCAGAGCGGCCAGGGCAAAGATGGGGGTCAGGTAGACAATGCCACTGTGCGGGATGAGCCAGAGCCAGACGATGAGCAGTTGGCCGCTGATATGGGCGAATGAAGCGAGGATACTGAGGCTGACCGGACCGAACCATGTTCTGGGTAGCATGATGGCGAATGCGAGAATGGCAAGGCTGCTGAGTGCGCCGCCGAAGCTGAGCAGGAAGGTGGGGGAGAATAACTGCCCCAGTAGCAGGCTGCCGGCGAACACGCGCAGCAGGCTCACCCAGGCGGCAGTGCCGATACCGTACTGATACAGCACATAGAGAGTCACGATATTGGCAATGCCGGGTTTGACGCCGGGCAGCGGCGTGGGCAGTACGGCTTCAAGCAGATGCAGGCCGATGGCGAGCGCAGCCAGTTTGGCGATGCGGTGATCGTCCTGTGTGGCGGTAAAGGTATGCTGCATGTTTTCAGTCATGCGTCAGGCAGCATTGAAAAAATGAGCAATTTGTCCGCGTAGCCATTTAATCCGTGCTTCTTTAATAATTGAGTGAGTCATAAGGTTTGCTGTTGCCCAGCAGTTCGACGCTGACCTGATTCGGCAGGCACATGGCAACTTCGCCCGCCTGAGTGAGCCAACCCTGTTTGACGCAATATTGGCGCGGTCCCGGATCACTGGCGACGCGTGCCCGACCGTGGTCGATGATGACGGTGGTGGTACCCAATGGCCCCGGTATTTCCAGTGTGCGTTGCTGGTTCAGGCTTTGCGTGGTGAAGATTTCACTGCCGGCGCGGATTTGCAGCTTGCTGGCCGCCTCGCCCAACCAGAGCATTTTGAACAGGCCGATCACCATGACCGCACCCAGCAGCACGATGAGGCCGTCCCCCCATTTCAGGCCGTGCAGCCAGTTATGGCAGGATGCGGATTTTGGCATCGGTTTTCCATTTGAGGCGTTGCTGCATGGCCGGGCTGACGGCAATATTGCCGGCGTCGTCAATCACCATGAAATTATCGATGCCGAGTTTTTTTGCCATCTCGCTGCGCTGGCCGATATCACTGATGAAGATCGGCTTGGAGGCGACATCGGACAAGGTGCCGTTCAGTTCGCCCGGCGGCAACAAGACGGTGACCGCTTGCGCATGTTGTGCCGGATATCCGCTGCGCGGGTCCAGCACGTGGCAATAGCGTTTGCCTTCAAGTTCGAAATAGCGCTGGTAGTCGCCCGAGGTGCCGATCGCCCAGCCGTCCTCGAGGTCGAGCGAGGCGATGGCGCCGGGTTTGCGCGGGTGCTGGATACCGACATGCCAGTTGCGCTTGCCGCGTTTGCCCAGTGCGATGACATTGCCGCCGATGTTAATCAGCGCGTTGTGCGCGCCCTGCGCTTTCAGATAGGCGGCGGCACGATCCAGCGCATAACCCTTGGCATAGCCGCCGAAGTCCAGCTTGACGGCCGGATTGCGACTGCTGACCAGAGCGCCGGTATCAGTATGTTGAATGACGATGTCCTGCATTTGCGGATTGGCGGCAACCAGTTTTTCAATGACGGGCAGGTCGATGCTGACCGGCTTGAATATATCGCGCTGAAATCCCCAATGGCCGATCAATCGTCCGATGGCCGGATTGAACAGGCCGTCGGATTGTGCCGAGAACTGCTGCGCATGTTCGACAAGTTTGGTCAGTTCCGGGTCGATGCTGATGGTCTCGCCAGCGGCAAAGGCACGGTTGAGGCGGCTCAAATCACTGTTTTCGTTCCATGCATGAAGTTTGTGGTGCAGGCGCTGGAAATCTTGCTGGATAACGGCAGCCAACTCGGCGGCACGGGTTGCCTCCTCGCCGTAGATGCTGATATCGACCAGTGTGCCGAACACATAGCTTTGTGATTGATAAATCGGTTCGCGGCCGCAGGCCGACAGGGTGAAGACCGTCAGCCACAAAGCACACAGAGACCACAGGGAAAATCTCTTTTTCGTGGATAGGTGCAGATTTTCTCTGTGGCTGGAGATGTTGCCCCGGTCAATCTCTGCGTATAGAGACTGCAGTGAATATTTGTTGTTCAGGAATGGTTGTGGGTTTGCTCTGTGATCTTTGTGGCCAGACTGCTTGTTCCAGCCTGTCGATACGCACAAGAATCGCAGATTTTTCAGATATTGCATTACGGGCTCAGGTGTTCTCTGTGGTCTCTGTGCGCTCTGTGGCAGCAAGACGTTGTTCCAGCGCATCCATGAATATCTCCGCTGGGTCGCAATCGGTTTGCGCGGCAATCTCGACCATGCCGGTCGGGCTGGTGACGTTGATTTCGGTCAGGTGTTCGCCGATGACGTCGAGGCCGACCAGGAACAATCCGTTTTCCTGCATGACCTGACCGACGGTTTCTGCAATCTCGCGGTCGCGGCTAGTCAAGGCTTGTGCCACACCTTTGCCGCCGGCGGCCAGATTACCGCGGGTCTCGCCTGCCAACGGCACGCGCGCCAGTGCATAGGGCAGGGGTTTGCCGTCGATAAGGATGATGCGTTTGTCACCGTCCACGATTTGCGGCAGATAGCGCTGCGCCATGATGGTGCGTGAGCCGTGTTCGGTGATGGTTTCCAGGATGACACTGATATTGGGATCGTTGCGGGTCAGGCGGAAGATGTTGCTGCCGCCCATGCCATCCAGAGGCTTGACGACGATATCCTGATGTTCGGCCAGAAATGCGCGGATTAGCGTTCGCTCGCGTGTGACGATGAATTCCGGCGCGAATTGCGGAAAACGCGCCACACCGAGTTTTTCGTTCCAGTCGCGCAGGGAGATCGGGTCGTTGAAAACGCGCGCACCCTGGTCGGCAGCAATCTCCAGCAGAAGGGTGCTATAGAGAAATTCATTATCGAACGGCGGATCCTTGCGCATGATGAGGCCATCGAAATATTCCGGCGCGGTTTCATGCGGTTCATCTATTTCATACCAGTTATTGCCTTCGATAAACTTGAAGTTGCGAACAATCAGCCGTGCCTGGTCGTGACGCAAAATCAAACCGCTCTGTTCGGCGACAAACAAGGCATGACCGCGTTTGGCGGCGGCTCGCATCATGGCAAGGCTGCTGTCTTTGTAGGTGGCAAGGCTGGCCAGCGGATCGAGAATGAAAGCAAGGCGCATGATCAGGACTCGTTCAACGGGTCGTTTTCTTCAAGTTCGATGGCGGCTGCCAGTAGTGCCAGGCGGGCAACGACGCCATAGGCGTAGAAACGGTTGGGAACTGCATCCGGACCGCGGCTGGCATCCGGTAGCAAGCACGAGGATTCAAAAGCCAGTGGTACGAAATGCATGCCCGGTGAGTTGAGGTTCTCATCAATTGCGCGGCCGGTATGCACTCGGTAGAAGCCGCCGACGACGAAGTGATCCATCATGTAGATCACAGGTTCGGCGACGGCGCCATTGATACTTTCAAAAGTATAGACCCCCTCCTGGATAATAACTTCGGATACTTGCAGGCCTTCTTTTACCACCGACATCTTGTTGCGTTGCTTGCGGTTCAGCTCGCGTACATCTTCCGGGCTTTTCACCGTCATAATGCCCATGCCGTATGTACCGGCATCTGCCTTGACGATCACGAACGGCTCCTGCTCTACACCATATTCCTTGTATTTGGCGCGAATCTTGGTGAGCAGCTCATCGACCTTGCTGGCCAGGCATTCTTCTCCGGTACGGGCATGAAAATCGATCTCGCCGCAGGTTTCAAAGTAGGGGTTGAGCAGCCATTCATCGATGTCCAGCAGTTGCGCAAACTCACCCACCACTCGATTGTAGGCGCTGAAATGCTGTGATTTGCGCCGGGTAGACCAACCTGCATGCAAGGGTGGAATCACGTTCTGTTCGATGTTTTTGAGGATGTCTGGAATGCCACTGGAAAGGTCGTTATTGAGGAGAACGGCACAACTGTCGAAACCATCCAGCATCAGCCGGTTGCCGACGCGCTTTACCGGTTCCAGCAACAGACTGTTGCCATCCTGTGTTTCCAACTGGGTCGGCTCGGTGATTTCGGGATTGATGCTGCCGATGCGCACTTCCATGCCTGCTTGTTGCAGAATGGTGCGTAGTGCCGCTACGTTGCGCAGGTAGTAGGTGTTGCGTGTGTGATTCTCTGGGATCAGCAGCAAACGATGCGCTTCGGGGCAGATCTTTTCCACTGCAGCCATGGCCGCCTGCACACACAAAGGCAGAAAATCCGGGTTGAGATTGTTGAAGCCGCCGGGAAACAGGTTGGTATCAACCGGTGCCAGTTTGAAGCCAGAGTTGCGCAGGTCGACCGAAGCATAAAACGGGGAAGCATGCTCCAGCCACTGGCTGCGAAACCAGTGCTCAATTTTTGGCATGGCTTCCAGCATGCGCTTTTCCAGTGTGAGAAGCGGGCCGTTGAGTGCCGTAGTCAGATGGGGAACCATAGGAGATCACTTTGAGAATCGATAGCGTGATTTTAGCGTATATTGCCACGGCCATGCGTGGCAAAAAAACGGGCGCTGAGCGCCCGAAAGAGGAGGAGATGGATTAGGAATCAGGCAGGCTCTGTTCGCGGGTCTTGCAACCGGTTGAGCATGCTGCCTGTTATAGGCACAGCAATACTCGTGCCCATTTGTGATGTTGCCTGCATGCCCCGAACGCTTGGCTGTCAGCTCATATCCATGAGCCATGGTTTCTGTAATACGCGCACCAGAGCTGTGCAATCCCGTGTAAATCTGAACATTAGAGCACTGAGTGGGAGCGGATACAGGGCATCTTGATGCAACACCCGCTAGCCGAAGGTTGCGCTTTTGCTATTCAGCGGTTTTCTCTGGGAGCTGTATACCCGCTGTGGCTAACGGCTCCTTTCAACTTAAAAGCGACCCAGGGCTTGGTGTGTGTTGGTAATAAAAAAACGGGCACACACGTGCCCGTTATCTGATATGGATTTCAGCGTGGCTTAGTAGTGATAAGCACGTTCACCATGCTCTGTTGTATCCAGACCTTCGCGCTCAGCTTCTTCGGCGACACGCAGGCCGATCAGCAGATCAACGATCTTGTAGAGGATATAGCTGACCACGCCACACCAGGCAATGGTGACGACAACTGACAGTGCCTGAACGTAAAGCTGGTTCCCCATGGTGACGCCTTCGGCAAATCCGACACCGCCGAAGGAGGGGGAGGCCAGTACGCCCGCGCCGATCGCGCCGATGATGCCGGCAATACCGTGGATGCCAAATACATCGAGGGAGTCATCGTAGCCCAGCATGCTTTTCAGCTTGGTGACTGCCCAGAAGCTGACCAGGCTGGCAACGAAGCCCAGAATGATTGCCCCCATCGGGCCGATGAAAGCACAGGCTGGCGTAATGGCAACCAGGCCGGCAATTGCACCGGAAGCAGCACCCAGCATGGACGGTTTACCCTTGGTCATCCATTCGACCATGCTCCAGCCCAGCACAGCGGCAGCGGTCGCAACCTGAGTATTGATCATGACCAGACCAGCCGTGCCGTTGGCAGCCAGACCGCTACCGACGTTAAAGCCGAACCAGCCAGCCCACAGCAGGGAGGCGCCGACCATGGTCAGTACCATGCTGTGAGGCGGCATGGCTTCCTTGCCGTAGCCGATACGCTTGCCGATGACGATGGCGCCAACCAGTGCGGCGATACCGGCATTGATGTGCACCACGGTGCCACCAGCAAAGTCCATGGCGCCGTATTCAAACAGGAAGCCACCACCCCAGACCACGTGTGCAATCGGGATATAGACGAAGGTGACCCACAGTGCCACGAAAGCCAGCAAGGCCGAGAACTTGATGCGCTCGGCGAATGCGCCAACGATCAGTGCCGGAGTAATGGCCGCAAAGGTCAGCTGGAATGTGACGAACACGTATTCTGGAATGGAACCACTGATCGAATCAGGGCCAATGCCAGCCAGGAACATGGTAGCCAAACTGCCAATATAAGCGTTCAATGAGCCACCGTTGCTGAAGGTCAGGCTGTAGCCATAAGCCACCCAGATGATGGAAACCAGCGCGAAAGTGACAAACACCTGCATCAGCACGGACAGCATGTTTTTGGCACGGACCAGGCCGCCATAGAACAATGCCAGACCGGGGATGACCATGATCAGCACCAGAATGGTCGCAACAATCATCCAGGCAGTGTCGCCGGAATCAATCGTTGCTGCTTCCTCGGCCGCGGCTGCTTCAGCGACAGCAACTTCTGCTGCCGCAACGGTTTTGCCAGCATCTTCAACGACCATTTCAACTTCAGTAGCCAGTTCTTCAACCGGCATGGCTTCCTCTGCGAAGCTGAGGCCGTGAAGGCCCAGCATGCTCACCAGAGCAATCATGGATAAAAGCTTTTTCATGGCGATCCCCTTAGAGCGCGTCCGGACCGGTTTCGCCGGTACGGATACGGTAAACTTGCTCGAGATTGAAGACGAAAATCTTGCCGTCACCGATCTTGCCGGTAGTCGCAGACTTCTCGACTGCTTCGACGACCTGATCCAGCATGTCGTCTGGAATAGCAACTTCCAATTTAACCTTGGGTAAGAAATCGACAACATATTCAGCGCCACGGTAAAGCTCTGTGTGGCCTTTTTGCCGTCCAAATCCTTTCACTTCGGTAACAGTGATGCCTTGTACGCCAATGGCAGAAAGGGCTTCGCGTACCTCGTCAAGCTTGAACGGCTTGATGATTGCGGATACGAATTTCATGTTGGTCTCCTGATGAGTGTTTAAGAGCAGCGGGACCGCTTGCCTGATGGCCCGCTACTGGCTGTTAACCTTGATTAGAAGGTTTTTTGCACATAGAGCACAAACTGGTCTTTGGCAAGATGCTGGCCGGAGGCATCAGTCCAGCGGGTTTTACCTTTGGTGTCAGTAGCGGTGTAGAAACCACCGATGTTAATGCCGTTGTCCCATGCCTTGCCCAGGCCGATTTTCCAGTCGGTATAGTCAAAGTCGCTGTTGTTGCTACCGGTGAAGTCCTGATAGCCGATGTGGGCATTGGCAGTCAGGCCATACCATGGCAATGGAATGTTGGCGTTTAGTTCGGTGTAAGTGGTACCGTCTGCATGGTCGAAACCAAAGGCGCCGTCAGAAACAACCACGGACAATTTGCCGGTTAGCCAACCATAGCCGAGGCTGCCGTAGGCTTCGGTGGTTTCAGCTGCCTTGACGCCACTCATCTTGTCGCCAGGATAGAGGTATTGCAGCAGACCGACGTTATAAGCAATGCCGGTTTCGCCAATCTCGGCAGCATAACCCCCGTAGATATCAACTTCCAGGCTGGAGTTGTCATAGAGATCGGCATCTTCCAGCCAGCTGATGTTGGAAGCCCAGGCGCCAGCGTAGAAGCCGCTGGAGTGTGCGTAATCAATACCGCCTTGCAATGCGGCTTCTTCACCGGTTTGGGTCAGGCCGCGGAAAATGTACTGGCTGTAAAGGCCCAGATTGTAAGAGAAGCTGTGTGGAGACGCTGGTGTTGCGGTAGCAGCTTCTTCGGCAATTGCAACATTGGAGGCCGAAAAGGTGCCGATTACAGCTGCCAGGAGTAGCGATTTGCGCATGGTATTTCCTTTCAAGAAATTTAAAACAAACAACAATGAAACAGAAAGTAAGTAACAAACACGAAGCAACACCCATGCCAAAAAGTTAAATCCATATAAAACAGAAAGTTATGTTAGTAAAGTTTAATTTTTATTAAATTAATGACAATACGTTATTGTTTATATTGAGTTTATATATAAAACGAGTGCAATATTTGACTATTCAATGCAGCAAAATCCTGCTTTAATGTGCTTGAAAACAAGGAGAAAACAAGTATGAATTCACAGGTGTTAGAAGATTTATCCAGAAAAATCAGGGAATTGGCTGCATCGTCGCCGGCAGCGGATGCTGAAAAGAATTTACGTGCACTGTTACAGGGCGCATTCACCAAGTTGGAACTGGTGAACAGGGAGGAATTCGACATACAGGCTGATTTGTTGCGGCGCACAAAGGAAAAACTGGCTCAACTTGAAAACAGGCTGGGCGAATTGGAAATCCTGCTGCAAAAAAACAATCAATAAGGCCTTGCCGATGAGCCTCGCCGTTATTTATAGCCGCGCACTTGCCGGGATGCATGCGCCAGAAGTTGTGGTTGAGGTGCATTTGGCCAATGGCTTGCCCAGTTTTACCATCGTCGGCCTGCCCGAGGCTGAGGTGAAAGAGAGTAAGGATCGCGTGCGTGCAGCCCTGCAGACTTCACAGTTCGATTTTCCTGCCCGTCGTATTACGGTCAATCTGGCCCCGGCCGATCTACCCAAAGAGAGCGGGCGCTACGACCTGCCAATTGCGCTGGGTATACTTGCCGCCTCCGGGCAGATCTCTGCCAAAGCATTGGAACATTACGAAATAGCCGGTGAACTGGCGCTGACCGGAGAGTTGAGACCGGTGCGCGGGGCCTTGGCCATGACCGTGAACCTGATGCAGAATCAGGAAAAGCCACGCGCCTTCATCCTGCCCCAAAGTAGTGCGGCAGAAGCGGCAATGGTGAAGGATGCGGTCATTCTGCCTGCCAACTCTTTGCTGGAAGTTTGTGCGCACTTGAACGGCCATACCGAGTTGCTGCGTTTGCAAGGCAGTACACAAACCAGCGCTTGCAGCTACCCTGATTTCAGCGAGGTCAAAGGTCAGTCCATGCCCAAACGTGCGCTGGAGATAGCCGCTGCAGGTGGGCACAGCGTGCTGATGTCGGGCCCGCCGGGAACGGGTAAATCTATGCTGGCAGCACGGTTCCCCGGCATTTTACCGGCCATGACAGAGCAGGAGGCGTTGGAGTCGGCTGCCATTCAGTCACTGAACAACAGTTTTCGTGCAGATTTATGGGGGCGCCGGGCTTTCCGTTCTCCGCACCATACGGCATCAGGTGTTGCGCTGGTCGGCGGTGGCGGTATTCCACGGCCGGGAGAAATTTCGTTGGCGCATCATGGCGTGCTGTTTCTAGACGAGTTGCCTGAATTCGATCGCAAGGTGCTGGAGGTCTTGCGTGAACCGATGGAGTCAGGCCATATCACCATTTCCCGCGCTGCGCGGCAGGCGGATTTTCCGGCCAGGTTTCAGCTGATAGCCGCGATGAACCCCTGCCCTTGCGGTTATCTGGGCCATCACAACAACAAGTGCCGTTGCACGCTGGATCAGGTCGCACGCTACCGTGCAAAGATATCCGGACCGCTGCTGGATCGTATCGACCTGCATATAGAAGTGCCGGCACTGAAAGAGGATGAGCTGACGACTCAGGCTAGCGGTGAGGCCAGTGAACTGGTACGTCAGCGTGTGGAACAGGCGAGGGAGAAACAGATGGAGCGGCAGGGCAAGACCAATGACCTGCTGGGCAGCAAGGAGATCGAGCAGTTCTGTGTGGCGGATGAAGCCGGGCTGGCGCTGCTGAAACAGGCTATCAGCAAGCTTGATCTGTCGGCACGCGCCTATCACCGCATTCTCAAGGTGGCACGTTCTATCGCAGACCTGGCGAACGAGGTGAACATTAAACCTGCACACATCGCCGAAGCGATCCAGTACCGGCGATTCGGAAGCCCGTCATGAAAAATCCGTATCTCGCCAGCTGGCTGGAAGAGAAGCATTCCGCTTATCTTTACGGAGCCATCGCCAGACAGGAGAAGCATCCCGAATGGCAGCACCTGTTTGCGCGGCTGGGAGAAGAAGCCGGCAAGCAGGCTGCCTTGTGGGAGGGCGAGGCGTGCAAGATCGGTCAGCAGATGCCGGCTTACAGCCCGAGTATGCGGGTCAGGGTCGTGGCTTTGCTGATCCGGCGGTTTGGCCCATCTCGCATCAAGCCCATATTGGCGGCTACCAAGATTCGAGGCCTTTCGGTCTATTCCTGCAAGCGCAGTCCGGGTTTTCACCCGATCCCGGCGAGTGTTGAAGAGGTTGGTGCCAGTCACCAGGGCACCAGCAGTAGTGGCGGATTGCGTGCCGCCGTGTTTGGCGTCAATGACGGTCTGGTCTCGGTAGCCTGCCTGGTGTTAGGTGTCGCAGGTGCTGCTGGCGACCAGCAGGTTATCCTGCTGACGGGGGTAGCTGGCCTCATGGCCGGTGCTTTTTCCATGGCGGCGGGAGAATATGTCTCCATGCGCTCGCAGCGTGAAATGTTCGAGCATCAGATCAACCTGGAACGTGCCGAATTGGCGCAATACCCGGAAGAGGAGGCGCAAGAGTTAACCCTGATTTACGTTGCCCGGGGGATGCAGCCGGAAGAAGCGAAGTCGCTGGCCGCCAGAATGATTGCTGATCCGGAGCTGGGGCTGGATACGCTGACGCGGGAGGAGCTGGGATTGAATCCGGAAGAACTGGGCTCTCCCTGGGTTGCTGCCATTTCCTCTTTTTTGTCCTTTGTGGCCGGTGGGGTGGTTCCCCTGCTGCCTTATCTGCTGGGTATCGAGAAAAGCGCATTGCAGAGCAGCATCATACTGACGGCAGTTTCACTGTTTAGTGTTGGCGCCGTGCTCTCGCTGTTTAGCGGCAGGAGTCCATGGTACGGTGGTTTGCGCATGATGTTGATCGGTGCGGCGGCAGGTGCGCTGACCTATATGATAGGCGCGCTGGTGGGCGTTTCCATCGCCTGAGCAAGTGGCTCTTTGCCGGCAAGAGCCGCTGCTGATGGCCCGAACGGGCAATTTGATGCTTTCTGCTTTATAATTCATATGTTACGCAGGCCCTGCCGCATCTTGAGAATATCCGAATGAATCCGCAATTTACTGTACACCCGCCCATGTCCGAGACCGAAGTCAAACTGCGCGAGATTCTGTCGCAGCGCATCATGATTCTGGACGGCGCCATGGGCACCATGATCCAGCAATACAAGCTGACGGAAGCGGATTATCGTGGGAAACGTTTTGCTGACTTCAGGGCACCGGATGGCGCGCGTGTGCTGTTCGTCAAAGGTAATAATGAACTGCTGACCCTGACACAGCCGCATATTATCCAGGAGATCCACGAGAAATATCTGGAGGCGGGTGCCGATCTCATCGAAACCAATACCTTTGGCGCCACCTCGGTGGCGCAGGACGATTACCACATGGCGCACCTGGTCTACGAGATGAATCTCGAGGCTGCAAGGCTTGCGCGAGCAGCCTGTGATCAATACAGCACGCCAGAAAAGCCACGTTTTGTCGCTGGCGCTTTTGGCCCAACGCCAAAGACCGCCTCCATTTCGCCTGATGTCAATGATCCCGCTGCGCGCAATATCAAGTTTGACCAGCTGGTTGCGGCTTATCTGGAACAGGCACGTGGCCTGGAGGCCGGTGGTGCCGACATCTTCATGGTTGAGACCGTCTTTGATACCCTGAACTGCAAGGCGGCGCTCTTTGCGATAGACACCTTCTTCGAGGAAACTGGCAAACGGCTGCCCATCATGATTTCCGGCACCGTTACCGATGCCTCCGGGCGTATTCTTTCCGGTCAGACCGTAGCCGCTTTCTGGCATTCGGTGCGGCACGCCAAACCACTTACCATCGGCCTTAACTGCGCGCTGGGTGCTGCCTTGATGCGGCCTTATGCCGAGGAGTTGTCGAAGATCGCCGAGACCTTTGTCTGCATCTATCCCAATGCCGGTTTGCCCAACCCCATGTCGGATACCGGTTTTGACGAGACGCCGGACGTCACTTCGTCGCTGGTGAAAGATTTTGCCGAGAGCGGTTTCGTCAATATCGCCGGTGGCTGTTGCGGTACGACACCAGCGCATATCAAGGCAATTGCCGAACAACTGAAGGATATGCCGCCCAGAAAACCGCCCACGTCAGAAGTTGTGACCAGGCTGTCGGGTCTTGAGCCGTTCATTATCAATGACGAGTCTTTGTTCGTGAATGTGGGCGAGCGCACCAACGTTACCGGTTCCAAGGCTTTTGCCCGCATGATTCTCAATGAGCAGTTCGAGGAGGCCCTGCACGTGGCGCGCCAGCAGGTGGAAAACGGTGCACAGGTAATCGATATCAACATGGATGAGGGCATGCTGGATGCAGTTAAAGCCATGACGCATTTTCTCAACCTGATTGCCTCCGAACCGGATATTGCCCGGGTGCCGATCATGATTGACTCTTCCAAGTGGGAAGTGATCGAGGCCGGGCTCAAGTGCGTACAGGGCAAGTCTGTCGTCAATTCCATCTCCATGAAGGAAGGCGAGGCGGAATTCCTGCGCCAGGCCAGGCTATGCCGCCGTTATGGTGCGGCCGTAATTGTCATGGCCTTTGATGAAAAAGGTCAGGCCGACACCCTTGAGCGCAAGACTGAGATCTGTAAGCGCGCCTATGATTTATTGGTGCAGACACTCGATTTTCCGCCGGAAGACATCATCTTCGACCCGAATATCTTCGCGATTGCGACTGGTATCGAAGAACACAATAATTATGCGGTCGATTTCATCAATGCCACACGCTGGATCAAGGAAAACCTGCCCTACGCCAAGATTTCCGGTGGGGTATCCAATGTGAGTTTCAGCTTTCGCGGCAATGACCCGGCGCGCGAGGCAATTCATACCGTATTTCTCTATCACGCGATCAAGGCCGGCATGACCATGGGTATCGTCAATGCCGGCATGGTTGGTGTCTACGATGACCTGGACCCCGAACTGCGCGAGCGCGTTGAGGATGCCGTGCTCAATCGCCGCCCCGATGCAACGGAGCGCATGATCGAACTCGCCGGGACGCTTAAGGCTGACGGCAAGAAGGAAGCGACGATACAGGAGTGGCGTGGCACGCCGGAAAATCCGGTGCCGGTGAACAAGCGGCTGGAACATGCATTGGTACATGGCATCACCGAATTCATTATCGAAGATACGGAGGAAGCCCGGCAGCAGGTCAAGGCCGCAGGCGGCCGTCCGATCAACGTGATCGAAGGCCCGCTGATGGATGGTATGAACGTGGTTGGCGATTTGTTCGGTCAGGGCAAGATGTTCCTGCCGCAGGTAGTGAAATCTGCCCGCGTCATGAAGCAGGCGGTTGCGCACCTGATTCCCTATATTGAGGAAGAGAAGCTGCTGGAGCAGCAACGTACCGGCATCGTTGCCAAGCCCAAGGGCAAGGTGGTAATCGCCACGGTGAAGGGCGACGTGCATGACATCGGCAAGAACATTGTCTCCGTCGTGTTGCAGTGCAACAATTTTGAAGTGGTGAACATGGGAGTCATGGTGCCGGCTTCCGAGATATTGGCCATGGCCAAGGCCGAGAATGCCGACATCATCGGGCTTTCCGGTTTGATTACGCCTTCGCTCGAAGAGATGGCGCATGTGGCGCGCGAGATGCAACGCGACGAGCATTTTCGCGGCCTGAAAATGCCATTGCTGATTGGCGGCGCGACTACTTCACGTGCGCACACGGCAGTCAAGATTGCACCGCATTATGACGGGCCGGTGATTTATGTACCCGATGCCTCGCGCTCGGTGTCTATCATGCAATCTTTGCTCAGTCCGGAGCAGCGCGATACCTACATCAGCGAAGTGAATGCCGACTATGATCGGGTACGCAGTCAGCACGCGAACAAGAAAGGCACGCCGCTGTTGACGCTCGCCGAGGCACGCGCCAACAAGATGAAGCTGAATTTCAACGGTGATAATGCACCGGTGAAGCCCAAATTCATCGGCCGCCGTACCTTCAAGAACATCGACCTGGCATTGCTGGCGGATTATATAGACTGGGGTCCGTTCTTCCAGACCTGGGATCTGGCCGGTTTCTATCCCGCTATCCTCGATGACGAAGTGGTGGGTGACGCTGCGCGCAAGGTCTTTGAGGAAGCGCAGGACATGCTGAAGAAAGTCATCGAAGGCCGCTGGCTCACCGCCAACGGGGTAGTGGCGCTGATGCCGGCCAACACCGTCAATGATGATGATATTGAGATTTACACCGATGACAGCCGCACGCAAGTAGCCTTCACTTACTATGGCATGCGTCAGCAGACAGTGAAGCCGGTAATTAACGGTGTCGCTCGCCCCAACCAGTGTTTGGCCGACTTCATCGCGCCCAGGGAAAGTGGCGTTGCCGATTACATTGGCCTCTTCGCCGTGACAGGCGGACTTGGCATCGAAAAACATGAGGCGCGATTCCAGGCGGCGCAGGATGATTACAGCAGCATCATGCTGAAATCGCTGGCAGACCGGTTGGCAGAAGCCTTCGCAGAATATTTGCACGAACGTGTGCGCAAGGATCTGTGGGGTTATGTGCCAGATGAGCAATTGAGCAAGCAGGTACTGATCAAGGAGGGCTATCGCGGCATCCGTCCGGCACCCGGTTACCCGGCTTGTCCGGATCACACGGTGAAGGCGGATATGTTCAAGCTGCTACAGGCGGAAGAGATCGGCATGACCTTGACGGATTCCTTTGCCATGACCCCGGGTGCTGCAGTTTCGGGCTTCTATTTCGCCCATTCTGAGTCCAGATATTTCAGTGTCGACAAGATAGGCGCCGACCAGTTGGCTGACATGGCGCAACGGCGCGGCTTGACGAAGGAATATCTGGAGCGTTGGCTGGCGCCGAATTTGAGTTAACCCGAATATTTCATAAATTTCACGCACCCTCGCTTGTTTATTGATTGCCCAGCACTTTTTCCTCCGTCGAGTGTATGAATAACTACACCGCTCCTTCATAAAAAGCACTGGAAAACCAATATCCTGCGCGATCATCACGCGAATTCATGAAACATCCGGGTTAAAAACCCATCAAAACTAATAGTTTGCTAATATAATTTTAGCTAAAACCTTAACAGTAGGCGACTTGATTCCAGTATGCATATTCATATCCTAGGCATTTGCGGTACTTTTATGGGGGGTGTCGCAGTGCTGGCCAAGGCTGCCGGTTATCGTGTCACCGGTTGCGATGCCAATGTCTATCCGCCCATGAGCACACAGCTCGAGTCGCAAGGCATAGAATTGATCGAGGGCTTCGATCCGGCGCAGATCGCGCTCAATCCAGACATCTATGTCATTGGCAACGTCGTTTCACGTGGCAATCCTCTGATGGAAGCAATCCTCAACCGTGGTCTGCCTTATATCTCCGGCCCGCAATGGCTAGCAGAAAACATTCTGTATCCGCAGAAGGCTGACGCATCGACAGACGCGTCAGCCTTGCGCCAAAACGCACGACAGGGTAAGTGGGTGCTCGCTGTTGCCGGTACGCATGGCAAGACGACGACCTCTTCCATGCTGGCGTGGATATTGGAGTATGCCGGCCTGGCACCCGGTTTTCTGATCGGCGGTGTGCCGCAGAATTTTGGTATTTCGGCGCGTTTGCCGCAAATTTCGCCCAAGGATAGTCAGTATCAGGCTCCTGAAAACCAGAACTCTGGATACGCTGCAAGACCCGCGGAGCGCAGTAATCGGGATATTGAGAATGAGTACAGCGAGATTGCCGGCAGCGCGCCCAAAGACGATTTTTGTTCGCCCTTCTTTGTCATAGAGGCTGACGAGTATGACACCGCCTTTTTCGACAAGCGCTCCAAGTTCGTTCATTACCGTCCGCGTACTGCGGTGCTGAATAATCTTGAGTTCGACCATGCCGATATCTTCGCCGATCTTGCTGCTATCGAGTCCCAGTTTCATCATTTGATACGAACGGTGCCGAGTCAGGGGTTGATTGTTGCGAATGGCAGGGAGCTAAGTCTGCAACGGGTGATTGATCGAGGCTGCTGGACGCCAGTAGAAAGCTTTGGAACTGAAGCCGGATGGCAGGCCGCTAATGTGGATGCGGGCGGCAGTTTCGATGTCATGTATAAGCAACAAGCGCAAGGTCGGGTGATTTGGGATCTGCAGGGTGAGCATAATCGTATGAACGCCCTGGCAGCCTTGTCTGCAGCGCGCCATGTTGGCGTGACGCTGGAAGTGGGTATCGCCGCTCTGGCACAATTCAAGAATGTGAAACGCCGCATGGAAACGCGCGGAGTAGTCAACGGTATCACCGTCTACGATGACTTTGCCCATCATCCGACCGCCATTGCGACCACGGTTGCGGGCCTGAGAGCCAGAATCGGCAATGCACGTATTCTTGCGGTACTCGAGCCGCGTTCCAACACCATGAAGCTGGGAGTGATGAAGGCTGCCTTGCCGGATAGCCTGGCAGAGGCCGACCGGGTATTTTGTTATGGCGCCAATCTCGGTTGGGATGCGCGGGAAGCGCTTGCGCCTATCCAGCATAAGGCCGGCACTTTTGATGATATGGAAAAACTGGTTGCCGCAATTATTCAGTCCGCTGAGCCGGGTGATCATATCCTCGTCATGAGCAATGGCGGTTTTGGCGGCATACACCAGCAATTGCTCGACAGGCTGCAACAGGGGTAAAGCGCTTGAATCTGGCAGCGTTGAAATCACAGGACCCGCTTGTACTGACGCTGATGGCATCAGTTGCATTGCATGCAGTGGTGATCGCCGCCATCAAATTTGAGCCGCCGGACCTGAAGTACTTCAAGGACCAGATTCCTGCGCTGGAAATCGTGCTGGTGAATGCCAAAACCGAATCGGCGCCGCAAAAGGCGGATGCGCTGGCGCAAGCGAACCTGGATCGGGGCGGCAATACGGACGAGGACAGGCGCGCAAAATCTGCCCTGCCAGCACCCAGGAAAAAACCGCTTGAGACCACGGTAAAGCCGGCAGAAGAATTTAAGCAGGCAAAAAAAGCAGCAGAAGCCGATGCGCAGGCAGCGCGTCAACTGCAGCGCGTAGCGGAACTGGAAAAACAGGCACAAGCCTTGATGACGCAAGCGCAATCCAGACGAGTGACAGAAAGCCAGCTGACCAGGCAGACAGAAATTCCGCAGCCGGAAGAGGGGCAGAGTCCCGAGGCCGTTTCAAAAAACATCGACCGTGCCAGTCTGGCCACTGCGATTGCTGATATGGCTCGTCTGGAGGCGCAGATTGCCAAGCATCAGGATGAGTATCAGAAACGGCCCAAGCGCAAGTTTTTGGGAGCAAGAACGCAGGAATACCGTTTTGCAACTTATGTCGAGGCGTGGCGGCAAAAAGTCGAAAGAGTAGGCAACCTGAATTATCCGGAGGCAGCCAAAGAGCAAAAGCTTTATGGACAGCTGCGACTGACAGTTTCTATCAGGGCAGATGGCTCGCTAGAGAAGGTGGAGGTCAATCAGAGCTCTGGCTATCCCATACTGGATAATGCAGCCAAGCGTATCGTCGAACTGGCAGCGCCTTATTCGCCGTTCCCCGAGAATATTCACAAGGATACTGATATCCTCAGCATTACCAGAACCTGGACTTTTACCCGGCAGGACAGTCTGTCAGCAGATTAGGGTCGACTTATTAATCCACGAATATTTGCCTACTCATGAAAAACCATTATCAATATCACGTATTTTTCTGCCTCAACAAGCGCGAGGATGGCTGTGCCTGCTGTACTGATTATGGTGCAGAGGCTGCTTTTGATTACATGAAAGCACGAGTGAAAAAGCTGAAGCTGAATGGTGCAGGCAAGGTGCGTATCAATCGCGCCGGTTGTTTTGACCGTTGTAGCGAAGGCCCGCTGCTGGTGGTTTACCCACAGGCGATCTGGTACCGCTTTGTTGATAACGAGGATATCGACGAAATCATTGAGTCCCACCTGTTGCATGGCAAGGTGGTCGAAAGGTTGCTGGTCGACGGTCTCTAGTTCAGCGCTTGCTGGATAGCTTTCTTCAGCTTCCAGGCAGTGCCTGCATCCAGAGCAATGGCTATGGTCTCGCGCCTGGAGCGGCCCCAAATTGGATTCGGAAAAGTCTTGTCCTGCTTGTAGCGTGGAATTACATGCCAGTGCAGATGCGGTGTCATATTACCCAGGCTGGCGAGATTGATTTTTTCGGGTTGCAGGATTTCACGTATGGCCCGTTCAACGATGAATACCACTGACATCAGACATTCACGCTCCCGTGCATTAAGGTCCGTCATTTCTTTCACATGCCTGTTCAGAATAACGCGGCAGAATCCTGCATAATCAGCATCATCCACTCGCACCACCCGACAGAGCGCATCCTGCCAAATAAGCTCACCGCCTGCACTCGCACATAATTCGCAAACTGCCATATTTCACTTTCAGAAATCTATTTTCCTAATATTATGCTGCAACTTGCAATCGACGGCTTGATTGATTAGGGTAACTCTTGCGCCATACCTGCAAACCAATAAAATCGGGCATGGCAGACGTATGAGTTTGCATGATTGGTGCGAATTCAGATTATGATGTCGAGTGACTTAAATCTTTGAGTGTGTTGTTTCTGACAATTCTTCAGGGGGCAGTATATTGACGAGTCAATCTTCAGGGCCGGAAGCGCCAGCCATTGTTGCAGAAATTTTTGCGCATGCAGGCGTGCAGTTCAACGGCCAGCAACCATGGGATATTCAAATCCATGATCATGAAGCCTATCGACAAATGCTCTATAAAGGCTCGCTTGGTTTTGGTGATGCCTATGTTGACGGTCTCTGGGATTCGGAACGGCTTGATGAAACCATCGAGCGTCTGCTGAGCGCCGAGATCGAGACCAGGCTCATCGGCTGGGCCAAGGTTCGCATGCTGGGTGAAAGCCTGCGCCATCGTCTTTTCAACCTGCAATCCTTTGCCCGTGCCTTTCAGGTCGGTGAACGTCACTACGACATCGGCAATGATGTCTTTGAGGCCATGCTTGATTCCAGCATGAGTTATTCCTGTGCCTACTGGGCCAAGGCCGACAACCTGGAGCAGGCGCAGCACGACAAGCTCGACATGATCTGCCGCAAGCTGGAGCTGAGGCCGGGAGAGCGCGTGCTGGAGATCGGCTGTGGATGGGGTGGGTTGGCGCGGCACGCGGCAGCCCATTACGGGGTCAAACTATTGGGTGTCACCGTATCGAAAGAGCAGAAAAAACTGGCAGAAGATCGTTGCGCTGGCTTGCCGGTGGATATTCAGTTGATGGATTATCGTCTTCTGCAGGGTCAGTTCGACAAGATTGTCTCGGTCGGCATGTTCGAACACGTCGGCCCCAAGAACTATCCGGTATATTTCCAGAAAGCCTTCGAACTGCTGAAAGACGACGGGCTGTTTCTGCTGCATACCATCGGTCACCACAAGACCTCGATCTACACCGACCCGTGGATCGACCGCTACATTTTCCCCAACGGCAAGGTGCCATCCGCCGCGCAGATCGCGCACAATCTGGAGCGGCGCTTCATCATTGAGGACTGGCACAACTTTGGTCAGGACTACGACCGCACGCTAATGGCTTGGTGGGATAACTTCAACCGTGCCTGGCCTCAACTTCAGGGCAAATACGACCAGCACTTCTACCGCATGTGGAAATACTACCTGATGTGCTGCGCCGGCTACTTCCGTTCTCGCCAGGGTCAGCTCTGGCAACTGGTCCTCAGCAAGCGCACGCGCCGTCAGGTCTATCGCTCGCTGCGCTGAAGATTCAGAGCGCCATTGGTTCTGTTTGAGTCAAGCGATGACGGTGCCGCGCACGCGGCTGTTTGAAGTGGCCTGGCCGCTGGGACCGTAAAAGTGATCGGTTTCAGTTTGGCCTTGCAGGGCGCTGAGTAGTTGCTGGTTGCGGGTGAAGTGCTTGTTGATGAGCATGCCGTTAATGCGATTGAGTTCTTTTGCCTTGAGCAGAGCTTGCTGCATAGTGAGCCAGGAAGCCTGCAGGGCATGTTCACTATGATCTTTTAACCAGTCGGACATGCCGGATTCATTTGCCGGGTAGCCAGCGGTGGATAGCCACTGGTAACGCTCTTGTGAGATCAGGTTGAGGCTTTGCAGGAGCATGGATTTTTTCTCTAGCAGGGTTTGCATCTGTTCGAAATCCGCTTTAATGAGGCAGCTTTGCTCTTGCTCAAGCATCTCGATCAATCTGCCGACGGTACTAGATTCCTGTTCGAGTGAAATAGCTGTGCTCATATATGCTTTCTATCGTGAAGACATTTGCCGCGCAGAGACTTTTCCTGGCTTATTTGGAGCCGGAACTGGTTAGCAGGTCTTTGACGGTATTAATCAAACCATCCGCCACTTTGCCTGAATCGATCTTGAACTGGCCATCCAGAATGGCAGCCTTGATCGTTTCAACCTTGCCGGCGTCGTAGGCTTCTTCGGCCACCGCTTTGGTTTCTAATGATTGAAGCGCAGAGGAGCGTGTGGAAAGAGTGACTTTCTCACCCGTGCCTTGTTCTGTTTTTGGGGCTTCAGTGTTTTTGGCAGTTTTGGCATCCGTATTCCCGGTCGCCAGACCGGGGTTTACTTTCAGCGCCTCATCAATTTTCATTGCTGTATCCTTTTGCATATTTGTTCAGGTGTTGGCTATATTCAAGTTGTTTACGGCAGAAGACACAAAAACTTTAACACCAGATCCTTAATTTCTTCACTTGGCGTGATGTCTATATCACGGGCGAGTGAAATAAAAACTAAAAACTCACGATAATTTCACCGCTGTTGCGGGCAATGCCGCTGATGACCGAGCCGTTACTGGTTTTGGCTCTGACCACTTGGCCTTCACTGGCATTGGTCAGCGCCTGACCTTCTGCACTGACGCTGAAGCCCTTGCCGGTGGATATGATGCGGACAGACTGGCCTTGTTTTACTGCCGCCGGTTTACGTAACATGTCCTGCCTGATCAAACTACCGGAAGCGATGGATGAACTCACCATTTGACCGATGGCCAAGGACTTCTCGGTGATGATGCTGGGCGGCAGAGCGGTCAAGTCGCCGGTCAAAAACATCAAATCCTGTTCGCCGATTTCGTGTCCCTGTCTCAATGGTGCCGCCGCAGCCAGATATTGACCGGTGACGTTTACGCGGGCCTGCACATAGATGGTCCAGGCGATGGGATGGCTGCACTGAATCCCGACGGTGGTTCTGCCCCATGCCCGACTGCCTGTTGGCAAAAATGCTTTCAGATTGCCGCATGCCTGCAAGCGAAGATGTTGTTCCACCGGACCTACCGTAATGCTGACCTTGCCGGGTATGCCTATGGTCTGCACCTGCAAGAACTCCTGCACTTTGCTGCGTATCGCAGCAGTGTCCTGTATTGCGATCTGGCTATTGCCCTGATTGGCACTGACTGCAGTGGCGGATAGCATGAACAGGCAGGCGAAGATCGCCAGCCAGACCGCCTGATAAATTCTGGCGGAATATACCCGAAACTGTTCGCTATCCAGCTCTTTCATGGTGTATCTCGCAATTCGTTGGAGAGAATGACAAGCTGCATTCTACGCATCCTTCTTTCCAGCAAAACTTCAAAAAGCGGTGCTTTCTCATCTTTGCTCTTCCGATTGAATGATCTGGATTGGTCCTAGACTTTGCTTCATCTTGGGTTAACGGCGTCAATCCGGTTTTCTTTAAAGATTTAGAGAGAATGCCGGCAAGTCAGGAGGTGCGGGATGATAGGTAAATTAGACGAGGCATTAGGCTTTCATCAAACGGCTTTGCGTATACGCGCACAACGCCAGGAGTTGATTGCCGCCAATATCGCCAATGCAGATACTCCGAGCTACAAGGCAAAGGATGTCGATTTTTCCGCTGCCTTCAAGCAGGCGATGGCTGGTGTAGCGCCATCTGGCAATGCCTTGCTGCAAACCGCACCCAGCCATTTGGCAGCGCAGCCTTTAGCCGCTGCCCTCAGCGCTGGCCTGGTTGGTGGTGTGCAATATCGCAGTGAGATGCAGGGCAGTATCGATGGCAATACGGTCGATATGGATGTCGAGCGTAATCAGTTTACTGACAACGCGGTGCGCTACGAGGCCAGTTTAGTCATGCTTAATGGCCAGTTAAAAAAACTCATGTCAGCCATACAGGGACAATAGTTTAACGGCTTGGCTGATATTCATTCGGGAGAACAACATGTCTTTATTCAATGTATTCAATATTGCGGGCTCCGCCATGAGTGCGCATTCGCAGCGCCTGAACGTAGTGGCGAGCAATCTGGCCAATGCGGACAGTGTCACCAGTGCCAATGGGCAGCCATACAAAGCCAAGCAGGTTGTGTTCGAGGCTGTGTCCCTCAGTGGACAGGATGCCAGCGGAGTGAAGGTACAGAAAGTGATCGAGGATGGCCGGCCGCCGCAGATGATGCACCAGCCGGAACACCCGCTTGCCGATGAGAATGGCTATGTGGCTATGCCCAATGTCAATGTGACGGAAGAAATGGTGAACATGATTGCCGCATCGCGGGCTTACCAGAACAACGTTGAAACCATGAATACCACAAAGACCATGCTGATGAAGACACTTAGTATCGGCCAATCCTGATCGATGCCGGAGATAGAGGAGAACGCTATGACGACGGTACAGAACGACAACAAAGTCTCGAGTACTTTGCTGGATGCGATAAACGGCTCACGCAATACGGCCAAGACAACAGCACAGGAGGCGCAGGACAGGTTCATGACCTTGCTGGTCACGCAGATGAAGAACCAGGACCCGCTGAATCCGATGGATAACGCGCAGGTGACCAGTCAGCTGGCACAGCTTTCGACGGTGACCGGTATCGACAAACTGAACAATACCATGGAAGCGCTGATAGGCAGCGTGCAGTCCAGCCAGTCCATGCAGGCTTCCGGCATGATAGGGCGCGTGGTGCTGACCGAAGGCAACAATGTCGATCTGTTTGAGGGTGACAGTTTGTTCGCCGTCGATCTGCCGGCCAGTGCGGATAACGTCAAGGTCACGATCAAGGATGCGGATGGCGTCATCGTCAGGGAGATGAGTCTGGGCAAGCAGCCATTTGGCTTGCTTGAACTGAACTGGGGCGGTGAGACCAACTCCGGAGAAATTGCCGCCGATGGACGCTATTTCTATGAAGTCAGCGCAACCAGCGCCAGCGGCACCATCAATACCGTACCCATGGCCTACAGCATGGTCAACAGCGTCAGCAACTCCGCTGACGGTATACAGATGAACCTGAGCAATCTGAAGACAGTATCTCTGGGCGAGATCAAGCAGGTTTTCTAGATACATTAACCCCATGCAATTTTGAACCCTATGTAATTACATCAATATTCACCAAGGAGAACGAGATGAGTTTCCAGCAAGGTTTGAGCGGATTGAATGCAGCTTCCAAAAGTCTGGAAGTGTTGGGCAACAACGTTGCCAATGCCAGCACCGTGGGCTTCAAGCAGTCGCAGACGCAGTTTTCGGATGTTTATGCGAATTCGCTGACAGGTAGTGGTGCCTCGCAGGTGGGTATCGGTGTCAAGATCGCCAAGGTGCAGCAGCAATTCACGCAGGGCAATATCAGCGCGACCAACAATCCGCTGGATATCGCCATCAACGGTGCCGGGTTTTTCAGGTTGAGCGACAATGGCTCCATTACTTATACTCGTAACGGCCAGTTCCAGATGGATAAGGATGGTTATCTGGTCAACACTGACAACAAGCGCCTGACCGGTTATGCAGCAGATGCTGCCGGTAACCTGTTGACCGGCAGTATGGTGGAGTTGCAAATCAATACTGCCGACCTGCAGCCAAAAGTTACCAGTGCCGTGACCGGTATTGTCAATCTCGATTCCCGCAAGGATCCCTTGCCGTCGGCAGGGTTCGATCCGGATGATCCCACCACATTCCACGATTCACGTTCCCTGTCGGTATTCGACAGCCTCGGCAATTCGCACACATTGCAAACTTTCTTTGTAAAAACTGCACCAGGTGAATGGGATTTATTTACCACAGTGGATGGCGTAACGCCGGCAACCGCGCTCACCACCATGAATTTCGATGGCACGGGCATGTCGCCAACCGGCGGTACGGCCAATTTGAATATCCCTCTGACCAACGGTGCTGTCAGTCCATTGGCCGTTGCCATCGATTTTTCCGGCAGTACGCAGTTCGGCTCCAATTTCAGCCTCAACAGTTTTTCCCAGGACGGCTATACCTCCGGTCGCCTGTCTGGCTTTAATGTAGGCGCGGACGGCACCATCGTCGGTCGTTACACCAATGGTCAATCGACCAATCTGGGGCAGTTGGTCATGGCGAACTTCGTCAACCCGAACGGGTTGCAAGCCTTGGGCGGCAATGCCTGGTCCGAGACCGCGACTTCTGGAGTGCCTTTGGTCGGACCTCCCAACACTAGCGGTCTGGGTGTGCTGCAATCTTCCGCAGTAGAGGATTCCAACGTCGATTTGACGGCGGAGCTGGTCAATATGATTACTGCTCAGCGCGTTTATCAGGCCAATGCGCAAACCATCAAGACTCAGGATCAGGTTCTGCAGACGTTGGTGAACCTGCGTTAATGCATGATTTTGAGGTGGCTGTGCAGATGCAGGCACCCACTAAAAGAAGGAGTAGGGAATGGACAGAATGATTTACACCGCGATGACCGGTGCGAAACATATTCTGGAACAGCAGGCGACCAATTCGCACAATCTGGCGAATGCCACCTCAACCGGGTTTCGTGCACAGCTTGACTCCTTCCGTGCCGTTCCCATAGTCAGCGAGGGTATGCCCACCCGTACTTTCGTGGTTGATTCCACCGTGGGAGCGGATTTCAGCCCCGGCGTATTGCAGCAAACCGGCCGTGATCTGGATGTGGCGATTGAGGGCAAGGGTTGGCTGACCGTCATACGGCCGGATGGCAGTGAAGCTTATACGCGTAATGGTTCGCTCAGAGTGAGCGAGAACGGCTTGCTGCAGAATTCTACCGGACAGATTCTCATGGGTGACGGTGGCCCGATTGGCATTCCGCCGGATGAAACCATCACGGTGGGCAAGGACGGCACGATTTCAACCGTCTCCAACAACTATGAACCGGGTGCGGTGAATATATTGGGGCGCCTCAAGCTGGTGAATCCACCGGAAGAAATGCTGGTGCGCGGCAAGGATGGCTTGTTTGAATTAAAAAGCGGTCAGCCTGCGGAGATCGATGCGGAAGTGCAGCTGGTCGGCGGCGCGCTGGAAGGTAGCAACGTCAACGTGGTCGAGGCGATGGTGAACATGATCAGTCTCGCCCGCCAGTTCGATTTCCAGATGAAGCTGCTGGAGAAAGCCGAGAATAACGCCAATAAAGCCAGTCAGCTCTTGAGTTTGAGTTCCTAGTCCGGGGATTAACATGAAAGCATTACACAGCAATCTTGCGCAGCTCATTATTGATGGCTGCGAATAGGAGACGAAAATGATACGCTCACTCTGGATTTCAAAAACCGGTCTGGATGCACAGCAAACCCAGATGGATGTGGTTGCCAACAACCTGGCTAACGTCAGTACCAATGGTTTCAAGCGCTCGCGAGCGGTATTCGAGGACCTGCTCTATCAGACCATTCGACAGCCCGGTGCGCAGTCATCTCAGCAGACTCAGTTGCCGACCGGCTTACAGATCGGCACGGGTGTGCGTCCGGTTTCGACCGAGCGCGTGTTTACCCAGGGAAATCTGCAGCAGACGTCCAACGACAAGGATGTCGCAATTCAGGGTCAGGGCTTCTTCCAGGTGTTGTTGCCGGACGGCGCCACGGCTTATACCCGCGATGGCTCGTTCCAGATCAATGACCAGGGTCAGCTGGTGACTTCCAGCGGTTTTACTGTGCAGCCTGCCATTACTATTCCTGCCGATGTGCAAAGCCTGAGCATAGGCCGTGACGGTACAGTCTCCATTACTCAGGCAGGCTCTGCCAATACCGTGCAGGTCGGCACGATACAACTGGCAACCTTTATCAATCCGGCCGGCCTGTTGAGCAAAGGTGAAAATCTTTACGTGGAAACTGCTGCATCCGGCAACGCCAATACCAATACGCCGGGTACCAATGGCGCAGGCTTGCTGACGCAGGGCTATGTGGAAACCTCTAACGTCAATGTGGTGGAAGAGCTGGTCAACATGATCCAGACCCAGCGCGCTTATGAAATTAACAGCAAGGCCATCACGACTTCCGATCAGATGCTGCAAAAACTGACACAGATGTAGTCCACAGCTGATACGCGTTGAAACAGCAGGGGTAACAGACATGATTCATTACACTAAACATTGCAGCTGGCACCGCGTGCGCAGTGACCTGTTACCGCTGGTTTTGTCTGGAGTTCTGGCGGCCTGTTCCGTGACGCCGTCGACTATCGTGCAGACGCCAACCACGGCGAAGCCGGTACCGCTGGATAGAACAGCCGCATCCAATGGCGCCATTTACCGTACTGCTGCGTACAAGCCATTATTCGAGGACAGGCGTGCAAGGTTTATCGGCGACACATTGACGATCCAGATTACCGAGAACACCAGTGCCGGCAAACAGGGTGCAGGTTCGTCAAGCAGGTCGGGCAAGGTGGCAGCTGCGGTTAACCCGACGACTGGCTTGCCTGTCAATTTGAAAAACCCCATTTCGGTCGGGGCGGATTCATCGCTCAGTAATGAAGAAAAAGCTGCCTCCAGCTCCAGCAACAACTTCAGCGGAACGATTAGTGTGACTGTGATTGACGTGCTGGAAAACGGCAATCTGGTGGTTAGTGGCGAGAAGCAGATTGCTTTTGACCGGGGTGCGGAATTTGTCCGTTTCTCCGGCGTAGTCAACCCGGACACCATTGCACTCGGCAACAACGTGCCTTCCACCAAGGTAGCAGATGCACGTGTTGAGTATCGCACTAATACTCAGCTTGATGCTGCCCAGGTCGTCTCCATACTTGCACGGTTTTTCCTGAGCTTGAGCCCGCTCTAAAGGTGATGTAAATGAATGTGCCACGTCAATTGACTTCCATAGCGAGCATTTTGCTTGCTGCTGTCCTGCTCTTTGTCGCCATGGCTGCGCAGGCAGATCGCCTCAAGGATATCGCCACGATTCAGGGTGTGCGAAACAACCAGCTGATCGGCTATGGGTTGGTTGTAGGCCTGGACGGTACCGGCGACCAGACGACACAGACGCCTTTTACTGTACAAAGCATTATCAGCATGTTGCAGCAGATGGGGGTTAATTTGCCTCTGGGCACCAGTCTGCAATTGAAGAATGTGGCGGCCGTGATGGTGACCAGCACATTGCCGGCCTTTGCCCAGGCAGGGCAGACACTTGATGTCACGGTGTCGTCCATGGGGAATGCAAAAAGCTTGCGTGGCGGTACTTTATTGATGACGCCACTCAAGGGCGCAGATGGCCAGGTATATGCGATGGCACAGGGCAATCTGGTCGTCGGCGGGGTTGGTGCGTCGTCGGCTGGCACTTCGGTTCAGGTCAATCATTTGAGTGTAGGCAGAATTTCCGCTGGTGCAACAGTTGAGCGCACGCTGCCCAACGTGATTGCAGAAGGCAGCAGCATTAACCTGGAACTCACCGATTCCAGTTTTTCAACGGCAGCGCGTGTCGTCGATGCGGTCAACCTGCAGTTTGGCCTGGGTACGGCAATTGCCCAGGACGGGCGGGTGATCCGGGTCAGGACGCCTGAGCGTTTGGAAGACCGTGTGGCCTTTCTCGGCAGACTGGAATCCATCAGCATTGCACCGACGATGACTGCAGCCAAGGTCATCATGAATGCCCGCACAGGCTCGGTTGTCATGACGCAGCATGTGCGGCTCGAGAGTTGTGCCGTTTCCCACGGTAATCTGTCGGTGATTGTGAGCACCGCTCCCGTTATCAGCCAGCCGAATCCGCTGGCAGACGGCGATACGGTAGTCGTCCCGGTGTCGCAGGTTGAAATCAACAAGGAGCCGGGCCAGGTGATGCTGCTGGAAGGCGGTGCTAGCCTGGCGGAAGTAATAAAGGCCTTGAATGCCATTGGCGCCACGCCGCAGGATTTGCTCGCTATCCTGCAGGCCATGAAAGCGGCAGGCTCTTTCCGTGCGGAGTTGGAAATCATTTAAATGATCAATCAGCCCGATCTCAGCAGCAAGCTGGCACTCGACAGTAATGGCCTGAATAAGCTTCGGGCTGCTGCCAAAGAAAATTCGCCGGAAGCGATACGCGAGACAGCCAAGCAGTTCGAGGCGATGTTTCTTAATATGATGCTGAAAAGCATGCGCGATGCGACGCCGCAGGAAAGCATGTTCGAGAGCGACCAGACGCGTACCTATACTGCCATGCTTGACCAGCAACTCAGTCAATCGCTGGCATCCAAAGGCATGGGGCTGGCCGATGTACTGATACGCCAGCTCACTAAAAATGCCAGTGCGATTTCGCCTGAATCCCAGATGCCGGAGTTCGGTGCACCTGAAAAAGCGGATGAGGTGTCTGCAATTCCACAGGCCTTGATTCAGAAAATGGCGCAGTCGCTTGCTGCGACAGGCAGCCGCAATCAACCTGAACACGCTGGTAATTTCCAGCAAAGAATGATGGGTTACGCACAGGAAGCCAGTCTTGCGAGCGGTATTCCCGCAAAGTTCATGGTAGGGCAGGCGGCACTCGAAAGTGGCTGGGGTAGGCACGAAATCAGGCATGCGGACGGCAGCCCCAGTTACAACCTGTTCGGGATTAAAGCCACGGGCAATTGGCATGGCAGGGTGGCCGAGACGATGACTACGGAATATATTAACGGCGAAAAAATTCAGCGTGTCGAGAAATTCCGCGCTTATGATTCCTATGCCGATGCATTCAAGGACTTTGCCAATCTCATCAGCAAAACCCCGCGCTATCAGGCTGTCATGGGCAATTTGCAACACCCGGATGGTTATGCCCATGCCCTGCAACAAGCAGGCTATGCGACGGATCCCAACTATGCGGATAAATTGATCAAGGTCATACAGCGCACGTCTGCAGCCTGACCCGGCAAGGTCAGGGCATGATTTTCAGCAGGGGTATCAAGTTTTGTCGGAAGCTGCCGACATAGTGATTAAATAGATTGGGCAGGATGGAACATGGCATCGAGCATACTCGACATCGGTAAGACTGCGCTGAATGCGGCACAGGTAGGCATGAGTGTTACCGGGCACAATATCGCCAACGCTTCCACTCCCGGCTACACCCGTCAGGTGGTGATACAAGGCGCGGCCCAGGCACAGAATTTCGGCTATGGCTATGTGGGCCAGGGTACCGAGGTTTTGGGCATTCAGCGTATCTATAACGAGATTCTGAGCAGGCAATACAGCAGCAGTCTCACCAGCAGCAACGAGATGAGCACCTATGCCGCGCAAATGTCTTACATCGACAACCTGCTCTCCAATTCCAACGCCGGCTTGTCTCCCGTCATTCAAAATTTCTTTGACAGCGTACAGACCGCCTCTTCCAATCCAGGGGATCCTGCCAGCCGTCAAACCCTGCTATCGCAGGCGCAATCCCTGGCATCACGCTTTCAGGCGTTGGGTAGCCGCCTTGCCGAGATTGAAGGCAATGTGAATGCGGAGGTGAATGCCAGCGTAGGCCTGATCAACTCCTACTCACAACAACTGCAACAGCTCAACAAGAGTATTGAAGCGGCGCTCAACAATGGCGTAGGGCCCCCCAATGACCTGATGGACCAGCGTGACCAGGTCATTGCTGAACTGAGCAAGCAGATCAAGGTTGATGTTGTTGAGCAAGAAGACGGCACCTACAACGTCTTTATCGGCAATGGTCAGCCTCTGGTGGTTGGCAAGAACCGCTATACGCTCTCGACCATACGTTCCGAGAGTGACCCAAATCGCATGGAAGTAGGCTACAACGGTAACTCCGGTACAGTGGTGCTGGGCAGTCACAGTCTCTCGGGCGGCAAACTGGGCGGTCTGGTGCAGTTTCGTGAAAAATCACTGGATACCATACGCGGTCAGTTGGGCATGATTGCCGTGACGCTGGCAGAAACCTTCAACACCCAGCACATGCAAGGCTATGACAAGTCCGGTAACGCAGGCGGGGTGTTCTTCAACGTGCCGGGACCGGGGGTTAGCGGCAGTGTCAACAATACCGGTGATGCGGTACTCGATGTCTCAATCGACAATGCCAGCGCGCTCAATGGCAGCAACTATCGTCTTTCCTACGATGGCAGCAATTACATACTGACGCAGCAGGATACCGGTGCATTCCAGACTTTTGCCAGCATGCCGCAAACCGTCGATGGGCTGGAAATCAATATCACCAGCGGTAGCATGCAGGCCAATGATTCCTTCCTCATCAAGCCCACCATCATGGCCGCCAACGGTTTCTCCGTTGCCATCAGCGATATCAACCTGATTGCGTTGGCCGAGTTGCCAACGGCGGGTAGCTCCGATAACGGCAACGCACTCAAGCTGGCTGCGCTGCAATCTGCGCTGACAACAGCGGGCGGCACCACCAGTTATGAAGGCGCTTACAGTCAACTGGTGAGCCTGGTGGGCAACAAGACCAATGAACTCAAGGTGATGAGCGAAGCCGAGGCCAAGATGCTGGAGGGTGCCTACAACGCCCAACAAGCCTTCTCCGGCGTCAATCTGGATGAAGAAGCGGCCAACCTGATGCGTTACCAGCAAGCTTATCAGGCTGCGGGCAAGATGATGCAGATCGCCAGCCAGCTGTTTGAATTGTTACTGACCATAGGCCGATAGTCAGAGAGAAGGAATCAATATGCGGATAAGTAGCAATATCATTTTTCAAAGCGGGATTTCACGCATCAGCGAACTGACAAGTTCGCAGGCGAAGCTGCAACAGCAGATATCTACCGGCAGAAAAATCCAGTCGCCTTCGGATGACCCGGTAGGCGCATCGCGAGCGCTGCAAATCAGACAGGCCAGCGGTATCAACGATCAGTACGCCCTTAACCGCCAGGCGGCAGTCAATAATCTTGGCGTTGAAGAAACGACGCTGAACAATGTGACCAATTTACTATTGTCTGTGAAATCCTCCATGGTCGCCGCAGGTAATGGTGCCTATTCAGATACTGAACGCAGTTTTCTGGCGATGGAAATGCGCGGAGCTCTTGATCAGTTGATTGGTCTTGCCAACACCAAAGATGCCGCCGGGAGTTACATTTTTGCGGGTTATCAAAGCCAAGCGCCGGCTTTTGTTAAAACCGGTAGCGGTGCGCTGTATCAAGGCGATAATCAACAGCGTTTGCTGCAAGTCGGCGCTACCCGGCAAATGGAGGTCGCAGATACGGGCGCTGCAGTTTTTCAGGCAGGCGCTAATGATATTTTTCAGACGCTCAGCGATTTTGCCAATCTGCTGGATACCCCGATTACCGATGCGGCAACGGCAGCAGCCTACTCCGCCGGATTAGTGACAGCACAAACCAGTATTGACCAAGGTCTGGATACCGTGTTGGCTACGCGCGCCATGGTCGGCACGCGACTGAATGAGCTGGATGCACTTGAGGAGTTCGGGCAGGAACTGAGCCTGCAATACGCACAATCCTTGTCGGAAGTGGAGGAGCTGGATTATGCCAAGGCGATTTCGGATATTTCGCAGCAGCAGGTGATTCTGGAAGCGGCACAGAAGACTTTTGTAAAGACGACTGGATTATCCCTGTTCAATTATTTCTAAGCGCTGATTTCTCCTTTCAGCCAAGCCACTCCTTTAACCGGGTGGCTTTTTTTTGCCTGAATCTGCCGACCTTTTATTGCGGCAGAGGTAAGGGCGGTGAGGGCATCGAGAGTTGGTCGATGGTGTTGAAGCTGTCGCTGATTAAACGTTCCAGTGGTACGCTCATCCTTGGAAACGCCAGCGCGATTACAATCAGGCCGATGCTGATGGTAATCGGGAAGCCAATGCCGAACAGATTGAGCTGGGGTGCGGTGCGGCTGAGGATCCCGAGCGCAAGGTTGGCAATCAGCAGTGCCGCAATCACGGGCAGCGCCAGTTGCAGCCCTGCACTAAAAATATGCTCGCCCCAGATGACGATTCTGACGAAGTTGATTCCAGTCGCAGGGTCAAGCGAGACCGGTAGGGTTATGAAGCTTTCAGTGACGGCCATGATCAGCATCAAATGACCATTCATGCTCAGAAAGAACAGCATGGCGATTACCACGAACAACTGTGTAAGTGCAGTGGTTTGCCCGCTTGATTGCGGGTCGAAGAAAGTTGCAAAACCCAGACCCATGGACATTGCGCAGAAATGCCCGGCCATATCAACAGCAGCAAATGCTATACGCATGGTAAAACCGATGGCTACGCCGATCAGCAGTTGCTGAATGAGGATGGCGACGCCCTGGATCGAGAACATGTCGGCGGCCGGCATGGGCGGCAAGCCGGGCATGATCGCCAGGGTGATGAAAACACCCAGTGCGACCTTGAATCTTGCAGGCAAGGATCGGTGTCCGAAAATCGGGGCGACCGCAATCATGCCGAGGACTCTGGTCAGTGGCCAAAGCAGGCCGCTGATCCAGGCCTGCAGCATGTCGGTGCTAATGGAAATCATGGCAGGTGGCAATCATGGTGCGGCGAAGGGGTGTGCGGGCAGGACCACGACGGATAGCCCTGTTTAACCTGCGATCATCGGGACGTTGGTCAGCACCTGTCGCAGATAGTCGGTCATCACCGTGAGCATCCATGGGCCGGCGATGCCCAGTACAGCGAGAATACCGAACAGCTTCGGGATGAAGGACAGAGTGGTTTCGTTGATCTGTGTTGCTGCCTGAAAAATACTCACGACCAGCCCAACGATCAGCGCGGTCAACAGCATGGGAGATGCGACGATGATAGTGATGTAAATCGCCTGGCGGCCGAGGTCCATGACGTTTTCCGGGCTCATGATTTATTCTCCTTAATAGAAACTCTGCGCGAGCGAGCCAAGAATCAGCTGCCAGCCATCAACCAGAACGAATAGCATCAGTTTGAACGGCAGGGCGACAATCACGGGCGATACCATCATCATGCCCATCGCCATCAATACGCTGGCTACCACCATGTCGATGATGAGGAATGGAATGAAAATGGCAAAGCCGATCTGGAACGCGGTCTTCAGTTCGCTCGTCATGAAGGCGGGAATCAGTACGCGCAGCGAAACATCTTTTGCGGTTTCCGGTGCCTCGCTTTGTGACATCTTGATGAACAAAGCCAGATCGGTTTCGCGCGTTTGTTTCAACATAAAGGCCTTGAGTGGCTCAGCACCGTTTTCCATGGCCTCCTGCATGCTGATCCTGTTCTCGGCAAATGGCTGGTAAGCTTCGGCGTATATTTTGTCGAAGACCGGGCCCATGACAAAAAAGGTCAGGAACAATGCGAGGCCGATCAGCACCTGACCGGGCGGCGTGGATTGCGTGCCGAGCGCTTGCCTGAGTAAAGACAGGACGATAATGATGCGCGTAAAGCCGGTCATCATCAGTAACAAAGCGGGCAGAAAAGTCAGCGAGGTCAGCAGCAGCAGGGTCTGCAGACTCAGCGTGTAATTCTGGCCGCCACCTGCGGCGGGGGTGGCGTTAATGACTGGAATGCCGGCATCGGCAGCCAGCGTATTGAACGAGAACAGCAGCATCAGCGCAGCCAGAAGCATGACCGGACCGAGTGAAGCGGCACGACGCATTCTCGATCCCGCCGAAAATTGATGCAGGGTTTTTTGCATGGCGAATTGACTCAGTAGGCAGGAATGCATGGCTCTTTACCTTGCTATCTAACTTCTGGTGGATTGAGCGGTTGTACTCTGTTCATGGATTGCGTCAGCCACTTGGCGAATGGATGAATTGCCGCTGAGTGTTGATTCAGCTGTTCGGTGCTGACTTTGCCCGCTTCAAGATTGGCGATACTGGTCACCTGGCTCGGCGAGACACCAACCACCAGCCAGCGGTCGGCTACTTCTATGACCAGCACGCGTTCGCGATTGCCCACACTGACGCCGCCCACGATGCGGGCAACGCTGCTGTTCTGGCCGATACCCGGCGCATAGCGCTTGAACAGCCAGGCAATGAGCATCATGATGCCCAGTACCACGATCAGACCGAAGGTGACTTGTACGGCGCTGCCGGCCGCAGAGATGCTCGCAGTTTCGGCAGCGCCTGCTACGCCCGGCAGAAAAATCAGGCTGAAAAAGTGTAGTAAATGGCGGGCGTTCATTTTTATGCTTACTTGTTCAGTTTGCGGATGCGTTCAGCCGGGGTGATGATGTCGGTAAGGCGGATGCCGAACTTATCATTCACCACCACGACTTCACCTTGCGCAATCAGGCAGCCGTTGACCAGGACATCCATCGGTTCGCCAGCCATGCCATCCAGCTCAACCACAGAGCCCTGTGCCAGTTGCAATAAATTTTTGATGGCAATTTTGGTGCGGCCTAGCTCAACGGTCAGTTGTACCGGAATATCGAGAATGAAGTCGATATCATTTTGCGTATCGGTCAGCTTGTTGTGGTCGGAGAATTCTGCAAAAACCTGGGTATTTTCAGGCTTGGCCTGCAGTACTGATGAAGCTTCAGCCTGCTCTGCCATTGCCGCCCCCCAGTCATCTTCTGCTACGGTTTCGGTATTGATTTTATCTTCAGTCGCCATACTGTTCTCCCTTTACATACTCCGTAGAATTGGCTCGCAAAAGCTTTTCTACGCGCAACGCGTATTGCCCGTTAAATATTCCGTATTTACATTCCATTACCGGCACGTTGTCGACTTTGGCTTCTACCGTCTCTGAAAGGGAAAGCGGGATCACGTCGCCCATCTTCATATTCAACACATCGTTCAGTGTCATTCTGGTTTTGGCCAAATCGGTCACCAGCTCAACTTCTGCGCCCTGGATTTGTTGCGTCATTAATCGTACCCAGCGCCTGTCGACGCCCAGCACTTCACCTTGCAGGCTTGAGCTGAGGATGTCGCGTATAGGCTCTATCATGGCGTAGGGCATGCAAAAGTGAAGCTCTCCGCTTACATCGCCCAGTTCAATCGTGAAGGTGGTTGAAACGACGACCTCATTTGGCGTGGCAATATTGGCAAACTGCGTGTTCATTTCAGAGCGCACGTATTCGCATTCGATCTGGTAAACCGGCTCCCAGGATTTCATATAGGTTTCAGTGACAATATCCAGCAGGCGCTTGATGATGCGCTGCTCCGTTTGTGTGAAATCGCGGCCCTCAACCCGTGTATGAAAGCGGCCGTCGCCGCCAAACAGGTTGTCAACCAGCAGAAAGACCAGGTTGGGGTCAAAAATTATCAGTGCAGTACCGCGAAAAGGTTTAATTTGCACCAGGTTCAGATTGGTGGGGACGACCAGGTTACGAATGAAGTCGCTATATTTGCTGATGCGTACTGAGCCGACTGAGACCTCGGCAGTACGTCTGAGGAAATTGAACAGGCCGATGCGTAGCAGGCGGGCAAAACGCTCGTTAATGATTTCCAGCGTCGGCAACCTGCCGCGCACGATCCGCTCTTGCGTGGCGAGGTTGTAATCCCGTACCGCAGACGGATCGACCTCGTTCTTGACCTCGTCCTGCTCGCCGTTAACCCCCTTCAGAAGGGCATCGACTTCATCTTGCGAAAGAAAATTATCGACCATGATTCAAGTGTTGATTACAAGTTATTGAATAATGAAGGAGGTAAAGAACACACCACTGACGACCGGATCATTGCCGGCTTGGGTAAACAGTTTGTTGGTGCTGTCCATGATTTCCTGGCTTAAGGTATTTTTACCTTCGATGCTGGAGATATCCGAACTCTTCTTGCTGGAGAGAATCATCAAGGTCTGCGCTTTCACCAATGGCATGAATTGCTTGATCAAGGCCTCGCTCGCCGCTTTGTTGAGCTGTAATGAGATGTCGGTTTGCAAATATTGCTCACCCGGATCCGGCAGCAGATTGACCGTGAATGTTTCCAAAGTCATGAAGATCGGCGCGACACTTGCCGCTTTGGCTTCTTTCTTGATGTCGTTATTTTGTTTTCCGGCAGGTTGCGGTTGCGTGAAATACCAAGCTGCACCAGCGCCAGCAAGCAGAATCAGTATCAGCACGATGATCATGACGAGCCTGGATTTCGAACTTTTCTCCGGGTTGACTTCCCCTGGGATAACTCCTTCTGCTGCAGGTGCTTCAGCCATTCTGTACTCCTGACTTCTATTGCCTTAAGAATGGGTTCATTATCGGGAAAGAAGGTGTGGCTGAATGCGGGGAAAAGAGACGGGAATATGTGTTATATCTAGCCTTGCAACTGCGAGGGAGGCCGGGAGTGGTAGTGGCGACAAACGCTACATATCACCGAGGCTGGAGTCTAAGCCGGCTGTTCAGCGCGGTTTGCGATGTCCACCCGGACAGCCTGAATTTAGGCGAAGGTATCGACCAGGCCGAGTCCGGCGCGTGCAGGCATTGCTGAAACTGAAGATGCTTCGGCAGCCTGCGCACTATGACCGCTGCTCTGATGTGCAATCTGCTGTTGCTGTTGCATGAAATCCTGAGCCATCTTGTCGCGTTGATTGATGTTGGTCTGGCCCAGGTTGATGCCGGCTTCTTTCATCATTTCGCGCAAATTGTCCATGCCGTCCTGCAGGGCCTGCCTGACTTCCTGTCGATCGGAAAAGAAGGCGGTGTCAGTTTTGTCATGGTGAACATGGATGACAATTTGCAACGGACCCATTTCAGGCGGGTTCAGCGTCAATGTTGCCGATTGCTGTGCAGCACCGACCATCCACATGACGCGTTGCCCGATGGCCTGGCTCCAGCCCTCCTTGCCGGGTGGCATCAGGATCAGACTGTTACTGGCCAGGTTGGTCGCTGCAGTTTGTGCGGCTGACATGGGCTGGTTGTGCAGCATACTGGCGACAGGCTCTCTGGAAGCGCTGGTTTTGTTCAGGCTTTCCGGGAGCAAGTCATCAAAATTTGTACTGTCATATTTTATGCCATTGAACTTGTCGGTTTGCGTGCGCTGATTCTCCATCGCTACTGTCAGCTTATCCAGACCGGTTTGCGCGAATGTTGTGCTGTCACTTGCCTCATCGGCTAGCGGCACTTCTTTTCCTTGCGCTGGCGCCAGCCTGCTAGCAGAGCTATCTGTTTTCAGTGATGAGGCATTGATTAAAGCCGGATCGGTCGATACATCTTCAGCATCCTTGGCTGCTGTCTGCTGGAGCTGTGCCAACATGTCGAGTGATGCCGGAATCAGTGCACCATCCACTGCATCGGTTGCATCTTCAGTCTCAAGCGCAGATTCATTCGGGCTTGGTCGAGCAGCATCCTGAGGCCTGGTCTCAGGCTGCGTCATTTTGCCTGAAAGGCCTTTTATTTTTCGTTGCATGAAATCAACGGCAGTTGCGTCTTCGTCCACCATGCTTTTGTTCTCAGCGGCCTCATTTTTTTGTGACTCTTGCTGATTTTGTGTCGCCTGCTGCCGGGTTTCACTTTTTTGATGAAGCTGATGAGTCAGCTTCTGCTGAAATGAACCAGCCTCGCTGGGTTGCCCGGTGAAGTTATTTGATTTTGATGTGCCCTGGACATGGGCTTTGGGTGCAGTATTTGACATATTCAGTAATGGCAGGTTTTGCATCATGGTTTCCTTCTGATTTCGCATAGATTCAATTAGCGTGAATGTACTTTGCTCGTACTCTGACGCAGAGCGTGTTCATCCATCAATTTCTGATCTTTTTTCAATTGCGCGCGCTGCGTCCTGGCGTCTGCTTGCGTGACGAGTACGCCATAAGATAGTTTTTTACGTTCGCACTCCTGCCAGTATTTGCGCTGATCAGCGACTTTTTGCCTGCAGGTATCAACCACGGTTTGCTGGCTGGTAATGGCTTGATTCAGTTTGGTCAGAAAGCCTTGAAAGTTCTGGTAGCTCTCGGCAAACAAGCCTTTTTGTGAGTTCTGTGCCAGCTGGTTGGTGTAGTCGTTGCGGTAATCCAGCAGCATATTGAGATTTTTTTCACTTTCTTTCAGCAATTTGCTGGCCTTACCTAAGGCTTCCGCAGCTTGACTGGATTCCTTGATGGCAATCTCAATCAGGGTGTGGATGGCGCTGGATCTTTGGTTCGTCATTGGTCTTTTTCCTTAGCTGCTTATCCGGCTACTCAAGCATCCAGCAACTTGGCAAGCTGCTGGATACTTTGATCGACGTCCGCCCGCTCCTTGATATCCTGCTGCAGGAATGCAGCGATTTCCTCGTGTTTGCCAATGGCCTCATCAAGAATCGGGTCTGAGCCGGCTTCGTATGCACCTACATTAATCAGGTCGATATTGCGGGAGTAGCGCGAATTCAGCTGTTTCAGTTTCAATGCAGCTTTTTGGTGAGCTTTGCCGGTGATATTGACCATGACGCGGCTGATCGATTGTTCGATATCGATGGCAGGGTAATGCCCTGCCTCTGCCAGCGACCGGTTAAGCACAACGTGTCCATCGAGAATGGCGCGTGCAGCATCGGCAATCGGATCTTGCTGGTCGTCGCCTTCTGTCAGTACCGTGTAAAAAGCCGTAATCGAACCCTCACCCTTTTTGCCGTTGCCTGCGCGTTCCACCAGTGCCGGCAATTTGGCAAATACGGAAGGCGGGTAGCCTTTGGTCGCAGGCGGTTCACCAATCGCCAAGGCAATTTCACGCTGCGCCATGGCGTAGCGGGTGAGTGAATCCATAATCAGCAATACATGCTGGCCTTGGTTGCGGAAATATTCGGCAATGCTGGTGGCGTAACTGGCACCTTGCAGGCGCATCAGTGGTGAAGCATCGGCAGGTGCCGCAATGACCACGGAGCGGGAGAGGCCTTCTTCGCCGAGAATCTGCTCAATGAATTCCTTCACTTCCCGACCGCGCTCGCCGATCAGGCCGACGACGATGACATCGGCGGTGGTGTAACGCGCCATCATGCCGAGCAGCACACTCTTGCCCACGCCGGAACCGGCAAACAAGCCCATACGTTGTCCGCGTCCAACGGTCAGGATACTGTTGATGGCGCGCACGCCAACATCAAGAATCTCGGTGATCGGTGCGCGCGATAGCGGGTTGATCTGCCGTGCGTTGAGCGGCGTAACGCTAAGTGTTTTGAGCGGGCCCAAATCGTCCAGCGGCATACCCGCGGCATCCAGCACCCGCCCCAGAAGTTCGATGCCGACCGGCAAGTGGCGTGCGCGGTCTGCCGATCTTCTGCGAGGGTGATAACCATTGCCCGGCCCCGGGATATGTTCAGTGACTTCCAGCGGGAAAACCCGGGTGCCCGGAACGATGCCTTCAATGCTGCTTTGAGGCATCAGCAACAACCTGTCACCATCGAAGCCAACGACTTCTGCTTCGATTTTTCTGCCATCCGGCAAAGGTATCGTGCAAGCACTCCCGACAGGTAGTTTGATGCCGATGGCTTCCATCACCAGACCAGTGAGGCGTGTCACACGGCCTGAAATCTCCATGGATTCACTGAGCTTGAGAAGTTCGCTACAGTCTTGCGTGTATCGGCTCCAGCGCTGTGAATGCAGGGTGTCAGCGCACATCAGACATTACTTTCATCCAGCCAATCACTGGGTTGCCCCAAGGCATTGCTGATACGCTTCCAGCGTACGCAGTTGGTAGCGTCGATCTGGTTGCTCGGTGTTTCCACCATACAGCCACCACGCTCTATCGTCTGGTCTTCAATAATCAGCCAGCCGCTTTCGGCCAATTCTTCGGCCAGATTCAGCTTTACCGCTTCGACATCTGCCGGGTTGAGCAAAATACGTGCTGGCTGCTTCACCATGGGCAGATAGCGAATCGATTCCTTGACTACGGCAAGCACGCGATGCTGGTCGGTGTTCAGGCTGGTTTTGAGCATGGCTTTGGCAATATCCAGCGCAAGACCAAGCAATTCCTCTGCAATTTTCTCATCGGCCTCTTTTAATGAAGTGGCGAAAGCCCTGGCCAGTTCGACAATGGCTTGCTCATGGTCGGCAGCTTTCTGCATGCCAGCCTCGTAACCTTCCTGTATGCCTTTTGCGTAACCTTTTTTAAAGCCTTCCATGCGGGCGTTCTCAAGAATTCGGGCTAACTCATCAGGGACTTTTGGTTTTGTGCGTTCCGCTTTCCTCGAGTGTGTTTTGCCATCGGCAGATAAAGCGGACATCTCCCAGCGCTGATATTCGTCTTGCGCCTCTTTCGGTAGATTGATATCAGACATACTTGTCTTCGCCTCCCTTGTTGCCCAGCATGATCTGACCCTCGTCGGCCAGCCTGCGAACGATCTGCAGGATTTGCTTTTGTTGTGTTTCTACTTCAGACAAGCGTACAGGACCTTTACTTTCCAGATCCTCACGCATCATTTCGGCAGCACGCGTGGACATATTCTTGAAGATTTTTTCACGCAATTCGGCAGTCGAACCCTTGAGCGCAAGAATCAGGCTGTCGGATTGCACTTCACGCAACAGGGTCTGTATGCCCTTGTCGTCGATCTCCATAATGTCATCGAAGACAAACATCTCATCCATGATTTTTTGCGCCATCTCGTCATCGTAGGATTTAAGCGCATCCATCAGCGAGGTTTCCTGCTCGCCGCTGATGTAGTTCATGATTTCCGCTGCTGCCTTGACGCCGCCAAGGTTCTTCTTTTTAAGATTTTCATTGCCGCTGAGTAATTTTGTCAGCACATCGTTCAGTTCTTTTAATGCGGCAGGCTTGACGCCATCCAGAGTGGCGATGCGCAACATTACATCGTGGCGCAGGCGTTCCGAGAAATGGCTGAGCACTTCAGACGCCTGATCGCGTTCGAGATGCACAAGGATGGTAGCGATAATCTGCGGGTGCTCATTCTTGATGAATTCTGCAACGGTTAGCGCATCCATCCATTTCAAACTTTCGATGCCGCTGGAATCGCGCTCCTGAAGGATTCGGCTGATCAGGCTGGAGGCCTTGTCCTCACCTAGTGCCCGGTTCAGCACCGAGCGGACATAGTCATCGGAGTCCAGACCAAGAGAAGTATTTTGGCTGGCTTCTGCGAGGAACTCATTCAACACGGATTCGACTTCGTCATGGCCGATAGCCTTCATGGCGGTCATGGCGGTGCCCAGCTTTTGTACCTCGCGTGGACTCAGGTGCTTCATGACTTCAGAAGCCTCTTCTTCACCCAGCGCCAGCATGAGAATGGCACCTTTTGTAATGTTGTCTTCAACCATTGCCACTGACCCATGATGTCACCACGTTAGCGACCAGCTTCGGATTCTCCTTGGCAATTTGCTTGGTCACTATCAGGTTTTCCTGATAGCCCTGAGCACCAAGTCCTCTGGCTGAACTCTGGGTGCTGCTTAACTCCACCACTGCGCCATCATCTGATGGCCCTGGCAACCGGGGGGTGGCAGATGCGGTAAGGGTACGTACCATTGGCTTCAGCAGGCGCAGATAGAGCAGCAGGATAATGATCAGTCCCAGCAGGAATTTGCCGGCATCTTTTGCCATATTGATGGTTTCAGGCTGTTTCCATAACGGAATCTCGGCGAGGACTTCCTGTTCTACGGTAGCGAAGGAGTTGTTGACCACGGTTAATGAATCGCCGCGCTCGGCGTTGAAGCCCATTGCCTGTTTGGCAAGATCATTGATTTGAGTTTTTTCATCGTCTGTCAGCGGGCGTGTGATGGCTTTGCCATTGGCATCCACGCTGGTGATGTGATTGACGACCACAGCAACTGTCAGGCGCTTGATGCCGCCCATGGGCTGCTGCATGTAACGTACCGTCTTGTCGACCTCATAATTGGTTGTCACATTCTTTTGCGAACTGACAGGCATGGTGATGGTTTCATTGGCCGCTACTGCAGGCTCGTTAGCCACAAGGGGTGCAGTAGCGGGCGCCGGAGGTTGATTGGACAATGCACCAGGGACGCCACCTGTTGTCGTGGTGGTGGAGTTGCTCGATTCACTGCTCTGCATGCTACGTACAGCGATGTCTTCCGGTGTCTGATTCGGTTTGTAGATTTCTGCCGCCTGCTCAGTGGTCGAAAAGTCGACTTCTGCACTGGCCTCGGCACGTACATTATTCGCACCGACCAGCGGGATGATGATGGACTCGACACGCTTGATGATATTGCGTTGCAAATCCTCAATATATTTGAGCTTGGCCGGGTCAAGCCCGTCCGACAGGCCGTCCTTGCCGGTATCCGAAAGCAGGTTGCCGTTCTGGTCGACTACCGTAACATTGGCAATCGGCAGATCAGGCACGCTGCTGGCAACCAAATGCACAATGGCGCTGACCTGTCTTTTATCGAGGCTGCGCCCGGCGTGCAGGTTAAGCAAAACAGAGGCGGTAGGCTTTTTCTGATCACGAGTGAACACACTGGCTTTGGGGATGGCCAAGTGTACCCGCGCGACCTGAATCGTATCCACCGACTGGATGCTGCGCTCCAGTTCGCCTTCGAGTGCCCGTTGGAAATTCACTTGTTCGACGAATTGCGAAACACCGAATTTCTGATTTTCCAGCAATTCAAAACCGACGTTGCCGCCTTTAGGCAGACCCTGTGATGCGAGCTTGAGCCTGGCCTCGTGGACATGATTGGAAGGCACCAGAATGGCGCTGCCGCCTTCGGAAAATTTGAAAGGGATATTCATCTGTTCAAGCGCGGCGACGACAGCGCCGCCATCTTTATCGGAATAGTTTGAGAACAGAACGCGATACTCGGGCTGCTGGCTCCACAGCCAGACCACCGTCATGAATGCGATGACCGCAGCAGCGCCAATGGCCAGCAGAAACTTACCGCCCATCAAGGACTTGCCTGCCTGGGCAAGTCCGCTACCACCATGCATCGATGCTTCTGCTGTTGCCATTTACCACTCTCCTCGGAACTTGTTGCATCGGGTTTCCCCTATTGCAGGTCATTATGGGGTGGTCAATCAATATCAATCGGTGGAATAGAAGAGGAATCATTGGCTTAATTCCGGGATTTCAATTTTTGCAGGATGCTAAATTGAGCATGTCGTTAAAACGTTAAAGAGAAAGCAATGAATAGCGGAGCCATAGACACCAATAGAATTCAGTCCATGCTTGCCCAACTCAAGGCGGCAGCCCGGAATCCCGTGGGCAGCATGACTGCCAATGCCATCTCGCCTGCTGCATTGAAAGCGTCGCAACAAGCCGGGAAAGTGGATTTTGCTGCAGCCCTGACAGCCTCTCTTGATCACGTTAACAACACACAGGTAAATGCCGAAACACTGGGCAAAAACTTTGTATTGGGCGATGACAAGGTCAGTCTGTCGGATGTCATGATTGCCGGACAAAAAGCCAACATCTCGTTTCAGGCCACGGTGCAGGTACGTAACAAGCTGGTTTCGGCGTACCAGGACATCATGAACATGCCGGTTTAGCCTGGAGGCGCAACTCAAATCACAACATACCCGCATGGGGCATGTCCGCCACCAATGGCGCTGAAGCGCTTATTGTTGGCGCCAACACAGAGGCAAAGCTGATTGCATGGTGTTGAGAGGTTCGCCGGCAGATTTAAAGTCATGATTCCGGCAGCCTCTGTTTGCTCTCTTTGTGAACTCTGTATTCTCTGTGGCTAACTTTGTTTTTCAGGGTTTAGACACGCCACCTATCCACTTTCTCAAAGACTAATTGCTCAAGGACTGGTTTTCCATTTGATACAGCCAGGCAAGAATCTCGGCAATCGTCATATAAAGGGCAGGGGGGATGTGATCATCCAGGTCCACCTGCATCAACAGATTCACCAGTTCTTTCGATTCATGCACAAAAATTTCATGATCCCTGGCGCGAGCGATGATCTGCTCTGCAATCAGGCCTTGCCCCTTGGCGATGATGCGCGGTGCTAAATCGCCAGTCTCGTAGGCCAATGCGACTGCCTGCTGCTTAGGGTTGTGCATGCGCTTGTACCGTCAGTTGGTCCAGGCTCTGGCCGGCAGCCTTCAGGTTTTCTGACAGTTTCGGGCTATTCTGCTTGAGCAGGGTTAGGGTCGACTCTCTGGCTGCCAGCAATTCAATGCGCATATGACCGTTGACGTGGCTGATGCTGGCTGTAACCTTACCCAGTCGTGGTAAATCAAGGGTGATTTTGCTGCTGATCATGGTTTCATCTGCAGCCGTTGCATCGTGGTCTTGCTGATCGTGATGCCGTTCTTGACGGCTGACTTCCCATTCCATCTCTTGTCTTGGCCAGACTTCGCCATGCCATAGCAGTCGTTGTTGCTCCAGAATTTGCAGCTGTTGAGGCACCAGAGAGCTCAGCGTCCCCGCAGGCTGATTCTGCGGCTCTTGCAGAATGGCGGATAAAGGGCGCTTGCCGGCCAGGTGTTCGGCCAGGTGCGATTCATAAAACAGGCCGCTCATGACCAATGCCTGTCTGAGGTCGTTTGCAATTTTGCCGGCAGGGTTGAATGGCGAGCTGGTAACCGCTTGTTGTGTTTCAAAGTAGATCGCTGTTTTCTTGTTATCGGCGGTATTGAGAAACTGGTTAATCAACTGTGCCGAGGGGCTGATGCTGGTGTGGCTGAAAGATTGCGCATCTGAAGAAAGCGGAGAAAGTAAAAAAGTCGGGGTAGGAAAGCCGCCCATATAGCGTAAAGAGACGATATCACCGATATGCGTCTCTTTGCCCAGCGTCATTCTAAGGGCGCTGCCGTTAAGGGCCACCAAAAAACCCTGGTCATCCAGCCGTGCCACGACCTTGCCTTGATATAGCTGTCCCTTGTTCAGCTGTGCCAGATTGAGTTGCCCGAAACGAAAACCAAGCTCTTCTGCCGTATCCGCGATGACATTCATCGGTGCCATCGGGCTGATGTTGTTGACCGGGGAGACGGCAGGCTTGGATGACATGCTTAGCCCCCGGGATTCATTCCATAAATGTTGCGCAGCTTCTGGCGGGTCTCTCCACTGTGCATCATGTCGGAAAGTCGGGTCATCCAGGGTTCTACCAGATAACGAATCTGTTTGTCTGTCGCCAGAATTTTTTCGATATATTGAATCTTTTGTTTCAGCTCGCCTTTTGACAAAGACTCTGATTCAATCCTTGCACGTACGTCTTCAATGCGAGCCGCACATGTGGCCTCGAGTTCTTCCAGTAATTGCCAGTTTTGCGCCTGGGTTGCTGCCAGCATTTTTTCACTAATGCTCACGACATCAGCATAAAGGCTCAAGGTTGTATTGCCGTTTGTCATTATTCAGCCCTTTGCTGGCATGTTCTGTTGATTTTGAGGGTGCGTGGTTTGTGGCATTGCCTGCGTGCCAGTGGTTTGACTATCGGCAATGACAACCCAGGCCGTCTTGAGGTCGTTGAGCAATTTCACGACTTCCAGCACATACTCCGGCTTGTTCTGCAGGTGTCCTATATACAAGCGGTTGCTCATATAGCCGTAGAGCGCATCCAGGCTTTGCGCAATGTCTTCGCCGACCTTTCTGTCGAGAGAGAGCCGTAGTCCGCTCTCGATAATCATGATGGCTTTCGATAGCGCTTCGCCTTTTTTGACGATATCTTCATTACGCATATGCATCAGCCCGGTCTGGCAGGCTTCAATCGCGCCTTCGTATAACATCACGATCAGTTTCAGTGGATTGGCATCGACCACACCGGTTTCCAGATCGATACGCTTGTATGTGCTGACACCTTTGTTAATGGCCCCAAACATCTTGATTCCCTTTTTAGTTTTGTATTAACGCTTAGTTGTTGGCGGAAAGCTGAGCCAACTGCTGGGTGAGAAAAGAACTGGTCGAATTCATGCTGCTTATCAATGTTTCGAGCGCGGTAAACTGCGCCCTATAGCGTTTTTCTATCAGCACCAGGCGTGCCTCCTGATTCTCTTTTTCTTTATCCAGTCTGCTCACAGAGCCATTCAATCCGTCAGTTTTGTTGGTGAGGATGCCTTCTTCATCAAGAAAATCCGAAATCAGGTTATTGAGTTGGGCAGCGAAACCGACACTGTAAGTGATCGTACCGCGGTCTCCCAAAGCACCGCCGGCGATATTGATAATCAGGCCTGCACTTGCATCGCCAGCCCCAGCTTTAAGGGTGGTTCCGGCGCCTGTAGCGGCAACGCCGTTAATCGTGCCAACGGTATCGCTTGAGTTCGAGCCGAGGGCGCTGATGTTGATGGCGTAAATCCCCGCCTGGGTTTTGCTGCTACCGCCAACAAAGCTGATCTGGGAATCTGAAGCGATTGCGCTGGTGGCAAACAGTTTGGCGATATCTTCAAAATTGGTGGAAACCTTGTCTTGCAGCTTGGCGCTGTCCAAAGACAATGTACCGTCTGCCTTGAACCCTACGCCGATTTGCGACAGGGTACTCAAAGTGCCGCCGGTATTGATACTGCCGGTCAAGGTCGATTTGATCCTGAAGGCAATGTTACGGGCTGTTCCATCCCCTGTCAGGGCCGAGCCCTTTTTGGTGGTCTCGTTGTACTTGGTCAGGTTGGTAATTGTGGTGTTGAGGTCGTTATATGCTTTGACGAAAGCGCCCACCGACGCCTCTATCGCCGCCGTATCTGTAGCGATATTGAGGTTGGCAGCTGCGCCGCCGCTTACCTTCAGCAGGTTAAGCGTAACGCCTTCAATGGCATCGCTGATGTTGTTGCTGGATTTAACGATATCGATGCCATCCACATTGAGCAGCGCATCTTTCGCTGCCTGCATCTGTGTCAGGTTCTTGCCGCTGCCGCTCGCCAGTGTCGGATTAAACGCCAGCCTTGAAAGCCCGCTATCATCGAGTGCATTGCCATCATCGTCGGCCACCTCGATCTTGACGCTGTTAGCCGTACCGGAGTTTTTGGATGTAATGACCAACCGGTTGCCGCTGGCACTACCATCGTTGACGATTGAGGCACTTACGCCTGCGTTCGCACTGTTGATTGCATCGCGGACTTTTTCAAGACTATCGCTACCGGCCGGAATGACGATATCGATCGGGGTTTTGGCGACATTGGGTGTGAAGCTGTTGCCTGCGCTGTCATAAGTGCCCAGCGTGATGGTGAGCGTGCCGGAACCGATAGCATCAGTCTTGTTTGCAAATCCCGCCGTCGCCAGTTTCTGAGTCTGCGCCAGCTGATTCACGGTAACGGCATAATCGCCACTTGTAGCCTTGCCATTGGCCGTGGCTGAAATAACGCTGTTATCGCTGATATTAGTGCTTTGCACATTGAACTTGCTGGCTGTCGATAAACTCGCCAACGCGGTCTGAAAGCTGGCCAGAGAACTCTTCAGTGTGCCAAAAGCCGAGATCTTTGATTGCAGCGCGGACTTCTTGTCCGCAATGATATCCAGTTGTCCACTTTCTGCTGCCACAAGCTGGGTCACGATTGAATTAACATCGAGTCCTGAGCTGATACCTGAAGCGGTGATGGCCATAATCTATCCTTTCTATCAGAAGACAGGCGGCTCGCTAGACCTGTACGCTGGTAATCGAAATACGATAAAAACGAATACCGTTTAGCCTATCTCAGCTTGCGCATAAGCTATCAGTGGAACTGCAAAGCAAAGTACGCGCTGTTCAATCAATTAAGCCCAATCAAGCGAATCAGGCGCTATCTGAAATGACTAAACCCTGCAGGCGTGCAAGGTTTCTTGAAATGGCCAGGGCCTCTGTATTCGGCACTTGCCTTAATACTTTCTGGGTTTCGGAATCGAGGACTTTTACGACGATCTCCCCCGATTCTTCGTCCATCGTGAAATGAATACTTTGATGCGAGGATGCAATGACGCGATTCAGGCTTTCTACCGCCTGCCGCATCTCTTTCGCATTGGGTTGGGGTGTCGCACTGGCGGGTTTACTAGGCTCCGCTGGCATATCTGCTACATTGGTTTTTGCACGATAAGAGCCTAGTTCCCTTACAGCGCTTAAACCATTAATAGATGTAATCGACATGATTTGAATTCCTTACGTTCTAACGCAGGGGATTAGCTATGCTCCCCTGCGTTAGTTGTTTTAATGATGCTTATGCTGACATTTGTGCTGCCTTAACCTCTCAGCAGGGTCAGTACGTTATTAGGCAAGGAGTTCGCTTGCGCCAACATCGCTGTACCGGCTTGCTGGAGGATCTGGCCACGAGTCAGGTTGGCAGATTCAGCTGCAAAGTCGGCATCCATGATCCGTGAACGTGCAGCGGATTGGTTTTCTACAGACACTTGCAAGCTGCTGATAACAGACTCGAAACGGTTTTGTACGGCACCCAGTTTTGCACGGGAGGTATTGACGGTATCGAGTGCGGTATCGATCAGGCCGATAGCCGTCGTTGCATTTGCATTCGTTGTTACGTCACCGGCAATGGAGGCGGCAGCGGTTGCGGCTACGGCGATGGTATCTGTTGCATCGGCACCAATCTGGAAGGTGAAAGCAGCACCAAAAACAGCGGTTCCATTGAACTTGGTCGCAGTACCGAGGCGTGTGACTTCAGCAACCAGTTCTTGATATTCAGCATCCAGGTTGGCCAAGTCACCGGTGCCGTTGGTGCCGTTAGCCCCCTGAACCGCCAGTTCACGCATACGTTGCAGAGCATCGGTGACTTTACCAAGCGCGCCATCAGTAATTTGTGAGAAAGAAATCGCATCATTGGCGTTACGAATAGCAACGGTCTGACCGCGAGCCTGAGCATCCATACGAGATGCAATTGCCAGGCCGGCAGCGTCATCTTTGGAACTGTTAACACGCAAGCCTGAAGACAGGCGTTGCAATGAAACATTCAGGCTGGATTGTGAGGTGCTCAAGTTACGTTGAGCGTTAAGTGAAGCAATGTTGGTGTTAATTACAGCAGCCATTTTGATTCTCCTTTAATTAGGTTAATTCGTGATTCCGGTGATTTGCCTTCAACGCTGCATCGCCTAATTTCACTGCGCTCAGTATTGTTAAATTGTTTATCGGATGCTTCTTGAGAAAGTTTAGGGTGATCTGAAATCTTTTTTTCTCAATTCACAACCGGCACCTAACCGGAGTAATTCAGTTGTCGGCAGTTGATGCAGAAAACTTTAGATAATTTATAGATGAGTCATATTAAACAATGTCTTATGATTTTTTATCGGTATGAAATAAGTCGGATTTATGCATCTTTCGCCTTTTGATTGGCGGCGTCTGGAGCAAGAAAATATTGATATGTCCGAATCTGAAGTCGTCATAAACGCAAGCGGAGTTGCCCAGGATAAGAAGATCACATAACAAATAGTGCAAGTCGTTCGCTTCGTTCACTCGGGACAGAGTCAAGCCACCCCTTAATCAAACGTCAGACAATTTAAATCTGCATCAACCAGCTGATTGATTTATTTAAATTGGCGCGCAGGTCAGGTTAAGCGAGAGCTCGGGAAGTGAAAGCAGCCCCGGTCATGTATTGAGCTGCCTGGGGAATTGAAGCCGGTTTATTCGGAATCGATCAGGTGATTCTTGATGGCGTAATGGGTAATTTCGGAGTTGTTGCGAAGGTGCATTTTTTCCAGCAGGCGCGCTCGGTAAACACTGATGGTTTTAACGGAAAGACAGAGTCTCTCGGCAATGTCCCCTACGGTCATACCTGATGCAATCATGGTCAGTGTCTGGAATTCACGATCGGAAAGCGTCTGATGCAGCGGCTTCTCTTCATCGCCCAAATGGTTGGCCAGACTTTCGGCAACGCTGGAGGTCAGGTATTTTTTGCCTGTTGCAATGGTGCGGATGGCCGTTACCAGCTCTGAAGAAGCGCCTTGCTTGGTCAGGTAACCGGAGGCTCCTGCCTTCAGGGAACGGATCGCGTATTGATCCTCCTTGTGCATTGAAAGCATCAGTACAGCCAGGCTTGGGTTTTCTTTTTTGAGAATTTTAAGTACTTCAACACCGTTGCGATCCGGTAGCGAAATATCCAGAACCACCACATCGGCCAGATTTTTGCGCGCCATCATGATGACTTCGCTGGCGCTCTCGGCTTCTGCAATGACCTGGATATCATCCGTTTCCGAGAGGATCTGTTTCAGGCCGTCACGCAATATCGCGTGATCATCAGCAATAATGACTTTGATAATGGGCAGGTGCATTGTACTCAAGAGGCTAAAGCAGCTTTCTGATTCTTTTGCTAGATGTCTAGGTTATAGCATGAATTATAAGGAAGCCTCACCAAAATATTAGTACCGGACATTGGCCCCGGCTCAATTGATATCTGACCGCCTACGGCCTGAACGCGTTCCTCCATGCCTTTTAGTCCGAAGGCGTGCTTTTTAAGTTTGTCCTCCGGCTTGATGCCAACGCCATTATCACTTATTTGCATCACGACTTCATCGGCTTGATGGATCAAATCAATTTTAACCGAATCGGCTTTAGCGTATTTGACGACATTCGTGGTCGCTTCCTGGCAGATCCTGAACAAGACAATGGAGCGGTCTATATCCAAGTCGAGGCATTCATCATTGGTCGTGAAATCGGTACGTATTCCTGTCCTGGTTTCAAATTCTTTTGAGTGCCATTCCAGTGCTGCCACAATACCAAGTTCAAGCACGCCCGGTCTCAGGTCCGCCGTAATCCTGTGTGTATCGTCAAATGTGCTGTCAACCAGCTTTTCGAGTTTTTCCGCTTTTTCGATCAACTCCGGCTGGTGCTTCGCCAGACCTTTGATCAGGGAAGCCAGGCCTATTTTAATGGCTGACAGGTTGCCGCCGATATTGTCATGAATTTCACGCGCAATATGCAGCCTCTCCTGCTCTTTTACCAATGCCATGTGTGAGGAGAGTTCTTCAAGTTGCTGGTGTGAGCGCTCAATCTCCTGCTTTTCTTTTTTGCTCTGGGTGATGTTGGTGATCAGGCCGCACCACTGAGCTTGTCCCTGCGCGTTCAGCGTGGTGCTGGCACGCAGGTTGACCAGCTTGATATCCTGCCATTTCTCAATCCAGAGTCCGCCTTCCCAGTTCCAGACAGAACCATCTTTAGCGGATTTATGCATGCTTTTAAAGAAAGACTCACGATCTTCCGGCAGGATGATCTCAATGAACCGCTCCGGCTCCTTGAACAGCGTGTCGGAGTGCGTGCCCAGCAAGGCATTGCAACCATCGCTGAGATAATTGAAGATCATGTCATTCTGGTTGTTGAGGGTACATTGAAATACCAGGCTGGGAATGTTCGAAACAATTGCCTTGAAACGATGTGTGATTTCATCCAGTGCCATTTTCTCGTTACTGCTCTGGGTGATATTGGTGATGATGCCGCTCCACAGCACTTTGCCTTGCGTGTTTGTGCTCGCTGTGGCACGCAGACTGACGGATTTAACGTCCTGCCATTTTTCCATCCATAACCCGCCTTCCCAGTTCCATGCACTCAGGCTGGCTGCAGATGTTTGCATGCTGTCAAGGAAAGACGCACGATCAGCAGGCAAAATCATGTCGAATAACAGGTGCGGGTTGTTGCTTAATTGCTCTGACGTTATATCCAGCATGGTCTGACAGCCTTCGTTCAGGTAGCTAAAGTCAATTGTGTTGTTTTCGTTCAGCGTACATTCAAACACCAGGCCGGGGAGGTTGGAAAGTATGGTTTTGAAACGCGAATCGGTACTGTCGAGTTCCTGCCGCTCGTGATTGACCAGTGCGATACCTCTGACGATGCCGTACGGGTGGGCGTGGTCTTGTTCGTTCTGGTAGGCACGCTCTTTGGGGCTGGTGAACGATGGCTCCTGCCATTGTGTTGTGGGCGATTCGTTCGTCCGCTCCGGGGGCGATAAGTCGCGGGTCGAGTGGAGTATGCTTAACGGAGCCGGGCTCTGATTTTTGGGCAATGATTTCATCAGGTAGATTCGATCTGAAAATGTGTTCTGTTAAAAAGTTATTCAATAAAATTAGTGAGCGAAATTCATACCATGAATATGTTTAAGCCGATGCTCGGTATGTATATACCTAACTCGTTGAATAAAAACGGGTAAATCACAGGTGCGCGGATATTTGAATTTTCCGGGCATGTCGAAATGTTGACGGTGTATTGGCGCAGTGTTGAATTACTTGAACAATCGTCGAGATTTCGACTGATTTTTTGATGGTCGGGGCGCTTGAGTCAGATAATTCGAAAGGCAATGACGAGGGGGATGAGCTTATGGCAGCAGTCAGCCGGAAAGTGCTTGGTACCAGACGTTAAGCTGAATTGGCAAAAATGATATTTAGTTAGCGATAAAAACCAACTACATTTAATTTTTTTGTAAAAAATTTAAATTACACCTAAAGTTTTTTCAGGCGATGCCGATAGGAAGTTTGTCAATATCCCGACGTTGTCACTGACTGAGGGTTAATAATAATGCGGCATTTTCCTCTGCCCAGAGGAGCGTAAATTATTCCGGAATGGAATGGTGATGAAATTATGACATGCGCAGTAAGGCGGCGAAGGCAGATATTGAGCTGATCTAACTATATAATTTAAAAGAATTTAATTAAGCCATGTGAGGGGGTGTAAGACAAAGCCCTACATGGCTTTTGTTGTTTATCCGACAGAGGTGTCAACCTTTTGCCTGACAGAAAATACCGACAAAGTCTCATTTGAATAACTTTCTATCCCATGCAAAGTGCAAGTGCATACCGGCTTGTGCTTGAAACAGTCTGGCCATTAAAAAACGAGAAGTATCTTTACCAGGGGAAACAACATGTCAATTGAAAATACTTTGTCTGAAATTCGTGACATCAATCTCAATTATCTGATGCTGGCCCAGCAGATGATTCGCAAGGATATGCCTTCTGCGATTTTCCGTTTGGGTATCAGCCAGGATATCGCCAACCTGATTGATAGCCTCAGTAACTCGCAGCTAACCAAGTTGGCTAATGCCCAAATGATGCTGGCACGTTTTCGCTTCGATGATTGCAGCATCCTCAATATGCTGACCAGTTACAACAAGGACAGCGCGCTGACCAATGCGCATGCTGTGATGTTGATGACCAGTCAGCCGGTTGAGGCGATTGCATAAGTAAAAGCTGATTAAACAGAAAATTCAGTGATTTGGGAGAGAAGGACATGGTCAAGAAAAGTGTCGTAGAAGAAGCTGAGCAAATTCATCTGGCAATAGAACTGATTAATCTGGGTGCGCGTTTACAGATGCTGGAAGCGCAGACAACCCTGTCGCGGGAGCGCCTGATCAAGCTTTACAAGGAATTAAGTGTAGTAGTCGCGACCCGATCTGACAGTTACCCGATTTGACGAAGTGACTGTTAGGTCAAATCTAGCTGTTCAATGTGGTGATTTTATC
>RCMZ01000084.1_pt1 | contig 54999 bp, 41 predicted proteins | sample 2041141 | NCBI WGS metagenome assembly RCMZ01 (sample SAMN09708263, study PRJNA481090) | Wastewater metagenome, whole genome shotgun sequencing project. | biome: sewage; isolation source: Davis station wastewater (DW) | place: Antarctica: Davis Station | collected 2010-03-01 | reverse complement strand
AGGCCGCGGCCTCCACGGCAGGGTCGAGTGTGGGGTCTGCAAACAGCTTGTCGGCCAATGGCTCGATGCCCAATTCGCGGGCGATCTGGCCCTTGGTGCGGCGCTTTTGCTTGAACGGCAGGTAGATGTCTTCCAGCTCCTGCTTGGTGGGGGCGGCCGCAATCGCGGCACGCAATGCATCCGTGAGTTTGCCTTGCTCATCAATGCTTTTGAGGACGGCTGCGCGCCGATCGTCCAGCTCGCGCAGGTAGCCCAGGCGGGCTTCCAGCTCACGCAGCTGAATGTCATCGAGCCCGTTGGTCACTTCCTTGCGGTAGCGGGCAATAAACGGCACAGTGGCCCCGCTGTCGAGCAGCTCTATCGCTGCACGTACCTGTTGTTCACTGACCCGGATTTCTGCGGCCAGTTGCCGAATGATCTGCTGCATGGGCTACTTGCTGAGGTTGCAAAAGACGAAGCGCGGGAGTGTGCCATAGCTACACGGCCCGGGCCCCCAAGCCCGGCTTTTTGCCCCGATCCGGCATCGCTCCTTTTTCTAAAAAACCCACGCAGTGGGGGCGCCTTTTTTGGTCGTTCTCCCCTCACAACCCTTCATCCCCTGCGCAAGATGTCACTCCTGGGGACTGATGCGCGAGCACTGCACGTGGGGCGCACCACCAGCTCGATAGATGTTCTGCCGCCGGCAGCACTCCCCATGCATGCCCCCGCACGCTAAGGCAACGGCTTTTCTTTGGCCGCACGTTATCGCCCTGCGCGGCAAGGTCATCCCCGCTGCCATCGCTCGACCTGCCTAGAATGCCAAAGCCTGCAGATCCCTGGCGATGTGTGCTCCCCATGAACAATGATGTCAACTTCCCCATCCGCACCGAGTGCCCCCCGGGCACCTGCGTGTGTGAGCGTGACGCGCTTCTCGCAGCGCCGCAGGGCGACGTGCGCATTCTTCGCCTCACGCGCGCCGAAGAAAAAAAACTGCTCGAACGCCTGGAGAACCTGACGAGCCTGAGCGACCTGCGCCACATGCAGGCACGCATCGAGCAGCAACTGGGGGTGCGCCTGTCCATCACGCCCAGCCCCCATGAAGTGCGCAGCCTGCGCGGTATTGCCATTCTGGTGCTGGAGCAGCCCGGCCTGTGCCGCAAGACGCGCCAAGCCATTCCCGCTGCGATACGCAAAAGCATGGACCAGCGCCCTGAAATCACCTTTGATCTCCTGAACGAAGGCGGGCTGTTTGCCGGCCTCTAGGAACGCGTTCACGGTCTAAGGCCGCGCAACAACAACATGCAAGACGATCTTTTTGGTGCGCCGCTGGGGTCGCAAAGCGCACCAGACCTGCCCGCCCAAAAACCGCCCCGCCAGACACATGGCACCGACGAAGCCGACGGCATGCTGCCGCCCGAATCGCGCACCCCTCGCCGCAAGGGCATTCACACGGCACCTGGCCTCGACGTCTGGCGTCCCCTCGCAACCCAGCTGCCGCCGGGCCTGCGGCTGGGCACGTCGTCATGGAGCTACCCCGGCTGGAAAGGACTGGTGTGGGAAGGCGAACATTCCCCGTCCATGCTGTCCCAATCGGGCCTGCCGGTGGTTGCGCAGCATCCCCTGATGCGCACCGTCAGCATTGATCGTGGTTTTTACCGGCCGCTCACGGCCAGCCAATACGAGCGCTATGCCACGCAAGTCCCCGACGATTTCCGCTTTGTGGTGAAGGCGCCTAGCCTGGTGACCGACGCGCTGGTGCGCAGTGAGGACGGCCATGGCCGCCAGCCGAACCCCGCATTTTTGAACCCTCAGTTGGCCCTGCAGGAATTCGTGCAACCCGCCCTGGTCGGCCTGGGCCACAAGACGGGCGCCCTCGTGTTCCAGCTCAGCCCCCTGCCCCTGGCCGAATTGGGCCGGCTGCACGACACCCTCGAACGGCTGCGTACCATGCTGCGGGCGCAACCCGCGCTCCAGCCCACCGCGCCCGATGGGGTCCTGGCCGTGGAAGTGCGTGATGCGCAATGGCTCGCGCCCGACGTCATGCCCCACTTTGCCGATGTGCTGCGAGAGACGGGCGCCACCTACTGCCTGGGCCTGCACCCCAAGCTGCAACCCCTGCAAGAGCAACTGCCCCTGCTTCGCCTGTTGTGGCCCGGGCCCCTGGTCTGCCGCTGGAACCTGCACCCGATTCATGGGGCCTATGGCTATGAAGAGGCTGAAAAGCGCTACGCGCCCTACGACCGCATCCACCACCCCGATCCCGAAACCCACGCGCTGCTGGCGCGCACCATCGCCGGCATCACCAGCCGTGGGCAAAACGCCTACGTCACCATCAGCAACCATGCAGAAGGATGTGCACCGCTGACCCTGCAGACCCTGGCCGAACACGTCGCGGCACTGCGCACGCTGCCCTAGCGGCAGCGCAGGCGCGCCTGGTGCACCGCGAGCGCCAAGGCGCCGCTTCCAGGCAGACAGGCAGCGCTGCAGGCATGCAGGCGTACAAGCACGCACTCCGCTCCGCGCCCCCGCTCCCCGCACGCTATTTACTTCACTATTGATAGCTACCAGCGCTTTATTCATAAGCGATATAGGCCGATTTGGCCTTGAAATCGGTAGCACAACGCAGCCACTCCACGCCAGAGACTTCAGGGAGTTACAACGCGGCGTTGAGCGCCTGCCGGTCGGTGGCCTGCCACCTGGGCCACCATTCAGAACCTTTTCAAAGGCCACTCGCCGCGCGCCACAGCCTTGCCCGTTGCAAACGCCCGGTGGACCCTGCATGCCAAACGCACACCAAAGGCACTCGTAACGCAAGGGTAAGGCCCCGGGAGCCACGGCCTTCAGCAGCGCAAGCCCGAGCGCTCCAAGCCTTGCAGCCGTAGGGCAGCACCCCTTCATGGACCAGTCAGAAACACCATTCTTGGCCCTGGGACACCAGGCCATGTGTGCCCACAATCGTGGCTCACAGGCCTGAAGCAGGCAGCGTTTTGGCGCAACTGAAGCAGGCAGCGGTTTACCCCCCCTTTTTTTTACTCTGCCGGAGCCCACCATGTCCCAACGCCTCGACTATTTCCAATCGTCTCCAGACGCAGCCAAGAAATACATCGAATTCAACACCGTGCTGCACAAGAATCCATTCCTGGCCGAAATCGGGCACCTGGTCACGCTGCGTGCATCCCAACTCAACGGCTGTGCGTTCTGCGTGGACATGCACGTCAAAGAAGCCAAGATCCACGGCGAACGCGAACTGCGCCTGCACCATGTTGCGGTCTGGCGTGAATCCACGTTGTTCTCCGCGCGGGAGCGCGCCGTGCTCGAATGGACCGAAGCCCTCACGCACCTGGGCCCACATGGGGTGTCGGATGCGGTGTTCAACGGTGTGCGTGCACAGTTGTCGGAAGCGGAATTGGCCGACCTGTCGTTCCTGATCATTGCCATCAATGGATGGAACCGCCTGAGCGTTGCCTTCCAGGTGGTGCCCGGTTCTGCCGACAAGCTGTATGGGCTAGAAAAAGCGGGCCTGTCCTGAGCCCGCTCCGTCCTGGAACCCGGCTGGCGAGGCGTGACGGAACGCCATAGACCCGCTCACAAATCGCATTCACGAGCTTAAAGCGCCTGGAGAATCAGCGCCCCCAATTGCTCCGCCTGCGCCGTCGTGGCGCAATTGGTGAAGCTCAGCAAGAGCGCGGGGGCCGCGTTGCCCGATGACCAACCCTGCGACAAGGCCTGCACAGCCATGCCATGCGCCAGCAGCTTCTTGGCCAGTGGCTGATCGGCGCAGTCGCTGGGCAGGCGCAGCACCAGGTGCATCCCCCCGGGCTGGGGTTCGACGCGCAGGCGACCGTTCAAACCGCGCTCCAGCGCAGCGATGGTAGCCGCGCGGCGCTCTGCATAAAGCCCCCGCATGCGCTGTATGTGGCGTGAAAAATGGCCTTCGGCCATGAAATTCGCCACCATGGCCTGGGTGATAGCAGGCGTGGCAGCTGCGAAAAAAATGTGCCCCACCCGTTCAAAGCGTGCCACCTGGGCCGGCGGCACCACGAGGTAGGCCAAACGGATGCCCGGGAAAAGCACCTTGCTGAACGTGCCTGCATAGAGCACCCGGCCATGACGATCCAGGCTGGCCAGGGCGGGCAGCGGGCGGCTGACATAGCGAAACTCCCCGTCGTAATCGTCCTCCACCACCCAGGCGCCCTGCGCACTCGCCCATTCAAGCAGCGCCTGCCTGCGCGGCAATGACAATGACATCGACAACGGACTTTGGTGCGCCGGGGTGACCACGACGACCTTGGCATCAGGCGCCAGGGCGATGCCGCGATCTACATCCAACCCCTGCGCATCCACGGGCACGGAAACCGTCTCCAGGCCCGACTCGCACAGCAGCTGGCGCGTAGGCGGGTAACCAGGGTCTTCCACCCAGGCGCGATCGCCCGGGTGCATCAGGGCCAAAGCGGCCAGCTGCAGACTGCTGCGATATCCCGTGGTGACAAACACCTGGTGCGCAGTGCAGTCAATGCCGCGCGCCACCTGCAGATAGGATGCAATGGCACTGCGCAACGCGGGCAACCCGTGTGGTGGCGGGTAGTCCAGATCGGTCGCCTGCATGCCGCGCAGGTAGCGCGCACCCAAACGGGCCCAGATTTTTCGCGGGAAGGCATCCAGCGCTGGTACGCCCATCTGGAACGGCAAGCGTTGTGGCGGGCGCCACAGCAGATCCGACGCGGGCAATGGTGCGGACGCCCCCATTGCGTGGGGCGTCTGCCGCAAGGGCACGGTCGCTGCAGCGTGCAGCGCCGGGTTGATCACCGTGCCCGCTTGCCCCCGGGCCAGCAAATACCCCTCGGACGCCAGCAACTCATAGGCCAGCTCGATGGTCCCGCGCGCCACGCCCAGCTCCTGGGCCAGCGCGCGAGCCGACGGCACCCGATCACCCGGCGCCAACGTGCCAGCAGCAATCGATCCCCGTACCCGCTCATAGAGCTGCCGGTACAGCGGCCCCCCCGCCCGGGGGGTCAGCGGTGCAAAAGCGTCTCGCGCGCTGGCGGGCATCATGGCCTAGCTGAAATGGCGAATCATGGTTAAAACCATTGTGGCATGCACGCCCCAGCATCGCAGCGATGAAACGATCATCACTCCGGCGTTCCCCACCCCGAAGCCGCGCCAGACCATGCCACGCCATCAGACGCTTTTATGATCAGCACATGCTCACGCTTTCGCAGACTCTCTCCTTCCTTCTCGTCGCCATTCTCATCACAGCCAGCCCCGGGCCCGACAACCTCATGGTGCTGGGCATGGGCATGTCCAAGGGGCGCAAACAGGGCATTGCCTTTGGCCTGGGTTGCGCCTTGGGCTGCCTGAGCCACACCCTGCTGGCCGCCATCGGGGTCAGCGCCGTTGTTGCGGCTTCGCCGATCGCCTTCACGCTGCTCAAGTGGGTGGGCGGTCTGTATCTGATCTGGCTGGGCATACAGGCACTGCGCAGTCGGGGTGGCGCGGAGATGGATGCCGCCAGCGGGCGCCCGCAAACACTGCGCAGCCTGTTCGCCAAGGGGCTGGTGGCCAACGCCATCAATCCCAAGGTGGTGCTTTTTTTCCTGTCGTTTCTGCCGCAGTTTGTGGTGCCTTCGCAAGGCAATGTCGGGCTGCAACTGGGCCTGCTGGGGCTGCTCTTCACGGCCCAGGCTGCGGTATTGTTCGCGCTGCTGGGCTACTTTGCCGGAGCCATTGGCGGCTGGCTGACACGCAGGCCCCGCGCCGGCCTTTGGCTCGATCGCATCGCTGGCATGGTGTTTGTGGGCCTGGGCTTGCGCATGATCATGGCGCGTTGAGCGGGGCCAAGGTGGCCTGCCGCTGACCACCTCCCTCGCCCTTCAAGCCGAGGTGCGTACGCGCATGGTGCTGCAAATGCCGGCCAGCACGGCGCTTGCGGCGGCCAGCATCAATGCGATGGACTCGCCCCGGCCATCGTGCTGGTTCCACACCGCGTAAATCGCCGCCAGGACCACGGCTCCAAAGGTCTGGCCCGTCAGACGTGCGGTGCCGAGCATGCCGCTGGCCGCGCCGCTGCGATGCAACGGGGCCGACGTCACGATGGTGTGGTTGTTGGGTGACTGGAACAGCGCAAACCCCGCCCCACACAGCGCCATGCGCCACACCACGTCCCAGTCGGCGGCATGCGTGGGCAACAGGGCCAATGCCAACAGGCCACAGGCAAAAATGGCCATGCCAATACCTCCCAACAACCCATCGGCATACCGCCCGATGAGCCGTCCCGCGATGGGCGCCACCAGCACAATCGCCAGCGGCCATGCAGTGATCAGCAAGCCCGCTTCGATGTGCGAACGGCCATGCACCTCCAGCAGCAAAAAAGGCAGGGAAAGAAAAGCCAGCATCTGGGCACAAAATGCGCTCACCGACGAACCCATCGACAGCGCGAACACTGGCATGCGCAGCAAGTCCACCGGAAACAACGGCGCGGCCAGGTGCCATTGGCGCCGCACATACAACGCCCCCAGCCCCACACCAGCGGCCAGCAGCAGCCAGCCCATGCCGGACGCCGCTGAGGCACCACGCACACCCAACTGCTCACCGCCCAGAAAAATGAGCGTGAACATGGCCACATTCAGAGCCACGTCGATGAATGAAAACTGGGGCGCGCCACGCCCCATGCCCACTTTCACGACGTTGCGGGGCAATGCGCGCCGCCCCAGCCACAGTGTGAACAGGCCCAGGGGCAAATTCAACGCAAACAACCACGGCCAAGACGCCACCGACAAAATTGCCGCCGCCACCGAAGGGCCGGCCATTGATGAAGTCGCCACCACCAGTGAATTGATGGCCATGCCCCGCCCCAACATCGCACGCGGATAGATCAAGCGAACCAGCGCGGCATTCACACTCATGATGCCCGCCGCCCCCAAGCCCTGCAGTGCGCGCGCAGCCACCAACGTCGATAACGAGGACGCCAGCATGGCCCCCACCGATGCCAGCGCGAACAGCGACATACCCACCAGGTACACACGCCGGTAGCCAAAACGATCACCGAGTGCCGCCAACGGCAGCAGCAACACCAACGCCCCCATCTGATAGGCGTTGACCACCCAGATGGCCTGCGAAGCACCAGCGTTCAATTCATGGGCGATGCCCGGCAAAGCAAGGTTGACGATGCTGCTGTCCAGCACGGCCAACGTCAGGCCCAGCACGATGACCAGCATGGCCTGCCGGCGGGCCGGATTGCCCAGGCCGTCGTACTCCGAAGTGCGCAACGGGGCGGGCGTCACGGCTTCGGCGCTCATGGGCGGGGCGCTCCTTGCACCGCTTGCCCACCTTGCACGCGGTGCGCCCGCGCACCACCGAGCGTGGCCCAGGTCAGCGCCACCCCCACCAGGGCGCCAGCAGCCATGCCAACCACCATGGGCAGCGGCTTGCCATTGGCAAAAAACCCCACCAGCCCCATGGCCGCCGCCCCCATCAACATTTGCAACGTGCCCAAGAGCGCCGACGCGGTGCCTGCAAGTGCACCGTGTTCCTCCAGCGCCAGCACAGAAGCCGTGGGGATCACGAGCCCCATGAAGCCGCTGGCCACAAAATACAGAACCATCAGCACGGCCAACTCATCCCCACCGCCCAGGTAATACGCCAGCAGAGCCAGCATCACAGCGCCAGCGGCCGAAACGGCGAACTTCACGGTGCGCACCAGCCCGAAGCGGAGCCCCAGCCGCGCATTGAACTGAGCGGACACAAAAAAGGCCGCCGCATTCACCGAAAACGCCAGGCTGTACTCCACAGGCGTCAATCCATAGTGGTTGATCAGCACAAACGGCGAGCCTGCGAGGTACACAAAAAACCCGGCCATCGAGCTTCCCCCGATGAACACCAACCCCAGGTAATGCATGTCGCGCAAAAGCAGCCCATAGCCCGCCAACGCGCTGCCAAGACTGCTTTCACGCCGCTCACTCGCAGGCCGTGTTTCGTCGAGCCCTTGCGACACCAGGGCCAGCCCCGCCGCCGCTGCAATCGCCACGGCCCAGAACACGCCCCGCCAGCCCACCAATGCGATGACGCCGCTGCCCGCGAGCGGCGCCAGCAGCGGCGAAATGCTGAACACCAGCATGAGCAGCGACATGAGGCGCGCCGCCTCGGCACCGGTGTGCAGGTCGCGCACCACGGCGCGCGGTATGGCCATGCCAGCGGCGGCACCCAAGCCTTGCACAAAACGCAACGCCACCAGGGTCTGAATGTCTGTCGCCAGCGCGCAGCCCACGCTGGCTACCAAGAAAAGCGCCAGCCCGGCATACAGCGGCGGCTTGCGGCCCACCATGTCTGACACCGGTCCATAAAAGAGCTGGCCCACGCCCAAGGCGACAAAAAAGGCGGTCAGACTCCATTGCACCGCGCCCACCTCGGCGCCCAGGCTTGCGCCAATGGCGGGTAGCGCAGGCAAATACATGTCGATGGCAAAGGGGCCGATGGCCGAAAGCAAGCCCAAAATCAGGGCCATTTTGAAAAAGCGGGAAAAAGGCATAGCCCGCGATTGTGACCAATTGGCCATCCACTTGCGGGTTAACCCGCAATATCCCCGCACCGCCTCCTCATTGCGCGGGGACCCCAGGTGCGCCAGCCGGTGATCTTCTTCACGAATCGAATGGAAACTGCGCGCTGCGGATGGGAGCGCGCCGCTAGGCGAAAAACGCAGGTATCGCGGTCGCTATTGCTACCGCAAGTACGTGCAACAACGCAGGTCGGCCGACTCCGCAGCGGCACGCGGCGCGGTGATTCGTGCAGAGAGTCCCTAGGCGCCCAGGCCTGCAACCTCGACCCGGTTACGCCCCAGTTGCTTGGCGCGGTACATGGCGCGATTTGCCTGACGCACCAGCTCCTCGGGCGGCTGGTCGCGCTCCGGGCACATGCTGGCCACGCCAAGGCTGGCCGTGACAACCCCCGATGATCCGCCTTCGTGCAGCAGCGCCAGTTGGTGAATCGCGTCTTGAATCTGGCGAGCCAAGCCTGCTGCGGCCGGCCCGTCACCACCGGGCATCAGCACCATGAATTCTTCGCCCCCAAACCGGGCCACCAGCGCACCTTCGTGCGCCGCGCAGGTTTGCGCCAGCGTGAGCGCCAATGTCTGCAGGCAGGCATCACCGGCCAGATGCCCATAGTGCGCATTGAAGGAGCTGAACGCATCCACATCCAGCATGATGAGCGCCACCGGCGTTTGAGCCCGCTGCCCGCGCGCCCATGCTTGGGACAGTGCGCCATCGAAATGGCGGCGATTGGCGAGCCCTGTCAGCGCATCGGTGTTGCTCAACAGCGTCAACTGGTCGTTGACTTGTGCCAGCGCCTGCGTCCGCTCATGCACCAGGATTTCGAGATCAAGGTTGCGCTGGCGCAATTCGTTGATGGGATACACCTCGTTGTCACGTGCCTTTCCAAAGGGAATGGACACACTGACATGTGCAATCTTCCAGATGTCGACGCCCTCGCGCCGAAACATCACGACTTTGCGAGCGGTCTCTTGGGAGAAAAGCACATCTGGAATGGGCAGATGAATATGAAAAAATGCGGTCGCCGCCAGCAGATCGGGGCCCATGTCCTGCACAAACAGATCCACCATCTCGATCCCGATGCGCCCCGGCACCTGGCGAAAATCGTGCTGCATCACGTCAACCCACTCGGAACGGGTTTTGATCAACCGGTCGCCGCTGCCAGAAAACCCGCTGAAATCTTCGCTGAAGCGCTCCAGCAATCGGGCATCACGCGCCGCATACAGTTCGATGTATTCCTCGAACAACAGGCGAATCAATCGCTGGCGTTCCGGTGACATGGGTGGTTTCCTCTGAAGCGACGGTAGGGAAGGCGCGCGTAACCTGCAGGGCTAACGGTGGCCCGGCGCTCTCATGAATGTAGCATCACACGCCCTCGCGCAAGCGGCCGCACAAGCGCAAGTGCCTGTGCGCAACAGGCAGGCGAAGCCCCGAATCCTGCCCCATCCAGCTCCATCAGCACCGATCCGCGCCGGATCGCGACAACGCGCAGCTTCGACCGGCATGACGAAACCCAGGCACCGAGCGGCCAACGAAAGCCACGAGCGAGCCATCCAACAGCGCTGGGCTTATGTTTCAGGCGGGGATCTACGCATTGTGTGTTTACCGCAACCAATCGCCCCTGCTCGCGCCTCCAACGCAGCATGTCGCCCTATGTGCGCTGGCAGACAGTGAGAACCCCTTCGAACCCTCAGACTCAGTCACAAGTAAGGACATTGTTCTGATGACCATGCCCTTGTCCCGATTTCGCGTTGCCCCGCTGTTCGTTCAACAGTAGCGGCTGCATTCAAAGGACCGGCATATGGGTATCAACCAAAAAAAATTCCTGCTTGGCAAAACACTCACGACCCAGTGGCCCAGCACAGGGCAACTGCAGCACTGGAACCAAGTGCTGCGTGCACTGCGGTTGCGGTTGGTCAACCGGGAACTCTCAGGCGACGCGCAGCAAGAAAATCAGACACTGCGCGCCAACACCACACCAGGCCCGGACTTCAGCATGAATGAGTGTGTGGCAGCGCTGGATGAAATGCACACGGCACTGCAACGCGAAACGGCACAGCGCCTAGAGCTGGAGCGCGCCTTTCACACCACCCAGACCGCACTGGTCAAGGCCGAAACCGCCCTGGATCTTGTGCGATGTGGCGAGCGGCGCGCGCGCCACATGGCCTTGCATGACGAGCTGACCACCTTGCCCAACAGGCGCCATTTGTTGGAGCAACTGAGTCACACGTTGGCAGCGCGTGGGCCCGACAGCCCCGGGCTCACCGTGTTGTATATCGACCTGGACGCCTTCAAGGCCGTGAACGATACCTATGGGCACCGCGTTGGCGATGAAGTGCTCTGCATCACCGCCGCGCGCCTGCGCGCAGCGGTGCGCCATGGCGACACCGTGGTGCGCCTGGGCGGCGACGAATTTGTCTGCCTATTGCTGAATGTGGTCGACATGACACCGCTACGGCTGTTGTGCAACAAGCTGTTGGACGCGGTCTCTGCACCCATGAAAATGGGCACCCTGCAACTGCTGGTGCGCCCGAGCATCGGCATTGCGATTTGCCCACAACATGGCATCACGGCGGACGGTTTGCTCGCTTGCGCGGACGCCGCGATGTATGTGGCAAAACGCGACGGCTGCGGATTTGCTTTTCACTGCCCCGATCGCTGATCGGCACCCACCATCCGCCCCGGCCTCGCAAAACACAAAGATACATGGCCATGGGTACGGTTACGAACAGACGCCCGCCCCACCTTCTGCAAAAGTACACACAACGGTTGCCACCTTGCCGACCGGCTCTTTGAGGGCATGTACCATGACGACGCTTCACCCCATTTTTTGCCACCAGCCACGTACGCACCTTGGTGGACTGCCCCCCCTCTTTCTCGCATCACTGCTATTGCTTCTAGGCTGCAAAGGCACTGAGGTGGCGGACTCATGGGAGCCACTCATCTCAACAACAAAAACCGATCAACACACGCAAGACAGTGTGCTCAATGCACGCGTCAAAGAGGCCTTGGTGCGCTCTCCGGTGACTCACGCGGTGGACATCGGTGTCGACTCGCATCAGGGAGTGGTATTGCTGAGCGGCATGGTGGCAGACCAGACGCAGCTGGATCTTGCCCTGTTCATCACCCAGAATGTAGAGGGTGTGAGCCAAGTGGATAGTTTCATGTTTTCTACCGGGGTCGCACTGACCCTTCCCACTCCCAGCAGCTACACGCCCGCCCCAGGGCTCCTTTCGCGCCAACGCGCGGTGCGCCGCGCACCCAGCCCTCAAACAGACGCCTTGCAGAGCCCGCAGACCGCGGCATCCCCCCTCTTGGCAACGGAAAACACATCGCCACCACCAAAGTCCTCCGTGGCGATGCGCCGATTGATGAAGGTCACCTACGGCATTCTGGGGATCAGCAACGTCTACGACGAATTGTTGATTGGGCAATAGTCAATAGTCCAAGTGAGTCCACATCGCCCCCGCGAATTCTCAGCGGGCTGTGGCGCTGCATGGAGCAGCAAGTCTGCGCCGCGAATCGGCGCAGGCCGCGAGGCCCCGCAAGAGCCATCACCATTGCGCGTATTTGCCGCGCCGCAGACCGAATGAGGCCGCAAACTGGTACGGCGCCGAGATTCGTGCCGTGGGCCGCGTTGGCAACGCCGAACAAGCCCCTTACACGCGGTGCATCGCACAGGCTTATTGAGCGCCGCCTTGGTTGCGGGCTGCCATCAACCGATGGTGGATTTTTTTATCAGCGGCATAACAACTGCACGCCTGCGCTTCCATTGCCGCGCGGTTGAGCACCGTGAGCTCGCCCCGGTGGTAAGCAATCAGGCCTTCGTCCTGAAACCGGCTGGCGGCTTCCGTCACCCCCACACGACGCACACCCAGCATCAGCGCCAAAAACTCCTGGGTGACATGAAAAATCTCAGTGCGCGAACGGTCCTGGCTCATCAACAACCAGCGTGCCAGGCGAGGAGCGATGGCGTGGTACCGCTGGCAGACAGACGCGAGCGCCTGCTGGTGCAACCGCACCAACACACACGATTGCAGCAGCTTTTGCAGTGCAGGAATCGCCTCGCTTTGTGCACGCAGATCTGCTGCGCTGATCCGCCAGCTCGACCCTGCACCTTGCACAAGCGCCCGCCAGGGTGTGGCCGCTGTTCCTAAAACCAACTCAGAGCCGAGCATTGACTCCACCCCCACCATGCCCACTTCAAGCGGCGGGTGGCTGTCAACATGGATCACCAAAGACAAAAAACCTTCGTTGGGAAAATACGCATACGCCAGCGGCTTGCCCAGTGCACTCAACTCTGCCGAAAGTATCAAGTCAAATGGCTCGCAATGCTCCAACAATTGCTTTCGGGCGGCAGGCGCAAGCAGATGAATGATCTGGTTTTGAGGACGGGGCATCAGGACGTTTCACAGGTCGGCCAGCACCGCTCAAAGGAACGGTGTCATGACGAGTGCACCGGCGCTGGGGCGGAACAACTCTCTATCAGTGTGGACGCAGCGCAGTGCCTTGACTGTCTGCCAGCGCACAGAAGCCTGTTCACAGCGCATCACCAATGCGCATCAACGGCTAACTCGCGGTGCGCGGCGGCAGCAACCGGTCATATTCCTTTTTCACGACCTCATAACACTCACACGTGCGTGCCTCCAGCCCTGTCCGGTCCATCACGTTGATATGTCCACGGGCGTAGCTGATGAGCCCTGCCTTTTGCAGCTTGAGCGCCGCCTCGGTCACGCCCTCACGGCGCACGCCCAGCGTGTTGGCGATCAACTCCTGGGTCATCACCAATTGGTCGCCCTGCAACCTGTCGAGGCTGAGCAGAAGCCAGCGGCACAATTGCTGGTCCAGGGAGTGATGGCGATTGCACACGGCGGTCTGCGCCATTTGGGTGATGAGCGCCTGGGTGTAGCGAAGCAACAGATGCACCACGGCCCCGGAGTGCTCAAACTCGGCCTTCATCACCTCTGCACGCATGCGGTAACCAGCGCCTGCGCTTTGCACCACCGCACGGCTGGGGGTCGAGCCACCGCCCATGAAAATGGAGACTCCCACCAACCCCTCGAACCCAACCACCGCGATCTCGGCCGAAGCCCCGTCTTCCAGCACATAGAGCAGAGACACAATGGCGCTGGTCGGAAAGTACACATAGGGCATCGAAGCGCCCGATTCGTACAGGACCTGCCCCAACGCCAGATCAATAGGCTCCAATTGGGGTAGCCAGCGCTGAAGCTCAGACTCCGGGAGCGCGGCCAGAAGCTGATTCTGCAGTGGGGTTACGTTCGATTTTTTGATGGCGATACCTTCGGTGAGATGGCAAACACCGTCGTGGGGTGCCGCCGCATTGCGCTGTCACCCAGTGTGCAATGGAGCGCCATAGCAGGTCTGTACGGTATCGCACATACACACTTTTACCTAACCACCGTTTTCGCGGCTACGCCAGGGGCTGGCGTCGATGGCTCAACCGCCTTTTGCAGAAGGATCACAAAACACGCATCGGCCGACTCATCCACCCAACGCAGCCGCTGCCCCACCGTCAGCCAGCGGGCATTGGCGGGAACGTTGTGCGGCAGATGACGGGGCCCGGCCTGGACGACCGGCTCGCGGATCAAAACAAAACGCAACGTGACCCCCGCCCGCACGAGAGAAATCTCGGCCCCGGGCCAATGGGTTGGCAGACAGGGCGTAAAGAACAAGTCGTGCGCACGCATGTGCAATCCCATCATCGACTCCACCGCAGCCCCGTGCAGCCAGCCTGCAGCCCCCGTGTACCAGCTCCAACCGCCGCGCCCCACGTAGGGCGGCTGGCTATAGATGTCGGCCGCCATCACATAGGGCTCCACGGCATACACCGGCCCCCACACGGGGTGCTGGGCCCGGTGCGCCGGGCTCAGGTACGTGAAATACCGGTAGGGCACGTCGCATGCACCAGGTAGCCCCGGTTCACGCACGGCCAAGGCGGCTGCCGCCATCAGCGCCCACACGCCGCCGTGGGCATACTGCCCGCCGTTCTCACGCACCCCGGGGGGGTACGCCTGGATATAGCCCGCGCTGGGTTCGGCATGGCACAGCGGCGGAGCCAGCAGCTCAATCAACCCCGCTACGGGATTGACGAGGTGCGCCTCGACCGCTGCCATGGCACTGCGTTGCCGTTGCGGCGGCGCGGCGCCCGAGAGCACGCCCCAAGCCTGCGCAATCAGGTCAATCTGGCCCTCGGCCCGCGTGTGGCTACCGAGTGCGGTACCGTCGTCAAAAAAGGCGCGCTGGTACCAGTTGCCATCCCACGCCTGGGTTTGCAGCGCGGCCCGCCAGCCGGTCAGCGCCGCATCCCAACGCTGCACACGCACCATATCGCCCTGCCGTCGGGCCAGCGCAATCCAGTCGGTGACGATGGCACACAAGAACCACGCCAGCCACACCGATTCGCCGCGCCCGCCATCTCCGACGCGGTTCATGCCATCGTTCCAGTCGCCACCGCCCATCAGCGGCAAGCCGTGCACGCCAACGCGCAGGCTGCGGTCGATGGTGCGGGCGGCATGCTCGTACACGCTGGCTGTGGTGGTGCTGGCGCTGGGGGATTCATAAATATCTTCCGCCCCCTCAGGAATCTCGGCCCCCTCAAGAAATGCCACCTGCTCATCCAGCAACCCGCTGTCTGCGGTGCGATCCAGGTAGTGAGTGCAGGCAAAAGGCAACCACAGCAGGTCGTCCGAGAAATGCGTGCGCACCCCGGCCCCACCTGGCGTGTGCCACCAATGCTGCACGTCCCCGGCTTCATACTGGCGCGATGCGCACAGCACGATCTGTGCACGCAAGGTGTCCGGCTGCGCCCAGGCCAGTGCCATGGCGTCCTGCAACTGGTCGCGGTAGCCCGTGGCACCACCCGCCTGGTAGAAGCCGGCCTTGGCATACAGACGCGATGACACCGTCTGATACAGCAGCCAGCGGTTGACCAGCACGTCAAACAACGGGTCGGGCGTGGTCACCTGTGTTGCGCCCAGCAGTTCGTTCCAATGGGTCAGCGTGGCCTGCTCGCGGGCGCGGGCAGCAACGGCCATGGCCTCGGCGCCCAGTGCGCGTGCCGCGGCCTCGGTGGGCGCATAGCCCATCAGGTACACACGCTCGAACGCAGCCCCCGCCCGCAACGTGACCATGCGAGACAAAGCTGCGCACGGGTCCAGCCCAAACCCACTGCGCTGCCCCAGTTGCAGCGGTAGCACCAGATCGCCTTGAACATTGAAGAACTCGCGGCGGTCGCAGGTCCAGTCCAGGCTGTCATTGGCGCGGTCGTCCGTGCCTGGCCCCGCCGACGCCTCGCAGAAAAAGACCGTTCCGCCACCAAAACCTGCGGCAGCCTCGGTCTGCGTGCACAGCAAGCCCAGCAGTCGGCCGTCAGGCAGCGGGGCAAAGCAAGGGGCGGTGGCCAGCGTGGCCCGGTCGCCGCGCTTTTCGCCCATCATCCATTCGACCATTCCAACGAGGCGCAGGTGCGCGCGCCGCGTACCCAGGTTGCGCACCTGCACATGCACTTGTTTGATGGCAGTGACCGGGTCGACACACCACCGCACCACCACATCGAGCGCGCCCCGACGGTGGCTGATGGTGGTGGTGCCCTGTGCGTGCTCCACGTGGTACACCGCGTCGCCCGCCCCCCAGGCCGATGGCGTCAGGCTCCACACCTCGCGCGTGCGCCGGTCCTGCAGCAAAAGCCATTCGGCAGGAGGGTCGGCGACCGGGTCGTTGGACCATGCCGTGAGCTGATTCAGGCGGCTGTTGAGCGCCCAGGTGTTGCCTGCACCACTTTCAGACACCATGGCCCCCAATTGGGCGTTCGCTAGCACATTGACCCACGGTTTAACGGGCCGCTGCGCCGCGGACACATCGAAACCGAAGGTGCCCGTGCCCACTGCAAAGCTGCCTTGCGGCGCGGGCACACACGTGCTGCCTTGGTGTGTGGGCACTTCGTCGGTGGCGCCACCGCGCCAGTGGCTGGCCATGGACACCCCTTGGGCTGCCACCCAGGCCTTGACCTGGTGCATGAGCGCGTGGCCATCGGCCTGCAGCGTGATGCGTGCCAGGCTCGCCAAGGTACCCAATTGCGGCGCCGACAATTCGTCGATGCGAAACACACGCAGGCTGGTCACAGCGGGGCCTGTGTGTGTTGCCAGGTCGGCATCATGGTGTTCGCTCAGCAGCGTCAGCTCGCGCTGCAGGGGCATGTGGTACGAGTGAGACTCGGTGCTGAGCACCACCAGATCGCAGGCCACGCCGCCATGCGCCCATTCGCGCAGGGCCTGGGCCAGGGTGCGCAGCAAACCCAGGCCTTGCGACGACCCCGCCATCACCAGCACGATGGGACGGTCGCCCGACAGGCCCAATTGCCACAACGTGCGCCGGTCGCACACGGGGTGGGCTACCTGGGTCTCGGTCACCATACTGGGGCCGGTGCCTTGCACCTTGGGCAATGTGAACACCAGCGCCGTGGTCAACACCTGTAGCGCGGGCAAATAATCGCGGTGCGGGCGATGCGAAGCCCACTGGATGCTGGCCAGTGTGGAAGACATGGCCGATGCGCGCTCCACGTACGTGGGCTGGCGGTATTTGTCGACGATGGCCAACAGCGTGGCTGGGTCTTGCGATGCTGCCGTTGCAAACGTGACGCAGGCCTGCGCGCCTGGTGCAATGCGCAGCATCACGCCCAGAGCGGCCACAGGGTCCAGGCCTGTATTCAACGCAATGGGTGCATCGGGTACGCGGCTTAACAGGGCCAGTGGCTGGCCGGGCGTGTGATTGCGCCCCAACCAGAGCTGGCGGTCGGTCTGACAGCGCATCCCCAGCACAAGGCCGTCCGCATCGGCCACAAAGTGTGCGGCCTGCAAGGTGGTCTCGGTCTGCAGCCGGGGCGTACGCACAAACCGCAGCGCCTGCTGCGCAGGCAGCCAGTCGGCAGCAACAAACAGGTTGGAGAACGCCGGGTGCGCCTCGTCGGCCGCATGCGTAGCCAGGGTGATGTCCATGGCCGATATCAGCTCCAACTCGACGACCTCGTCGCCCAGGTTGCTCACCACTACCTTGCGCAGCTCGATGTCGTCTTCCGGGCTCACCCACACGGTGGTGTGCACCCTGAGCCCCGGCCACAGGGCATCAAAACACACGCGATCGGTGTGAAAGACGCTGCCGTACACGGCACCCGCATCGGGCGCCGGGTGGCTGGTGACGGACACGGGCACGCTGGAGTCCATCTGCCGCACGTAGAGAAAACTGCCGTGCGCATCCCGCAGTGCGTCGTCGCGCCAGCGGGTGATGCCGGTTTGGTGCCAACGGCTCCAACCTGCACCATTGGCGCGCAGGGTGACGCTGTAGCGGCCGTTGCCCAACAGGTGCGTCGGCTCCACAGCCTGGGCGCCCGGGGTAACAGGGCGCACATGGTCGGGCATTTTTTGTTGGCGCGCGTTCAAGGGCAGCCGGGGTGGTGTCGCCAGCGTCGTGGGCAGCTCGCGCGGCGCGCGCTCCTGCAGCAGCGGCAGCACCGCCTCGATGCGCGCATTTGCCACGCCCCAGCGCTGGGCTGCGCCATGCAGGAGCACATTGGCCAACGCCACGATGGTCATGCCCTGGTGGTGCGCCATGTAGGTGCTGACCATGGTGAACCGCTCACCGTGGGTCTGGCGTTCGGGGGTGAAATCCAGCGACTCGTAAAAACCGTATCGTCCGCGCGCCGCCAACGCCGCGAGGGTGCGGAAATTTTCACAAGCCGCGCGGGCGTCTACCTGCGTGGCCAGCGCCGTGGCATAGGGGGAAATGACCAGCTCGCCCAGGGGTGTGCGGCGCAAGGCCAGACGGGCAACGCCCTGCGGCGCATATTGGTATGCCAGGGTGTGGTCGCGCCCGGCATAGGCACATTCAGAAATGCCCCAGGGCATGTCTTTGCCAAGCCCCTGCACCCGCGCCACATGCTCGCGCAGAGCCGACCGACCTGCCTCGCCCAGTGCACTGTGGTAAGGCTCGGCCATGACCAGCGAGGGCATGAGGTATTCAAACATCGAGCCCGACCAAGAACGCAACACCGCGTGGTAGCCGTTGGCAAAAAACGGCCGCCCCAAGGCCGCCCAATGCCGCACGGGCAGGTCGCCCTTGGCCATGGCAAACAGGCTGGTCGTGCGGGACTCGGACGCCAGCAAATCGTAGAACGAGGCATCCAGTTGCTGTTCATCCACCCGATAGCCAATGTGCAGCAAATGCCGCCGGGGGTGGTACAAAAACCGGAAATCAGCTTGCCAGGCCAGCGCATCCAGCGCCTCGGCCAGGGCCAGGAGTCGCCGGGTTGCCTCGGGCGCACTGCCGCTGTACGCGGCCTGTTGGTCGCGGTCCACCGACTGCAGCGTGCCAAGGTGGTCGGCCAGCAGCCACAGCAGTTCGTCATGCTCGGTCGGTGGGCTGTGCACGATGGCCGGGTGCCGCGGTTGCGCCATGCTACGCAGCTCGTCCTGCGCCTGCGCCAGCAGCGCACGAAACGCCGTGGCCTCAGGCTGGCGTGCGGGGTCAGGCGGGTGCATGCCCAGCAGACTGCTCAGGGCACAAGGGTGCTGCAGCCCGCGCATGCCCGTGTGGTGAAGGCCCAGATGGGGCTGCAGCCGCGCCAGCGAGGCGCTGATCGCCTGCTCACCCGCACGCGCTGACAGTGGCTGCGCTGCCAGTGCACTGCAAGCCTGCGCCACGGCCACCAGGTGGGCGCAGAGATTGCCGCTGTCCACGGTAGACACATAGCGCGGGTGCAAAGGCTGAAGGGTTTCTGTGTCGTACCAGTTCAGGAAGTGGCCCCGGTGCCGCTCCATGGTTTGCAAGGTGGCAAGCGTAGCCTCGAGCCGGTCGATCAGCTCCAGCGTACCAATCCAGCCAAACTGGCGCGCGCAACTGGCGCTCAACAGGTAGAGCCCGATGTTGGTCGGCGAGGTGCGGTGCGCAACCATTTCATACGGGGCGGTCTGCAGATTGTCGGGCGGCAAATGGTGGTTCTGCACATCCACACAGCGTTCAAACAACCGCCAGGTGTCGCGCGCCACGCCGTGCAGCAGGTGCTGATCTTCTGCCGACAGCGTGGCGTGGCCCTCGCCCGCAGGAACCCTGTTGGCCAGCCACACCAACAGCGGCGAAAACGCCCACAGCGCCAACAACGCGCCCACCAATGCCCAGGGCACGGCCGTGCCCCACACCCCCAATGCCACGGCGCAGCACAGCGCCAGCCAGGGGGCCGCCGCATGCCTGCGCAGCGTGGCACCAAACCCTGTCGTCAAGGTGTTCTGCGCGGCCTCTGCCGTGGTCCACTCCAGCAGATGCCTTCGGCTCACGAACTGCCGGTAGACGGTGCGCACAGCGGCATCACCAAGCAGCCGGGCCTGCTGCGGCAACAAGGCCAGGTGCCACACCCCGCTGGCCAGGGCACGCAGCAGATCCCCCGAGGCCTCATGTACAAAACGTATGCCAACCAGCCCAAACCGGCGGGGAACCCAGCCCGCCAAGGCCCCCATCAGTGGCGCGGCCACGTAGGCTGCCACCACCAGCGCCAGCGTGCTCGCCAATGGCAGGCCCAGCCCCGCCAGCGCCAGCACCACCAGCAACAGCGATGCAGGCGCCACGAGCGAGCGGCGCAGGTTGTCGAGCAGCTTCCAGCGGTTGATGGGTGAGAGGCCCCAGCGATGGGCCTGGGCCAGAAAGGGCCACAGCTGCCAGTCGCCCCGTGTCCAGCGGTGCAGGCGGGAGGCCGCGGTGTCGCTGTGCTCGGGCTCAGACTCCACCAGCGTCACGTCACTCACCACGGCGCAGCGCGCCAGCGCGCCTTCGAGCAAGTCGTGGCTGAGCACCTGGTCGGCCGGCAAGCGGCCGCCCAGGACGGCATGCACGGCGGCCACATGCAGCAGGCCCTTGCCCGTGAAGCTGCCTTCGGCAAAAAAATCCTGGTACACATCGGACGTCATGGCGCTGTAGGGGTCCAGCCCCTGCTGGCCCGCAAACAACCACTGCCACAACGACGTGGAGGCCTGCGCGGGCAGCGGCGCCAGCACCCGCGGCTGCAGGATGCCGTAGCCCTGCACCACGTGCTGGCCAGTGGCATTCAGCCGGGGCTGGTTCTCGGGGTGCTCTGCCACGCCCACCAGGCTGCGCAGGCGACCCGGTGGCAACTGCGTGTCGCTGTCGAGCGTGAGCACATAGCGTGTCTGCGGTGCCAGGCGCGAGAGTTCACCCAGGTCGATGAACGCCCCCGACACCTCAGTGGCAAGGGCGGCCACCAGCTGCTCGAGCTTGCCACGCTTGCGCTCCCAGCCAATCCATTGGCGCTGGGTGGTGCTGTAGGTGCGCGCCCGGTGCAGCAGCACAAAACGCGGCACATCGCCCAGGGATGGTGGGTGCTGCGCATTCAGCGCCTGCACCACACCCTTTGCATGCGCCAGCAGCGCGGGGTCTTCGGGCAGATCTTGCGCATCCGCGTCTACGCCATCGGTCAGCAAGGCAAACTGTGCAAAGGGTTCAGCGTTGGCCAGGTAATGCAAGTGCAGGCGGTGCGCCAGCCGGTCGATGGTGCCGTTGCTGCTGAGCAAGGCGGGAATCACCACCAGCACCCGAGCCGACGCAGGGATGCCCGCCGGCAGCAGGTACCGCGGCATGTAGGTGGGCCGGACGGACTCGCCAATCAGTCGATTGACCACGGCCACCACGATCTCTGACACGGGCAGCAGCAGCAAGACGGCCACCAGCGCCAGGCCCGCAAGATGCGCTGCGCTGGCAAAGGGCTGCGCCTGTTCGGCCCACAGGGGGGCCACCAACCAAGCCAGCAGCCCGCACGAGCCCAGGAGCAAAGCACCCAAGTACAGAGGCACGTGCGACAAGCCCACAACAGAACGCCACAGGGCCACCGCATCGGTGGCCTGGCGGCGCGCACCCAGGGCATGCTGCAGCTCGCCGCGCCCGCCGCCTTGCAACCAGTAGCCCGCCAGCCCATCAGCGCCATGGCGATCAGCCCCCCCATTGCCGCCCTGGGCGCCAGACATCAGCATCAACAATGCCTGTGCCACGGCGGCCTCGCCCTGCCCGCTGCGGGCCGACAGGCGCTCAATGCCATGCAGCGTGGTATTGCGGGTGGCCTCGTCTTCGGCGGCGAACACGGGCGACTGCAACATGGCGCGCAACACCAGACTGGTCTGGCTGATGATGTCGGACCAATCGGCCGCACCAATCAGCCGCAGTGCCGTGACCGCATTGCCCATGCTCAGCTGGTCGGCCGCCTGGTTGATCTGTTGCTGGACCTGCAGTACGCCCAGGTCGGGCACGGCCGTCAACAGCCACTGCTGCACCGGCAAAAGCCCCGACGACGGTGCAGCCCCGCCCAGTGCGCGGCGCCCCGCCATGGACTGCGCCAAGTGGGCCAAAAACACAGAGGCAACGCCGCGCTGCTCCATCGCCGCGCACGCGGCATCCAGCGTGTGGGTCGTCAGTTCCTCGCACCGCGCTGCGCACAGGCTTGCCAGCTCCTGAGCCGCCTTATGGCTGGCCAGGCGTTCGGCCAGACGACGCAGGTTTTCAATGAGCACCACACGCAAGGTGGTGGGCAAAGCCCACAGCTCGCCCTGGCTCAGCTCGCACGTCTGCTGGTAGGCATTGAGAAAATGCACCAGCAAAGACTCGTCAAACGAGCTGTCGGTGTGAACCACAAAAGACCATGCAACGCCGTACACACGCGGCAGCCCCACCAGCGGCGCCCGTTTCAACACCGGCAGCGAACGGTAATAACGCGGCGGTAACCCGGCCCGGATCTCCTTGAGCTGGCCTTCGATCAGATGGAAGTTGTCAAACAGCCATTCGGCGGCGGGGCTGATGGTGCGCTCGTCGTGGGGTGCGTCGAAAAGGTAGCGGTACGCAGACCGCAGTGCGCGGATGTTGCTTTGCAAGCGCGGATAAAACGTAGTGCGGCCAAAAGGCGCCTTGCCTGCCTCGTGTGAGGTGCCAAGGTGCCGGCCATGCGCTTCAAAGCGCGCGACACCAAATACTTCGGCCCGCAGCGGCTCCAACACCAGGCCCGCCCGGGCGTCGAGCATGCGATCCATCGCAGAAGGAACCCAAGGCCATGGCGCACGCAAGCCCATGCGCGCGCGCCCTAGCGCACCAGCGATACCGCCCCCACCAGCAGCGTGACCAAAAGTGCCGAGGTGACCACGTGTTCTGCAACCAGGGCCTGAAACCACCCGGCGCCGGCCACCAACTGGTCCACAGGCCCGCGCAACGCGCCGCAGTGCACCAAATGGTCGCCCAGGTGGGACAGCTCCACCAGCGATATGTCTGCGGGATGCCCTACGCAAGACGTGTCCCACGCAGAAGCAAGGGTGGATGGATGGGACATGTGGGGCTCCTGGTGCAAGTGAATGGCGCAGCCGCATTGCGGCTGCGCTCCGATCCTCTTGTACAAGGGGCTGGTGTTGCGTGTCTGTGCGCTGCCGAACAAACCGCCGCGTCCCATCCGTGTCCAGCCAAGGCGCCAAGCCCGCCCAACGCCGGGGACGGACTATTTTTCAGCCCTTTCTACGCTGAAAAGATGTGGGTCGGCGGGTCAACAACGCATGAATCGCCCTCCAATTGCTATATTTTCAATAGCTACCACCGCAATCAGTCAGTGCGCTTGCGGCCGATTTGACCAATACTCTCGGATCAACCCACGCCTACAGAGCATGCGGCGGCAGGCAGGGCTGGTCGCTCAGCCGCCCATGGCAATGCAGGTGAGCGGTTGGCCGCGTACCACTTTGCGCACCACCCTGCGCAGTGCGCCTAGACGGCCTCGCGCAGGCTTTCCACCAGGGCGCGCAAACCAGCCAGATAGGAATGGGGGCCAAAGCCCTGCACCGTGGCCTTGACGGCAGGGGAAATGATGGAATGCGCGCGCCATGCCTCGCGCGCGGCGATGTTGGACATGTGCACTTCGATCACCGGGAAAGGCATGGCCTTGATGGCGTCATGCAGCGGCACGCCGTGCTGCGTGAGACCCGCAGGATTGACCAGTGCGCCCTGGGCTGCATCAATATTGGCGTGCAGAAAGTCGATCAGAGCGCCCTCATGATTGGACTGCACGATGTCGAGCTCCACACCAAGCTCTGCAGCAAGCCTCAACAGGCGTTCGTTGATTTGTGCCAGCGTGGTGGTGCCGTAGATATGGGGTTCGCGGCGTCCAAACAGGTTGAGATTGGGGCCGTGGAGGATGAGGATTTTCATGGTGTGGAGGAAGTTGGCGCTGCGGATAGAACTCCGCGCAGCGGGAATGGTGGGGCGATGTGTCGCCGGCAGTGCAATGGCGATGGCGATGGCGACCGCAATGAACACGCCAAGGTTGGGCACCGACGCCAGCAGTTTTTGGGGGGCGGCTCCTATTTGCGGATGCGAGCCAGCTCTTCGTTGTAGAGCTTCACGATGGCCGGGTCATAGGTGGCGGCGAACTTCTCGATCACCGGCTTGGCGATCTGCTGCATGCGCGCCAGCTCGGCGGGCGTGATTTCGTTGTAAGCCATGCCTTTGGCCTGCAGCTCACTCACCGCGCGCTGCGCTGCGGCGCGACTCACCTGCCGCTGGTAGCTGCGCGACTCGTTGGCAGCGTCGTGCATCATCTTTTGCTCGCCGGGCGTGAGCTGGTCCCAAAACTTCTTGCTCACCAGCACGATGTTGGCGGCATACACGTGGTTGGTGGCGCTCACGTACTTCTGCACTTCAAACATCTTGTTGGACAGGATCACCGCAAAGGGGTTCTCCTGGCCATCCACGGCCTTGGCTTCGAGCGCGCCGTACAGCTCGGCAAACGGCATGGGCACGGGGTTGGCCTTGAAGGCCTTGAAGGTCTCCAAAAACACCGGGTTCGGGATCACGCGCAGCTTGAGGCCGTCAAAATCATCGGCTTTGGCAATGGGACGCTTGCTGTTGGTCACGTTGCGAAAGCCGAGGTCCCAGTAGCCCAAAGCCACCAGGCCCTTCTCGGGCAACCGCGCGATCAGCGCCTGGCCCAGCGGGCCGTCGAGCAGCGCATCGGCCTGGGCAAAATTGGCCACCGAGAAGGGGAAGTCCACCAATCCGAACTCCTTGACGATGCCAGCAAGCGACGTGGTGGCCGGGGCCGACATCTGCTGCACGCCCCCCTGCAACGCCGACTGCTGCTGCATCTCATTGCCCAGCTGCGAGGCGGGGAACTCCATCACCTTCATCTTGCCGCCGCTCTTGGCCGCCAGCAGCTCGCCAAACCGCTTGACGCCAAAGCTCACCGGATGGTCCGCGTTGTTCAGGTGGCCAAAGCGGATCACGCGCTCTTGCTGCGCGGCGGCGGGCCATGCCATCAAGAGGGACAGGCCAGCGGCCGCCAGGAAGCAAGCAGTTTTTTTCACAGGGACTTCTCCAACAAAAATAAGGCTGAGGGCGTACACCCCAGGCCCGGGGTGCGTCGTGGAATGCATCGTATGAATAAAGTGGAAACTGTTTCCACAGTAGAAACCCTTTGGCATTTTTTGATACATTGGGCCGAAAGAGCCAGCGCCAGCGTCAGCGCCGGACCAAGCACCCGTCACGAGCCAGAAAATCCCCTCGCCATGAGCAGCATCCTTGAACGCAGCTTCAAAGTCCTGGAGCACCTCGCCCCGCATCCAGAGGGCAAGGCCCTGTCGAGCCTGGCCTCCGAGCTGGAGATGCCACTGAGCGCTACCCACCGCCTGCTGGCCGAATTGATTCGCTGCGGCTATGTGCGGCAGGACCAGAGCCAGGGCAACTACATGCTCACCATCAAGCTGGTGTCACTGGGCCTGGGCTATCTGAGCGCCACGGGCGTGGTGGACATCGCCCAGCCTCTGCTGGACCGGTTGGCCGCTGAATCTGGCGAGCTGGTGCGTCTGGCCGTGGTGGATGGCGACGCGCTGACCTTTGTGGCCAAGGCGCAAGGGGCCATGCGGGGCCTGCGCTACGACCCGGACATGGGCCTGTCGGTCAACCTCTCGTGCAGCTCGGCCGGTCACGCGTGGCTGTCCACGATGAGCGATGAAGAGGCCCTGGCCCTGGTGGCGCGCCAGGGATTCGGCAAACCCGAGGACTACGGCCCCAACGCTCCTACCACCGTGAAAGCCCTGCTGGCCTGCCTGCGCACCACGCGGCAGCAGGGTTTCAGCACCATCGTCGAGGTGTTTGCGCCGGCCATGACAGCCATGGCCGCGCCCATTCGCCGGGGCTACGGCACGGTGATCGGGGTGGTGACCATTGCGGGCCCGTTGGTGCGCCTGACGCCCGAGCGCATGCAGGCCCTGGGCCCCGCCCTGCTGAACACGACACACGAGCTGGCAATGGCCAGCGCGGGGTCGGCGCTGCTCAAAAAGCGCGGTTGAACCCGTTCACGCCCTGGGGGCAAACAGCGCCAGGGTCTCGTGCGCCAACGCGCCCTCAATCTCCAGCATGCGCATCTTGGTGGTAGCGCCGCCACCGGCTGAGAAACCTCCCGCGTTGCCATTGGCAGCCAGGATGCGATGGCAGGGCACCACGGGCGCAAACGGGTTGTGGCCCAGCGCCTGGCCCACAGCACGCGCGGCACCGGGCTGACCCAGCGCGGCGGCCATCTCGCCATAGGTCATGGTCTTGCCGGGCGGAATGCGGCGGGCCAGCGCGTACACGCGGGCGTTGAAGGGCGGCACGGTATCCATCGCCAAAGGAACATCACACAGGTCGTCGCGCACGCCGTCGAGCAAAGCCACCACACGCGCCGCCCAGGCCGCCACCTGGAGCGGCATCGCAGCGTCGGCGAGCTGCGGAAACCGGCGCCGCATGCGGGTGCGCGTTTGCACCTCGCCAGCAGCTTCGGGCAGCTGCACCCCCAACAACCGTGCGCCCTGCCAGGCGATACCGCAGTGGCCTATTGCGGTGGGGAACAGCGCATAGCCGCCGGAGGGGTTGTCCTCCGGGCTTTGCGCGGGGTCCTGCACGGGTTGAATGGTGGGCATCTCAGCAAGTATTTGCTACATACTTAATAGCTACTAGCGTTTACGCATCAAGCGCTAGCAGCCTATTCAGCCCGCAATGCTGCCCGCAGTTGCTCGCCCAACTCGGGCTTGGCGGCAAACGGGTCGGTCGGGTTGCGGCCCATCACCACGTCTTCCATGCGCGTCTGCACCGAGGCCAGGGCCTTTGGGTGGCTGTAGATGTAGAACTGGCCTTGGGCCGCTGCGTCGAACACCTTCTGCGCCACTTCCACCGCCGTCACCTTGCCGCTGCCCACCGCCTTGTCGCTCATGGCTTGGCCGATGAGTTGACTCTTGGTCGGCTTCTCGACCGGCATATCCTGCGGGCGGTTGCGGTGGCTTTGGTTGATGCCAGTGGGCACGAAGAATGGGCACAACACACTGGCACTGATCTGATCCGTCACCAGCGACAAATCCTGGTACAGCGTCTCTGACAGGCTGACCACGGCATGTTTGCTCACGTTGTAGATGCCCATATTGGGCGCATCCAACAGGCCCGCCATGCTGGCGGTGTTGACGATGTGGCCGCGCCATGCGGGATCTTTCTTTGCGGCGGCCAGCATCATCGGGGTGAACAGGCGCACACCATGCACCACGCCCCACAGGTTCACGCCCAGCACCCATTCCCAGTCCTTGACGGAGTTCTCCCACACCAGCCCGCCCGCGCCCACCCCCGCGTTATTGAAGACCAAATGGGGGGCACCAAAGCGCTGCTCCACCTCCACGGCCAACTGCTCCATTTGCGCGGCGTTGGACACATCGACCTTGCGGGCCAGCACCTGGGCCCCGGCGGCCTGCATCTCGGCAGCGGCAGCGTCGAGCGCGTCCTGCTGCACATCCGCCAGTACCAGATTCATGCCCAAGCGGGCTCCAATGCGCGCGCATTCGAGGCCAAAGCCCGAGCCTGCACCGGTGAGAACGGCGGTTTTGCCAGAAAAGTTGTCGATCATGGTTTTGTCTCCTTGAATGGAAGGGTGGTTTTGTTGATCTGGGCCCGGTTCGGTCACGGTACTTTTACGCCCGTTCACCCTGGGCCTGTCGAAGGGCCTTCTGCAAGGTGCGCCCTGGCTTCGGCAGGCTCGGCCCGAACGGATGGGGTTGGCAAAGCAGCGTGGGCGAAGGGCCTTTGGTACGGCGTCAGTGGCGCATGGTGCGAGAACAGTGCGCGCAGCGATGCAACGGTAGTGCCGCTCAGGACGCGGCCGCCCGCAGCACATACCCGATGCGCGGGAAGTGGACGTGAACGGTGCCCGCACGCGGGTCCGAGCGCCGCAGCGTGTAGCGGGTGCGGGTGGCAGCGATCAGTTCGCCCTCGGTGGGCTCCGTGCCAAAGCTCTCGGCAGCGATCGTGACCTGGCTGCCCAGCGGGATGCCGTGTTCGTCCTGGAACACGTCGTCCATCAAGGGCAAAGGGTCCATGCCCGCAGCCACTGTGATGGCATCCGCAGCGCTGAACTTTTCCATGCGGCCGTGGCCCAGCGCAGCGATGCGGTCCATCCACTCCAGCACGGCCGGCGTGGCCGCAAAGATGTCGGCCATCACCGGCACACACTGGCGCGTGAACCACAACGGGTGGTAGGCCGCAAAGTCGGCCAGACAAGGCTCGGCGCCAAACAAAAAGTCGTGCTCTTCGGCCATGTGGGCAATTCGGCGCAGGTACGACCTATAGGCGGCCGTGGCGTCGGCCGGGCGCAGGCGCTGCATGCCCGCGCTCATCTCGCGGCGGTCTTCGCCAAACACCTGGGCCGCAGCGGGCGGCAGGTTGGCAAACAGCACGGCTGCGCCCTTGGGCTGCAGGGTGTAAGCCATCGCGGCCCAGAACAGGGTGCTGTCGGCCCACTGCGCAAACACACGCGAAACGCCTTTCAAATGCGGCGGGTACAGCACGGGCTCGGGCTGTTCGTGCTCCAGCACATCGCAGATCAAGGCCGAATCGCAGTAAATGTCGGCGCCAACCTGCAGAAACGGGGTCTTGCGGTAGCCGCCCGTGAGCGCCACCACATCGGGCTTGGGCATGACACTGGGGATGACCACGGACTTCCAGGCCAGTTGCTTGTAGCCCAGCACGGCGCGGATTTTTTCGGAGAACGGCGACGAGGGGTAGTGGTGCAGGATGAGGTGGGACATGGGTTTCTCCGCAAAATTCTGTGGGATGGCTCAGGCCGGAAGTGCGCGGTCCAAGATGGCGTCAAGGTTGACACCCGCGCCCAACGTGCCAAAGCTGTAGCCCCAGTCGCCAGAGAGGCGCGAATCGCAAAAGGCGCCAAACACGCTGGTGGGGGCACTGCGATACAGCAGCGCGGCCTGCACGGCCAAGGCAACGTCCTGTGCCAGGCGGCGGGCCTCGGCTTCCGTCGTCATGGCGTCCACGCGCAGCGGTAGCGCACTGGCCATGCGATCGAGCGCCGGGTGGGCGCCGCGTGCAGGGGCCAGCTCGTCAGCCAGGGCAGCGGCGGTGTCGGCGCGGCGCACGGCACGCATCAAATCGAGCGCCATGATGTTGCCCGCGCCTTCCCAGATGGAGTTGAGCGGCATCTCGCGGTAGATGCGGGCCATCACGCCCTCGCCGCACTCTTCCACATAGCCGTTGCCGCCCAGGCATTCCATGGCCTCCTGCGCAAACACGCTGCCGCGCTTGCACACCCAGAACTTGGCCACGGGCGTGAGCAGGCGGGCCATGATGGCTTCATGCGCGTTGTTGGACTTTTTGTCAAAAGCGCTCGCAAGCCTTATGGATAAAGCGGTAGCCGCTTCACTTTCAAGAGCAAGGTCGGCCAGCACATTGCGCATGAGCGGCTGGTCGATGAGCTTCTTGCCAAAGGCCGAGCGCTGGCGCGTGTGGTGCAGCGCGATGCTCAGCGCCTGGCGCATCAGGCCGCTAGTGCCCAGCGCGCAGTCCAGCCGCGTCATGGTGCCCATCTCCAGAATCTGTGCCACGCCCCGGCCTTCTTCGCCCACACGCCATGCCATGGCGTCGATGAACTCGACCTCGGAGCTGGCATTGGCATGGTTGCCCAGCTTGTCCTTGAGGCGCTGGATGCGGATCGCGTTGACAGCACCTTCACCACCATCGGGCAGCACCCGTGGCAGGAAAAAGCAGGTGAGCCCGCCGGGCGCCTGCGCCAGGATCAGAAACGCATCGCACATGGGCGCGGAAAAAAACCATTTGTGGCCGGTGATGCGGTAGCGCGCGCCCCAGGCATCGTCGCCATCGGGCACGGCCTGCGTGGTGTTGGCGCGTACGTCCGATCCGCCCTGCTTCTCGGTCATGCCCATGCCCATGGTGAGCGCGGATTTTTGCGAGAACAGCGCGAGGCGCGGGTCGTACTGCGTGCTGGCCAAACCCTCGCTCCAGTCCGTCCATACCGCTGAATTGCCTCGCAATGCCGGGGTGACGGCGTAGCTCATCGACACGGGGCACAGTACCGAGGGCTCCGCTTCGGTGAACAGCATGAAGCCCGCCGCGCGCTCCACGTGGGCGTGGCCTGTGTCCTCGCGCGACCAGGGCGTGGCATGCAGCCCGTGGCGCAACGCGGCGCCGATGAGCGCGTGGTAGCTGGGGTGGAACTCCACGACGTCCGTGCGGTGGCCAAAGCGGTCGTGCGTGCGCAGCCGTGGCTTGTGCGTGTTGGCCAGGCGCGCGTGGGTCTGCATCTGCGCAGACCCCATCTCTGCCCCCAGCGCCGTCAGACCCGCCAAAGGCAGGTCGGGGGCGTGCAGGCGCAGCGCGTCCTGCAAGGGCTGGTTGGTGGTGAACAGGTTCACATCGGCCCAGGGCGTGCTCTGGTTGAACACGTCATGGGTGCGAGCAGGTAACGCGCTGGCAAGGCTCATGGTCGCTCCTCAGGCGGCGTGGCTGTCCCACCGCCGCAGCATTTCGACATGGGGAATATCGTCTTCGAGGTATTCGTCCGACACGGGCTCAAAACCCAGGCTGCCGTAAAAGCGCTGCAGATGCGCCTGTGCGCTGATGCGGATGCTGCAGCCCGGCCACACCTGGGTGCAACGGGCGATGCCCTCCGCCATCAACGCCCGGCCCGTGCCGTTGCCGCGTGCCTCTTTGGCAGTGACCACGCGGCCGATGGAAGGCTCCGGGTAGTTCACACCCGGGGCCGCCACGCGCAGGCAGGCCTGCAGCGCACCGGCCTCGTCATACCCCAGCAAGTGGTGCGATTGCTTGTCGGCACCGTCCGGGTCCTGGTAAGGGCCCTGCTCCAGGATGAAGACCTTGCAGCGCAGCGCCAGCGCGTCGTGCAGCGCGTGCACACCCAGGTCATCGAACCGGGCCCAGGTCCAGCGCAGCGTGGGGGGCGTGGCGCTCATGCTCAGACCAGCTTGACGAGCTGCTTGCCGAAGTTCTTGCCCTTGAGCAGGCCGAGAAAAGCCTCTGGCGCCGCAGCAATGCCCTCTGCCACCGTCTCGCGGGGGCGCAGCTTGCCGGTGCCCACCAGCGTGCCCAGTTCCTTGAGCGCATCGGGCCACACTTCCATGTGTTCGCTGACGATGAAACCTTCCACCTTCATGCGGTTGATGAGCATCAGTGCGGGGTTGGCCATGGGCAGCGGTGCGCCGTCATAGCCGGCGATCATGCCGCACAGCGCGATGCGGCTGAAAGCGTTCATGCGCAGCATCACGGCGTCCATGATCCAGCCGCCCACATTCTCAAAGTACCCGTCAATGCCGTTGGGGCAGGCTTCCTTCAGCGCTTTGGACATGGCCTTCACGTCGCTGTGCTGCTTGTAGTCGATGCAGGCGTCAAAGCCCAGCTCGTCCACCGCGTACTTGCATTTTTCAGCCCCCCCGGCAATGCCCACCGCGCGGCAGCCACGGGCCTTGGCCAAAGCGGCAAAGGCGCTGCCCACGGCGCCCGTAGCGGCGCTCACCACCACGGTGTCGCCCTCTTTGGGGGCAATGATCTTGACCAGGCCGTAATACGCCGTGACGCCCGGCATGCCCACGGCGCCCAGGTAGTGCGACAGCGGCACGTGGGTGGTGTCCACCTTGCGCAGCGCGCCCACGGCATTGCCGTCCACCACGCTGTATTCCTGCCAGCCCCCCATGCCCACGACCTTGTCGCCCACCGCGTACTTGGGGTTCTTGCTCTCGGCCACTTCGCCCACGGTGCCGCCAATCATGACGTCGCCCAGGCCTTGCGACGCCGCGTAGCTCTTGCTCTCGTTCATGCGGCCGCGCATGTAGGGGTCGAGGCTGAGGAAGTGGTGGCGCACCAGCACCTCGCCGTCTTTCAGTGCGGGCGTGTCCACCGCCACCAGCTTGAAGTTGCTGGCCACGGCTTCGCCTTGGGGGCGGTTGTCGAGAACGATTTGTTGATTGCGTGGCATGAGAGGCTCCTCAGAATGACGTTTACTATGAATTCAATAGCTACCAGCGCTTATGGATAAAGCGCTAGATGCCAATTTGACCTGATTCGCAACATACACAAGACGCCTTCTCTCCCGCCCCGTTCGGGCCGAGCTTGTCGACGCCTTGCACGCACGAGGCCCGCCCTGGCTTCGACGGGCTCAGCCCGAACGGATGCAGTCGTATCGGAGGCATGTCGCTCATCAGGCAATTTGACTGAAAAATCAGGCTCAGTCGGTGGAAATGACCTTGAGGTCATTCACATTGCGACCGTCCACCGGCAGGCGCTTGACGTACTTGAACGTGCCGGTGGCGTGGCAGCACACCTTGCCTTGCTCGTCGAACAACGTGCCTTCGGTAAAGGCCATGGTGGCCGTGCGGTGGATGAGCCGCCCCTTGGCCACCAGCGGGCCGCGCGCGGGCTGCATGAAGCTGGTTTTCATCTCGATGGTGACCACGCCCATGTCGGGCGTTACGCTGCGCGCGGCGGTGGCCATGGTCACGTCCAGCAGCGTCATCGACGCACCGCCGTGGGTGACGGCAAACGAGTTCAGGTGCTCAGGTTGGGCTTCGTAACGCAGCTCGGACTCGCCGTCCTCCATGCGGTGCAGCGTGAAGCCAAGGTGGCTGACAAAGGGGATTTCGACGCCAAAACTGATCAAGGTTTATTCCTTTGGAAACGTAGGTCGCAACGGGCGCTGCCCAGGCGAGGGACGCAGAGCAGGGGCCGCCCCGCAGCGATTGCGTCGTCCCCCTTCCCGAATCGCACAGCGATTCGAGAGAAGGGGGAAGCGGCGCAGCCGCTCAGGGGGGATGATCATCCTCCAGTCACTATGCTCACGCCGCCATCCACGGCCAGCCACTGGCCCGTGATGTGTTTGCCCGCATCGGACGCATACAGCGCGCACAGTCCCTTCAAATCCTCATCATCGCCCAGGCGGCCCAGGGGCGCATGGGCCGCCAGCGCTTCTTCGCCCATGGCCTTCAAAGTGCCCACCGTCATCTTGCTCGGGAAGAAGCCCGGGCAGATGGCGTTGACGCGGATGTTGTACGCGCCCCATTCGGCGGCCAGCGCCCGCGTGAAGTTGATCACTGCGCCCTTAGAGGTGTTGTAAGCAATGGTGTTCATGCCCTTGGGGTTACCGCCCAAACCAGCGATGGACGCCACGTTGATGATGCTGCCGCTGCGCCGGCCGATCATGCTGTGCTTGGCAATGTGCTGCGACAGGATGAAGTAGCCGCGCACGTTGAGGTTCATCACCTTGTCCCAGGCGTCCACGGGGTGGTCTTCGGCGGGGGCGCCCCAGGCCGCGCCTGCGTTGTTCACCAGAATGTCGACGTGGCCCATGCGCTCCAGGGTCTCATCGGCTAGGCGGCGGATGTCGTCTTCCTTTGCGCAATCGGCTGCGATCCAGCGGGCATCGATGCCGGCGGCTTGCAACTCGGCGGTGGCCTCTTCCAGGTCCGACGCCTTGCGCGAGCTGAGCATGATCTTCGCACCCGCCTCGCCCAGCGAATGCGCCAGTTGCAGCCCCAGGCCGCGCGAGCCGCCGGTGACCAAGGCCGTCTTGCCCGTCAGATCAAACAGTTGTTGGATGGTGCGTGTCATGGTGTCTCCTTCAGAATGGTTGTTGGGGCGGGCCGACGCTGCAGCCCGCATTCCACCGATCATTGTGCGATGCAACGCAGGGCCATTGTGTCGCCCCCGCGTCGGTTGTGGGTTCAGGCGCCGTTGTCAGTCTGCAGGCGGGCGCGCATGCCAATCAGCACCACGCCCGTTGCGGCCACGATGCCGCCCACCACGATCAACGGCCAGCCGATGGCGTCGTCGGTGCGCGCCGTCGCCACCCCAAGCACCAGCATCAACAGTCCCCCATAGATCAGCGCCCAGATCAGGTTGTGCAGCCGCTGCAGGCTTTGCGGAGCCGCCATCAGAAAGCCTCTTCGGGAAACGCGGCACAGGTCGCATCACGAGCGCTCACCACCTGCAGCCATGCACCGATTTTGGGCAACTCGTAGTGGAAGAAGAACCGCATCGCGCCCATGCGCCCCACGCTCGAATGCTGCGCCAGCGCGGCGTCGGCCTGCAGGGTGGCCAGCGCCACATCCAGCCACACCCAAGCCAGCACCGTGTGGCCAAAGGCCTGCATGTAGGGCACGGCGTTGGACAGCGCATCAGCGGGTTGGCCCGTGGCCCAGGCGGCCTTGGTGGCCGCGCCCACGTCCTGCAGCGCCTTGCCCAGCGCGTTGGCGTGGGCAGCCAGCGCGGGCACCTGGATGGCGCGCTCGATGGTGGCGTTGATGCGCCCAGCCAGCAGTTGCAGGCCACGGCCGCCTTCCATCAGCACCTTGCGGCCCAGCAGGTCCATGGCCTGGATGCCGTGGGTGCCTTCGTGGATCATGTTCAGGCGGTTGTCGCGCCAGTACTGCTCCACCGGGAAGTCGCGCGTGTAGCCGTAGCCGCCGTGGATCTGGATGGCCAGGCTGTTGGCCTCCAGGCACCATTCGCTGGGCCAGCTCTTGGCGATGGGGGTCAGCACCTCCAGCAGCAGGCGGGCTTCGTCGGCGGCTGCCGCATCACCGGTGTGTTGCTCGTCCACCAGCCGCGCGCAGAAAAGGTTGAGCGCGAGCGCGCCCTCGCCATACGACTTTTGCGCCAGCAGCATGCGCTTGACGTCCGCGTGTTCCACGATGCGCACCTGGGGCTGGGCAGCGTCCTTCACCACGGCCGCCGCGCCATCCTTGGGCCCCTGAACGGGCCGGCCCTGGGGTCGGTTCTTGGCGTAGTCCAGGCTGGCGTAGTAACCCGCCAGGCCCAGCATGGTGGCGGCCATGCCGATGCCAATGCGGGCCTCGTTCATCATGTGGAACATGCAGTGCAGGCCCTTGCCGGGCTGGCCGACTAGGTAACCCACGGCGCCTACCTGGCCATCCACGGGGTACTTGCCCTCGCCAAAGTTCAGCAGCGTGTTGGTGGTGCCGCGCCAGCCCAGCTTGTGGTTCAGGCCCGCGAGCGCCACGTCGTTGCGCACGCCGGTCAGTTGGCCGTTGGTGTCCACCAGCTTCTTGGGCACGATGAAGAGCGAAATGCCCTTGGTGCCGGGCACCAGCTTGCCGTCCGGCCCTGGGATCTTCGCCAACACCAGATGCACGATGTTTTCGGTCAGCTCATGGTCGCCCGAGCTGATCCACATCTTGTTGCCCTTGAGGCGGTAGCGGGGGCCAAGCGGGTCGCTCTCAAAGCCCTCGCCATCCGGCACGGCGCGTGTGGCCACGTCGGACAGGGACGAGCCCGCCTGTGGTTCCGACAGGCACATGGTGCCCGCCCAGCGGCCGTTGAATTCATTGAGCGCAAACACCTGCTTTTGCAGATCGGTGCCATGCACCATGAGCAGGTTGGCGTTGCCCGAGGTCAGCAGGTTGGAGCCGATACTGATCGATGCGGCCGCAAAGAAGCTGTTGGCCGCCGCCTCCACCGTGTAGGGCAGTTGCATGCCGCCAATGTCGTAGTCCTGCGCGGCGCTCAGCAGGCCCGACTCGGCGTAGGCGCGCCGTGCTTCGTAGGTGGCTTGCGGCAGCACCACACGCAGCGTGCCGTCGGGCTCGGTCTCAGTGCGGGGTTCTTCGGTGTCCACCACGCGGTTGAAGGGTGCGTACTTCTCGCGGGCGATGCGCTCGGAGGTGTCAAGCACCGCATCGAAGGTTTCGCGGGAGTGGTCCGCAAAGCGCTCGCGGGCTTGCAGCTTCTCGGCGTTCAGCCACTGGTAGAGCAGGAAATCGACAGTGGGACGTAGGCTCATGGCATTTCAGGGTTAAAACGGCCGCAGGCGCAGATAAATCATGCGCCAGCAGCTATCAAATAAGGAGTAAACGGCGCAGGAGTGAGGAGGAACATGCTCCCTTCCCTTGCCACCATCAGGCGCCTGCAGGGGCCGGTGCTGCGCCATCGCGCGGTGGCAGTGCGGCAATGGTGCCTTGCGCCACGGCGCACAGCTTTTCGGTGCCCGCCTGCACCACAAACACATCGCAACGGCACACGGCCTGCGCGCGGCCATGGTGCACCGCCTGCGCGCGGGCGATGAGCAGTTCGCCCACAGCAGGCCGCAGGTAGTTGATCTTGAACTCGGACGTCACCACGGGCACCCGCATGGCGGTGCCCCCGGCGTACGTCAGGGCGTTGTCGGCCACATAGCTGAGCACGCCCCCGTGCACAAAACCATGCTGTTGCAGCAGCTGGGGCGTGACGGGCAAGTGCAGCTCGCACTGCCCGGGCGACAAGGCATGCAGCCGCGCCCCCACCAGGATGCTGAACGGCTGCGCTGCCAGTACCTCACGCCCCATGGCCAGGAAGACCTCGGGCGACACCACGACATCGGGGATGTCGGTGCGCGGTGGCGACGAGGCCTGCCCTGACATGGCTTAGAGCACCTCGAAAATGCCTGCAGCGCCCATGCCGCCGCCAATGCACATCGTCACGCACACCTTCTTGGCGCCACGGCGCTTGCCTTCGATGAGGGCGTGGCCCGTGAGGCGCTGGCCCGACACACCGTAAGGGTGGCCCACGGCAATGGCGCCGCCGTTGACGTTGAGGCGGTCTGCAGGGATGCCGAGCTTGTCGCGGCAGTAGAGCACCTGCACGGCAAAGGCTTCGTTCAGCTCCCACAAGTCGATGTCTTGCACCGTGAGGCCCAGCTTTTTCAGCACCTTGGGCACGGCAAACACGGGGCCGATGCCCATTTCGTCCGGCTCACAGCCCGCCACCGCAAAGCCCAGGAAGCGGCCCAGGGGCTTGAGGCCCTTTTTGCTGGCGTACTCTTCGCTGGTGACCACGCAGGCACCGGCGCCATCAGAGAACTGGCTGGCGTTACCAGCAGAGATCAGGCCACCGGGCAGCGCCGAGCGCAGGCCTTGAATAGCCTCCACCGTGGTGCCTTCGCGGGTGCCCTCGTCCTTGCTCACGGTGACTTGCTTGGTGATCAGGCCCAGCGTCTTGTCGGCCACACCAGCGGTGACGGTGATGGGGGCGATTTCAGCATCGAACAGGCCAGCCGCTTGCGCTGCGCAGGCCTTTTGCTGGCTGGCAGCGCCGTATTCGTCCATGGCTTCGCGGCCGATGTGGTAACGCTTGGCCACTTGTTCGGCCGTCTGCAGCATGCTCCAGTAAATCTCGGGCTTTTGCTTGGCCAGGGCCAGGTCCTGGATCATGTGCAGGTTCATCTCTTGCTGCACGCAAGAGATGCTTTCCACACCGCCAGCCACAAACACATCGGCTTCGCCCGCGATGATGCGCTGAGCCGCCATGGCAATGGTCTGCAGGCCCGACGAGCAGAAGCGGTTGACGGTGAGACCAGAGGCGGTGATGGGCAGGCCTGCCTTCAAGGCAATCTGGCGCGCGATGTTGCTGCCGGTGGCGCCTTCGGGCGTGGCGCAACCCATGATGACGTCGTCTACGTCAGCGCCATCGATGCCGGCGCGCAAGACAGCGTGCTGCACGGCATGGCCGCCCAGGGTGGCGCCGTGCGTCATGTTGAACGAACCCTTCCAGCTCTTGGCGAGCGGCGTGCGGGCGGTGGAAACAATCACTGCGGAGGTCATGTGAATTCCTTTGATTCTGTAGATAGGTGCACGCGGCTATTTACTGGAAGGCCTTGCCTTCGGCGGCCAGCTTGGCCAGCAGCGGAGCGGGCTTCCAGAACTCGGCATCGTCGAGCGGGTTCTTGGCAAAGCGGTCCATGGCCTGCACCACGTTGAACAGGCCCACTTCGCTGGCGTAGTGCATGGGGCCGCCACGGTGAATGGGGAAGCCATAACCCGTGAGGTACACCATGTCGATGTCGCCGGACTTGCTGGCGATGCCGTCTTCCAGAATGTGCGCGCCTTCGTTCACCAGCGAGAACACCAGTCGCTGCACGATTTCTTCATCGGAAATCTTGCGCGGCGTGATGCCCAGGGCCGAACGGTGGTCTTCGATCATCTTGTTGACCAGGTCGCTCGGGATCGCATCGCGCTTGCCGGCCTGGTAGTCGTACCAGCCCGCGCCGGTCTTCTGACCAAAGCGGCCCAGCTCGCACAGCTTGTCGGCGGTGCGGCTGTACTTCATGTCGGCGCGCTCGACGGCGCGGCGCTTGCGGATCGCCCAGCCGATGTCGTTGCCCGCCAGGTCGCCCATGCGGAACGGGCCCATGGCAAAGCCGAACTTCTCGACGGCCTTGTCCACCTGCTGGGGTGTGCAGCCCTCGTCCAGCAGGAAACCGGCCTGGCGGCTGTACTGCTCGATCATGCGGTTGCCGATGAAGCCATCGCACACGCCCGACACCACCGAGGTCTTCTTGATCTTCTTGCCAATAGCCATCACGGTGGCCAGCACATCCTTGGCAGTCTCCTTGCCACGCACCACTTCCAAGAGCTTCATCACGTTGGCAGGGCTGAAGAAGTGCATGCCCACCACGTCCTGCGGGCGCTTGGTAAACGCTGCGATCTTGTCCACATTGAGCGTAGAGGTGTTGGAAGCCAGAATGGCACCGGACTTGGCCACAGCGTCGAGCTGCTTGAACACGGCTTCCTTGACGCCCATCTCTTCAAACACGGCTTCGATGATCAGGTCGCAGTCCTTGAGTTCGTCGTAGCTCAGCGTAGTCGACAGCAGGGCCATGCGCTGCTCGTACTTGTCTTGCTTGAGCTTGCCCTTCTTGACCTGGGCTTCGTAGTTCTTTTGGATCGTGGCCACGCCGCGGTCCAGGGCTTCCTGCTTCATTTCCAGGATCTTGACGGGGATGCCTGCGTTCAGGAAGTTCATGGAGATGCCGCCACCCATAGTGCCTGCGCCAATCACGCCGACCAGCTTGATGTCGCGCTTGGGGGTGTCCGATGGCACATCAGGAATCTTGGACGCTGCGCGCTCTGCCATGAACAGGTGGCGCAGTGCGCGGGACTCAGGCGTCCACATCAGGTTGATGAAGATTTCGCGCTCAACCAGCATGCCTTCGGCAAACTTCTTCTTGGTGGCCGCTTCGACCGCGTCCACGCACTTGGCGGGCGCAGGGTAGTTCTTGGCCATGCCCTTGACCATGTTGCGTGCGAACTGAAAGTACGCATCGCCTTCGGGGTGCTTGCAAGGGAAGTTGCGCACCAGGGGCAGCGGGCGGGCATCGGCCACGCTCTGGGCAAACGCCAAGGCTTCTGCCGCCAGCGACTCGGCCGACGCGGCCATCTTGTCAAACAACTTCTGGCCGGGCACGGCGCCAATCATTTCACTCTTGACGGGCTCGCCGCTCACGATGAGGTTGAGCGCGGCTTCAACACCAATCACGCGGGGCAGGCGCTGCGTGCCGCCCGCGCCGGGGATCAGGCCCAGCTTGACTTCTGGCAGTGCAATCGAGCAGCCAGGCGCCGCAATGCGGTAGTGGCAACCCAGGGCCAGCTCCAGCCCGCCGCCCATGGCGACGCTGTGCATGGCAGCCACAACGGGCTTGGCCGAGTTTTCAATGGCGGCAATCACCGACAGCAGGTTGGGTTCTTGCAGCGACTTGTCAGTGCCGAACTCCTTGATGTCGGCGCCGCCAGAGAACGCACCACCGGCACCAGTGATCACGATGGACGTGACCGCTGCATCGGCATTGGCGCGGCCAAGGCCGTCCACGATGCCTTGGCGGGTCGCCAGACCGAGTCCGTTGACGGGAGGGTTGGCCATGGTGATCACGGCAACGGAGCCGTGGACTTTGTATTCAGCGGTCATGCTGTTGTCCCTTGTAGTGTGAAAAAGAACGATCGTGCGATTTTATTGTAGAGGCTGATGCTGACTTTGCCAGTGACAGGGCTTATCTATTTGTCCCGCCCGAGACAAACCGCAAAAGGCGGCGGCGCAAGCAGGCCCCCCCCCCCCCCCCCCCGCCACACCAAAAAACACGCTGCGACGTCTATCACGTCCCGCGATAGAGGTGGGAAAGCGCAAAAAAATATGAGCAAATGGTGGTGCATAGGCACTTTTACGCTTGCGCACTTGGGGCAACTGCCTACATTCGAATCTGCGAAATGCGCGGCCCTTATCACCACCACTGTGTACTCGCCACGCCGCAAGAAATGATAAATATGCCAATGAAAATTGGCATCCCCCACTCAACCGCGAGCTTGCCATGATGTTTCAAAATTTGTCACTCAAAGCCAAACTGGTATGGGCGTTCAGCCTGCTGGCAAGCTTGGTGATTGCCCTTTCTGCACTGAGCTACCGGGATCTGGCAGAAGACCTCAGCGACTTTCAAGACTTTGTGAATGGCGTGAACACCCGGGCGCAGCTGTCCAGCGAATACCGTGCGGCCATTGATCGGCGAGCCGTTGCCGCCCGAAACCTGGTGTTGACAACGAACGCAGCCGAAAAGGAAACGGAAAAAAACATCGCCACGCAGGCCAACCAGGCGGCCCAAGAGGCCTTGGGCCAGTTAGTGAAAGCAGCGCAAAGCCCCTCGGTGCCCCCTGAAGTCAAGGCCTTGATTGCAGACATCGAAAAGCTGGAAAGCACCTATCAGCCCGTGGCGCTGAACATTGTGGCGCTGGGCGTGCAGGACAGACGGGACGAGGCCATCGCCCAAATCAACAAGGAATGCAAGCCGCTGCTGGCCGCCTTGGTGGGTAAAACGAATGAATACCAGGTGCTGACCAAGCAACGCATCCAAAAAATAGTGGAGGACTCGGAGTCTGGCTTTGCGCACCAGATCGGGATCCTGATAGCGTTCGTGCTGGCGGCCATCACGTTGGCCGGGCTGACGGGTTTCTTCATCACACGCAGCGTGCACAAGTCCCTGGGGGCAGACCCCAAGGCGCTGGGCGACGCTGCACATAAAGTGGCTTTTGGTGACTTGTCGAGGGTGCATGGTGCCTTGGCAGCGCCTGAAGGCAGCGTGCTGGAGTCGTTGGCGGTGATGCAGCAAAACCTCAGCCGCATCGTGAGCAAGGTGCGCGATGCCACCGACTCGATCGCCACCGGGACTGGCGAGATCTCCCAGGGCAATAACGACCTGAGCGCACGCACCGAACAACAAGCCAGCGCACTGCAGGAAACCGCCGCCACCATGGAGGAGTTCAGCTCCACCATCCGCCACAACGCAGACAACTCCAAATTGGCCGATCAGCTCGCCCTTACCGCCTCGAATGTGGCCACCCAGGGCGGTGAGGTGGTCTCCAAGGTGGTGATCACGATGAAAGATATCAACGACAGCTCGCGCAAGATCTCCGACATCATTGGTGTGATCGACGGCATCGCCTTCCAGACCAATATCCTCGCGCTGAATGCCGCCGTAGAAGCCGCTCGCGCAGGCGAACAAGGCCGGGGCTTTGCCGTGGTGGCCACCGAGGTGCGCAACCTGGCCCAGCGCAGCGCTGCCGCAGCCAAAGAGATCAAGACACTGATCAATGAGAGTGTGGAAAAAGTGGCCTTGGGCTCCACCCTGGTGGACCAGGCAGGCCAGACCATGCAAGAAGTGGTGGGCGCCATCCAACGGGTCAGCGATATCGTGACGCAAATCAGCTCGGCCAGCTCAGAGCAAAGCTCGGGGGTGAACCAGATTGGGCAGGCCGTGAACCAGCTGGACCAAACCACCCAACAAAATGCCGCGCTGGTGGAAGAAGCTGCCGCCGCAGCGAAAAGCCTGGACTATCAAGCGCAGCAGTTGATTGAGGCCGTGCGCGCTTTCAAACTGGACGCACCGGCCACCGATGCAGCCAGCCCCCCCAGCCAATACTCAGCACACGCACCCAGCCGCACCGGCATGGCTTTGGGGCAGCGCACGGTGCCCTCACTGACGTAATTCGGGGCATCTCTCGCCTACCGTCGCCCACCCGATCGGACCCATAAGGCTGGGCCTTTTTGTGGGCGCCTGAAGTGATTGCCGCACACGCATCAAAGATGCCCAAACAACATCCAAAAACACACTCTGTTGTTGTGGCCCGGCTCACCCTGGCGGCCCCGGCTGCGATCTACGGCGGCGAGCGTAGGAATGCCTTGGGTCATGCTCGGCGCGGGGTGCGCTAACGGAAAGCCGCCTCCAGCGCGTGCAGCCCCACCTTGGGATCGAGCATGCCGTTGTAGATGGCGGGAATCTTCCGCTCAATGCCCAGCAGATGGTAAGTGGCCACCATGGCGCAGCGCACCGAATACTCCACAGTGAACACGACATCGTCTTCCATCTCGACAAACTGACCGAGAAAGGCGAAGTTCTGCGACCCCTCGGGCAGCACCAGGGGCCTGTCACCCGGCGCGCGGCAGGCAAACAAGGCCGAGGCATAGGGCATCATCACCGTGGTCACATCGGTGGTGGCCAGCACATGCTCGAGCAGGTCGTCAAAACCCATCTGGTGAATCAGCTCGGTGAGGATTTCGCGGCCCGTGGCCTGCGACATGGGCTTGCGCACGTAGTCGCCCTCGTTGTCTATCTGAAAGCCGTAGCCCCACAGGGTGTAGGTGCCATCGGCCTGGGCGTAAAAGTGCGGCTGGTGCGGCACCACCACCGACAGGTGCCAGCCTGATTCGTACCAGGTCATCAGGGCGCCCGTGCCAGGCTTGTTGCCCGAGTATTCGGTGATGCGCTGCAGCAGCCGGTCGTCGCGCATGGTGAGGGTGAACGACTCCCACTTGTGCTCATCCACATTGCCGCAGAACGCCGTAGGGCGCCCAAAGTCAGGGGCTTTCTGCGCGATCTTTTCCCACAGTGCCCAGCCATGGTCCTCCCGGCCCCGCACCAGGGCGGGCACGTCGTCGTTGCCGCCGTAGCGTGCGTCCGAGGTGATGGAGCCCAGGGTGAAGAAAGCCAGGTCGTCGGCACCCAGGTCCAGCGTGCTGTCTGTGGCCACACCACTGACACCGCCCTGCAGTGTTTGCACATGCAGCGCCGTCGCGCGGCGGGTGCCGTCGCTCTGGGTGGCAAAGCGGGCGTCGGTCACCCGGTGGCCAAAGCGCACGTCCACTCCCTGCTCCAGCAGCCAGCGCTGCAGGGGCACGACCATCGAGTCGTACTGGTTGTACTTGGTGCGCTTGACGCCCGCCAGGGTGTGGATGCGCGAGAACTCTTGCACAAATCGCAGGAAGTAGCGGCGCAACTCAATGGCGCTGTGCCACTTCTGAAAAGCGAAGGTAGTGCGCCACATGCGCCAGAAGTGGGTTTGGAAAAAGGCTTCGTCAAAAAACTCGTCGATGCGGCGGCTGCCTAAATGGGCTTCAGTCAGAGCGAGCAGGCGCAGCATCTGCACGCGGTGCCCCGTCGAAAAGCCCAGCTTTTCGGCATCGGCAATCACGTGCTGCGCATCGATGAGGCGGGCTTGGGCATGGGTGTACACGCGGGCATTGAACTGGAGGCACTCTTCGCTCACCGACACAGAGGGGTCTTCCAGCGAGGGAATGCCCTCGAACAAATCCCACAGGCACAGGTAGGTTTCGTCAGTCAGCATGCGCCCCCCGCGCGTCACCCAGGTCTGGGGGGCCGTCGCATTGGGCGCGGCACCGCCATCGAGCGAGCCACCGGGCAGGCCCGTTTCTTCCAGGATGTGGATGTGGCTGGCGGGCACCTTGCCATCGCGGATGGCAAAGGCGGCAACCGCCATGCCTGCAATGCCGCCCCCCACGATCCACAACTGTGCTGTTGCGGGGTTGGCCAACGAAGATGCTGGAGTGTGCTTTTTCATGCGTTAACTTCCCTTTGGGTAAAAAAGGCACCCCTGAAATCTGCGGCCAACGCCGCGAAAGCGTTGCGTGCGGGTACCCCCAGTCACGCGTCGACAAACAAGCGAAACGCGGGTGCCACCAGACTTATACGCTTGCCAGATGAACCATCGGCTCCGCGCCACGCTAAAGGCAGACGCAGATCAAAGAACAGCCCCGAGGGGCCAAAAAAAAGCCCCAACAGAGATGCAGGGGCTTGAAATTCCGCAATGACAACCGTTTGCGCAATCAGACCTCCAGCCACTCCTTGCGCACGTAGTTGTCGGCGCGCAGGCTTTCTGGAGTGCCTTGAAACACGATGGACCCATGGCCCATGACCAGTACGCGGTCTGAGATGGTCATGGCGATGGTGAGCTTTTGCTCGATGAGCAACACAGAGATACCTTTGGCCTTCAGCGTCTGCAGGTACTGCCCCACCAGTTCGACAATCTTGGGCGCCAGGCCCTCGGTAGGTTCATCGATGATGATCAGGTCTGGATCCCCCATGAGGGTGCGGCACAGCGTCAGCATCTGCTGCTCACCACCCGACATGACGCCAGCCTCGGTGTGCTGGCGCTCCTTGAGGCGTGGGAACATCTCATACATGTCGTCAAACGACCAGCGGCTTTTTTTGCCACTGCCCTTTTGGCCGAGCATCAGGTTCTGGTGCACGGTGAGGTTGGGAAACACGTCGCGGCTCTCGGGCACGTAGCCGATGCCCAGGTGGGCGATCTCATAGGCCTTCTTGCCGCTGATGTCCTGGCCCTTGAAGTGAATGGTTCCCTCCCAGTTCACCAGGCCCATGATGGCTTTGGCAGTGGTCGATCGCCCCGAACCGTTGCGCCCCAGAAGCGCCACGATCTCGCCGGGTTGCACATCGAAACCGACGCCATGCAACACATGGCTCTTGCCGTAATAGGCGTGAAGATTGTCTATTTTCAGCATAAATCAGTGTCCCGCACCCTGCTCATCGGCCACAACCGAGCCCAGGTAGGCCTCCTGCACGCGCGGGTTGCCGCGCACCTTGTCGGGGGTGTCAAAAGCAATCACCTCGCCATAAACCACCACGGCAATTCGGTCCGCCAGGCCAAACACCACGCCCATGTCGTGCTCCACCGTGAGCAGCGTGCGGCCTTCGGTGACTTCTTTGATGAGGTGAATGAAGCGCGTGGTTTCGGTCTTGCTCATGCCAGCCGTCGGCTCGTCCAGCAAGATCACATTGGCCCCACCGGCAATGGTGATGCCGATTTCCAGCGCGCGCTGCTCGGCATAGGTGAGGTTCATGGCCAGCGTGTCGCGTTTCTTGTCGAGTTTGATCATCTCCATCAGCTCTTTGGCACGCTGGTTGGCATCGTGCAAACTCGATAGGAACCGCAAAAACGTGTACCGGTAGCCCATGCTCCAGAGCACGCCACAGCGCAGATTCTCAAAAACGCTCAACTTGGGAAAGATGTTCGTGATCTGGAAACTGCGCGAGAGCCCCTGCCGATTGATCTCATAGGGGGCCAAGCCGTTGATGCGTTGGCCATTCAAGATGACGTCGCCACTGGTGGGCGCAAAACGCCCGCTGATCAAATTAAACAGCGTGGATTTTCCGGCTCCGTTGGGGCCAATGATGGCCACCCGTTCGCCGGGATTTACCGCCAGATTCGCACCCCGGATGATTTCGGTTTTGCCAAAACTCTTGCGCAGATCACGCAGCTCGAGGGCATAGGTTGCATTGTCAGCCGCCATGGTTACTAAGCCCCCCACGCTTGATTTCATGTTCAATTTCTTCCTGAATCTGGCCCCACTGGCGCACAAAATGGCGACGGCAAAGCTCAAAAAGCCCAAACCCTGTCACCATCACAAACACAGCGCCAAACCAGGTGTTGTAGCCCGTGGCATTGAGCGTTGCGCCCAGAAACGTCAGCTCTGGCCCCAACGCTGCATTGAGCTGCAGGTGATAGGTCATTTCGATCATGCAGGCGGCGCCCAGAACCCCTACCAAGGCAGCGCCACCAAGGCCCAGATACGACGTCCACAGTCGCCGCAGCTTGCCGTATTTGGCCAAGCGCAAATTCATCATGATCAGGCTGGCGACACCACCCGGTGCATACATCACCATGAAAAGGAACACCAGCCCGAGGTAAAGCAACCAGGCCTTTGAAAGTTCGGACAACAACACGGACGCCAGCACCAGCAGGACCGCACCGATGATCGGCCCGAAGAAGAAAGTGGCGCCCCCCAGGAAGGTGAACAGCAGGTAGCCCCCTGAACGCACCACGTTCAGACTGTCTGCACCGGTCACGATTTCGAAATTGATGGTGGCCAGCCCGCCGCCAATGCCCGCAAAGAATCCAGCAATGATGAATGCGAAGTAACGCACACGCTGCGTGTTGTAGCCGATGAACTCCACACGCTCCGGGTTGTCTCGCACTGCGTTCAGAATGCGCCCCAGAGGCGTTCCAGTGAAGGCGAACATGGCGGCCGTGCATACAAAACAATAGGCTGCGATCAGGTAATACACCTGAATCGCCGGGCCAAAGCTGAAGCCCAAGAATGCAGTGCCATACACCCGGTCTGTGGTGATACCGCCCTCGCCCCCGAAAAACTCGGGGAACATCAACGCCATGGAGGCCACCAGCTCACCGATACCCAAGGTGATCATGGCAAACGTGGTGCCCGATTTCTTGGTGGTCACAAACCCCAGCAAGATGGCAAAAAAGGCCCCGGCTACACCGCCGACCAGAGGGACGAGCACCAGTGGAATGTTGAAGCTCCCCTTGCTCGCCAAGTTCATCGTATGAATGGCGATAAAAGAACCCAGCCCCGTGTACACGGCATGGCCAAAACTCAACATGCCCCCCTGCCCCAGCAATATGTTGTAGGACAGGCAGATGATGATCAGGTACCCAATTTGGGACAACATGGTCATTGCAAGGCTGCTGCGAAACAGCATGGGCGCGACGATGAGTGCAATGCCAAACAGCGTCCAAGTGACCCAACGACCGATGTTCCAGGGAGAGAACCGGTAATGCGACGCCGCGCCTGCGACAGTGTTGTTGTTGGAATTCATGGTCTCAGTCCTCCCGCGTGCCAAGCAAGCCCTTGGGGCGGAATATCAGAATCAACACCAGAAACAGGTACGGCAGGATTGGAGCGACCTGAGAGATGGTGAGTTTGAGCAATGGATAGCCAAACGTCTGCTCGGTCACCGCCACACCAACGAGGTGAAAAAAGCTGATCAGCGAATAATCGAGCGCGACGGCAAAGGTCTGTACCAGCCCAATGAGGAGCGATGCGAGAAAAGCGCCGGCCAAGGAGCCCATGCCCCCCACAACCACCACCACAAAGATGATGGAGCCGACGGACCCCGCCATGGCGGGCTCTGTCACATAGGTGTTGCCGCCAATCACGCCCGCGAGCCCGGCCAGTGCTGCGCCACCACCAAACACCAGCATAAAAACACGCGGCACGTTGTGGCCCAGTGCCTCCACCATTTCCGGGTATTTGAGTGCGGCCTGAATCACGAGGCCAATGCGCGTGCGGGTCAACAACAACCACACCGACACCAGCATCAACATTGCCACCAGCATCACGAATGATCGTGACTTGGGAAACTGGGTGCCATACAGAGAAAACAGCGGCCCCTGCAGTTGCTCAGGCAAACCATAAGGCACGGTGGACCGGCCCCACACCAACTGCACCACCTCCAAAATGAGATACGACAGGCCGAAGGTCACCAGCAGCTCGGGGACATGACCGAACTTGTGCACCCTGCGCAGGCAATAGCGTTCAAATGCAGCCCCGAGCACAAACACCAACAGCGGTGACAACACCAGCGCGGGCCAGAACCCCACCACACCAGAAATAGTAAAGGCGAAATAAGCCCCCAGCATGTAAAAACTGGTGTGTGCAAAGTTGAGCACACCCATCATGCTGAAGATCAACGTGAGACCAGAGCTCAGCATGAACAGCAAGAGCCCATAGCTCACGCCGTTCAACAAAGAGATCACGAAAAACTCAGAATTCATTGGAATTTTTCACAATGGGAAGGGAGTAAAAAAAAGGCCCGATGGTGTCGGGCCTCTCAGCGATGCACCGGGTTTACGGACGCTTCATCTGGCACGACGTGGGCGTGCTGGCCACATAGGGCTCGTAGTACTTCACCGGAACAAAGGTGTATCCGGTGCCCTCAGAGTCCAGCGGGTATTTGCCCCCCGCCTTTTCCCACTTCGAAATAAACAGACCTTGCTGCAGCTGATGGTCGGTTTTGCGCATCTCGACCTCGCCATTGAAGCTCTTGAACTTCATCCCCTCCAGCACGGCAGCCACCTTGACCGGGTCGGTGGACTTGGCCTTCACAAAGGCGCTGTCCAACATGCTGAAGGCGTGATAAACCGCGCCCGTATACATGTCGTCGTTGAACTTCTTTTTGTAATCCACCACGATCTTGTTGATCTCGCCGGGCAGATTCAAATGGGCATAGGCCACCATGTAAACATGGCCTGCCGCAGCGGCGCCCATGGCCGTTGGGGCCCCGGTGACCGAACCATAGTAGGTGTAGAAGTTGACGTTGTGCAGTCCTGCATCGTTGGCGGCCTTGATGAGCAGCGCCAGATCAGAACCCCAGTTGCCGGTGATCACAGAGTCGGCGCCCGACTGCTTGATCTTGGCAATGTAGGGCGAGAAGTCTCGCACCTGCGCCAAAGGAGCAAGGTCGTCCCCTACGATCTCCACATCAGGGCGCTTGCGCTTGAGCATTTCCTTGGCAAATTTGGAAACTTGATGACCGTGCGAGTAGTTCTGGTTGATCAGATAAACCTTCTTGACCTCGGGTTGGTCTTTCATGAAGGTGGTCAGCGCTTCCATCTTCATGGAGGTGTCTGCATCCAGACGGAAGTGCCAGTAGCTGCACTTGCTGTTGGTGAGATCCGGATCCACAGCCGCGTAGTTGAGGAACAAAACTTCCTTGCCAGGGTTGCGCGCGTTGTGTTTTTCCAAAGCGTCCATGATGGCAAGAGCCGGGCCAGAGCCATTGCCCTGCACTACATAACGCGCGCCCTGGTCCATGGCAGAGCGCAGAGCGCTGGTGGTTTCTTGCGGGCTGAGCTTGTTGTCGATGCCGATGATTTCAAATTTGACCCCGGCAGCGTTCTTCTTGTTGAACTCTTCGGAGATGAACTGAAAGCTCTTGAGCTGGTTGGTTCCCACGGCGGCCATCAGGCCGGAAAGCGGGTCGAGCCAGGCGATTTTCACTGTTTCGCCTTTTTGAGCGAACGCCCCGCCAGCGCTCGCCAATATTAGCGATGCAGCTACAGCCTTAATAGCAAATTTCATGGTTTTGTCTCCTAGTGAATCGACACAACGCAGCGTACCGCGTTGCAACAAAGCGATGCTCAGGGATTGCCCCTACCAGCGTCGCACACGTGACTGGACTCGGTGTCACCCCGAGGCGCTGCGCGCCTTCCCCCTCTCTCGCTGCGCGCGAGGGGGACACTCCCAGGGGCCCGGCAGAGCCGGCTCCACGGGTTCATTGGCCTGGTCTGCGCCAGTTTCTAAAGCCGCAACGGTGACGATGCACCGAGACGGCCACCGTCATGCTTTCAAAGGCCCGGAAGCTGGTAATCCTTCAATTGCTCGCGCAATTTGGTCTTGAGCATCTTGCCGGTGGCACCAATCGGAATGGCATCGACAAACACCACGTCATCGGGGATCTGCCACTTCGCCGTTTTGCCCTCGTAGAACGCCAACAGCTCCTCGCGTGTGACCTCGCTGCCAGGTCGCTTGACCACGGCCACGATGGGGCGCTCGTCCCACTTGGGGTGGGGCATGCCTACACACGCAGCCATCACGATCGCAGGGTGCGCCATCGCAATGTTTTCGATGTCAATGGAGCTGATCCATTCGCCCCCGGACTTGATCACATCCTTGCTGCGGTCGGTAATTTGCATGAATCCATCGGCGTCGATGGTTGCCACATCGCCGGTGGGAAACCAGCCGCGTCCCTGCGCATCCTTGACAAGCGGATGACCACCCTCACCCTTGTAGTAGCTGTCAACGATCCACGGCCCCTTCACCAGCAGATCGCCATAGGTCTTTCCATCCCAGGGCAACTCGTTGCCATCGCCGCCCACAATCTTCATGTCCACACCGCAGATCGCGCGGCCCTGCTTTTGCAGAATCTTCATCTGCTCATCCTTGGACATGGCGAGGTGCTTGTTTTTCAGGGTGCACAGCGTCCCCAGGGGACTCATCTCGGTCATGCCCCACGCGTGCAACACCTCCACTCCGTAGTCGTCCTTGAACGCATGGATCATCGCGGGCGGGCATGCCGATCCGCCGATCACCGTGCGCCTGAGGGTCGAGAACTTCAGGCCAGCGGGCTTCATGTGGCCCAGCATCATCTGCCACACGGTGGGCACCCCGGCCGCGTAGGTCACCTTCTCCGACTCGATCAATTCATAGATCGACTTGCCGTCCATCGCCGGTCCAGGAAAAACGAGCTTGCAACCCGTGAGCGCCGCCGAATAGGGGATGCCCCAGGCATTGACGTGGAACATGGGCACCACGGGCAGCACCGAATCACGGGCCGACAGGCACATCACGTCAGGCAGCGCGGCGGCATACGCATGCAGCGTGGTCGAGCGGTGGCTGTACAGGGCGGCCTTGGGGTTCCCGGTGGTGCCGCTGGTGTAGCACATGCTCGATGCCGAGTTTTCGTCGAATTCGGGCCAGGCATAGTCGGGTGACGCACTGCCAATCCACGCTTCGTAGCTGGTGAGGCCGGGGATGCCTGAATCCACAGGCAGCTTGTCGGCATCGCACAGTGCCACCCATTTCTTCACCGTGGGGCACCTGGCATGCACGGCCTGCACGAGAGGCAGAAAGGTCACGTCAAAACACATCACCTGGTCTTCGGCGTGGTTGATGATCCACGCGATCTGGTCGGGGTGCAAACGCGGGTTGACGGTATGCAGCACGCGGCCAGAACCGCTCACACCGAAATACATCTCCATATGCCGGTAGCCGTTCCAGGCCAGCGTCGCGACACGGTCGCTGAACTGGAGCTTGAGTTCATCCAGCGCGTTGGCCAGGCGGCGCGCGCGCGCAGCAAGGTCACGATAGGTATAGCGATGAATGTCACCCTCTACTCGGCGCGAGACGACTTCGGCATCGCCATGGTGGCGTTCGGCGAATTCGATCAACGACGAAATCAGCAACGGTTGACTTTGCATCAGGCCCAGCATGGGTACTCCTTGAATAGTGTGGTGGCGAAAATAATCATCGTAGCGCGAGGTATCTGGCATCGGTGTCTGCGCAGCACGAACACGAACCCACGGTAGGCGGGCCTCTGCGCCAAACCAGGTCTGAAAGCCCGTGATGCATGCAGGGGGAGATCCGCATCACAAGCCTTCAGTGTGCGTCGGCCCACTGTAGCGGCCAACACTTGTCGCCCCGTTGACAAACGCTGCGGGATTACCCTGAACACGCTGGTGCACAACACCGACAATGGCGCCCATGCTCAGCTCATCGCACTCCGCCTCACGGTTCATTTCGGCCCAGCCATGGTTTGCCAGCGTGACTCCGCCGCTGAAGGAACGGTTGTGCAACGACGTGTGGCTCGTGCAGGCGGAGAAAGGCACCGTCCTGATGCCCGCAGGCAGCCGCGTGGACGGCTGGCATGCCGTACTCAGCGGCCTCGTGATGCTGCAGAGCCCAGCCAGCAAGAAGCGGTCTTCGGCATTCATCGGAGTGCCTGACGGTGAATGGTTTGGAGAAGGCTCGGCCATGAAACCAGAGCCACGCCGGTACAACGTGGTCACCCTGCGCCACACCAGCCTGCTGTGTCTGCCACTCCCGCTGTTTGCCACGCTGCGCGAAACAAGCCTGGCTTTCAACCAGTTTCTGGTGCTGCACCTGAACATGCGCCTGGGCCAGGCCATGACCATCATTGAGGCCGGGCGTACGCAATCGACCGAACATCGCGTGGCGTTGTACCTGAGCCGCCTGTTTTGGCGCAGCACCAGGCGGTTGAATCTCACACAAGATGAGATTGGGCAATTGGTCGGCCTGTCACGGCAAACCGTGAACAAAGTGCTCCGCAAAATGGAAGACCAGGGGATCGTGTCGCTGGATTTCGGGCGTGTGGCGATCCTGGACGACGAGGCGCTAGACGCATACCTCGTCGCCACATCCGTCTCATAAAACCAGGGGTGTCGCACAGCGGCCTCGCTCATTGCACACTGATTCGCGCAGCCTTCTGATCTGCATCAAACAGCAGCTTGCTGGGCCAGGGTTGCCAGTTCTCGCGCACGGTTGCGTTGTTGGGGTTTCCCGTGTGTACGAACGCCCGGACGCTGTCCATCATGGCTTTTGAAAGCGCCAGCCTGCCTGGCTGATTGGCAGCGCTGTTTGTGGCTTTGGACAGCAACGATGGACCAAAATTTCCAAATACGAACGGCAGATCAAAACCATGCGCTGCGCCGTACACATCGGCCCATGGAGCAGGCTGCTGGGCCCAGTTGAACTGATAGCTCCACACCGTCGATTGCTGCGTGCGCAAAGTGCCGAGCAAGTTGTCGCGGCTTGGGGCAATGAACAAACTGCCTAGCAGCTTCATGCGCGCGTTGTAGCCGGTGGCGGGGGCTGTGACAGGCAGATACGAGGGGTCAAGGATGTCGGCCACAGTGAGTGTTGCCGGGGCATCGGAATTGAAATTTTGCGTCAGCGCAAAACGTTCCGTGTCGGTGATCTTCATCCCCGGTTTACCGCCAAGAAGGGCGAGAAACGGCGCAAAGAGCTTGGCTTCGTCGGCCGTGTAGCCCGCAAGAACGGGGACCTTGTGGTAGCGGCCCGCCGCGATTTCTTCCATGGGGTTGGCCGGTACGACCACTCCGTCCGGAATGGGACCAGACCCGGTGAGACCGTTTTGCAGCACCGTCTTCAATACCACGCGCGCATCCTTTCCGCGCAGATAGGCTGCGGTCTGAGCGGGTGTCCATCCCGCTACCAAGGTAGCGGATGCCGCCACATCTGGCGCAAGCCCATCCGCGAGCGCCAGAGCGGCGAGGAGCGCGCCTGCCTGAGCGACATATTTTGACGCTGGGTTCAAGGTGGAAATGGTGCCAGCTGGCAGGTTGCTCGGCAGCGAGATGCCGCCGCTGATCGGCAGGATCTTGTGGAACAACCCCGCGGCCTGCGGTGCGGTCAGCAGCGCAAGCGCGTTGATGGCGCCCGCAGACTGCCCCATCAGCGTCACATTGCCGGCGTCGCCGCCGAACTTGCCAATATCGCGCCGGATAAAGTTGAGCACCTGCACGTTGTCCAGCAGCGCATAGTTGCCCGTGTAGGCCTCCTTGCCGCTATGCAGCTGCGGCATTTGCAGAAAGCCCAGCACGTCCAGCCGATAGTTGGCGGTGACCACCACAGCGTTGGCAGCGCGCGCCAGCGCAGCGCCGTCGTACACCGGGTCGGCGGTGTAACCAGAGATAGCACTGCCGCCGTGTAGAAACAAAAGCACGGGAAGGTTGTCCTGCGCATTTGCCGGGCGCCAGATGTTGAGTGTCAGGCAGTCCTCGTTGCCTACGGGCGTGCCCAGCGTTTCACCGATGGTGTTGTCAAAACGGTTGTTGGCGCCAGGCCCGTACAAGCGCCCCATTTGCAGGCACGCATGCCCAAAACGCGTGGCGTCGCGCTCACCCGACCACGCGGCTGGGGCGACAGGCGGCTGCCAGCGCAGTTCGCCCACGGGCGGTTGCGCAAACGGAATGCCCTTCCACACATAGGTGCCGGTGGCCGCGCTGTCGTCCACCCCCCGCACGGTGCCATAGGCGGTCTGACGCACCTCTGGCCCCGCCCCAGAACCACCACCACAGGCCACCACGGCCAGCACAGAAGCCACAGCGCCCAACCAACGTAAACACCTGCGCGAATCCACCATGTCTTGTCTCCTTTGGGGTTTTCAGGAATGGATGGTGCCTCTGTCCTGCGTCACACTAAGCAAAGAGAAAACAGGGCACGACCTCGGCAGCGATTGTGTGAACGGACAGGCTCTTGACTACTATCGCAACCGCGCCAAAACACTGACTTCGGATCCCCCCTCGCGTAAACCCTGATCGCATGACCGCCCCCCTGACTCCTCGCACAAGCTCGGCCGCATGGGTGCGCGGCATCGCCGACATGTTGTCCGCCGAAGGCTTACCTGCGGCGGCTTTGTGCGAGGAGGCGGGAATCGATCTGGCTGCACTTCAGAACCCACAGGCGCGAGTTGATGTGGACCGAGTCAGCCGTCTGTGGGAACTGGCCGTGGAACGATCGGGCAAGGTGGACCTGGGACTGTGCCCGCAACTCACGGCTCGCTTTGGCAATGTGGATCTGGTGGGATATGCACTGGCTTCAGGCCCCAACCTTTTGGTCGGCTTTCAACACCTGGTGCGCCACATGGCAGTGATCTCAGATTGCACCACGTTCGACCTGGAGCGTGATGGTCGTGGCTACTGGTTGTCCATCGCCCATATTGGAGCCACCCGCCCCATCCCTCGCCAGCGTGTGGAATACGCCTTGCTGACCCTCTTCACGCTCTGCTGCTGGCTTACACGCCGCGAGTTGCGGCCCCTGGTGGTGGAGTTGATCACGCCGCCGCCTGCGGACAACAGCCATGCGCGATATCAGTCGGCGTTTGGCTTGGTGCCCCGCTTTGGTCAGTCAAGCAACCGTTTTTTGCTGACGGAAGAGGATTTGCTGGCCGGAATCCCCACACACAACCCGGGCCTGTGGGCCATGCACGAGCGCTTGGTCGAGACTGAACTTGTCCACCTTGGTCAGGCACTGACCAGCACACGGGTACGCACCGAGATTGCGCGCATGCTGAACAAAGGAGAGCCCCGCCGAGAGGACATTGCAGAACGCCTGCACATGACCGACCGCACCCTGCAGCGCCGCCTGCAGGCCGAATCGACCAGCTACCAGCAACTCCTTGACGAAACACGCTGCGAATTGGCGGGCCAGTACCTCTCGGATACACGCCGCAACCTGACCGAAGTGGCCGATTTGCTGGGCTTTGCAGATCCGAGCAACATGTTTCGCGCTTGCAAACGCTGGTTTGGCATGCCACCCGGCCAGTACCGCACGCAACGATTGCAGCCCGAGGTGAACGGCAAGACGGCAGCGCGAGCCGCATAGACGGCACACGCTCCAAGGCCCTGCAAGCTCCGGGGCATCGCCCGTGCGAGACAATCGTGTGCATGAACATGCCCGCTGAAAGCGCCCCCCCCATCGCCGACATCGGAGTGGCCTGGAACCACGGATTTGCCGCTCTGGGCGCCGACTTCTTCACCGAATTGCGCCCCACGCCACTGCCCTCGGCTCATTGGGTGGGGACCAGTGCTGATGTTGCAAAGCGTCTGGGTCTGAACGACACCCTGTTCAC
>RCMZ01000215.1_pt1 | contig 55041 bp, 54 predicted proteins | sample 2041141 | NCBI WGS metagenome assembly RCMZ01 (sample SAMN09708263, study PRJNA481090) | Wastewater metagenome, whole genome shotgun sequencing project. | biome: sewage; isolation source: Davis station wastewater (DW) | place: Antarctica: Davis Station | collected 2010-03-01 | reverse complement strand
CCTTGTCCAGCGCGCCGGACGGATAGATCAGGCCATTGTCGGCGCCCAGATCCAGTGCGAACTCGACCTTGTCGTTGGTGGATGCGGCGGCGACCACCTTGGCGCCCATGGCCTTGCCCAGCTCGACCGCTGCGGCCCCGACGCCGCCTGCAGCCCCCAGCACCAGCAGGGTCTCGCCCGGCTGCAGTTTCGCCCGGTCCTTCAGGGCGTAATAGCTGGTGCCATAGGTCATCACGAGGGCGGCGGCTTCTTCAAAGCTCATGGCGTCGGGAATGGGGATCAGGGCCTCGGCCTTGACCGCCAGACGCTCCACCAGACCGCCCCAGCCCGGCACGGCGATGACCCGGTCGCCCTTGAACACGCCCTTGACGCCTTCTCCCACCGCCTCGACCACGCCCGCCACTTCGGCGCCCGGCGCGAAGGGGCGTTCGGGACGGAACTGGTATTTATCCTCGATGATCAGGGTGTCGGGGAAGTTGATGCCCACCGCCTTGACCTCGATGATCACCTCGCCCGCCTTGGGCGTTGGATCGAGCACATCCTCGATCTCTAGGGTTTCGGGACCACCGGCGGTCTTGGACAGTACAGCGCGCATCATTTCCCTCCGTGGCCCTCGCGTTCAAATGCGCCGAAGACCGTTGCAATGATCGAACACGCCGACATGGCGCGACCTTCGTGGTGACGCTAAAGAGCGGCACGCCCGATTGAAAGAGGCGACCGAACAGGCTCAGAAACACGACATGACCGCCCTCATCCTCCACGGCGGCGCCGGCGCCCGGCGCGAACGCAACTATGACGCCGAAATCGTCCATATGCGGCAGGTGGTCGAGGCGATGAAGGTGCGGCTGGACGCGGGCGACAGCGCCCTGGACGTCGCCGTCGCAGCGGTCGTGATGCTTGAGGATTCAGGTCTCTATGTCGCAGGCAAGGGCGCCTCGCCGAACCTGGCCGGAGCCTATGAACTGGACGCCAGCATCATGGACGGTTCGACCCGCCGCGCCGGATCGGTCGCCGCGCTTCAGGGCTTCCGCAACCCGGTCGTCGCCGCCCGCGCGGTGATGGACAAGACCCCCCACGTCATGCTGGCCGGAGAAGGCGCGGCCCTGTTCGCCCACGATCAGGGACTGGAGATGATCGCCGACGAGGCCGCCTGGTTCACGGGCGCAGGCAAGGGCGAGGACAATCATCCGCCCGGAACCCTCAGCCATGGCACGGTCGGCGTCTGTGTTCTGGACGCACAGGGACGGCTGGCGGCCGCGACCTCGACTGCGGGCGTCTTCGGCAAGATGCCGGGCCGCGTCGGCGACACGCCGATCCCGGCGGCGGGCACATGGGCGGATGCGGGCGCCGCCGTCTCCTGCACCGGCCAAGGCGAATATTTCATCCGCGTCGCCGCCGCCGCACAGGTGGCCTGGCGGGTTGCGGCGGGCCAATCTCTGGCCGAGGCGGGTCAGGCTGTGATCGACGAAATCGGCGGCCTTGACGGTGAGGGACGGGGTGGCGACGGCGGACTGATTTCTCTGGACGCCCAGGGCAATATCGCGGCCCCCTTCAACAGTCAGGGCATGAAGCACGCCTGGCTGAACACGGCCGGAGAGATCGGCGTGCAAGTGTTCAGGGACTGAGCACCGATCCGCAAACCGCGCTCTACTGACGAACGCCTGCCGCCCAACGCCCATTTGTTAAATCTCTGTAAGGTGCGTTTGTGCGGATCACTGATACGGTCGCGCCAAATTCGCCCCGCCCAGGAGCCGCCTGAATGAAATTCCGCCTGACCGCCACCGTGGCCGCATCCGCCCTGATGCTGGGCCTGGCCCCGGCCGCCTTCGCCGACAACGCCCCCGCCCCCGCCGCCGTCCAGGCGCAGCAGGGCGTCGCCGTCCCCCCTCTGGGCTTCACCCGCCGCGTTCTGCCGAACGGGCTGGAGGTCTATTCTCTGCGTGACGCCAACACCGCCAATGTCACGGTCCAGGTCTGGTACAAGGTCGGCTCCAAGGACGACCCTGCGGGCCGTTCGGGCTTCGCCCACCTGTTCGAACACCTGATGTTCAAGGCGACGCGCAATCTGCCGTCGGAAAGCTTCGATCGCCTGACCGAGGATGTGGGCGGCGGCAACAACGCCTTCACCGCCGACGACGTGACCGCCTATCACGAGACCATTCCGGCCAACCATCTGCAGCGCCTGCTGTTCGCCGAGGCCGACCGCATGGGCTCGCTGGTCGTGGACGAGCCGACCTTCATCTCCGAGCGCGATGTGGTGAAGGAAGAATACCGCCAGCGGATTCTGGCCAGCCCCTATGGCCGCCTGTTCGGCCTGTTCCTGCCCGAGACCATCTACAAGGACAGCCCCTATCGTCGTCCCGGCATCGGCTCGATCGAAGAGCTTGAGGCCTCGTCGCTGGATGATGTGCGCCGCTTCCACGCCACCTATTACCGCCCGGACAACGCCTATCTGATCGTGGCGGGGAACTTCGATCAGGCGCAGCTGGACCGCTGGGTCGATCAGTATTTCACCCCACTGAAGAACCCGACCACCGCCATCCCGGCCAATAATGTCGTGGAGCCTGAGCCGACGGGCCCGAAGACCGTCACCTATTATGCGCCCAATGTGCCGCTGCCGACGGCGGTGATCGCCTGGCCCGCCGTGAAATACGCCGACGCCGACCGCCCCGCGCTGGAGGTGCTGGACGGCATCCTGTCCACCGGCGAGAGCAGCCGCCTGTATCGTTCGCTGGTCTATGACAAGCAGATCGCCACCAGCATCGGCTCCCAGCCCGACTTCGCCCAGCAGGCGGGCAATCTGTCCGCCTATGCGATCATGGCCGACGGCCACACCGCCGAAGAAGGCGTCGCCGCCCTGAACGAAGAAATCGCCAGGCTGCGCGACCAGCCGGTCACCGCCGCTGAACTGTCCGAAGCCCAGAACGAACTGGTGGCCGGCGCCCTGCGCGGTCGCGAAACCGTCGAGGACCGCGCCCAGACGCTGGGCTTCTCGCTGATCAACACTGGCGGCGCGGCCGCCGCCGATCAGGAAGTCGCCAGCATTCAGGCCGTCACCGTCGCCGACGTACAGCGGGTGGCGCGCAAATATCTGACGCCGCAACGCCAGTCGACCATCCTGTATCTGGCCTCCGACGCCGCCAATCCGCCCTCGGTCGCGCGCACCAATGTGGACGCCCCGGTCAAGGTCGCGGACCTGGCCCCTGCGGGCGCGCCGGTCACCCTGCTGCCCGAAGGCCAGCGCGCGGCCCTGCCGCAGCCGGGCGCCGAAGTGGCCCCCGCCACGCCTGCGGTCAGCGAGTTCCGTCTCGCCAACGGCCTGCGCGTTCTGGTGGCCCCAACCAACGGCCTGCCGCTGATCTCGGCCCGCCTGAACATCAATGCGGGCACGGCGACCGATCCGTCGGACAAGGCGGGCGTCGCCACCTTGACCTCGGCCCTGCTGACGCAAGGCACCAAGACGAAGTCCGCCCCAGAAATCGCCACCCAGATCGAGCAGTTGGGCGCGGTCATCGGCGCCAGCGCGGGTTCGGACTTCTCCAACGTCTATGCCAACGCCCCCGCCAACGCCTTTGGTCAGACGCTGACCCTGATGGCCGATCTGGTGAAGAACCCCGCCTTTGACGGCGAGGAGTTGGAGCGTCAGCAGGCCCAGACCCTGGATGGTCTGCGCGTGTCCCTCAGCCAGCCCGGCCCGGTCGCCCGTCTGGCCGCCGCCCGCGTCATCTATGGCGCAGCCCCTTACGGCGCGCCCGGATCCGGCACGGTGGAATCGGTGCCGACCATCACCACCGCCGATGTCGCCGCCTTCCACGCCGCCCGTTATCGCCCCGCGAACGCGATCCTGGTCTTCTCGGGCGACATCACGCCCGCCGCCGCGCGGGAGCTGGCGCAGCAGGCGTTCGGCGACTGGAACGTGACCGGCGCCGCCCCCGCCGCAGTCCCCAATCCCGCTGGCGCTGCGCTGTCGCCGCGCGTGGTGGTCATCAACCAGCCGGGCGCAGGTCAGGCCGCCGTCTTCGCCGCCATCCGCGGCGTGTCACGCACCGACGCCGACTACTTCCCCCTGACCGTTGGCAACACCCTGCTGGGCGGCGGCTTCTCGTCGCGCCTGAACCAGGAAATCCGCATCAAGCGCGGCCTGTCCTATGGGGCCAGCTCGTCGCTCGGCGCGCGGGCCGACACGGGTCTATTCACCGCCGGAACCCAGACCAAGAACGAAACGGCCGCCGAGGTCGCCGATCTGATCCTGGAAGAAGTCGGCAAGCTGGGCGCGACACGCGCCACCGAGGCGGAGCTGGCCCCCCGCCGCGCCACCCTGATCGGCGGTTTCGGCGATTCGCTGGAGACGGTGGATGGCCTGGGCTCGCTGGTCGCCAATCTGGCCCAGTATGACCTGCCGATGACTGAACTGGCCGCCTATGCGGGCCGGGTGCGCGCCGTGACGCCGGAACAGGTCGAGGCGGCCTTCGCCAGCCACCTGCCGGTCAACCGCGCCAGCCTGGTGATCGTCGGCGACGGCGCGCTGTTCCTGGACGCCTTGCGCGCCAAGCATCCGAATGTCGAGGTCATCAATATTGACGACCTGAACCTGAACACCGCCACGCTGAAGTAGGATCGGGACTTCGCCCCTCCTTCCCGTCCTGCACGGGAAGGAGGCGTCGGATCAAACCGACAGACAGACCACCTGCGCCACCCGCAGATCGCGCCGCAGGGTGTCGGCGACCCGGCCGTAGTTGTCGATCGTGACTGGCTCGCCCAGCGAGGCTTCATCCGCGCGCTGCTCGCCCCGGATGGCGGGGCCGAAGGATTCCGGCGCCGTCGTATAGATGCGGCCCCGACGCGGCGATTCCGCCAGGGTGACGCCAATCACCCGACCATGACGATCCAGAGCCGGTGCGCCCGAAAGACCTGCCAAAGTGCCGGTCAGTCCGCGCGTGCGCCCCACCTCAGCCCAGGCCAGCACAGGCTCCGACCGCGCGCCGCGTCCCGAAATCTGCAAGGTCTCACGCCCCAGCAGCCGCGACGTCACCTCACCCGCCTGTCCTTGCGGGAAGCCCGGATGGAAGGCGCGCTGATCCTTGTGCAAAGGGGCGTCTGCGGCCACCGGCAGGGCGGGCGGACCGCCGTCCGTGATCAGCAGGGCGATATCAGCCCGCGCCGCCAGACGCACGTCGGCGGCGATGGCGCGTCCGCCGCCGATCACCAGGGCAGGCTTGCGGCAACCCTCGACCACATGGCGGGCCGTGACCCAGCGCCCTTGGCCCGCAATGGAGAAGGCGGTGCCGGATGTAGGTTGAAACGGGCTTTCCGGCGCATTGACGGTGACGGCGGCGTCAAAGGGGGTGATCGGACCCAGCAACGCCCCTTCCAGACCCTCTGACGGGGCGGCTGCGGCCGGAGCATCGGCATTCTCGCGTCGGGCCAGGGAAACGGTCAGAAGCACCCCGACGACCGCCGCATAGATGGCCCAGTCGGGCAGGCGGGGAAACTGCACCCCGCTCACCCCGTCAGGGCGGCGGACATGATCAGCGCCGTAGCCAGTTTGGCGCCGACCAGCACCACGGCGGCGGCGACCTCTCCGTCTTTGATCCTCTGCGGCAGGCCGGTCAGCATCAGGTCCACAACCCTAAAGGACAGAAGCTGCAGCACCACCGTCGCCACGCCCCAGATGGCGATGTCGCGCACCGAGTTGGACACCGACATCGACACGGCCAGCGGAATGGCCAGACCCAGCAGAACACCGGCGAAGGCCACGGCGGCGGCGGGGTTGCCCTCACGGATCAAAGCGATCTCGCGCCACGGCGTCAGCATGACATAGACCGTCGCCCCCGCCGCAAGCAGCAGCAGGCTGACGACCAGGTGCATCACCATGATCGGGAAGCCCGAGGCGAAAGCCTGCACCTCGGCGCTGGTCAAAACATCGGACAGGGACGGGTCCATGACTGAACGCCTTGCCTGATTGTCGCCCTAATCCGCAAGCGCCCCACGGCCACACCTTGTGACGAAAGATTACAGGCCAGTGTTGGTGCTGCCTTTAAGCTGCCGCCTGTTCGGCTTTTCTCGCGGCGCTGGCGCGGATCTTTTCGCTTTCGGACTTCAGCTGTCCGCAGGCGGCCAGGATGTCGCGGCCGCGGGGGGTGCGGATGGGGCTGGCGTATCCGGCCTTGTTCAGGATGGCGGCGAAGCGTTCGATCGTCTTCCAGTCCGAGCACTGATAGTCGGTGCCGGGCCAGGGGTTGAACGGGATCAGGTTCACCTTGGCCGGAATGCCTTCGATCAGCTTCAACAGCGCGCGGGCTTCTTCAGGGCTGTCGTTGACGCCCTTCAGCATGACGTATTCGAAGGTGACGCGGCGCGCGTTGGACAGGCCCGGATAGGCCCGGATGCCCGCCATCAGCTGCTCCAGCGGATATTTCTTGTTCAGCGGCACCAGAACGTCGCGCAGGGCGTCGTTGGTGGCGTGCAGGCTGATGGCCAGCATGGCCGCCGTGCGGGTTCCCAGCGCGTCCAGTTGCGGCACCACGCCCGAGGTCGAGACGGTGATGCGGCGACGCGACAGGGCGATGCCCTCATTGTCCGAAATGATGTCGATGGCGTCGGCGACATGGTCCAGATTGTAGAGAGGCTCGCCCATGCCCATGAAGACGATGTTGGACAGGCGACGGTCTTCCTTGGGCGACGGCCATTCCTCCAGGTCGTCACGCGCCACCTGAACCTGAGCCACGATCTCTGCGGTGGTCAGGTTGCGGACCAGTTTTTGCGTGCCGGTGTGGCAGAAGGTGCAGTTCAGGGTGCAGCCGACCTGGCTGGACACGCACAGGGCGCCTGCGCGACCCACGTCGGGGATATAGACGGCCTCGACCTCAATGCCGGGCGCGGTGCGGATCAGCCATTTGCGGGTGCCGTCCTTGGACACCTGACGCTCGACGATCTCGGGGCGGGCCAGGGTGAAATGCTCGGCCAGCTTGGCCTGCATGTCCTTGGCCACATTGCTCATGGCCGTAAACTCGGTCACGCCATAGTGGTGGATCCAGCCCCAGATCTGACTGGCGCGCATCTTGGCCTTTTCAGGCGGGCAGACGCCGGCGTCGATCAAGGCTTGTCGCAGGCCCTCGCGCGTCAGACCCGAAAGGTTGACGGGAGCCTTGACGGCGGGCGCGTTCGAGACGCGCGAAAGATCGAGCGTGATGCTCAAGGCGGCGATCCTGCATGCAGTTGAGCCTGCCTATATAGCACGGATCCCGGCGATTGCATGGCCGGGCCGATTTCGAACGCCTAAAGCCCCACGTCCCAGACGCCTGCGTCGCGCATCCGCGTCTCGCGCGCTTCCTCAGCGCGCCCGCCCATGTCGTGGGCCATGCCGCGAATGGCGGTGGAGACGGTCGACTTGTGCACCCCCGGCACCAGGGCGTGGGCGAAGGCGGCGCAGGCCAAACGCATCAGCTTGAAGCCGAAAGCAGACGATGCGGCCATATGTTCGAAATAGGTTTCGCCCACCTCGCGCGGGTGATCACGGAACAGCCGGGCGAACGGCGTCGAACCCGAGCGGGTGCGGTCGATCGTCGTCTGGCTCATGAGATCAGGCTCCGGTGATACAAGATTACAATGGTCATCCCGAAATCGCTTTCTGGCAAGCCCCCAGGGCCTGATCATTTCAGCTCGAGCCGCGAGGCGTTTTCTCATCAACCGATCAGGCTCTGCGACAAATCATCGTCAGGCGGGATTTCTCGGTTTAGGGTCCGGGTTCGATCAAAGGAAAGCTCATGCCGCTAAGCTTCAGGACCGTATCGTCCATCGCTGCCGCCGTCGCCGTTTTCGGCGTCGCTACGCCCGTCCAGGTCTTCGCACAGGCCCAGGCCGGACCGGCCGGTCTGCCCTATGACGCCCGGCGCGGCGTGTTCAGCTTCTCGTCCGGCCTGGAAGGTTCTTTGCCCGCGGTGGTGCAGGTGACGACCCTGGGTCAGTCGCGCGGCCCAAGTTCAGACGGCGGCGACCCCAAGCCTTACGCCTCGGGCTCCGGCGTCATCGTCGACGCGGCCGAGGGAATTGTCATCACCAACAACCATGTGGTCGAAGGCGGGCGCAAATTCACCATCGACCTGACAGACGGACGCCTGTTCGACGCCACACTGATCGGCGCGGACAAGGCCACCGACATCGCCGTGCTGAAGATCACCCCCGACGGCCGCCCGTTGAACCTGCGTCAGGTGCAGACGGTCGATTCCGACACCCTGCGCACCGGCGACATGGCCTTCGCGGTCGGCTATCCGCTGGGGCTGGATCAGACCCTGACCATGGGCGTGATTTCCGGCCTGAACCGCTCGGGACTGGGCGATGCGGTCGAGGACTATATCCAGACCGACGCCGCCGTGAACTCGGGCAACTCAGGCGGGCCTCTGTTGGACAGCCGGGGCCGTCTGATCGGCATCAACACCTCGATCCTGTCGGGCGGTCTGGGCGGCGGAAACGACGGCATCGCCTTCGCCGTGCCGACGCGCATCATGCTGTATGTCGCCGACCAGTTGAGGAAGAACGGCGAGGTCAAGCGCGGCTCGACCGGCGCCATCTTCGGTTCTCTGAACGCCGAGCGGGCGCGAGAGCTTAATCTGCGCATCGTGCGCGGCGCCGTGGTCGCTGATGTCGCGCCGGGTTCTCCGGCCGAACGCGCGGGCCTGCGCCACAACGACGTCATCACCCGCATCGCCGGGCGCCCGGTCGCGAACGCCGGATCAATCAACGCCACGGTCGGCATCGCCGCCCCCGGCTCAAACCTGGGCGTGACCTATCTGCGCGCCGGTCGTGAAGGGACCGTGACCCTGCCGGTCGAAATGACAGCAGAAACCCCGGTGGTGATCGGCGCCAGCGCCGTGGTCGCCTATGGCGCGACGGTGCGGGATTCCGACGGCGGCGCCCAGGTCGCGGCGGTCGAGGCAGGCCAGCCCTTAGCCCAGGCCGGTCTGATCGCCGGCGACCTGATCACCAACATCAATGGCGCGACCGTCAAGGATTCCCGTGCTGCGGCTCGGGCGTTGCAATCCGCATCGGGCGCTGTGGATGTCACAGTGACGCGCAACGGCGAGACCGAGACACTGACGCTGACGATGTGAGAAAAGAGGCCTTCCGGTCCGCTCTCCGGCCCTCAGGGGTCGGGGGGCGATGCTCGCACCTGAAACCAGGCTCCAGACAGCGAAACGCCCGCCTTGCCTAGGAGGGGGAGGGGATCGGCAGGGCGGGCGCTCGCTTGGAGGAAGCATCGGCCGCCGGAGCCCTTTGATGGAAACATCCAGGGGGCTGGGGGGGCTGTTCAGGATCCGGACACTTCCGAACTCCGACGAGCCGATTTGTCTTGTTTCGCCGTCCAACCGGGCGGACGCAGGACCGAAACGGGGCCATTTCGTGTCGGCGGCGAATTCTCTCGCGCCACTGGCGTCCGCCTGGGCCGCCACTAAGTTCAGATCATGAGCATGCACCCTCTCGACCCGGCGCAGCAGGTGGGCCCGGTCTTCTTCGACCGACGCGAACTGGACCCGATCCTCAAGGTCTATGGCCGCATGGTCGCTCAGGGCGAGTGGCGCGACTACGCCATGGTCGGTCACAAGGATTTCGCCGAGTTCGCCGTCTTCCGCCGCACCGGCGACGCCCCTGCCTATCGCATCGAAAAACGTCCCGCTTTGCAGAACCGACAGGGCCAATGGGCCGTCATCGGCGAAGGCGGCCAAGTCCTGCGCCGCGGCCGCGACCTGCCCCAGGTGCTGCGCGTCTTTGACGCCCGCCGGTTTCAGGTGGTGGAGTAGCGCTCGATCAGCGGCTCACAAGTCGGATACGCGTCCCGTTTACTTCCCACAGTTTACCGCCTGCGCTCGTGTAGATCGGCAACCGGTTCAGCAACGACAGAAACACATGAACCTCCAGCGGTTGGGGGGCGACAACGATGTTGGTGAACAGGCCTGCCATCTGCCCGCCCTGCGGGATCTGACGACTATCCATATCCAGACAATAGCTGGACAACTGTTCGCGACGCTCCACCGTCTTGCCATCCGGGCTGATATGGAACCGATAATGGCCGCCCAAAGGGACCAGCCCCGGCTGCGTCGTCGAGGCCAGCAACCATACCAGCCAGCCCTCCCCGTCCGGGTCCTTCAGGATGACCGGATTGTATCGTGTCGCGCACCGCAGAGTTCCGATTCCTTGCGCCGCCGTCATACGCGCAGAGAATCTAGCGATTTCATCAGGCGTCAACGTGAGTTCAGACGCATCGACCACACCCCCGGCGCGCAGCCGATTGTCGACCAGAACATCCTTGAAGGCCTGCGGAGCGTCGAAAGAGCCCGTTAAAAAGCGGACACGCTGATTGCGGCCCTCTTCAACGACAATCCAGCCGACCAAACCCTCGGGCGCCTTGCCGCCGGACGCGGCCACAAGAGCGTCTGTCGCACGCGCCGCCGCTACATCCTGGCGCCAGATCGCCTGCCCTAAACGTGAGGTCTCGGAAGTGGACCAGACTTCGACCTGAGGCGGAGGAGCATCCTGCGCCAACACCGGGCCAGCCATCGCAAAGGCGAAGACGGCAGATGCAAGAAAATGTCGAAACATGACCCACCTGATTGAAGCCCGCGAGACGCCGGATACAACCATAAGACGACACCACTGCAACAACAGCAAACAAAAAGGGCCCCGCGAGGGGCCCTTTCCAGATCGGCCTTGCGGCAGACCTTAGTTGCGGTTGCCGCCCATGAAGCGCAGCAGGAAGAGGAACAGGTTCACGAAGTTGATGAACAGGCTCAACGCGCCATAGCTGGTGGCCACGCCGATGGCGTTCTTGTCGCCGCCCAGAGCGTAGTAGCTCATCTTCAGACGCTGGGTGTCGAAGGCGATCAGGCCTGAGAACAGCAGCACGCCGGCGGCGCTGATGATCCAGTACAGGACGCCGTTCGGCCAGAACATGTTGACCAGCGAGGCGATGATCAGGCCGATCACGCCCATGATCAGGAAGGTGCCCATCGGCGACAGATCACGCTTGGTCGTATAGCCGTACAGGCTCAGCGCGCCGAAGGCGGCGGCGGTCACCAGGAAGGTCGAGGCGACGCTGGCGCCCGTATAGACCAGGAAGACCCAGCCCAGCGATGCGCCCATGGTGGCCACGACCAGCCAGTAGAGAACGCTGGTCCCCTGTGCCGTCGGGTTCTTCATGAAGAACATCGAGCCGAAGATCAGCACCAGAGGCGCGAACTGCACCGCCATGCCCAGAATGGTCATGCCCATGCGGCCGTCTGGGCCGACGGTGTAGAGCAATTGCTGCACGGCCGGGACGTTGCCGGTCGTATAGGCCAGCGCCGCTGCGACCACGAGGCCCAGCGCCAGCTTGTTGTAAACGCCCAGCATGAAGGCGCGCAGACCGGCGTCGATCGACATGTCGGCGGTCTGCGGCAGCGGACGGGCATAGCCGTTGTTGAAATCGCTCATGGCGACGAACTTTCTCCCATGGTCCGAAGAGGTTTCCCCGGATCGTTGCGGCAAATATCGGCATGCACGACCCCGACTGCAAGGAAAACCGGACTTGGAGACGGACGTTCCCACCGCTACCAACGGTCGCATGCTTCGCCTGTTCACCGCCCTGACCCTGCCGGACGATGTCACGGACACGCTGAAACGCCGTCAGAGCGGCCTTCCCGGCGCGCGCTGGCGTCCGCTGGACGCCCTGCACGTCACACTGGGCTTTTATGGCGAGATGGACGAACGTCGGGCCGACGACCTGGCCTCGGAGCTGTCACGCATCGGCGGCGGGCCGTTCGAGATCACCCTGAAGGGCGTCGGCGCCTTTGGCGACAACCACCGCAGCCACACCCTGTGGGCCGGGGTCGAGACGCCGAACGAGGCCCTGTCGGTGCTGGCCGGACGCTGCAAAAAGGCGGCGGAACGGGCGGGCGTGGTCATGGAGGCGCGCGAATACCGCCCCCACGTCACCCTGGCCTATCTGAAGCCCCAGACCAATCCCGACCGGATCGGGGCCTGGATGGCGGGGCATAATCTGCTGCACTCCCCGCCGATCCGCATCGATCGTTTCGGCCTCTATTCCAGTGTCCTGACCGACGACGGCAGCCATTACGAACTGGAACGCGAGTATCTGCTGTGAGCGACATCCGGGTTGAAACCGAACGCCTGATCCTGCGCCCGCCGACGCTGGAGGATTTCCCCCGCTGGGCTGAGTTCCAGGCCGATCCCGAGACAACCCGCTTCATCGGCGGGGTCAAGACGCCTGCCGAGACCTGGCGTATGCTGGCGACCGTGGCGGGCGCATGGACCCTGACAGGCGTCGGCTTCTTTTCGGTGATCGAGAAATCCACCGGCCTGTGGCTGGGTCGGATCGGCCCGTGGAAGCCGCATGGCTGGCCAGGGGCCGAGGTCGGCTGGTCGCTGCATCCCGACGCCACGGGCAAGGGCTATGCCCTGGAAGCCGCTGTCGCCAGCATGGACTACGCCTTCGATGTTCTGGGCTGGGATGACGTCATCCACACCATCGAGCATGGCAACGCATCCTCGGCGCGTCTGGCCCAGCGCCTGGGCTCGCGCAATCGCGGCAGAGCCCGCCTGCCCGAGCCCTTCGCGAACGCCGTCGCCGACAACTGGGGCCAGACCCGCCAGGAATGGACGGCCAACCGTCAAACCCTGATCGGCTGACAGACGCCTGCGCTTGCAGCCAGAACACAAGCGGAACATAAAGGCGAAATGTCCGCCGTCGCCTCGCTCGAACTGGTCTTCAGCCGCCCCGAAACCACCCTGTCCGTCACGCGCGGCGCGGCGCGGCTGATGATGGATATGGGCTATGCGCCTTTGCTGGAGGTGTGCTTGCCCAATGGGCGGCGCGCCGACGTCATGGCCATCGGGCCAAAGGGCGACATCGTCATCTGCGAGGTGAAGTCGGGCGTCGATGATTACCGTGTCGACCGCAAATGGCATGAGTACGGGCCGTTCTGCGACGCCTTCTATTTCGCTGTGGCGCCCGAGTTTCCGCAAGCCATACTGCCCAAAGAACCCGGCCTGATCGTCGCCGACGGCTTTGGCGGGGCCGTCGTTCGCGACGCCCCCCCGTCCCCGTTGGCCCCCGCCCGCCGCAAGGCCCTGACCATCGCCTTCGCGCGGTTGGGCGCATGGCGGGCGATGCGGGACTAGGGTTCAAAACGGCCTCAAGCCGCGCAAAGCGCGACAGTTCTCTACCGAGGCGCGCGTTTGGCCAGAATCCGCTGCAGGGTGCGGCGGTGCATGCCCAGGCGACGCGCGGTTTCCGAGACATTATGATCGCACAGTTCATAGACGCGCTGGATATGCTCCCAGCGAACGCGGTCGGCGCTCATCGGGTTTTCCGGCGGCTCAGGCGCCTCGCCGGTGGCCAGCAGGGCCTTGACCACATCGTCGGCGTCGGCGGGCTTGGACAGATAGTCGACGGCCCCGGCCTTGACCGCCGCGACAGCGGTGGCGATGGCGCCATAGCCGGTCAGCATGACGATGCGGGCGTCGGCGCGGCGGTCACGCACGGCCTCGACCACCTTCAGGCCGTTGCCGTCCTCCAGACGCATATCCAGCACGGCGAAGGCGGGCGCCTTGTCGCGCAGGGCGGCGGTGGCCTCCGCGACGGATTCCGCCGTCGTCACCTCAAAGCCGCGCGCTTCCAGGGCGCGGCCCATGCGGGTGCGCAGCGCCTGATCGTCGTCCAGCAACAGCAGGGACTTGTCGGGCAAGGCGGCGATACGGGTCTCTAGGTCGGACATTATTCTCTCCTGCCGCTTCAAGTCGGGACCGACAGCGCGCGGGTCAAGCGCAAGGTTCCCCCTGCGACGCTAAGACCCAATCACGAAACCACACTCATTCGGCGACTTCCAGCGCCGGACGCGCCCAGCGCACGGCGACGCGAGCACCCCGACCGGCGGCTTTTCCGTCCGCATGAGACAGGCCCTGACCCACGCTGACCGAGCCGCCGGTCCGCTCCAACAACGTGCGGGCGATGAAGAAGCCCAGGCCCATGCCGCCCTGACTGGGTGCGATCGGAGCCTCGACCGGCGGGCGGCGGCGGGCGGCGGCGGTGATCTGGTCGGCCAGTGCGCGGCGCGCCTTTCCGTGCGGACGGCTGGTGACATAGGGCTCGCCCAGTCGGGGCAGGATGTCGCTGGCGAAGCCGGGGCCGTCGTCCAGAATCTCGACCTCGATCCAGCCCGCATCCACCAGAGCCCGCACTTCGACGCGCGAGCGGGCGAAGTCGGCGGCGTTCTCGACCAGGGTGGACAGGCCGTGCACCACCTCGGGCATCCGGCGCACGCGCGGCGCAGGCTGGCCGGGCGGGGTGCGGACCGCAACCTCGAACGCCAGATCAAAGCCCCGGTGCGGCTGGACCACCTCCTCCAGCAGGGCCTTCAGGGCGACATCCGCATAGAGGGCGTCGTCGCCCTCCGGCTGTTGCGACAGCTGGGCCAGAATGCCCCGGCAGCGCTCGGCCTGTTGCAGGATCAGGTCGGCGTCTTCCTCGACCTCGCCGCCGGGAGGGGCGGCGCGCTTCATCTCCTTGGCCACCACCTGAATGGTCGCCAACGGCGTGCCCAGCTCATGCGCCGCCGCCGCCGCCAGACCACCCAGCGCCGCCAGTCTCTGCTCGCGTTGCAGCACGTCCTGGGTCGTGGCCAGGGCCAGCTCCAGCTTTTCCGCATCCGCCGCCACCCGCCACGCATATCCGGCGGTGAAGACCACGCCTGTCACCAGAGCCATGGCCATGCCCAGCCGGTACAGGGTCGGCAGATGGAAATGCTCATAGGGCCGCCACGGCAGCGGCTCGGACCAAAAGAACAGCACCGCCACCGCCACCAGCGCCAGCAGGCCCAGCAGCAGGGCCTGACGCGCCGGAAGGGCCGCCGCCGCAATCGTCACCGGTGCGACCAGCAGCAGACAGAAGGGGTTCTCCAGCCCGCCCGTCAGCCCCAGCAGCACACCGAGCTGGAAGATGTCGAAGCCCAGATGGATGGCGGTCTGGCGCCCGTCAGGCAGGCTGGATTCCAGCCGCCGCACCCGCGCCATCGCCGCCACATTCACGCCCGCGCTGATGGCGATGACGATCAGGCAGGACCACAGCGGCAACGGGAAGTGCAGCACCCCATAGGCCGTCAGGATGGCCGCGCTCTGACCCAGTATGGTCAGCCAGCGCAGCACGATCAGGGTGCGAAGGGAAAACCCCCGCCCACGGCGCGGCACATCGCTCCAGCCGTCAAGATCGGGAGCGTCAAGGTCGGGGGGTTGCGGCGCAATGCGGGCTTCTGTCGAGGTCACGCCCCTTCTATAGACCGCTGAACTTGTTTTCGTGAGAGGCCGTCATGCCGCGCCGTTCCATCCTGCTGTTCGCAGGCGCCTGTATCGCCATCGCCGCCGCCCTGGCCATCGTCACCGTGGTGGTGGTCAGCGGACGTGACCGCGTCGGCGCAGGCTCCGAAGTCACCTCGTCCGGCCAGCCCCTGGTCGGCGGCGACTTCCAGCTGGTCAATCAGGACGGTCAGCCGGTCGACCAGACCCTGCTGAACGGCAAGTGGAGTCTGGTCTTCTTCGGCTTCACCTACTGCCCCGAGTTCTGCCCAACCACCCTGGCCGAAATAGCCGCTGTTCAGCAGCAGCTGGGCGACAAGGCCAAGGATCTGCAGATCATCTTCATCAGCATCGACCCCCAGCGCGACACGCCGCAGATGCTGAAGGATTATCTGTCCTCAGACGGCTTCCCCAAGGGGACCATCGGCCTGACCGGCACGGCGGAACAGGTGGCCAAGGCGGCCAAGGCCTATCGCGCCTTTTATGAAAAGGTCGGCGAGGGCGAGGGCTATACGATGAACCACAGCCTGACCGTCTATCTGATGGGGCCGGACGGCCGGTTCCGCACCGCCGTCGCCTATGGCCTGGGCCCGGACAAGTCGACCAAGATCATCGAACAGGCGATGGCGCGGGGCTGAGGCGGTTTTCCGCCCCGTGAATACCTTTTGCGGGTCTGCGCATTATATGCTGCTCTGCACAAACGGCCTCCGCCGTCAGGATAGCCATGCTCTACGCGTTTCATGAACTCGCTTACCAGTCGGCCCTGCCGTGGCGCGTCGGCGCCCAGATGGCGCGTCAGTTCTGGTCCTCGCCGCTGAACCCGGCCTCCGACACCGCCATCGGCCGCACGGCCTACGCCTCGGCCGAACTGTTCGAGAGCGTGACCCGCCGCTATGGCAAGCCGGACTGGAAGCTGGAGACGATCCACGCTGACGGCCATCCGATCCGCACCAGCGAACAGGTGATCTGGCAGAGCCCGTGGTGCCGTCTGGTCCGGTTCGCGCGCAACATCGGCGACCTGAAACGGGCGGGTAAACCTGTGGCGGCCCCCGCCGTCCTGATCGTCGCCCCCCTGTCAGGCCACTACGCCACCCTGCTGCGCGGCACGGTCGAGGCCTTCCTTCAGGATCACGACGTCTATGTCACCGACTGGATCAACGCCCGGCAGGTGCCGGTGCTGGAAGGCCGGTTCGACTTCTTCGACTATATCGACCACGTCCGTCTGATGCTGACCGAGATCGGCGGCCGCGCCCATGTCGTCGGCGTCTGCCAACCGGGTCCGCCGGTCCTGGCCGCAGGCGCCGTGATGGCTGAGGACAATGATCCCAACCGCCCGGCCTCGATGACCTTCATGGGCTCGCCCATCGATGCGCGCCTGTCGCCGACCGTGACCAACCAACTGGCGGAGGAAAAACCCTTCACCTGGTTCAGGTCGAACATGATCCACACCGTGCCCCTGCCCTATCCGGGGTTCGGGCGGAACGTCTATCCGGGCTTTGTTCAGCTCTACAGCTTCATGTCGATGAACGAGGCGCGCCACCGCGACGCCCACTGGGACTATTTCGCCAGCCTGATCCACGGCGACGGCGACGGGGTCGAAAAGCACGAGGAATTCTACGACGAATATCTGTCGGTGCTGGACCTGACCGAAGAGTTCTATCTCCAGACCATCGACATCGTCTTCCAGCAGCATCTGCTGGCGCGCGGCCTGTTGGAGCATCGCGGACGCAAGGTCGATCTGACCCGGATCACCGACATCGGCCTGATGACGGTCGAGGGCGAGAAGGACGACATTTCCGGCGTCGGCCAGACCCAGGCGGCGCACGGCCTGTGCCCCAATGTTCCCGAGACCCAGCGCGAACTCTATGTCCAGCCGGGCGTGGGCCACTACGGCGTGTTCAACGGTCGCCGTTTCCGTGACGAAATCTATCCGCGCGTGCGCGACTTCATCGCCCAGAACGAGGCCCTCCTTGGCGTACCGCAACGGTCAGCGGCTGCCGCTTGACGAGGCGGGCGGGGACTCAGGTTCCGGCCCGATCCTGAGATTATCCGTCAATCCACGCGCCCGACGCCTGTCGGTGCGGATCGACGCGCGGGCGGGCGAGGCCGTGGTCATCGCTCCCAGCGAGCGCGCCCTGACCCAGGCCGTCGCCTTCGCCCGCACCAAGGGCGTCTGGATCTCGGAGCGTCTGGCCGTCCAGCCCAAAGGGCGTCCGCTGGAGCCCGGTCAGGTGATTTCGCTGCGGGGGCGTCCCGTGCGGCTGGAGGCGACACCGGGCGCAGGCGCGGCCCGTCTGGTCGAGGAGGGAACTGTCATCCGCTCGGGCGGCGAGAGCGAGGCCTATGCCCGCCGCGTCGAGAACCTGCTGAAACGCGAAGCCCGCCAAACGCTTGAGGAACGCACCGAACATCATCTGCGCGCGCTGGGTCAGAAGCCGGTCAAGGTGTCGATCGCCGACACCAAATCCCGCTGGGGGTCGTGCAGCCCGCACAACCGCACCATCCGCTATTCCTGGCGCGTCATCATGGCCCCGCCCCCGGTCATCGACTATCTGGCCGCCCACGAGGTCGCCCACCTGGTCCACGCCGACCACAGCCCCGCCTACTGGTCCGTGGTCGAGCGCCTGATCGGGGACCACAAGCCGTATCGCAAATGGCTGCGCGACTACGGCGGCGCCCTGCACGCCGTGGGGCGGTAGGGTCTTTTCCATCTTAGCTCCAAAGCGGACTCAACGATGTTCGCCTACGGGTGGTTAGCGGACATGGCTGTCTGGTCTCAGCATCGCCTCTTCAGCCTCGATGGAGGAACCATCCTCAAACTCGATGGTGTAGACAAACCCCGTCGGATGCTCGGCCAAGAACGAACCTGCCCGTTGGTGCGGCGCGGATATCCCAACGACCCAAGCCCGGCTGCCCGGTCGAAGCCGCGTGGGCGCCTCTTCAATGGTTTCAACGAGGTCGTCCCATGTGAACGTGGAAGACGGGACCCATGATCGCTGCCCAGCGTCGATCTCGGTTCCGCCCATGTGTCGAACGAACACCTCGCGCACGCTGGAACGGAACTTTCGTGCTTCCGCGCCATCGGGGTTCCAGCCTTCCGCCTTGAACAGGGCGTCGACGAAATCCTCGTCAGTCAGCACGCCTGACTGAGGGAGGAGCTGGTCAACATGCCGTGGTTGGTCATCAGGCACGGAACCGCAGAACCCGAAACGGACGCAGACTTCTTCCAACAGATTGTCGTAGGCGGTTTTCATCGCTCAACCGTAGCTGAGGCGAGGGGTCGACAGCAGTAATTAGAGCGTCGCCAGAAACCTGACATTCATGCTTGGAAACCACACCGCCTGTCGCATGCGATGAGAGCAGGCGCGACACCTTCGCGGCGCCTCCCCATCGCTGTCCGACAGGGAGGCGGCGAGAACCCGATCAGAAGAACAGGGCGTCCGGCTTGCGTTCTGGCACGGGGCGGCCTTCGGGTTGCTGGTTCGGCGGGTCGCGGTAGCCGGGCTGGGGCGAGGTCGGGCGCACGACCGGCTGTTTCGGCGACGGCGGCTGATACTGGGGCGCCGGTTGGTCGACATAGGGTTCGCCGACATTCGGATCGACAGGCTCGACCGGCGTTCCGCCTTCACCCAGACCGCTCATCAGGTCTCCGACCGGATCAGGCGCGACCCAGCCTTCGGGCATGGGCGGGCCGTTGGGGATGCTGGGCGCGTTCAGGCGCGGCAGGGCCGCCGCCATGAAGCCGCGCCAGATGGCGGCGGGCGACGAACCGCCGGTCACGCCGCGCATGGCGGTGTTATCGTCCTTGCCCACCCAGACGGCGGCGACGAAGCCGCCAGTGTAGCCGACGAACCAGGCGTCCTTGTAATCCGAGGTGGTGCCCGACTTGCCGGCCAGATCACGACCCGGAATGGCCACGCTGCGTCCGGTGCCAGAGGTCACCACGCCGCGCAGCACCTGGTTCATATAATAGAGCGGCGGGTTATTGATTGCCTGACCGCTCTGGCCGCTGGCGCGCTGATAGATGACGCGGCCCTGCGGGGTGCGGATGCGGCTGATGCCATAGGCGTCGACGCGGCGTCCGCCGTTGGCGAAGGCGTCATAGGCGGTGGCCATTTCCAGCGGCGAGACCTCGACTGCGCCCAGCGCCATCGACGGCTCCAGCCCGATGCGGCTCTGGATGCCCAGACGACGGGCGGCGCGGGCCACGCTGTCGCGGCCGATCCGGTCGGCGATGGAGACGGCGACCGTATTGGTCGACTGGGCCACGGCCTGGGCTACGGTCATGTTGCCGCTGTAGTTTCCGGAATAGTTCTTGGGCGACCAGTTGCCGATGGTGATGGGTTCATCGACCACGGGGGTCTGGGGCGTATAGCCCGCCTCCATGGCGGCCAGATAGACGAACGGCTTCCACGACGAACCGGCCTGACGCCGCGCATCCACGGCGCGGTTGAACTGGCTATCGGCATAGGAGGCGCCGCCGATCATGGCGCGCACACGCCCGTCGCCGTCCAGCGCGACCAGAGCCGCCTGCTGCACGCCCTTGGCGCCGTCGCGGTCCAGAATGCGGCGCACGGCGCGCTCGGCGTCGGTCTGCAGCGTCAGATCCAGGGTGGTTTCGACCACCATGTCCTCGGTCGGTTCGCCGACCAGACCACGGATCGACTTGTCCAGCCAGTCGATGAAATACTGGGCGTGTTGGGTCGCCAGGGTGCGCGAGACGATGACCGGCTGGGTCACGGCCTGCTCTCGCTGGGCGGCGGTGATGACGCCCGCCTCTTCCATCTCGTTCAGGACGACGGTGGCGCGGGCGGCGGCGCGTTCGCTCTCGGACACCGGCGAATAGCGCGACGGGGCTTTCAGCAGGCCCGCCAGAAGTGCGGCTTCTCCGACCGTCAACTCCTTGGCCGACTTGTCGAAATAGCGTTGCGACGCCGCCTCGATCCCATAGGCGCCGGCGCCGAAATAGACCCGGTTCAGATACAGGGCCAGGATCTCTTTCTTGGAGAATTTCATCTCCAGCCAGACGGCCAGCATCAGTTCCTGCACCTTGCGGCGCATGTTCTGGTCGGGCGTCAGGAACAGGTTCTTGGCTAGTTGCTGCGTCAGGGTCGAGCCGCCCTGAACCACCCGCCCGGCGCGCAGGTTGCGCACCATGGCCCGGCTCATGCCGATGGGGTCGAAACCGGGGTGGTGATAGAAGCGCCGGTCCTCAATGGCGATGAAGGCCGCCGGGACATAGTCAGGCAGGCTGTCCAGATCGGCAGGCGGCGCCATCTGCGTGCCCCGTGTCGCGATCAGCGCGCCGTTGCGGTCCAGATAGGTGATCGAGGGCTGGCGATCGACATTATACAGGCTGGAGGTGTCCGGCAGTCCGCGCGCGAAGACGGCGAAGAAGACCACCAGGAAGATCACCCCCCAGACGGCCAGAACCGCGCCCCAGTAGAACAGTCTCTGCAACGGCGTCCGACGCGGCTTTGCACCCCGATCGTCACCTGCAACCCGTGGACCCGCCATGTATATCCTCAGATGCCGCGCTCAGGCGGGTTTCGTCTCGGGTTTATGTAGCCGGATTGGCGGAGCGCTGAAACGGCCCTGTCAATCTCACGCAAACGTGAGCGGTCATTTCGCCGAAAGAAAGGCGTCCAGATCGGCGTAAAACCTCTGCGGCTGGTCGAACATGATGAAGTGGGCGCTGTCGTCGATCCGCTTCAACTCCACCTTGGGCAAGCCCGCGAACGAGGCCTGATAGATGGCGTCGGTCAGTTCGGCCGTCAGCGGCGGGTTGAACTTGACGTACAGCACCTCGGTCGGGGCCGTGATCCTGGGCAGTTCAGGACGCAGGTCCGTGGTGATCAGTTCGCGAAAGGCGGCGGCGGACACCTTCTGATCGCTGGTCCGCATATCCTCCAGCGCCTCTTCACGACGCTCGACGGTGTTGACCATGCCGGTGATCGCCGTGGTCGCCTGGGCCACATAGGTCTCACGCGGGCTGTTGGCCTGGACGGCATAGACCTGATCCGCGACCGGGGTCACCGTCTCGACCGTCGTTCCGGGCGGGCCGAACATCGCGCCCATGAACGGGATCATATCGACGACCATCAGCCTGCCCACGCTGTCGGGATGACGCGCGGCCAGCATCATGGCGATGGTCCCACCCATCGAATGACCGACGACGGCAGGCTTTTGCAGACCCTGTTCGCGGATGTAGCGGGCGATTTCTTCAGCGGCGGGCGCGCCGATCAGGGTCGGGGTCGCGCCCGTCTGCGCATTGCCTGCGGCCGGGGCGCCTGCGAAGCCCCGGATATGGATGCGGTGAACACGCCAGCCCACGCCGTCCTGCGCCGTCAGATGATCCACCGTCCCCTGCCAGATCTCCGGCGAGGAACTGAGGCCGGGGATCAGGATGATGTCGCGTCCATCCAGGTCGCCGTCGACCCGGACCGTGATCCTGTCGGAGGCGAAGGCAGTCGGGCCGTGGGCGGCGTGGTTCACGTGTCCATCCTGAGCAAGCGCCGCGCCGGGGGCCGCAAGGGGCGCCGCCACGGACAACAGGGCGGCGAGGGCGACGGTGCGGAACATGGCGTGACTTCCCTGAAACCGCTTCAGCGGCGTTATTTCCCCTTCTTCATAGCCGTTCGCCCGTCCATCGGGGAAGATGTGTCGCGCACCGGCCCCTCGCCACACGGGGTCTATGGCTGCCGTCCTCACGCTGTTAAACAGCGGCCATGACCACCGACGCCCCGACCGCCCCCCAAGCCGAAGCCGCTCCGTCCAAGGCAGGCGCCTCGCCGTTCGGCAAGGGGTTCGTCACTGACACCTGGTATTTCGTCGCTCTGGGCCGCGACGTCGCCCCCGCCAGCCTGAAACGCTACGAGATCATGGGTGAGCCGGTTCTGGTCGGCCGCACCCGCGCGGGTCAGGTCTATGCGATGCGCGACATCTGCCCCCACCGCGCCGCACCGCTGTCGGCGGGCAAGCTGGTCGAAAAGCCGGGCGAGGGCGAGACGATCGAATGCCCCTATCACGGCTGGCGCTTCCGCACCGACGGGGTCTGCGCCGCCATACCCTCGCTGGTCGAGGATCAGGCGTTCGAGACCGACCGCATCCGCGTGCGCTCCTATCCGGTGCGCGAAAGCCAGGGCCTGGTCTTCGTGTGGATGGCGTCGGACGCGCGCAATCCGACGGAGCCTGACCACGAGCCGCCGGTCTTCCCCGGCGTGGTGGGCGGTGAGGCCAAGCTGGTCGAGGCCATGGACTTCGACAGTCATATCGACCACGCGGTCATCGGCCTGATGGACCCCGCTCACGGCCCCTATGTCCACCAGCAATGGTGGTGGCGGTCCGAGCATTCGATGCACGAAAAGTCCAAGGCCTTCGCCCCAACCGACTATGGCTGGGCCATGGTGCGTCACGCCCCGTCGTCCAACAGCCGCCTCTACAAGATCCTGGGCGGCGCGCCCGCAACCGAGATCACCTTCCGCCTGCCCGGCTTCCGCTGGGAGCATATTCAGGTGGGCGAAAAACAGGTTCTGGCCCTGACCTGCCTTACGCCCGTGACTGACACCAGGACACGGATCACCCAGATTTTCTGGTCCGACCACTGGGTGTTCGATCTGGCCAAGCCCTTCCTGCGGATGGGCGTGGTCGCCTTCCTGAAACAGGACGGCGGGATGGTGAACCTGCAGAACGAGGGCCTGCGCTACGACCCCGCCCTGATCTGGATCGACGACGCCGACAAACAGGCCAAATGGTATCAGCAGCTGAAACGCGAATGGGCCAGAAGCCGTACTGAGGGCCGCGCCTTCGTCAATCCGATCAAGCCGACGACCCTGCGCTGGAAAAGCTGAAATGAAAAAGGCCTCCCACGCGGGAGGCCTTTTTCTTCGGTCCAGAGACCTGATTTACTTCGACAGCGCGCCCGCCAGAATGACGTCGATCTGCTTGCCGATGTGTTCCGACAGCGCCTGCGCATCCCAGTTGTCATAGGCCGCGCGGCGATAGTTCGACAGGTAGGAATCCCAGATCAGCTCGACCAGAAGACGGACATCCGCATCCTGACGAAGCTCGCCCTTGGTCACAGCCTCCTGAACGATGGCGCCAATGGCCAGTTGCAGCTTCTTGGTCGCGGCGCGCGCGCGCATTTCGGCGGCCAGGGGCTGGAACCACGAACGGGCGACGATGGCCTGGAACAGCGGCAGCTGGTCCAACGACGAATGGTATCCGGCGCTCAACGCGCCAACCAGACGGTTGCGGACGGGATCACCCGCCGTGGAGCCCGCCTCGACCACCTCGGCCAGGCGTGTCATGTCCTCAGTCAGAACGGCTTCGAAAAGTTCAGCCTTGTCCTGGAAGTTGGCGAAGACGGCGCCGGTCGACATGCCTGCACCCTTGGCGATGTCGCGGATGGTCGCCGGCTCATAACCGCGCTCTGCAAAAAGTGAACGGGCGGCGTCCAGCACCTTTTGACGGGTGCGGATCTTCGCGGCCTGTCGCCGGTTCAGGCGCGGCTCAACGAGGGCGTGTGCGGTGGAATCGGTCATAAATTCAGGCTTTTACTCTACGTTTAGCCACAAAAGACGCCACACAAAGAAGACCTTAGATTGGGCGTCCGCAACCTAGGGCAAGGCAAACAAATACTGTTCGTCCTCAAGAGGGACGAATACAGAAGCAGCGCTTCCATCACGGAACCATGACAAAATTGGGTCATGACAAGCTTAGCTGTTGGTAAAACTAGTCTATCCGCGCAGTCGTCCTATTCTGGGACACCCTGAACGCCCGCATAGGCCGCTCACGTCTTTGGTCAGACACTGCAGCCTGGAACATCTGCCTGAACCGATCACGGCGTTCGTGGATCGAAGCTAGGACAAGACCCATCGGCACCCCCAGATCAACAAGGGTGTTTTCAGCCAATTGCAGACTGGCCTCGGTCGTTTCCGGCACCGCGTCGGTGACGCCGAGCGTATACAACCGCGCCGCATGCTGGTCGTCACGGGCGCGGGCGATCAGGATCAAGTCCTCACGCAGACCCCGCGCGACGCGCACCACCTCATCCACCTTGCCCGGCGAATCCATGGTCACGACCAGGGCGCGGGTGGTCTGGACGCCGCATCTCAGCAGCATCTCGGCCCGGCCTGCATCGCCATAAAAGACATCGAACCCGTCCTTGCGTCCTGCGGCGACGATCGCCGGATCGGCGTCCAGAGCGATGAAGGCCTGGTCGTGCACCTTCAACATCTCACCGATCAGACGGCCGACCCGGCCGAAGCCGACGATGATGACGGCGCCGTCATCCTGATGCTGCGGCGCCTCGGCCCCTTCAGGCGCCGCCTGCTGATCCTGCGTTTTCCGCCGCGTCAGACGCTGGCCCAGCATGGCCAGGAAGGGAATCGAGAAGATGCTGAGCGTGGCGGACAGCGCCACGGTCGAGGTCAGGGCCGTCGGCGCCACCCCCTCGACCAGTCCTGTGGCGAAGACGACAAAGGCGAACTCTCCTGCCGGCGCCAGAACCAGGGCCGTCTCCAGCGCCGGTCGCGCGCCCAGCCCCCATAACCGCGCCAGGGTGAAGATCACGACCGTCTTCACCACAGTGATGGCGACCGCCAGGCCGATGACGCCCAACGGATTGGCGGCGATAGCGTCCAGATCAAGCCCCAGACCGACCCCGACGAAGAAGACGCCCAGCAACAATCCCTTGAAGGGTTCGATAGAGACCTCGACCTCGCGCCGGAACTCGGTCTCCGCCAGTAGGACGCCCGCGACCAGGGCGCCGATGCTCATGGACAGACCGCTGGCCTGGGCCGCCAGACCGGCGCCCACGACGACCAGAAGACTGGCGGCGACGAACAGTTCGCCGCCCCGATCGACTTTGCGCGCCCGCGCCACTGATCGAAACATCGGCCGCAGCACCAACCGCCCCAACAGGACCAGCAGCCCCAGACCGATGGCGGCGGGAACCAGGGTGAACAGCGAGCGTCCGAGGGCCGCCGGGTCCAGCGCGCCGCCCTGCTGGGCCACCGCCGCCAGAACGCTGACGGTGATCAGGATGGGCGCAACCGACAGGTCCTGGGCCAGCAGAATGGCGAAGGTCGAACGGCCGACCGTCCCCTTCAGCCGCTCTCGTTCGGCCAGAACCGGCATGACCACCGCCGTCGACGACAGGGCCAGCCCCATGCCCAGCACCGCCGCCCCGGCCAGCGACTGGCCCATCAGCATGAAGCCGCCCGCCAGCACCAGCGAACAGACCAGCACCTGCATCATGCCCAGGCCGAAGACGAGGCGCCGCATGGCGCGCAGCCGCTCCCACGACAGTTCCAGCCCGATCATGAACAGAAGAAAGGCGACGCCCAGTTCCGACAGTTGCGCCAACTGACCCGGTTCGCGGATCGTGATCCAGGACAGCCACGGAACCGCACCCGAAAACCGCGCCAGACCATCCGGCCCCAACACCACGCCAGCCGCCAGAAAACCCAGCACCGGACTGATCTTCAGCCGGTTGACCAAAGGCACGATCACCCCGGCCGCAGCCAGGAAAACCACCAGGTCCTTATAGTCCGCGCCGTGTCCGTGCATCCGCCCTCCGCTTCAGACGCATCTGACCCTGAACCGACCCCTGTGGCGAGTCGTCGCAGGGGTTTCATGAATTTTTTTTAAGGTCACAGCCCCCGATGCCGGTCTAGGGTCCGCGCCGACCCGTCCATTTCGGGGACGGCATCAAGGATCCAATGATGAAACCTCTGCTTATCGGGGCTGCTGTCAGCGCCCTTCTGCTGCCCGCCAGCACGTCTTTCGCCCAGGACATCGGCCACGACCACGCCTGCATCGACGACGCCTGCGAGATGGTTTCGATCTTCTCGGGCGAGGAAACCGCTGCGGGATGGCAGGGCACCGTCGCCCCCAAATACGGCACATGGGGCTTTGATCTGGCCGGGCGCGACACTACGGTGAATCCAGGCGACGACTTCTTCCGCTACGCCAACGGCGCGGCGCTGGACAAGCTGGTCATTCCGTCGGACCGCACCAACTACGGCTCCTTCGCCCTGCTGCGCGAACTGTCCGACAACCGCATGAAGGAACTGGTGGCGGGTCTGGCTGCGCGCACAGACCTGAGCGCCGGAACGGACGAACAGAAGATCGCCGACGCCTATCGCTCCTATATCGACCAGGCGCGCGTCGACCGTTTGGACGCCCAGCCGCTGCAGCCCTATCTGGCCGCGATCCGCGCTGCGGACACGCACGAGAAGATGGCCGTCCACATGGGCCAGACCATCGGCCGTTTCGGCGGCTCCTTCTTCGGCACCGGCATCACCATCGATTCCAAACAGCCGACCCGTTACGTCGTCTCGACCGGCCAATCGGGCCTGGGCCTGCCGAACCGCGACTATTATCTGGACACCCGTTTCGCCGATAAGAAGGCCCTGTATCAGGCCTATGTCGCGCGCATCCTGGGCATGATCGGTTGGGAGAACCCGACCCAAGCCGCCGCCCAGATCGTCGCTCTGGAAGACAAGATCGCCGAGGCCCACTGGAGCCCCGCCGAGAACCGCAACCGCGACAAGACCTACAACGAATACACCATCGCCAGCCTGACGCAGGATGCGCCCGGCTTCGACTGGCAGGCCTATTTCGATGCAGGCCAACTGGGCGGCGTGCCGCGCCTGATCGTGCGCCAGAACACGGCCCTGCCCAAGATCGCCGCCATCTATGCCGAAACCCCGGTGGCCCTCTTGCAGGCGTGGGAAGCCTTCCACACCGCCGACGACATGGCGCCCTATCTGTCCAAGCGGTTCTCGGACGCCTCGTGGGAGTTCAACTCGCGCGATCTGTCGGGCCAGCCCGAGCAGCGCACGCGTGAAAAGCGCGCCATCTCGTTCGCCGAGGGCGCGCTGGGCGAGGCTGCGGGCCGCCTCTATGTCGCCCAGTATTTCCCGGCCGAATCCAAGGCCAAGATGGAAGAACTGGTCGCCAATCTGCGCACCGCCCTGTCGCACCGGATCGACAATCTGAGCTGGATGGGCACCGAGACCAAGGCGGCGGCGCAGGAGAAGCTGCGCAAGTTCACGGTCAAGATCGGCTACCCGGACAAGTGGCGCGACTATTCCGCCCTGGACATCCGCGCCGACGATCTGGTCGGCAATGTCGAGCGTCAGGGCCGTTTCCAGTGGAACTACCAGCTGGCGCGCCTGAACCAGCCGGTCGACAAGGCCGAGTGGGGCATGACGCCCCAGACGGTCAACGCCTACTACAACTCGGCCAATAACGAGATCGTCTTCCCGGCGGCCATCCTGCAGCCGCCCTTCTTCGATCCGAACGGCGACCCGGCGGTCAACTACGGCGGCATCGGCGGCGTGATCGGCCACGAGATCGGCCACGGCTTCGACGACCAGGGCTCCAAGTCCGACGGCGACGGCGTTCTGCGCAACTGGTGGACGCCTGAAGACAAGGCCAATTTCGAGGCCCTGACCGCACGTCTGGGCGCGCAATACGCCGCCTATGAGCCGATCGCCGGCTATCACATCAACCCCGGCCTGACGATGGGCGAGAACATCGGCGATGCGTCCGGCGTGGCGGTGGGACTTGAGGCCTACCACCTGTCGCTGGGCGGTCGTCCGGCGCCGGTTCTGGACGGCACAACCGGCGATCAGCGCTTCTTCTATGGCTGGGCTCAGGTCTGGCAGTCGAAGTACCGTGACGAGGCGCTGAAGCAGCAGGTCGCCACTGACCCGCACTCGGCCGCCCAGTTCCGGGTCATCGGCCCGCTGCGCAACGTCGACGCCTGGTACGACGCTTTTGATGTCAAGCCGGGGACCAAATACTATCTGACCCCGGATGAACGCGTCCGCCTCTGGTAGGACGAAGCTTCGTCGATAAGGAAAAGGCCGGGGTTCGCCCCGGCCTTTTTCATGGAGAATTCCTGCAGAATTCGGCGCCCGGCCCTTTAAACGCCTCGACAATTTCTCGATGTTTTTCGAGGGGGAGCCTGGATTTCAGGCATAGAAAAGCCCGCTGCGGGGGATACATCGCAGCGGGCTATCTTGCTCTTTAAAGAGCGGACGTTTCCTCCCCGAAACGCCTTCGAGTGCTGCGCGCTTGAGCAACGCTTGCCCTCGAGTGAGTTCATTTGGCCCAAGCGCCCCGCAGCCGTCAACGACCAGTTAGCCCCCAATCGAACTTTCTTCGACTTATCGGCGATAACCTAACTGAGGGCCGATTTATTATCGAAGCTTATTCGATAATCCCTTTGATAGCGGCGACAAGGCCGTCGCGGGCGATCTTCATCTGGCCCGGACGTTCAGCCTTCCAAGCGTCGTTGTCGGCGATGGCGGCGGCGGCGGCGCGACCGGCGTCCAGATCCTTGATGGTCACTTCGCCCGCCGCGATCTCGTCCCCGCCCAGGATGACGACGGCGGGAGCGCCGCGTCGGTCGGCGTATTTCATCTGGGCCTTCATGCCCGCGCGACCCAGATAAAGCTCAGCCGCGATGCCTGCCGCACGTAACTCAGCGACGGCGTTCAGATAGTGGCCCATGTCGTCCTCGGAGAAGACGATGACCACGACCGGGCCGCGCACCGCGTCCTCGGCGCCGCGGCCCGCCGCCCGCAGGGCCGAGGCCAGACGCGAGACGCCGAAGGAGAAGCCGGTCGCCGGCACGCTCTGGCCCGTGAAGCGGGCGACCAGATCGTCGTAGCGCCCGCCGCCGCCGATGGAGCCGAAGCGGACCGGGCGGCCCTTGTCGTCCACCGTGTCCAGCAGCAGTTCGGCCTCGAACACGGCGCCGGTGTAATATTCCAGACCACGCACGATGGTCGGGTCGAACTTCACCGCGTCCTGATCGACCCGCATGGCGTTCAGCGCCCGGTCGATGGCGGCCAGTTCGTTCAGAGCCGCCTCGCCCGCCGCGCCCAGATCACCGGAACGGGCGACGGCGTCCAGGGTCTCGGCCCGCGACAGGCCCGGCGTATTGGCCGACGCCAGGAAGGCCTCGATGGCCGCCGTCACCTTGGCGGGCAGTTGCGCGCCCTTGGTGTAGTCGCCGGACTCATCCAGACGGCCCTCGCCCAGCAACTGCACCACGCCGTCCCAGCCCAGACGGTCGAACTTGTCGATGGCTCGAAGCGCCGTCAGACGCTGCCCTGCCTCGGTCACGCCGCCCGCGTCGAACAGGCCGTCGAACAGTTTGCGGTTCGAGACGCGGATCTGGGCCTGGCCCGCATCCAGACCGGCGCCGCGCAGACCTTCGCAGGCCATGGCGATGATTTCGGCGTCCGCCTCGGGACGGTCGGAACCCACGGTGTCGGCGTCACACTGCCAGAACTCACGGAAGCGGCCGGGGCCGGGCTTTTCGTTGCGCCAGACCGGCCCATAGGCATAGCGGCGGAACGGCTTGGGCAGGGTCTCCCACGTCTGGGCCGCGAACCGGGCCAGTGGCGCGGTGTGGTCATAGCGCAGAGCCATCCAGTCGCCCGGCTCGTCCGAACCGGCGTCGTCCTGAAGCGCGAAGACGCCCTCATTGGGTCGGTCGGCGTCCGGCAGGAACTTGCCCAGGGCGTCAGCGTATTCGAAGGCCGGGGTCTCCAGCGGCTCGAAGCCCCAGCGCTCATAGACCTCGGACACGCGCGCCACGATGCGGCGTTCGGCGGTCAGGTCGCGCCCGCGCTTGTCGGCGAAACCGCGCGGATTGCGGGCGAGCGGGCGGATGGGGGCTTCATCAGTCATGCCGCGCGATTAAGCCAAGGGCCACGCCGCCGCAACTCACGCCGCCGTCTGCGCCCTTAATTCTCCAGACTGGCCCGGCATTCCAGCCGCGCATCCATGCCCGCCAGCAGACGCGCCGCCGCCTTCAGGGTCATTCGCTCGGGCCTGCTGAGCCAGTAATGCACCCGCTCTCGCTCCAGACCGATGCGTCGCGCCAGTTCGGCCTGGGTCATGCCGTCCGCGTCACGACGCGCGGCGAAGGCCTGATGCACCTCACGCCAGACGGCCGTCTGCAGGTCACGTGCGACATCTTGCTTCGAACCAATTCGCCCCATCGGCTAAAACCCCCTTGAGAATCGTTACTGTATAACATACCCAACACCCCTCTTTCGGAAATGGGGGTGCGACAATGCGTACAAAGACCATGCTTCTCTCGGCGGCGGCGACGCTGGCCATCACCACGGCGGCCCATGCCGCGCCCATGCCCCAGTCTGCACCTCCGTCTGGATTGTCTGTGGCCAAGGTCGACGATGTCATCGTCACCGCCGACCCGTTGAACCGTTCCGGCGATCAGGTCGTGTCCAGCGTTGCGGTGTTAAGCGGCGACAATCTGGTTCACCGTCGTGAAGCCACGCTGGGCGACACCCTGAACGGCCTGCCGGGCGTCAGTTCCGACACCTTCGGCGGGGGCGCCAGCCGCCCGGTCATCCGGGGCCAGACGGCGCCGCGCGTAAAGGTGTTGAGCGGCGGTTCGGCCCTGCTGGACGCGTCTGAAGTGTCGCCCGACCATGCGGTCGGCGGCGAGACCCTGCTGCTGCAGGGGATCGAGATCCTGCGCGGCCCCAGCGCGCTTCTGTACGGCGGCGGCGCCATCGGCGGCGCGGTCAATCTGATCGACCGCAAGATCCCGACCGCCATCCCGTCCAGAGGCGGCGAGGGCGCCGCCGAGGTCCGCATCGGCTCGGCTGATAATGAAGAGGCGGCGGTCGCCGGTCTGACCGCGGGCGGCAACGGCTTCGCCGTCCGCGTCGAGGCGGCGCGACGCAAGTCCGACGACTACAAGGTTCCCGACTGGAGCGAAGACCGGCTGGACGGATCGGCCAACGAGACCCGCACCGCCACCCTGGGCGCATCCTGGATCGGTTCGCGCGGCTATCTGGGCGTCGCCTACACCCAGCAGAACAGCACCTATGGCCTGCCGGGCCACAGCCATGAGTACGAATCCTGCCATCCGCACGGCACGCACCTGCACTGCGGCGGCCATGATCACGACGAGGACGGCCACGACCATGATCATGACCACGAGCACGGCCACGGTCATGCCCCGACCGTCGATCTAGTCAGCCGCCGCACCGACGTGCGCGGCGAACTGCGTGATCCGTTCACGGGGGTCGAGCGCATCCGCTTCAGCGGCGGATACACCGACTACGCCCATGACGAACTGGACGACGGCCAGATCACGACCACCTTCAGCAATCGCGGCTATGACGCCCGCGTCGAGGTGCAGCACGCCCCCATCGGCGGTCTGCGCGGCGTGATCGGCGGACAGGTCGCCCGCAGCGACTTCGCCGCCGATGGTCTGGAATCCTTCATCCGCCCCAGCCGCACCGAAACCAGCGCCCTGTTCGTGCTGGAGACGTTCGACGCCGGGGCCTGGAGCTTTGAAGGGGCGGTGCGTCAGGAATGGCAGAAGACCGGCGCGCGCGGCGATCTGGCCGTCGCCTCACGCCCCGACCGCGACTTCCAGCCCTTCTCGGCCTCGATCGGCGCCAACTGGCGGTTCGCCCCGGACTATGTCCTGTCCTTCTCGGCCGCCCGGTCGCAGCGCGCGCCCAATATTCAGGAGCTTTATGCGCGGGGCGTCCACCTGGCGACCAACACCTATGAACTGGGTTCGGTCGATCTGAGCACGGAGAGCGTCGTCTCGCTGGAAGCCGGGATCAAGAAGACGCAAGGCCAGACCACCTTCGGCCTCAGCGCCTATCGCTACGCCTATGACGGCTATATCTACGCCGACACCCTGGATCGGTTCGAAGACTTCCGCCTGATCCGCTACACCCAGCATGACGCCACCTTCACCGGCATCGAGGGTGAGGCGACGCACCGTTTCCTGCCCAATCTGTCGGCGACAGTGTTCGGCGACTATGTCCGCGCCGAGTTGGACGACGGCGGCGATCTGCCGCGCATTCCCGCCGGTCGTCTGGGCGCCCGCACCGACCTGATCCAGGGACCGTGGTCCGGTTCGGTGGAATATGTGCGGGTGTTCGAACAGGACCGCGTCGCCAGCTATGAGACGACGACGCCGGGCTACAACATGGTCAACGCCACGGCGGCCTATGACTTCGATCTGGGACCGACCGAGGCGCAGATCTATGTGCGCGGGACCAATCTGCTGAACGAGCTGGCGTTCAACCACGCCTCCTTCATCAGCGATCTGGCGCCGCTGCGGGGCCGCAATATCGTCCTGGGCCTGCGCGCCCGCTTCTGATCACAGCCAAAGGGGGGCGGCGGCGTCGCTCCCCGCCACGCATTCCCGAAGGACGCCGCCATGCATATTCAAGCCAGAACCCGGCTGGGCGACATGGTCGCCATCAGTCTTTCGGGCCTGTGCATGATCCATTGTCTGGCCCTGCCCCTGGCCGCCAGTCTGCTGCCGCTGGCGGGCGCCTGGGCTGAGGCGCCCTGGGTCCATTGGGCCTTCGCCCTGACGGCCGCCCCGATCTCTTTATGGACCCTGACGCGACATCCGGCGCCTGCACCCCTGCTGCTGGGCGCAGGCGGACTGGTCCTGCTGTTCCTGGGCGCCGCCGAATTGCCCAGCCATGAGACGGAAACCCTGACCACCGTCAGCGGCGGCCTCCTGTTGGCGCTCGCCCACCTGATCAACTGGAGGCGTCACGCCCACTGAGCGCGCGCCGCCGTTGCTAGAGCATGATCGTTTTAGACGGAACCGCTATGCGGTTCCGACAGAAGCGTGAATCATGCTCTCGCTTAATATCTGGAGCCTGATTCACCGCATCGACGGAATCGCGTAGCGATTCCATCTCAGCGGATCAGGCTCTAGTCAGGCCTCCAGCGTCTCCACCGTCAGATTGCCGTTCGTATAGACGCAGATTTCGGCGGCGATCTTCATGGCCTTGCGGGCGATGGCCTCGGCGTCCAGCTCCGTGTCGTCGCTCAGGGCGCGGGCGGCGGCCAGGGCGTAGTTGCCGCCGGATCCGACGGCGGCGACGCCGTATTCCGGCTCCAGCACATCGCCGACCCCGGTGACCGTGAAGATGGACGACTTGTCCGCCACCAGCAGCATGGCCTCCAGCCGCCGCAGATAGCGATCGGTGCGCCAGTCCTTGGCCAGATCGACACAGGCGCGCGCCAGCTGGTCGGGATACTGCTCCAGCTTGGCCTCAAGCCGTTCGATCAGGGTCAGAGCGTCGGCGGTCGCGCCGGCGAAACCCGCCAGCACCTTGCCCCCCGCCAGGGTCCGCACCTTGCGCGCCGAGCCCTTGACGATGGTCGGCCCCATCGAGACCTGGCCGTCGCCGGCGATGACGGTGCGGCCGTTCTTGCGCACCGCCAGAATGGTGGTGCCGTGCCAGTCGGGAAAGTTGGAAGCGTGCGATTGGGTCATGTCCGCCAGATGGCCCGCCCGCCCCCGCGCATCAAGTCCAGCCTTGCGCAAGCCAGGCCCACAGCTTTACGCCTCAATCTCGCATAACAGCGTCTCAGTTTAACCCTATTCTTAGACAAATAGAGGAAAATACTGTTTATGTTACCGATCACAAAGGGTGTTAAATTGCTGTTCCGCGTTGTTTTTGTAAGCGAACTGGTCGCCGACGCAGGACAGACCATGCGCTCCATCGCCGAAATCCTGGGCGCCTGTCAGCGCAACAACCGTCGCGATGAGATCACCAGCGCCCTGATCTTTCACAACGGCGAGGCCGCCCAGATGATCGAGGGCAAGCGCGTGGACGTGGATCGCCTGTTGACCCGCCTGGCGCGCGATCCCCGGCACCGGAACCTGCGGGTGCTGCACGACCGGCCCGTGCTGAAACGCCAGACCACCAGCCCCGCGCGTCTCAACGCGCTCAGTTCCGATCAGGCCCGGAACCTGCTGCAGAATCGCCGCCTCAGCCAACTATCGACCGACGGCCTGCAACGCCTGTTGACGTGCGACCATCTGACCATGGCGGCCTGAAGACGCTCAGTCGCATTCCGTTAATCATAGACCTCTAGGGCAGTTTGGTTCGCCTGGTTGGCGCTCAAGCGTACGAGTACCCATGAGTCTGTTTCGCCTTGTTTTCGCCAGCGACGCCGTCGGCGCCGCGGCTGACGCCCTTTTGCCGCTGATCGACATCATCGGCGTGTCCCACGCGAACAATCGCCGCGACCACATCACCAGCGTCATGCTGCGTCATGACAGCCGCTTTTTTCAGGTTCTGGAGGGCGCACGGGTCGATCTGGATCGGACGTTCAGCCGCATCCGCTCTGACCGGCGTCACACCGGCATCCGCATCCTGTGCGACCGCGCCGTGGAAGCCCGCCTGTTCCCCGACAGCCCCATGGCGCGGCTCAATGCGACACCCGCGCTGGACCGCCTGGTCTGCGCCAGACTAGCGCCGCACAAGACCGGACTAATGCTGGAGCAACTGATGGCCGAGGCGCATCGGGCCGCAAGCCCCATCGCCTGACGGGGCGCCCTCGCTTCCCAGGCCCGGCGTCGCTAGATGAGGGGCATGGTTTTCTCCGAAGACGAAGTCGAACGCTACGCCCGCCATCTGGTCCTGTCCGAGATCGGCGGGCCGGGACAGCAGGCGCTGAAGAAGGCGCGGGTGCTGATCGTCGGCGCGGGCGGGGTCGGCGCGCCTGCGGCTTTGTATCTGGCGGCGGCGGGAGTCGGCGCCCTGGGCCTGATCGACAACGACACGGTCGGCCTGTCCAACCTGCAGCGCCAGATCATTTTCTCCACCGACGAGGCAGGCCAGCCCAAGGTTCAGGCCGGGGCGGCGCGTCTGACCGCCCTGAACCCCCATGTCGCCGTCGAGACCTTCGCCGAGCGGTTGACCCCCGCCAACGCCGCCGCGCGGATCGGCGCCTTCGACATCGTGCTGGACGGGACCGATGATTTTGAAACCCGGCATTGCGTCAACGCGGCCTGTGTCGCGGCGGGCAGGCCGCTGGTGTCGGGCGCGCTGGGCCGATGGACGGGTCAGGTCGGGGTCTTTGCAGGACGCCCCTGCTATCATTGTCTTGTGCCGGATGTTCCGCCCGACGCCGAGACCTGTTCGCGCGTCGGCGTCGTCGGGGCGCTGGCGGGCGTGATCGGGGCCATGGCGGCGCTGGAGACGATCAAGCTGATCACCGGCGCCGGCGCGCCCCTGACCGGACGGCTGATGCTGTATGACGGCCTGGCCGGAACCTCACGAACGGTGCGGGTCGCCGCTGACCCCGATTGTCCGGTGTGCTCGACCTGATCGATCAGGCCGCGCTGGCGAACCGCACGTCCGCCAGATCGAAGTCCGGCAGCGGCTCAGCGAAGCCCAGCGCCGGATTGCTGAGCACCGTCACCAGCCGCTCGCCGCAATAGAGATACAGGGTCTCAAACCCGACCCAGGCCTGGGCCACGCCCGCCAGCGCGCGATTGGCGCAGCTGTCGTTGTCGGCGTTCAGGACGCAGATATCCCGCACCGGCACGCCCGGCAGGTTGACGATACAATAGTAGGAGTCCACGCACGCTTCCCCAGATAGGCCGCTGGAAACGACAGCGGCCTCTGACGGTTCCGTCCTATGCCTGCCAATTCTGACAGGCGTGCGAACGAAAGATATCGAATGGCCCGCCGCCCCGCCGCCGCCAAACGTCTGAACGCCGCCAATCTGGCCGCACTGGGCGCTGGCCGCATCGCCGACCTGCTGATGGAGGCGTCCGAAAGCGATGCGATCCTGAAGCGGCGCCTGCGGTTGGTCATGGCCGCCGAGGCCGGGGCGGAGGTGCTGGCGCTGGAGCTGGACAAGCGGTTGACGGCCATCGCCGCCAGCCGGGCGCGGGTGTCGTGGCGCAAACGACCGGACCTGCTGCGCGACCTGAACATCCTGCGTCGGGGGATCGTCGATGATCTGGCGAGCGCAGATCCCTCTGCGGGTCTGGAGCGGATGATCGGCTGGATGGATCTGTTTCGCGGCCTGTCCACGCGGGTCAAGGATCAGAAGGGCGAGGTCGCCGCCGCCTTTGAGACCGCCGCCCCCGACCTGTGGCGGATCGCGGTCAGGGCGGCGAAGGAGGATGATCGGACGGTGGAGCATCTCGCCGGGGCCATCACTCGCCAACCGCTCGAATACGCCCGCTGGATCGCCGCAGCGGACGAGGCCCTGACGCCGGAACTGGCGCGCAGCCTGATCGAACATCTGGACGCGGACGCAGACGCGCGCGGGATGCGCACCGTCATGCGGCGTCTGGCCGACCGCGCGGGCGATCTGGACCTTTGGCTGTCTCTGGTCAGCCGGGACGAACGGGGCGCGCCCGATTTCGCCGCCGCCGTCGCCCAGCGGCTGGTGGCGGCGTGCCGGATCGTCGAGGCGCGCGAGGCGCTGGAGGCGGCGCTGACGCCTGCGGCCTCGAACCGGCTGTGGACCTTTGGACGCTCACCCAAGGAAGGCCCGCCGCGCCTGACGCCCGCGTGGGAGGCCGCCTCCATCGCCGTTCTGGACGCCGAAGGCCGCAGGGACGAGGCCCAGAGCCTGCGCTGGGAGTTGTTCCAGCAAGAGCTGTCGCCGACCATCCTCAAGGATTATCTGGCGCGCCTGCCGGACTTTGACGACGTTGAGGCGCTGGACCGCGCCCTGGCGCTTGCCGCCGCCCATGCCGATTTCGAAAAGGGTCTGGGCTTCCTGATGGACTGGCCCGCCCACCGCGAGGCGGCGGCCATGGTCGAACAGCGTCGGCGCGAGATTCACAAATCACTGCCGCAGCGAACCGACTGGGCCGCGCGGCTGGCGCAGCGTTTCCCGGCGGCGGCGGAACTGCTGATCGCAGCTTAGGTTCGTAGCATCCAGCCCAGCCCCGTCATTCCGGGGCTGAGAGGGACGGCTGACCAATTGTCGATCAAGCCTACAACATCGCCGGTATGACCCGGTCGGGCGGGCGGTGGCCGTTCTGGTAGGTCATGACATTGGCGATGACCCGGTCGCCCATGTCCTGACGCGCCTCAAGCGTCGCAGACCCCAGGTGCGGCAGCAGCACCACATTGGGCTGGCCCAGCAGGCCGGGATGGATGTCCGGCTCGTTCTCGAACACGTCCAGACCCACGCCGGACACAGCCCGCATGGCCACGGCCTGGGCCAAGGCCGCTTCGTCGATCAGCTCGCCACGCGCGGTGTTGACCAGAATAGCGTGGGGCTGAAGCCTAGCCAAACGCTGAGCCGACAACAGGTGGTGGGTGTCCTTGGTCGCCGGGCAGTTCAGCGAGATGATGTCCATGCGCGACAGCATCTGATCCAGATCGTCCCAATAGGTCGCGCCCAGCTCCTCCTCGATCAGGGCCGAGACGGGCTTGCGGTTATGATAGTGGACCTGAAGGCCAAAGGCCTTGGCGCGGCGGGCCAACGCCTGGCCGATCCGGCCCATGCCGACGATGCCCAACCGCTTGCCCCACAGTTTGCGTCCGCACATCCAGGTCGGGGTCCAGCCCTCGAACCGGCCGTCGGTGATCGCCTGCGCGCCTTCCACCAGACGACGGCTGACCGCCAGAATAAGGCTCATGCCCAGATCGGCCGTGTCCTCGGTCAACACGCCCGGCGTATTGGTGACGATGATGCCCCGCGCCACGGCGGCGTCCACGTCGATATGGTCCACGCCCGCGCCGAAGTTGGCGATCATCTTCAACTGCTCGCCCGCGCCATTGATCAGATCGGCGTCGATCCTGTCGGTGATGGTCGGCACCAGAACCTGGGCCCGCTGAACCGCAGCCTCCAGCGCCTGGCGGTTCATCGGCTGATCCTTCAGGTTCAGCTCGGCGTCGAAAAGTTCGCGCATCCGCGTCTCGACCGCGTCCGGCAGGCGTCTGGTTAATACGACCTTAAGCTTGGAGGCGGACATTGCAGGCCTTGGTTTGCGGGCGGCGATTTATATCGGATCGAGGCCCGCGCGACGGGTCATTCCATACAGTGTCTAGCAAAGCCGCCGCCATCTTCCAAAGCTTCTGGCGCCGCATCGTCGTCGCTGCGGCTGTCATCGCGCTGTTCGGGGGGCTGGGCGTCGTGACCAGCGCCGGGCAGGCCATGCCCGACGGGCGCCCCACCCCCACGGGACTGGACGTGCCACGCTGGATTTCGCTGAAGTCCTCACACGTCCGCGCGCGCCAGGGGCCGGGGCTGGATTATCCCATCATGTGGGAATACCGCGCCGCCGGACTGCCGGTTCAGGTCATCGCCGAGACGGCGGAATGGCGGAAGATCTGCGACCCGGACGGCGCCGTGGCCTGGATTCACCGCACTGTCTCCTCGGGCCGTCGTTCGGTGTTCAATACGACGGATCAGGAGGTGCCGATCCGCTCTGGCCGTTCCGACACCGCCTCCGTGCGCGCCCGCCTGTCGCCCCGCGCCCTGGTGTCGCTGGACGAATGCGAAGACGGCTGGTGCCGGGTGCGGGCGCGGCGGCTGGAAGGCTGGGTGGCGCAGCGATCAGTGTTCGGAACCCAGGAGCGCGCCCTGTGCAACGCCAACCGTCCCGCCGGAACAGGACGCAGCTGACACCCTGCTATTAAGACCCGCTGTTGAGCCCCCCTGTTGAGCCCCCCTGTTGAGCCAAGGCGCGCGGTCGTGTAACCCGCGCTTTGATAGTCTACGAAACGGAACCGCCTTGACCCAGTCCCAATACCCCTCGTCCTTTGATCATGAGGCCCTGCTGGCCTCTGGCCGTGGCGAGCTGTTCGGTCCAGGCAACGCCCAGCTGCCCGCCCCGCCGATGCTGATGTTCGACCGGATCGTCACGATCAACTCGGATGGCGGCGACCACGGCAAGGGCTATGTCGAGGCGGAACTCGACATCAATCCCGAGCTCTGGTTCTTCCAGTGCCACTTCATCGGCGACCCCGTCATGCCCGGCTGTCTGGGCCTGGACGCCATGTGGCAGCTGGTCGGCTTCTACCTAGGCTGGATTGGCGGACCGGGACGCGGCCGTGCGCTCGGCGTTGGCGAAGTCAAGTTCACCGGTCAGGTCACGCCGGACATCAAGAAGGTGGTCTATAAGATCCACCTGAAGCGCGTCATCAACCGCAAGCTGGTCATGGGCATCGCCGACGGCGTGCTGGAGGCCGACGGCCAGGTCATCTACACCTGCAACGATATGCGGGTGGGCCTGTTCGGCGCCGCCAAAGACGAGCCGACAGCGGCCTAAGCGCCTATATACCGTCAACAGGGCGGAAGACCTTCGGGTCGAGAAGCATAAGAAGGAAACACCATGCGTCGTGTCGTCGTCACCGGCTTGGGCATCGTCTCCTCCATCGGCCATGGCGCCGAAGAGGTCACCCAGTCGCTGCGCGAAGCCCGTTCGGGCGTCGTTCATGCAGCCGATCACGCCAAATACGGCTTCCGCAGCCAGGTCTGGGCGCCGCCCAAGATCGGTCCGTGGGAGGAACTGGTCGACCGCCGCGCCGCCCGCTTTCTGGCCAACGGCACGGCCTGGGCGCACATCGCCTTCGAAGAGGCGCTGAAGTCGTCGGGCATGACGGCCGAGGAAATCCGCGACGACCGCATCGGCCTGATCGTCGGCGAGGGCGGCCCCTCGACCCAGGTCATCCTGCAGGCGGCGGCCACCACCATCGAAAAGGGCGCGCCCAAGCGCATCGGTCCGTTCGCGGTGCCCAAGGCCATGGCGTCCGGCCCCTCGGCGGTGCTGTCGACCTGGTTCCAGATGCGCGGCATCAACTATTCGATCAGCTCGGCCTGCGCGACGTCGGCCCACTGCATCGGCGCCGGGGTCGAACAGATCCAGTGGGGCAAGCAGGACGTGATCTTCGCAGGCGGCTGCGAGGACATCGACTGGTCCATGTCGAACATGTTCGACGCCATGGGCGCCATGTCCTCCAACTTCAACGAAACGCCTTCGGTCGCCTCGCGCGCCTATGACGCCAACCGCGACGGCTTCGTCATCGCAGGCGGCGCGGGCATCGTAGTGCTGGAGGAATACGAGCGGGCCAAGGCGCGCGGCGCGACCATCTATGCCGAAGTCACCGGCTATGGCGCCAACGCCGACGGCTATGACATGGTCGCCCCCTCGGGCGAGGGCGCGCAGCGCTGCATGAAGATCGCGCTGGAACAGGCAGGCAATCCCCGGATCGACTATCTGAACCCGCACGGCACCTCGACGCCAGTGGGCGATTCCAAGGAGATGGAGGCCGTGCGCGCCGTCTTTGGCGACCAGATGCCGATGATCTCCTCGACCAAGTCGCTGACGGGTCACAGCCTCGGCGCCGCGGGCGCGCAGGAAGCCATCTACTGCCTCTTGATGATGCAGAACGGCTTCGCCGCCGAAAGCGCCCACATCGAAACCCTCGATCCGGCGTTCGAAGGCATGCCCATCCTGCGCAAGCGTCATGACGGCGAACTGACCCACGTCATGTCCAACAGCTTCGGCTTCGGCGGCACCAACGGCACGTTGATCCTGTCGAAGGTCTGAGGCCGCTTACCCTCGCACCCGTCATCCCAGGGCTTGCCCCTGGGATCCATACGCCCGGCGTCCATAAGCAGCGCCCCCTTCGGATAAGCCGAGAGGATGGATCCTCGCCACAAGGGCGAGGATGACGAAGTTTTTGCGCGCTGCACACTCCAGAGCAGCGCCTGCGCCCGATCATTCCCAACTTGCCTGTTTACACGACCGTTTCTCGCCCTTAGAGAGCGTCGCCGTGTCCATGCTCATGACCAAAGCGATTACCTCGAAAACCACCTGCCTCGGCGGGGCGGTTTCGGGTGTGCGCAAGGTTTAGGCGACAACCCCGATCCCAAGCCCCGCCGACGCGCGGGGCGGTCCAACCGGATCGAAAGCCCCGCGCCTCCCACCTTCCCAGGAGACGCCTTTCATGACCTTTTCCCCATCCAATCCGCCCCACGTCGGTATCGTTGGCGCCACCGGCCTTGTCGGCGAGATGATGCGCGGCCTGCTGGCCGAGCGGAACTTCCCGCTGGCCTCGCTGCGCCTGTTCGCCTCGGCCCGTTCGGCGGGCAAGACCATCCGCTTCGGCGACGTCGATGTGGTGGTCGAGGATGCGGCGACCGCTGATTACGCCGGGCTCGACATCGTCTTCTTCTCGGCCGGCGGCGAAACCTCGCGCGCCCTGGCCCCCAAGGTCGCCGCCGCTGGCGCCGTGGTCATCGACAACTCGTCCGCCTATCGCAGCGACCCGCAGGTGCCGCTGGTCGTCGCCGAGGTGAACCCCCACGCGCTGGCCGACCGTCCCAAGGGCATCATCGCCAACCCCAACTGCACCACCATGGCCGCCATGCCGGTGCTGAAGCCCCTGCATGAGGCCGCTGGCCTGAAGCGTCTGACGGTTTCGACCTATCAGGCCGTGTCAGGCGGCGGGGTCGAGGGCATCCGCGTTCTGGAGACGCAGTCGCGGGCGTCTGTCGATCAGGGCGCGGCCCTGGCCCGCGACGGCGGCGCCGTCGATTTCGGTACGGTGGAAAAGTGGGTCGTGCCGATCGCCAACAATGTGGTGGCCCTGAACTACACCCTGTCGGAAGACGGATACACCGACGAGGAGCTGAAGCTGCGCGACGAGAGCCGCAAGATCCTTGAAATCCCCGGCCTGCCGGTGTCCGGCACCTGCGTGCGAGTGCCGGTCTATTCGGGCCATTCCCTGTCGATCAACGCCGAGTTCGACCGCCCGATCTCGGTCGCCGCGGCGCTGGAGCTGCTGGGCAATGCCCCGGGCGTGGTGGTTACGGCTGTGCCGAACCCGCTGGACGCCACCGGCAAGGACCCGGTCTTCGTCGGCCGCGTCCGCCCCGATCCGACGGTCGAGCACGGTCTGGCCCTGTTCGTCTCCAACGATAATCTGCGCAAGGGCGCCGCCCTGAACGCGGTCCAGATCGCGGAAGTTCTGGTGCAGCAGAACGGCTGATCCGCTTCTGCTTTCGTCATTCCGGGGCTGAGCGCAGCGATGAACCCGGAACCGAGGAGCACGCGCACGGCGCCAACTGCAGCAGGCGCTGGCAATGTCCCCCTGGGTTCCGGGTTCGTCCTTCGGACGCCCCGGAATGACGATGAAATCAGTCGTAGCGCACGCCGCTGAGATAAAGCCCCGCCGAAGGGGCGACAGGGCCGCACCGGACGCGGTCCTTCGCCTCCAGCGCCGCCTTGACGTCATGGGCGGTCCAGCGCCCCAGACCCACCTCCACCAGCGTCCCGGCCATCGAACGGACCTGCCGATGCAAAAAGCTGCGGGCCTGAAACACCAGATGCACCTCTTCGCCGAAGCGGCTGACGCGGGCCACGTCCAGCGTCCTGATCGGCGACTTGGACTGACAGCCGACGTCGCGGAAGGTGGTGAAGTCGTGATGGCCCACCAGCACCTGGGCCGCGTGATGCATCGCTTCGGCGTCCAGCGTCTTCTTGACGTGCCAGACCCGGTCGCGCTCCAGCACCGGCTGCGGGCGGCGGTTCAGGATGCGGTACAGATAGCCCCGCCCCGTCGCCGAGAACCGCGCGTGCCAGTCGGCGTCAGGCGCGTATTCCGCCGACAGCACGCAGACGTCCTGTTTGATCAGATGGGCGTTGATCGCATTCAGAACCGTGGCGACCGGCCAGTCGCGTTCCAGGTCGGCATGAATGACCTGAGCCGTGGCATGGACGCCGGTGTCGGTGCGCCCCGCCGCCGCGATGCGGATGCGTTCGCCCGAGAAGGCCAGAATGGCGGCCTCGACAGCCCCCTGCACCGTCGGCTGGCCGTCCTGAGCCTGAAACCCGTTGTAGGCCGTGCCGTCGTATTCAATAGTGAGCTTATATCTGGGCATTGGGACTAACCGGCATGGCTGTAGTGACGACTTTCGAGCGATACCCAAAGCGGACGTTCAAGCAGCAACCCACACAGGTCATCGGCTTCTACGGGACATTTGGCGACGGCTCGTATCGCGTGCTCCAGATCGACACCTTGGGTTCAGAGAACCGTGAAAAGCCCAAAAAACAAAGTCAGACACTTCAGCTAAATGCGACAAGCGCCAAGGAACTCTATGATATTCTAGGCCGTGAGTTTGGCTTCTCAAGCTAAACGCGTTTGAGCAGGCACAGCAAAGCCGCGCAGCAGTTCATCTGCGCTCTGCGCCGCCTTGCCCTCGCGCTGAACACGGATCAGGCGAACGGCGCCGGTCCCACAGGCTACCGTCAGGGCGTCGTCCAGCACTGCGCCCGGCGCCTCGGAACCGTCCGTCAGGGCCGACAGCAGGGCTTTGACCCGCACGGGGCCAGCCTCGGACGGGGCCTCGAACCAGGCGCCGGGGAAGGGCGACAGGCCGCGGATATGGGCGTCCACCTCGGCCGCCGGGCGGGTCCAGTCGATGCGGGCCTCGGTCGGGGTGATCTTCCTGGCGTAGGTCGCCTCGCCGACCTGTTCCGACGGGGTGACGCTGCCGCGCTCGATGGCGGCCAGAGCGCGGGGCCACAGGCCAGCCCCGACATGGGCCATGCGTTCAGACAGGCTGGCGGCCGTATCGTCGGCGCGGATGTCCATCAGTTCGGTCAGCAGGATGGGGCCTTCGTCCAGCCCCTCGCCCATCTGCATGATCTGAACGCCGGTCTGGGCGTCGCCGGCCATGATGGCGCGCTGGATCGGCGCCGCGCCCCGCCAACGTGGCAAGAGCGAGCCGTGCAGGTTCAGGCAGCCCAGACGCGGCGCCTCCAGCACGGCGGGCTTCAGGATCTGGCCATAGGCGACGACGCAGGCGGCATCCAGATCCAGGCTCTGGAAGGTGTCGATGGCGTCCTGGGCCTTCAGGCTCTCAGGCGTGAAGACCGGCAGGCCCATGGTCTCAGCAAAGGCGTGAACCGGCGACGGCGTCAGCCTCTGCCCCCGGCCCCTGGGGCGCGGCGGCTGCGAATAGACGGCGACGATCTCGTGACCCGAGGCGATGAGCTCGGCCAGAGACGGCACGGCGAAGTCGGGAGTTCCCATGAAGGCAAGGCGCATGGGCACGGCTTTAGAGGTTTGAGACCGTTACTGCCAGCGGGTGAAGACGCCGCCGCCTTCATCCCATTCGCCGCCCGCGTCCAGCGCGTCGTCGAAATCCAGCAGACGATCCAGCAACAGGCCCGCGACAACGCCCAACAGCGCGATCCCGGCGACGGTGGCGACGCCCGCGACGCCCAGCTTCTGGCTGCGCGTCAGGCGACGACGGCCGTTGGTGTCGATGACGACAGAGGCGTTGCGGCGGGGTGTGCGGCGGCTCATGCGGCGATCCTGTCTCGGGCGGCCTTCTTGACCTTGGTCACGGCGCGCTCGCGCTTGAGCCGCGACAGATGGTCGATGAAGAGCACCCCGTTAAGGTGGTCCATCTCATGCTGGATGCAGACGGCGTAAAGGCCCTCGGCCTCTTCCTCCACCTGTTCGCCAGCACGGTTCAGATAACGAATACGGACGCGGGCGGGACGTTCCACCTTGTCGAAATATTCCGGGATCGACAGGCAGCCTTCTTCGTAGGTGTAGAGCTCGGCAGAGGTCCAGAGGATTTCCGGGTTGGCGAAGAAACGCGGGTTCTTGCGCGCCTCGGCGTTCTCGGCGGCTTCTTCCTCGGTCTCGCAGATGACGCCGTCCTTGTCGCCCAGATCCATAACGATGACCCGGTCCAGCGCGCCGACCTGCACAGCGGCCAGGCCGATGCCCGGCGCGTCGTACATGGTGTCCAGCATGTCGTCCATCAGGGTGCGGACGGCGTCGTCCACCGCCGCGACGGGCTTGGAGACCTGCTTCAGGATCGCCAGATCGGCGGCGTTATCGATGGTGAGGATGCGACGAATGGACATGGGCGGGACGTAAGCGCGACACGGCGCAAGGTCAAGATTTCCGAGCGTCGCACTGGGTTTTGATACGCATCAGACCGCAGGTTGCAGGAAACCAATCACACTCCAACCAGTCCACAGCACCGCCACCAGAACCATGATGCCGCCGGGCCACATGGCTTTCGAGCGCGTCTGCATCAAGGCCGCATAGCGGTCAGGCTCAACGTCCCGATTGACCGCTGTCCGTCGCTGGCCGCGTGCATGGACCACGCCGGACGAACGGGCGCGAAGCCACGGAATGGCCTCGCGCAGCAGAAGAAAAAGACCGGCCGCATAGAGCGCAATAAGTATCATGAAGCCCCCTCAGACGACTTCATTGTCGCGTTACAGCTGTGCCTTCGTCAACCGGATTTAACGCCCTCACTCTTTACCGGGCAGAGGCCGGGGTTTGCGGTTCTCGTCGATGGCGACATAGGTGAAGACGCCCTGAGTCACGCGCACCGATGCCGCCTGCGGCTGGCCGCGCGCGCGCTTCCAGGCCTCGACGCTGACACGGATCGAGGTGCGGCCTGCATGGATCACCTCGGCGTAGATGCTGACCTCGTCCCCAACCGAGACGGGCTGGTGAAAGACCATGCCGTCCAGCGACACCGTGGCGCACCGCCCGCAGGCCAGTTCGAACGCCGGGGTCGCCCCCGCCAGATCCATCTGCGCCAACAACCAGCCGCCGAAGATGTCGCCTTCGGGATTGGTGTCCGCCGGCATGGCGACGATGCGGCCTACAGGCTGGGTTTCGGGCGGATAGGCAGGCGCGTCGGACATGTAAAAAGCTCTGGCGTTCGGGGAGGGCGCGTTCCTACGCTTCGGAAATGGGTTTGTCGCGCACCGCGCGGGTTTTGCGGGGAACGGACAGGTTCAGCCTGGAGGTTCGAACCGCCCTGGCGTCTCGCAGCGCCCGCCATGCGCCGCCCAACTCCATCGCCATCAACAGATGATCCTGGGTCAGGACGCCCCGGCGCGCCTGACGAAACACGGCGATGTCGTTGAGCAGGCGCGAGGCCTCGCGCAGCTCCGCCCGGTCCGATCGGGCGCCGAGATCCTGAAGGCGCGCGAAACGCCAGCCCTGCTCGGGCGGATGCTCCAGCGTCAGCGCAAACCGCGCCTCTGGCTTCAGGTCCGCGCCGATAAACCGCCATTCGGTCTCATTCGGCGCCAGACGATAGTGTCCGGGCTGACCCGGCAGGCCGTTCGATGCATAGAGTTCAAGCGCCGCCGCTTCGATCTCATCCAGAGCCACGGACAGATCATCGGATTCCGGCGCATGATCCGCATCAGGACGCACGAACGGATCGGGGTCGACGTCCTGTTGTCTAGCGCGCCTGCCGCCGATCAAGCCGGGAAACAGGGCGCGCCAGGCCATGGGATCAGTTGTTGTTCAGGGTGCTGGTGACCGAGATGTCATAGACGACCCGCGTCATGCTCTGAACCACTTCGAAGAATTTACGCATCTCGGCGGCGCCCGCCAGAGGCACATAGACCACGTCTTCCGGCATGACCTGCATGTTGGTGGCCGCAAAGACATTGGCGGCGTCGGCGAAGTTCAGCTCATAGACCACCGGCACGCCGCGTGGCGTCGCGGGCTGGGTGATACCCAGGGCCTCGGCCACCTCGGGGCGCTCGAAGCGGAAGACCATGACGCGCCGTGCGTTGGCGGCGTTGGTGTTCAGACCGCCGACCTTGGACATGGCCCCGGTCAGGGTCATGGGGCCGGCCGGCATGTCGACCTGGGCCACCGCGTTCAGGGCGCCGAAGGTGGAGAAACGACGCGGCTTGTATTGGACATTGATCACGTCGCCGCGTTGCAGGCGGACATTCTCGCCGAACTCGGTCGTCACGGCCGACAGCGGGGCGGTGTAGGTCCGGCCATCGCGCTGGATCGAGATGGTCAGGTCGTCAGTGGAGCGTGCGGATCCGCCCGCTGCGGCGATGACGTCCAGAATGCGGTCGCGATTAACGCCGACCGGCACGCGGCCCGGCTGGCGCACGTCACCCAGCACATTGACGCTGTTGGAGACATTGCCCGCGATGGCGACCATGACCTGCGGATTGGCGACCTTGCCGACCAGGGCGCGGCGAATGGCGGCGGCGGCCTGAGGCGCGGTCAGGCCCTGAACCCGAACCTGTCCGGCGAAAGGAATCGAAACCGATCCGCTGCGATCCACCACGGCGCCCGGCAGGGTCTGGTTGCCGCCTTCGATGCTCGTCGAACGGCTGCTGCCGCCCCCGCCGAACAGCGAGCCCGAGGGGTCGTAGATCGACACGGCCAGACTGTCGCCCTCGCCGATAAGGTCGACAGGCTGTTCGCTGGACGCGGTCGCCAGGGTGCCGAAGAACTGCGGCGGGACGTGCTTGATCCGCTCGGTCACCTCATAGGTCAGCGGCACCAGAGCATAGCTGCCCAGGGCCTGTGCCGTCGTTGCGCCGGAGTTGATGGAAGCGCCGGAAGGTCCGTCGCGCGGAAGCGTGGAGCAGCCGCCCAGAATGGCGACGATGGCAAGCGGCAGGATGGTGCGCGTCATGAAGCTGGAAAGCCCTTGTTCGCGGATTGATTACAAGTCTTTGGCCGCGCTCGCCAGAGGCGAAACAGATGTCAGGCCGATGGCGTCCGCCACAATCTGGAAATGACCCGGCCAGGTCGGCGGCGAATACTTGGACGGCGAAGAGGGCGGGACGGAGGCGGCCTTCTCGATCGCGTTCAACCAGCCCAGACCGTCCAGCGGATCGATCATCAGCGCATGAGGCGTCAACTCGCGATGCGGCGGAATATCCGAGGCGATCAGGGGCAGACCCATGGCGCAGGCCTCGACGGCGGGCAGGTCGAACCCTTCGACCGATGACGGCGCCAGAACCGCCTGCGCCCCGCGCATCAGCCGCGCCAGGACCACATCCGACAGATTGGCGGCCTGATGCACGACGCCGCGCAGATTGGGCGAACGCTGCAGATGGTCCAGCACCGCCTCATTCTCCCAGCCGTAACGGCCGACCAGGACCAGGGATGGGGTCTGGTCGCCCATCCGCTCCTCCAGCCGCCGCCACAGTGTCAGGATAAGGGCCAGATTCTTGCGCGCCTCGATGGTGCCGACATGGACGAAATAGGGACGCGGCGCCTGGATCGCGTCGCCAGCGACAAAGGCGGGCTCCAACCCCAGATGGGCGACGTGGATCGGCGGCTGAGGCAGCCCCTCACGCGAGGCGAAGGCCCGCAACTCCTCGCCGGTATAGGCTGAATTGACGATCACGCGGCTGGCGTAGCGCAGGGTGTTGGCGACGCGGGCATGGTGCTTGCCCCCGTCGCCGGGACGGCAGAACTCAGGATGGGTGATCGGGATCAGATCGTGGATCAGGATCACCCGCTCGACGCCCGCAGCCTGCAGTTCCTGAAGCGCGGTGGATTCATGCAGGGTGGTGTGGCCGACGCTCAGGTACAGATCAGCCTGCGGCAGGCGTTGGGCGTGGTTGGAGAGGAAGAACTGTTTCAGCACCCGGGTCTTGTCGGCGGGTTTCTGCGGCGCGGGCGCGGGCGGCTCGCCGATCACGGACGCGGCCGGGCGCTCAGCCGCCGTCAGGGCCTGCAGCAGACGCGCCTCGTGGGCCAGATCGGCGAGCGTGCTGATCGCGCCGTTCCAGCGCGCGCGCAGATCCACGACAAAGCGCCGAAACCAGTCGCTGTCGACCGTGACCAGCCGGTTCTTGCGGCCTCGGACCGGGATGGTGGTGACATCGGGCCGGGACAACAGCCATTCGGCATAGGCCAGACAGACCCGGTCCACCCCCGTCGGCGCGGAGCGGTCGGCCCGGCTCATCAACCGGCTGGCGTCGTAGAGAATTCTCATGGTCGGGCAATCAGGCGACGTAGCCGGCCTGCATCAGTTCGGCGATATGGACGATGGCGATGGGCCGCCCGTCCTCGACCACGAACAGGTTCGAAATCTTGTTGGCCGTCAGCAGATCGACGACGTCGCTCATCCGCGCCGTGGTGTCCACCGTGATCGGATTGGCCCCCATGATGTCGGCGGCGGTCAGGCCGTTGATGTCGCGCTGGAAGGCGCGGCGCAGGTCGCCGTCGGTGACGATCCCGACCAGGGATCCTGCATCGTCCAGAACCGCGACGGCGCCCTTGCGGCCCTCGGTCACGGCGGAGACGATGTCGCTGAAGCTGGCGTCCACAGGCACGCTGGCGGGGGCGGCGGCGTTGTCGCCCATCCATTCGCGCACGCTCTGCAGGCTCATGCCCAGGGCGCCGCCAGGGTGGTGAAGGCCGAAGTCCATGGCCGTGAACTGGCGCCGGTCCATCAGGACCATGGCCAGGGCGTCGCCCAGCGCCAGGGTCATCAGGGTCGAGGTCGTCGGCGCCAGACCATTGGGGCAGGCCTCGGCCACCTTGGGCATGGTCAGGCAGACGGCGGCGTTGCGGCCCAGGAAGCTGGTCGGACGCTGGGTGATGGCGATGACGGGAATATTGTTGCGCTGGCAGTAGATCAGCGGATCGCGCAACTCGCGGCTCTCGCCCGAGTTGGAAAGGGCCAGAAGCGTGACGTCCGGGCGCAGCATCCCCAGGTCGCCATGGCTCATTTCCGCCGGATGGACGAAGAAGGCGTTGGTGCCGGTCGAGGCCAGGGTCGCAGCGATTTTGCCGCCGATATGGCCGGACTTGCCCATGCCGGTGACGACCACATAGCCGGGGCGGCTCATGATCACATCGACGGCGCGGGCCAGCGAAACGTCGATCGAGCGCTCCAGCGCCTCCAGCGCCTCAATGTTCAGCTTCACCACCTCGCGCGCCCTTTCGGTCATGACGGCGATGGCGTCCGGCGACGAATGTTCGATCTCGGTCATCTGGCGACAGGCCTGTACACGGGCTCTCCTTGTTCGAAGCCGCGCGCTTTGCCCCATCCCCGGCTCGCGCGCAACGCGTCCTTTTCAGACGCCTTTGTCGCTTTCTGGTCAACCTTTGCCGCGCTGACGCGTTTGACGACCGGGGAACAGAAGAAAGAGCCGAAGCTTCATGCCGTCTCACGCCGGAACCATCGATCACATCCTGCCGCCGCCGCCCGTTCGGGCCGCAGAGACGGCCTTGTTCCTCGATATGGACGGGGTTCTGGCGCCGCTGGCGCTGACGCCGGACGCGGTCGGCCCGGTCGCGCGCCGCACGGCGGCCCTGAAGGCCGTCAACCTTCGTCTGGACGGCCGGGTCGCCATCATCAGCGGACGCACCATCGCCGAAATAGACCGGATTTCCGACCATGCCCTGACATCAGCGTCAGGCGTGCATGGTCTGGAGCGGCGTCGTCAGGACGGAGTCTTTGAGCGCCAGCCCGCCAATGACGGCGTGTCTCATGTGCTGGAGGCTTTTGAGGCCTTCGCCGCCGCGCGCCCCGGCATGATCGTCGAGGACAAGATCGTATCGGCCGGCCTGCACTATCGCGGCGCGCCGGATCAGGCGGGGGCGGCCGAGGCCCTGGCCAGGCGGATGCAGGTCGAAACCGGCCTGAGCTTGCAGCCGGGCCATATGGTGCTGGAGCTGAAGACACCGGGGTCAACCAAGGGCACGGCCCTGAGCGCCTTCATGCACGAGGCTCCATTCAAGGGCGCCCTGCCCATCATGGTCGGCGACGACGTGACCGATGAAGACGGTTTCGAGGCGGCCAGGGCCCTGGGCGGCTATGGGGTTCTGGTCGGACCCGCCCGCGCCACCGCCGCCCGCTACCGGCTGGAAGATGTGGACGCCGTCCTGACCTGGCTCGAAGCCATCGCCGAGGCCAGGCCATGAGCATCAAGCCCAATCTGGACCTTTGGCCCATCGGCAACTGCGCCATCAGCGCCCTGATCGACCGGCAGGGCCGCTTCGTCTGGGCCTGTGCCCCGCGCGTGGACGGCGATCCGGTCTTTTCCGCCCTGATGAACGGCGATGCGCCCGAACACGGCTTCTGGGGCGTCGAACTGGAAGACCAGATCAGCGTCGACCAGGCCTATGTCCGCAACACTCCCGTCCTGCGCACGGTGCTGACGGCCAAGGACGGCGCCGCGGTCGAGATCATCGATTTCGCCCCGCGCCACGACAAAAACGCCCGCACCTATCGTCCGCTGGCCTTCGGGCGGATCGTCCGGCCGCTGAACGGCACGCCGCGCATCAGGATGAGGCTGCGTCCTTCGACCGATTGGGGCGCCGCGCCTGCGCCCCACACCTCGGGCTCGAACCACATCCGCTTCATCTGCGCCGACATCGTGTTTCGCCTGACCACCGACTGTCCGGTCTCGCACGTCCTCAATGAGCGGACGATCCGGCTGGAGCGCCCCTATTACTTCTTCCTCGGCCCGGACGAGGGCTATGATCAGGACATCAGCACCGGGGTCCAGGCCGCGCTGGACCGCACGGTCGATTACTGGCGCAACTGGGTTCAGACCCTGTATCTGCCGCTGGACTGGCAGGACGCCGTCATCCGCGCCGCCATCACCCTGAAGCTGTGCGCCTATGAGGAGACGGGGGCCATCGTTGCGGCCATGACCACCTCGGTGCCCGAGTTCCCCGAGAGCGGACGCAACTGGGATTACCGCTACTGCTGGATCCGCGACGCCTATTACACTGTTCGGGCCCTGAACCGGCTGGGGGCGGTGGACATTCTTGAGAACTACCTCGGCTATCTGAGGAATCTGGTCGACGACGCAGCGGGCGGCCATGTCCAGCCGGTCTATGGCGTAGGTCTGGAGCCAGGCATCGGCGAAAGCATCGTCGAGAGCGTCGAGGGCTATCGCGGCATGAAGCCGGTGCGCATCGGCAACCAGGCGCACGAACATCTGCAACACGACGTGTACGGACAGATCGTCCTGCCGCTGGTGCAGGCCTTCTATGACCAGCGGCTGCTGCGGCCCGGCACGGTGGATGATTTCCATGCGCTGGAGAAGGTCGGCGAACGCGCCTTCGCCATGCATGACCAGACTGACGCCGGCCTGTGGGAGTTCCGCACCATCGCGCGGGTTCACACCTATTCCTCGGTCATGTGCTGGGCGGCCTGCGACCGTCTGGCCAAGGCTGCGGACCATCTGGGCCTGCACCCGCGCGGCGAATTCTGGCGCGAGCGGGCGTCAATCATCCGCGAACGGATCGAAGCCGAGGCCTTCCTGCCCGACGAAGGCCGGTTCGCCGCCAGCTTCGGCAACCGCGAACTGGACGCCTCCCTGCTGCAGATGACCGATCTGGGCTTCCTGGAGGCGCATGATCCGCGTCAGGTCGCCACCTTCGACGCCATTGAACGCGATCTGAAGAAGGGCGCCTTCCTGTTCCGCTATGTCGAGCCGGACGACTTCGGCGAACCGGAGACGGCGTTCAACTTCTGCACCTTCTGGTTCATCGAGGCCCTGCATCAGAATGGCCGCGCCGCCGAGGCCCGCGCCATCTTCGAAGAGATGCTCAGCCGTCGCACGGCGGCGGGTCTGCTCAGCGAGGACATCTCCATCGAGGATGGGGAACTGTGGGGCAACTACCCGCAGACCTATTCCCTGGTCGGAATCATCAATTGCGCCGTGCTTTTGAGCCGATCCTGGACCGACGTGCGTTAAGATCGGGACCGCCTTCTTCCGTCCCTGGGCTGGGGACGTCGCCAGCAGTGAGTTTATGAGCCGCCTGATCGTCGTTTCGAACCGCGTATCCGCACCCAGGGACCCCGCCGCCGGGTCCGCCGGGGGCCTGGCCATGGCCCTGTCTGCGGCGCTGCGGAAATACGACGGCCTGTGGTTCGGCTGGTCGGGTGAAACCGTCGATCAATGGACCGGCGAGGTGAAGATCGAGGATCGGGCCGGGGTCACCGTGGCCCTGGTCGATCTGGAGCCGCATGACGTCGACGAATATTACAACGGATACGCCAACAAGACCCTGTGGCCCCTGTTCCACCACCGCACCGATCTGGCCCAGTACGAACGCTCCTATGGCGAGGGCTATGAGCGGGTGAATCGGCGCTTCGCCGAGGTTCTGGCGCCCCTGATCCAGCCTGACGACATGATCTGGATCCACGACTATCACATGATCCCGATGGCGCGGGATCTGCGCCGTCTGGGCGTGCGCAACCGGATCGGTTTCTTCCTGCACACGCCCTGGCCGACGCGCCAGCTGCTGGTCACCCTGCCCCACCACCGGCGTCTGGTGGAATCCATGTTCGACTTCGACCTGATCGGTTTCCACACCCAGGAATGGAGCGACCTGTTCACCGACTATGTGGTCTCGGAGGCGCGGGGCGAACTGTTCGGCGACGGCGGGCTGGAGTGTTTCGGTCGCCGGGTCCAGACCGGAGTCTTCCCCATCGGCATCGATGTCGATGGGTTCCTGGCGGCGCGCGATTCAACCCTGGGCGCGCGGACCTATGACCGGATGGCCGCCTCCGCCGCCTTCCGCAAGATGATCGTCGGGGTGGACCGGCTGGACTATTCCAAGGGGCTGGAGGAACGGCTGCTGGGCTATGAGCAGTTCCTGCACGACAATCCGGCGATGCGGGGCGAGGTCTTCCTGCTGCAGGTCACGCCGATCTCGCGCGACGACGTGGATTCCTATCAGGACATCCGCGCGCGGCTGGACGCCCTGGCCGGGCGGATAAACGGGGCCTTCGGCGACATGGACTGGCAGCCGATCCGCTACCTGAACCGCACCTATCGTCGGGATCAACTGGCGGGAATCTATCGCGCGGCGCGGGTGGGTCTGGTCACGCCCTTGCGCGACGGCATGAACCTGGTGGCCAAGGAATATGTCTGCGCCCAAAACCCCGACGACCCCGGCGTGCTGATCCTGTCGCGCTTCGCAGGCGCGGCGGAACAGATGGGCGAGGCCCTGCTGGTCAATCCCTTCAGCCGCGAAGAACTGTCGGACGCCATCCACAAGGCCCTGACCATGCCGCTGGACGAGCGCATCCGCAAATGGGAGGCGCTGATGCAGGTGGTGCGCGACAAGCAGGACTTTGGCTTGACCCTGGCGACATGGGGCGTAAAGCCGGGCCCTTATCTGGTGCTGCCTTTCTTGGGCCCTTCCACGCTGCGTGACACGGTTGCTTTGCCTGCTGACTGGTGGGGCCATCCAATGGACAGCATTCACCCTGTTTCGCACCGCAATACTTTGCTGGGTCTGCGACTGGTGAACACACGCGCTAACTTGCTGAACGCGACCGATGCGCTGGATGCTGCATCGCTGGATCGCTATGCACTGATGCGGGATTTGTACTTGAAGCTCCGTGATCCTGCCAGCCGCCAGCAAAATGATGACAACGCGGGCCGTGTCGAAAGTTTCGACGACTAAGCCGCACAGCCAAGGCACGCTGTCTTGGTGCAAAAGGAAATGATGATGATGCAACGACGCACACTGGCCACACTGCTGGCTGCTAGCGCTACCCTGTGGTTGGCCGCTCCTGCATGGGCACAGACTGCAGCAACCGAGGCACCTGATGCTTTGGTTAAGCGCCTGTCGACGGATATTTTGGAAACGATCAAGGCGGACCCTGAGCTGCGCAACGGCAATATCGCGCGCATCTCTCAGGTGGTGGATACCACCGTGATGCCCTATGTGAACTTTCGGCGCATGACATCAGCGGCGGTGGGCCCGCAGTGGCGCCAGGCAACCCCTGCGCAGCGTGAACGTTTGCAGCAGGAGTTCAAGCTCATGCTGATCCGTACCTACGCGGGAGCCTTGAAACAGGTGAGCGATCAACGCATCGTAGTCAAGCCCCTGCGCGCAACGCCGGGCGACACGGACGTGCTGGTGCGTACCGAGGTCTATGGCAAGGGCGAGCCTGTTCAGCTGGACTTCCGTCTGGAAAATACCAGTGGCACGGGCTGGAAGATTTACAACCTGAATGTGCTGGGCGTGTGGATGGTGGAAACGTACCGTACCCAATTTGCGCAGGAGCTGAACAAGGGTGGTATTGACGGTTTGATCAATGCCCTGAGCAGCCGCACCATAGCGGCCGATGCCAAGGCCAGCAAGT